>ODAK010000848.1_pt1 | contig 34601 bp, 31 predicted proteins | sample 1539591 | NCBI WGS metagenome assembly ODAK01 (sample SAMEA3539303, study PRJEB22396) | soil metagenome | biome: tundra; feature: field; material: soil | place: USA | collected 2010-05 | depth 0.15 m | reverse complement strand
TGCCGCGGATAGGCGGACACCATCGAGTCGTACTCGGCGAGGGCGTAGCTGTCGGTCATCCCGGCGAGGTGGTCGGCGATCGCGCGCAGGAAAAGAGGCTTTTTCGTGTAGTTCGAGGCGATCTCGGCGTCGAGGCGCTTCAGCGGCACGTCCCTCAGGTACGAGACGCCCGCGAGATCGCGATACCGGAGGAGCACGTAATCCGGAAGGAGCCGCGGGTTCTTGTACCACGTTGAAAACAGCGTCGTGACGACGAGCTGCGCGCGCCCGTCGTGCCGCGCGACGCGGTAGCTGTGGATGACGTTCTGGTAGATGAACTCCTTGAGCTCCTGATAGAAGCGGTCGCCCGTCTTCGAAGGCGCCACGAGCGAGCCCGGAAGCTTGCGGCGCTGGGCGTAGAACTCGTCGGACGTCGTGACTTTTTTCGCCTCGAGCCACTTCCCGATCGAGGCGCGCGAGGCCGTGATGAGGTCGGTGACGAGGAGGTGGATCATCCCGCGGATGAGCATGGCGTGCCGCACCGTGTTGTCTTTCGTGGCCGTGTAGGCGGGGCCGAGCGCGTCCACGACCGCGCGCGACACGCTCAGCGCGAGCACCTTGCCGAAATCGACGAGCTTGAGGCCGTCCTCGAGGTCGTGCGCCTGCTGGGCGAATTCGTCGGCCCACCCCACGGCCTGGCACTCGAGGTGGCCGCCGGACGAGAGGTTCAGACCCTCGGCATCGATGTCGGGGAACGGGAAATCCCGGCGCCAGGTCGTGTGCTTGAGGATGCCCTCGCGCGTGTCGTTCGTGAGGTTGAGGCCAGGATGCTCGTAACGCTTCTCGAGGACGTCGACGACGCGCACCGACTGGTAGTTGTGCTTGAAGGCCCCGACCTGCGCCGCGATCTTCGGCTCGATCGGGATCGAGGGCTCGCCCCCCGTGAGAATGCGGTTCAGCACCTTCTCGCCCGAATGCCCGAACGGCGTGTGGCCGAGGTCGTGGCCGAGCGCGCAGGCCTCGGCGAGGTCTTCGTTCAGCGCGAGCGCCCGTGCCATCGTACGCGCGATTTGCGTGACCTCGAGCGTGTGCGTGAGGCGCGTTCGGTAGTGGTCGCCCTCGAACGGGATGAATACCTGCGTCTTGTGCTTGAGCCGGCGGAAGGCGCGCGAATGGATGATGCGGTCCCGGTCGCGCTGGTACTCCGTCCGGTAGTCGTACGTCTTCCCTTCTTCGGCGACCGGGTACCGTCGCACGGCGCGTGACGCGCGTGAAGCGTAGATCGAGAGCCGCGCATCCTCCTGGGCTTCGAGGTCCCTCTTCGTGAGAGTGGGGACGAGAGCCACGACGAGAGAAGGCGCGGTCACGCTCTCGATCTTAGCCGCAGCACCTCGCCGACGAGATAGAGCGAGCCGGCGACGAGAATCACGCCGTCTGCGTCCGCCTCCTCGAGCCGCGCGAGGCCCTCGGCCACGGAATTCGCGGTTTCGAGGTCCGGCCGCCCCAGCCGCGCGCGCAGCGCCTCGGGCTTCTCGGCCCGCGGCGACTCGGGCGCCACGAGAACGATCCGGCGCGCGCGCGCAGCGAGCGGCGCGAAAACGCCGGGCAGGTCCTTGTCCGACATGCCGCCGAAGAGAAGGTCGACCCGGCCCGCCAGCCCGGTCACGTCGAGATGCTCCGCGAGCGCGGAGGCGCCCGGCGGGTTGTGCGCGCCGTCGAGAAGGAGGGGCCTCGCTCCGGCGCGTTCGAGCCTCTGCAGGCGCCCGGGCCAGCGCACGGCCGCGAGGCCGCGTTCGACGGCCGCCTCGTCGAGCGGCGCGACGGCGCGTGCGGCCGCGAGCGCGAGAGCGAGGTTCTGTCTCTGGTGCGCTCCCGGCAGCGAAAAAGCGGCGTTCGCCGCCGGAGGGATCTCCACGAGTCGCGCCCCGATCCGCCGCGCCTCGGCATGGAGGGCGGCGCGTGGGCCTTCGGCGGTGCCCGACGCCCCGAGGAGCGCCGGCTGACCCTTTCTGAAGATTCCGGCTTTCTCACGCGCGACGTCCTCGAGCGCGGGGCCGAGAACGTCGAGATGGTCGGCGGCGACGTTCGTCACGACCGAGACGTCGGGCCAAAGGACGTTCGTCGCATCGAGCCGCCCTCCGATCCCGACTTCCACGATGGCCACCGAGACGCGCGCGCGGCGAAACAGCTCGAACGCCGCGGCCGTGAGGGCCTCGAAGTACGTGGGTCCCCGCTCGCCAGGAGCCGCGACCGCCGCGATGAGCCGGAGGACTTCATCGAGCGCGGCGGCGGAGACATCGCGGTCCGAGAACCGCACGCGCTCCGTCACGGAAATGAGGTGAGGCGAGGTGTAGAGCCCGCAGGGCACACCCGCTGCGGTGAGGATCGCGGAGATCGTCGCGGCCGTGGACCCCTTCCCGTTCGTGCCGCCGATGAGGATCGAAGAAAAGGAAGATTGGGGATTTCCTAGAGAGGCTAAGAGGGCACGCGTCCGGCTGAGGCCCGGGCGAATCCTCTGCGGACCCAAGGCGTCCAGCCACGCCAGACCGGAAACAGCGTGGTGCGCGCTCAAGCCACGTCCCCTATTCACCGAGCCGGACCATCAGGCGGTCTGGAGCAACCTCAGGACGCGCGCGACCGTCGCGCGCATCTCGGCGCGCTGCACCACGATGTCCACGAAGCCGTGCTCCTGCAGGAACTCGGACCTCTGGAAACCCTCGGGCAGCGTCTGGCGGATCGTCTGCTCGATGACGCGCGGGCCCGCGAAGCCGATGAGCGCTTTCGGCTCGGCGAGCGTGACGTCCCCGAGCATCGCGAAAGACGCCGTGACGCCTCCGGTCGTCGGGTCCGTGAGGACCGCGACGTACGGCACGCGCGCGGCGCCGAGGCGCGCGAGCGCCGCGGAGACCTTTCCCATCTGCATCAGGGAGAGGATCCCCTCCTGCATGCGCGCACCGCCGGACGCCGTCACGATCACGAGTGGGACCCGCTCGGCAAGCGCCTGCTCGGCCGCGCGCGTCAGGACCTCACCCACGACCGAGCCCATCGAGCCGCCCATGAAGGCGTAGTCGAGAATCGCGACGATCGCCGGAACGTCCTCGATCGTGCCCTTTGCCGTGAGGATCGCGTCCGGCCGCCCCGTCTTCGCCTCTGACTCCTTCAGGCGGTCGCGATACCGCTTGCTGTCCTTGAACTTGAGCGGGTCGGTAGGCCTGACGTCGCCGAAGAGGGGCTGTCCGCCCGCGTCGCCGAGCAGAAGCCGGAGGCGCTCGGCCGCCGGGAGCCGGAAATGAAATCCACACTTCGGGCACACGCGGAAATTGCGTTCGACTTCCTTGAGGTAGAGCGCCTCCCGGCACCCCTCGCACTTCAGGAACAGGCCCTCGCCCAACGAAGACGTCGTCTTCGGGTCGCGTGGAGCGCGCGGAATCTTGTCCTTTCGGAACCACATGGCGTGAACCGGGGATCTTAGCGCGCCCGCGCGGGGCCGAGAGAAACGGTCGGCCGTCCGCCCGCGCCGGGCGCCACGCATGCCGCGACCCCGAAGAGAGCCGACAAGAGGGGCTCGGTGAGCGTCTCGACGAGAGGACCGGCCGCGAGCACGCGCCCGCCGGAGAGGAGCAGCGCGTCGTCGGCGCCCGTCGAGGCGACGTCCAGCTCGTGCGTGGAGAAGACGACCGCGCCCCCCTGGTCGGCGCGGCGCCGCATCGCGTCGATCACGAGGAATCGGTGGCGCGGATCGAGGTTCGCGGTCGGCTCGTCGAGGAGGAGGACCTCGGGCTCGCCGGCCAGGACGCGCGCGAGAAGGACGCGCTGGCGTTCGCCGCCGCTCATCGCGCCGAGATCGGTCTCGGCGAGCGCGAGGGCGTCCATCTCGGCGAGCGAGGCTTCGACGGCCGCGCGGTCTCGCGCCGAGGGCGCGCCGAACGCCGTGCGCCACGGGGTGCGGCCCAAAAGGACGAGATCCCGGGCGAGAATCGGGAAGAGCGGCTCGAAACCCTGCGGGAGATAGCCGAGCGCGCGCGCCGCCTCGCGCCGCGGAATCCCGGACAGGGGGCGCCCGCCGAGACGGATGGTTCCGCGCCGCGCGGGCACGATGCCCGCGAGCGCCTTCAGGAGCGTCGACTTTCCCGCGCCGTTCTCGCCGAGCAGCGCGGTGACGCGGCCCGCGTCGAACGTGCGCGTCACGTTCGCGAGGACGTCGCACGCGCCGTACCCCGCGGCGAGCGCCTCGGCGGCGAGCGGCGCGGTCACGGCCGCGCCCTCAGGAGCAGAAGAAACGCCGGGGCCCCGAGGAGCGCCGTGATGGCGCCCACCGAGATCTCCGCGGGAGCGAAGAGCGAGCGCGCGGCGACATCCGACACGACCAGGAGCAGGGCGCCTCCGAGGAAGGAGAGGAGAAGCAGCGCGCGGTGTGAGCGCGTGACGCGGCGCACGGCGTGCGGCACGAGGAGGCCCACGAACCCGATGATTCCGGCGTAGGCCACGGCCGCCGCGGCGAGGAGCGAGGCGGCAAGATAGGCCGTGCGCTTGGCGGTCTCGACGCGAATCCCGAGCGTCGCGGCGGTCTCCTCCCCCAGTGTGAGCGCGTCGAACGCCCGGGCGAGCGGCAGGAGGAGCGCGAGGCCGAGCGCCGCGTAAACCGACAGGGCGAGCACCGCGCCCGGAGTGGCCCCCGCGAGCGAGCCGAGCATCCAGAAGACGAACGTCCGCGAGCGCGACGCGTCGCCGAAGGAGAGCAGGAAGAGGAGCACGGCCGACGCGAGGGCGTTCACGACGACGCCCGAAAGAAGGAGCCGCCCGCGGTCCAGCCGGCCCCCGGCGGAGGCGCCCAACCCCACGACGAGAACCGCCGCGAGGGCGCCGAGGAACGCGGCGAGGGGCAATGCGAGAGAGCCGAGGACGCCGGAGTGCGCTCCCACCGAGGCTCCAAGTCCGAGGAGCGAGCCCACGAGCGTTCCGCACGCGGCGCCCCCGGAGACGCCGAGGAGATACGGGTCGGCAAGAGGGTTTCCGAGCAGCGCCTGCAGCGCCGCGCCCGAGAGTGCGAGCGCGCCGCCCACGAGCACGGCCAGAAGCGCCCGCGGGAGCCGGAGGTCGCGCACGATGGAGACGGTCTGCGCGTCGCCGTCGCCGAGAAGCGCCCGGAGCACGGCGCCGGGTGCGAGCGAAACGCTTCCGAGAAGGAGCGACGCGAGAAGAGCTGCCGCGAGCACACCGAGGAGCGCAATTCCCCAGACGAGCGCCGGGCGGCGGGACGTCACGGCACGCGCACCGCCGCGAGGCGCTCGAGCGCCTCGACGAGGCGCGGGCCCGGCCGCTCGAGAAGGCTCCCGGGCAGCACCACGACGCGGCCGGCGCTCACCGCCTTGACGAGACGCCAGCGCGCGTCGCCGAACGCGCGCGCGAACGCCTCGGCGTTCTCCGGGGTCTCGGGGCGAATCACGAGATCGGGATTCCACGCGGCGAGCGTCTCGAACGAGACGCTCGGCCAATCTCCCGCAGATTCCGGCACGACGTTCGTGAATCCCGCGCGCCTCACGACGTCGCCGACGAACGTGGCCACGCCGGCCGCCACGGGCGGATCCGGCCAGATGAGGGCGAGCGCCCGCGCCCTCGGACGGGCGCGCCCGAGAGCCTCCGCCGCGGCGATGCGTCTCGTGAGGGCGAGAACGAGGGCCCGGGCGCGCTCGTCCTCGCCGAGCGCGTGTCCTACGCGGGCCACGTCCTCGAGAACGCCGGCGAGCGTCGCGCCGCTCGTCACGACGACCGTGAGCCCCAGCGCCTCGAGCTTCTCGTACGCGGCGCGATCGGTCCCGTCCTTCGAGACGACGACGAGATCCGGAGCGAGAGAGACGACGCGCTCGAGATCCGGCGCGAAACCTCCGACGCGCGCTTTTCCGGCTGCTTCGGGGAGATCGTCCGCGAAATCAGGAACGCCGACGACGCGCGGCGCGGCTCCGAGCGCAAACAGAATCTCGGCCGCGGAGGGAGCGAGCGCGACGACGCGCCGGGGCGGGGCCGGGGGTCGGGTCGGGGCCGGAGAAGCGAGAAGCGCGAGACCGAGGGAGATAAGACCGAGACGTCCGCTCAGGGTTCCTCGGCTTCTTCGAGGTCGTTCGAAATCCCGAGCCTGAGGCACGCCGCCCCGTACATCTGGCGCGCCGCCTTTTGCGCGTTCTGGAGGTCCGCGAGCCGTTCCTTGACCTTCGCGAGCTCGGCCTGGATCTCGGACTCGAGCTGGTCGATCTCGACCTTCGTCACCTTGAGCGTGTTCTCGTAGAACTTTCTCTGTTCGTCGGAAAGGTTCATGCGTTCTCCTCGAAAATCCCTCTCGACAGGATCAGGGCTTTACGGTGATGGGGAAGGTTTTCCACATCTTCACCTTCACGCCATCCTTCGTCGCGGGCTGGATTGTCGCACCCTTCAACGAGCGCACGGCGGCCTCGTCGACGAACTTGTAGCTCGACGGCTTGATGACCCGGATGTCCCGGACGACACCGCGCTCGTCCACGAGCGCCATGAGGAACGGCGTTCCGATGGAACCGTCGGCCGCGCGCGTTATCTGTCGCGCCTGCGGCGGGAGATCGCCCATGCCGCCGAGCCGCACGAGCCGCGGCTCGACGACCCCCTCGCTGGGCCCCACGAGGTCGCCTTCCGAAACCGGCGTGTTCGATGCGGCGGGAATTACGGGCGACTTGTCGGGGACGGAAACCTCGGCGGGCGGCGCCAACGTGGGCTTCGGGGCCGCCTCGGCGGGCCGCGGCTCCGGAGCGCGCACGACCGTTGCGGAGGAAGGCTCGACACTCTTCGGTGCCGGGACCGACGCGGAGCTGGCGTCACCCTCGCGCGGGGGCTCGGCGGGCTTCACGGGCGCGAGCCCCACGACGGCCGGGGCTTGCGCGGACGCGGTCGCGGGCTTCCCCGCCGCCGTGAGCTGCTTGGCCGCCGCATCGCGCAGCGCCTTCTCGCGCTCGGCACCGAGACGCCGCGCCTCCGCCTCGACGGCCTTCGGGTCGACGATCTTCGCCGGCTCGGCCGCGGGAAGCGCGGGCGAAACAGCCACGGACGCCGCGGAGGAAGCGCTCGCCGCCGGAGCCTCCGTCTTCGGCGCGGGCGCCGTGACGGGCGGATTCGCGCCTGTCCAGCGGTTCTTCGTCACGAAGAGCGCGCCGACGACGAGCACCACCGCTGCGATGCCGATCCCGGCGACGAGGCCGGCGCGGCTTTTTTTCGACTCGCCCGCGGCGGGCAGCGCGTGGGCGGCCGCGCTCTCTCTCACGGCGCGGCGGGCCGCCGGCGCACGGTGCGGCGCGGGGGCCGGAATCGGCGGCCGCGTCACATCACCGGAAGCCTTCGCGATGACAAGGCCCTTCCCTTTCTTCGGAGGGGCCTCGGAAGCAGGAGCCGGCGGCGCGGCCGGACGGGGCATGTCGCGGGCCGCGTCGAAGGCGGCCTCGATCTCGTCGTCTGATGCCTGGGGAGGCTCGAGAAGGCGGTGCATGTAGATCGCGAGGTCGGCGGGGCCGGGCGAGGGCTGGTACGTGTAGAGCACCGCGTGCAGGTCCTTCTCGAACTCCGACGCGTTCTGGTAGCGCTCCTGGGGATTTTTCGCGAGCGCCTTGAGGACGATCTGATCCACGCGCTTCGGCACCTCGACGCCGCGGGACGTGGGGGGCGCGACCTCGCCTTCACGCACGCTCTCGAGAACGGACATGTCGGTGTCGCCCTCGAAGAGGGGCGCGCCCGTCAGCATCTCGTAGAGCACAGAGCCGAGAGAGAAGATGTCGCTCCGGCGGTCGAGTCTCTTGCCCCAGGCCTGCTCGGGCGACATGTACTGCAGCTTCCCCTTCAGCGCGCCCGACATCGTCGTCGACACCTTGCTCGCGGCCTTCGCGATGCCGAAGTCGCAGAGCTTGATGTCGCCCTCGTCGCTGATGAGGATGTTCTGCGGCGAGACGTCGCGGTGCACGAGGTTGAGCTCGCTGCCGTCCGGGGCCGGCCGGCGATGCGCGTAATCGAGCGCGTTCGCGATTTTCGCGGCGATGAAGAGCGCCAGCTCGGCGGGCAGCGGGAAGCCCCTTTCCTTCCCGAGCTTCAGGAGCGTGCGCAGGTCCTTGCCCTCGACGTACTCCATGGCGATGTAGTGCCAGGCGTCGACCTTCCCGAGATCGTAGATGTGCGTGATGTTGTTGTGGTTGAGCTGGGCCGCGAGCTTCGCCTCGTCGACGAACATCGTCACGAATTCGGCGTTCGTCGCCATGTGCGGCACGATGCGCTTGATCGCGACGATCTTCTCGAAGCCCTGCTCGCCTCTCATGCGCGCCTTGTAGACCTCGGCCATGCCGCCCGCGCCGATCTTCTCGAGGAGCTGGTAGCGCCCGAACGCGCCAGGCGACGAGGCGGGACGTCCGGCGACGACCGGACGCGTCGTGTCGACCGGCCGCACCATCGGGGGCGGCGCGGGCGGAACGGGCGGCGGGATCGGGGACACCTTCATCCGAAGCGTCTCGCCCGAGACCTCGCGCGAGATCTCCCTCGGGCGCGCGGGCGGCGCGGCCGAGGCCGTCTTCGGCGGGGGCATGAGCCCCGAGAGCGTGTCGTGCAGAAGCTTGTCGACGGAGGAAATGCTCCGGGCTTGGGACTCGTCGGGGCGCGGCGCCTGCTGCGGGCGCGCGGCGAGACTCGCCATCGCCTCGGCGACGTTCACGCGCGCGGTACGCTCGACGGGCCGTTCGGGCCGCTCGGCCGAGGGAAACGGCACCGAGGATCCGCTCACCGACTTCTTCGGCGGCATGAGCCCCGAGAGCGTGTCGTGGAGGCGTTTCTCGACCGAGCCCGGCGGCGGCATCTCGCGGGAAACGGGCTTCGCCGACGGCGGGGCTTCGTCGAGCTCTATCAGGACGTCCGAGAAGATGTCTTCGGCCGAGAGGAGCGGGGTGCCTGGATCGCTCGGCGGGCCCGAGGAAGACGGCATCTCGATCCCGGGCCTCAGGCCCAGCGCCATCGCGACTTCCGCCTGGAAAACGTCCTCGGAGAACGGCTTCTCGAGGATGCTCGTCGCGCCCACTCGCTGCGCGTCCGCGCGCTTGTTGCGACCCTTGTAGCCGGACATCATGAGGAGGATGGGCGGCGTCGGGCCCGTTGCCTGCATCCCCTTGATCACGTCGGGCGTGCGGACCTTGGGAAGCACGGAGGAGATGAGCACGAGATCCGGGCGCGACTTGCGGTACAGCTCGAGCCCTTCCTCGCCATCGCGCGCCACGACGAGCTCGACGGTCTGGGACTGGCTCGCCAGGTAATGGCGGATCCGCTCGAGATAGCGCGGCTCGTATTCGATCAGCAGGAACTTCATGCCGGATTCTCAGGACGGAGGCGAGGCCTCCGCCGCGTGCACAACTCCTTTCGGAAGAATCTATTATCGTCGGGGTGACCGCCGTGTCAACGAACGGGAACGCGCCCCTCGGCGCGCGCCGCATCTTCGCCGCGCCGCTCGGCTGCAAGGTCAGCCGGATCGACGCCGCGGCGGCCGCGCGCCTCGCCGGAGTCGCCCGCGACGAGGTGCAGGCGGCCGGGCCCGCCGGGGCGGACGTCCTCCTCGTGCACGGCTGCGCGGTCACGGATCGGGCCGAGCGCGACGGCCGGCGCCTCGTGCGCCGCCTGCGGCGCGAGAACCCCCGCGCGACGCTCGTCGTCTCCGGCTGCCTCGCCGAGAAGGGCGGCGAATCGCTCGCCCGCATGCCGGAGGTGGACCTCGTCGTCTCTCTCGCCGCGCGGGACGCGCTGCCCGAGATCCTCGACGCCCATGAGGCCGGTCTCCTCCCCGAGCGGATCGTCACGACCGGGGCGGCGGCACGCGCCGCGCTCTTCGCGATGCCCGCACAGGACCGGCCGCCGGAGGCGCTCATCGACCCGGACCGGACGCGCGCGTTCCTGAAGATCCAGGACGGCTGCGAACGCCGGTGTGCGTTTTGCGTCGTGCCTTCTCTGCGCGGGAAAGAGCGCAGCGCCCGGATCGAGGACGTCGTCGACGCCGTCCGGCGCCTCGGAGACGCCGGCGTGCCCGAGGTCGTGCTCGCGGGCATCCATCTCGCGGCGTTCGGACACGACCGCGGAACGCGGCTCTTCGACCTCCTGGCGCGGCTCGAAGACGACCCGCCCGCGTGCCGAGTCCGGCTCTCCTCGCTCGAGCCCATGGAGGCCGGTGAGGCCCTCGTCGATCTCGCCGCCAACTCGCGCGCCGTCGTCCCGCATCTGCATCTGCCGCTGCAGTCGGGCTCTTTCGGCGTCCTCAAGCGGATGCGCCGCGGCATCGTGCCGGAGCGCTACCGAGCGCTCGCGGCACGCGCGGTGCGTTTGAACCCGCGCCTCCATCTCGCGACGGACCTCATCGCCGGCTTTCCCGGCGAGACGGACGCCGAGTTCGCGGAGACCCGGCGCTTCGTGGAAGAGCTGCCCTTCGCCTCGCTCCACGTGTTCCCGTTCTCGCCGCGCTCTCACACGGACGCCGCGGCCTGGCATCAGGAAAATCCCCTGCCGCCCCGGGTCGTCACGGAGCGGACGCGCGCCCTGCGCCGCCTCGGCGAGGAGAAGGCCCGCGCGTTTGCCTCGCGCGCGTCGGGGACGGCGGCCGAGGTCGTCACGCTGCGCGGAAACCGGGGCCTCACGGATCACTATCTCGACGTCGGACTTCGTCTTCCGCCGGGCGAGAACGCCCCGGGCCGCCGCCTCACCGTGCGCCTCCTGCCGACCGGACGGGACGGCCGACTGGAGGCGCATCCCTGCTAGACTTCGCGGCCCGAAGACCCCAGAGGTGAGTCATGTCCGGTCACAGTAAGTGGAGCACGATCAAGCACAAGAAGGGCGCCGCCGACGCCAAGCGCGGGCGCCTCTTCACGAAGCTGATCAAGGAAATCACGATGTCCGCGAAGGTGGGCGGCGGACTCGTCGACTCGAACCCCCGCCTGCGCTCGGCGGTCCTCGCGGCGAAAAGGGCGTCGATGCCGTCCGACAACATCGACAAGGCGATCAAGCGCGGCACGGGCGAGCTCGAGGGCGTGACCTACGAGGAAGTCAACTACGAAGGCTACGGGCCGGGCGGCGCCGCGATCCTCATCGAGGCGATGACGGACAACAAGAACCGCACGACCTCCGAGATCCGTCATCTCCTCACGAAGTACGGCGGCAACATGGCCGCGGCCGGCGCGGTGGCGTTCCAGTTCTCGAAGAAGGGGACCATCGCCGTCGAGAAGAGCGCGGCGAAGGAAGACGTGCTCATGGAGCTCGCGCTCGAGTCGGGCGCCGAGGACTTCAGGACCGAGGATTCGGACGTCTTCGAGATCCTCACGGACCCCGCCTCGTTCGACGCCGTGAAGGCCGCCGTCGAGGCGAAGAACATTCCGATCCAGACGGCGGAGATCCAGATGGTTCCGCAGAACACGATCGACGTCGGAGACAAGGCCCCCGCGCTCCTGAAGCTCCTCGACATGGTCGAGGACAACGACGACGTCCAGAAAGTCTGGTCGAACGGCGACATCGACGAGAAGTACCTGACGGAGTAGATCCCGAGAACGCGATGAAAATCCTCGGGGTCGACCCTGGAAGCCGGGCGGCGGGCTGGGCCGTCGTCGACTTCGCCCCCTCGCCCGCCCTCGTCGATGCCGGGGTCCTCCGCCCGCCCCGGACCGGCACGTTCGCCGAGCGTCTCTCTTTCCTGCACAGCGCGCTCGCCAGGGTCATTGCCGCTGTCCAGCCGGATGCAGCCGCCGTGGAGCGCGTCTTTTCCGGCGTGAATCCCCAGAGCCTCATCGCCCTCGGAGAGGCGCGCGGCGTTCTGCTTCTCGCGCTCGCCCAAGCCGGCATCCCGACCGCCGAGGTGACTCCCGCCGAGATCAAGCGCGCCGTGGCGGGATCCGGCGGCGCCGAGAAGGAGCAGGTGCGCCGCATGGTCGGCGCTCTCCTCGGCCGGCACCTCGCCCTCGACGCCGCCGACGCCGCGGCCGCCGCCCTCACCCACGGCTTCGTCGCCGCGCGGCGCGGCGCGAGCTTCGCGCCCGCCCCTCGGGCGCTCACGTCTTTTCTCGCGGGGGTCAAGAGGCGCCCGGCCGGCTGACGCCCCTGTTGAGCCGATCCGGCGCGGGCTGCTATCGTGAAAGGGTCCGATGTCGTTTCAAGGTTCCCTCAATGAGCTCCCGCTCTCCGATATCGTCCAGCTCGTGGCCGTCTCCGGAAAGACGGGCATGTTCTCGATGACGCGCGCCTCCGAGAAAGGCTACGTCTATCTCCAGAACGGGCAGATCACGCACGCCAAGCTCGGCGAGGTCGAGGGCGAGGACGCGGTCTACGCGCTCGCGCTCTGGAGCCAGGGCTCGTTCCAGTTCTCGCCGGGTGTCGAGAGCGAAGCCCGCACGATCAGCCGCTCGAACACGAATCTCCTCCTCGAGGCGGCGCGCCGGAGCGACGAGTGGAAGATCCTCTCGAAGAAGATTCCCGGGACCGATTCGGTTCCCGTCCTCGTGGCCCGCGAGGGCGCGAACGGACCCGTGACGCTGACGCCGCTCGAATGGAAGGTCGCGACGAAGGCGGACGGCAGCCGCTCGATCGACGAGATCGCTCGGGCTCTTCGGACCTCGGCGTTCGACATCGCCAAGACCCTTTACGGCCTCGTCACGGCCGAGCTCGTCGAGATCGGCAAGGCGCGCGCGGGCGACCGGGCCGCGCATCAGGCCCCGGCGCCCGCGCCACTTTCGGCGATTCCCCCGCCCACCGGCCAGTCGATCGCGAACGTCTCGACCCACAGCGGGCCCTTCCAGGCGCTCTCGAAGGGCGACGAGAAGCGCAGCCTTCAGATCCTCTGTACGAAAGTGAAGCAGGAGGCCGAGGCCGCAGCGGCGGCGCCGGGAGACGCGACGATCGACCGTCCCTATCGCACGGCTCTGCTGGAGCTCGACCGGGGCCGCGGACTCGACGTCGTGCGCGAGCTGATCCGGACGCTCGAGGAGATGGTCGAGAAGCTCAGGGGCCACGCGGCGGCGCGCGGGTTCCGAGAGAAGATGAACCCTCTCCTCTGAGCGTAACTCCTTGACTTCGTTTGCCTCCCGGCGGGGGACGCGCTAGAATCTGCCAGCGATTCCTGTCTTTTTTGGACAACGACTCGAGGCACTTTCCCCGCCCTGGCCAAGAACGAGCCCTGCGGCCAGAGCGGACCAAAGGAGATTCGATGCGACGGATGCGGACCCGACTCCTCCTCGGTGCGATCGCGTGCCTGGTCCTCGCGGCTCCCCTCGCGGCACAGGTAGGTCCCACGGTCACGGGCGAGACGGGACTCTTCCAGGTCGTGAACGCCGACATGCTGCCTCAGGGACGCTTTTCTCTCGGGTTGTCCTGGGGAATGTGGAGTAGGACCGCGGCGTCCGTTCCGTATGCGGCCCCGCTCTCGGACGACCCTCTCCGCTACGACCTGCAGCGGTTCGGGCTTTCCGTCGGCTACGGCCTCATGCCGAACTGGGAGGCGACCTTGAGCACGGGCTCCAACCGCTACCACGCGTCCTCCTTCGACTGGCAGGGGCTCGTGGACGGGCACTACCGTTTCGGCGGCTTCACGCACAGCGAGACGGACAAAGTCCGCATCGGAACGAAGATTCGCCTCAACTCGAAGGATCCGGTCCTCGTCGTGTTCTTCGGCGGCATCTCGATTCCAACCCAGTCCTCGAACGACACGAACGCGATCGGCACCACTCGCGCGGACTACGACCTCGGCCTGTCGTTCACCTCCGGCTGGGTGACGTTCCAGACGGCCTACCAGCTCAACGGGGACATCGGCACGCCCACGCCGTTCCCGAACACCGGGCCCACCGGCTACACCCTGTCGAACACGTGGACGTCGGCCGTCGGCATCGCCGTGCCCATCGTGCCGAACGTCTTCAAGGCGATCGGCGAGATCAACCGCGTCCACTACGACGGCGGCGACACGCAGCCCCCGGACTTCTCCGAGGCGACGCTCGGAGGGCGATTCGCATTCGGAGACTCCGGCTTCACGGCGTCCGGCGCCGTGCGCGTGAACATCGACCGCTGGGTGAGATACGGAAATACTCCCTCGAACATCGGCGGCCTCGTTCAGTTCGCCTACCAGCCGCCCGTTCCGGTCGTGGAGAGGCCTCGCGCCGCCCTGCCCCACGAAGCCGAGCCGCCGCCGGCGACGGAGCCCGTGCCGCCGCCTCCTCCCGCTCCCGAGCCCCTCGCGGCCCCCACGGCTGAGCCGGTCACCGCACCCGCGGCCCGGCCTTCCACCTCGACAACCGACGAGATCCTCTTCGACGCCGCAAAAAGCCGCCTCACGAACATCGCGAAGGCCATCCTGGACGGCGTCGCCCTCCGCCTGAAAAACAACCTTGCCGCAACGTGCACGATCTCGGCCTCCACCGACCCGAAGGAGAAGGGCGGGGATCACGCCGCGCTCGCCAGGGCCCGCGCCGAAGCGGCCCGCGACTACCTCATGAAACGTCACGGCATCGACGGCTCGCGCATCACGAGCGAGGTCAAGGGAGACGGGGATTCGCCCGACGCGACGCGCAACCGGCGCGCCGTCGTGACCGTCACGTTCCCCTGATTCGGGGGGGTTCGTCCGCGGCGGCGTTAGACTGACGCCGCCGTGGATTCGAGCTCGAGCGGACTCTTCTCGACCGGAACGTTCTCCACGGGGACGAACCCCGGCATGGGCGGCGTGTTCCGTTCGCGCGCGCTCGTCGTCCTCGCGACCGCGGCCCTGGTGGGAATGCTCTGGGCGGGGAAGGTCCTGTTCGTCATGTTCTTCTTCGCCCTCTTCCTTTCCTTCGCGCTCCAGCCGTTCGTCACCCTCCTCGAGAAGCTCCGCTTCCCGCGCTCTCTGGCCGTCCTCACGGTCATCGTGTTCCTCTCGGCGCTCGTCGTCTTTTTCGTCGTCAACGCGATGTCGCAGATCGAGGCCTTCACGCGCGACCTGCCCGCCTACGCGACGCGGCTCCGGGTTTTCACCTCGAAAGCGCAGGGCGTGTTCGCGCAGATCGAGGAGCGCACGCGCTTGCTCCTGCCCGAAGGCGATCGGGCCACCCGCTCCGTGCGGCTCGAGTCGGACGCGTTCGACTCGCTGTCGAAGGTCGCGCTTCAGGTCAAGACCATCGTCTCCCTCCTCCTCTACACGGCCGCGGTCCCGATGCTCTCGTTTTTCATGCTCAAGGACCGCGAGAGGTACGGCGGGGCGGTCGTGAAGATTCTGCGCATCAAGGGAGGCCGTGCCGCCCAGGATTTCGCCGTCGGCGTCGCGCGCGTCCTTTCCGGTTACGTCCTCGGCGAGCTGTTCGTCGTTTTGATCACGGCCTGCATCACAACGGCAGGCCTTCTCGTGCTGCGCGTGCCATACGGCTACATTCTCGGCCCGCTCGCCGGCGTGTGCGTCCTCGTGCCGTACGTCGGCGTCATCTTCTCGACGACGCCCGCCTTTCTCATCTCGCTCCTCGCCTCGAGCGACGCGGCGCTGCCGGTGAAGGTCCTCGTCTTCTATTCGATCGTGCAGTTCCTCGAGGGCAACGTCCTGACGCCCTTCATCGTGGGCAGCCGCGTTCGGCTCCACCCCCTCGCCGTTCTGTTCGCGTTCCTCTTCTGGGGCATCCTGTGGGGCGTTCCGGGCGCGATCCTCGCGGTTCCGCTCACGGCGACGATCAAGGTCGTGACCGAGCGCTTCGAGCGCTTCGCGCCGTGGGCCGCGCTCCTCGGCGACCGGACTCCCGATCCCGCGCCACCCGAAGAGCCGGAGGCGCTCCTCGCCGGCCACCGCGGGGCGTAGGGTCCTTATTTTATTTTTTCGATTTCTTCTTCTACTTCCTTTGCCCCCTCGGCATAGGACTCTTCTTCATCGGGGGCAAGCTCGCGGAGCAATCTCAGAAACTCTCCGGCGTGTACACGTTCCTCGTCCGCTATGTCCTTGAGCACTTCTACGGCGAGCTTGTTGTCGGTTGACTCGGCAAGCTGCATGTACAACTGAATCGCTTCGTACTCTGCGGCCACCATGAAACGAATCGCTCTGATGAGCTCCTCATCCGTGAGCTTCCTGTCGTTTCCTAACCCTGAAAAGGGCGATCCGAACTGTGGCATGCCTATTCTCCTTCTCTTACTTCTTTCCGGGCTTCCGCCTATCGATTACGTCCGAGGAGCCTCTTCCGCCATTCTCGCGCACGTGCCTTGATCGCGCTCAGCCCGCGAGGTTTTGCCGCCGCACGGCGAGTAGCCCCCCGAGAAGCCCGGCCGCGAGGCCGAACGCCAGGAGAAGCAGGCACGCCGACGCGGGCAGGAAGCGCACGGCGAAAACGCCGAGAAGCGCGTTCTTCGTCGCGGCGACCCACGCGAGGACCGCATGCGTGGCGACCCACAGGAGCGCGAGCGCGACGAGCGCGCCGAGAAGGCCCTGCACGAGGCCTCCGAGCAGGTACGGGCCGCGGATCAGGAATTCCGGCGCGCCCACGAGGCGCAGGATCTCGATCTCGTCGCGGTGAAGCAGGATCGTGAGCCGCACGACGTTCGCGATCGTGAACGCCGCCCCGAGCGTCAGGAAAACCGCGAGGACGAGGCCCGTCAGGCGGGCGAGGGAGACGGCCCCGCGCAGGCGACGGATCCACTCGACGTCGAACTGGACCTCCTCGGCGGCGCGGTGGGACGCGAGCAGCTTGAGGAAAGGTGGAAGCGCGTCGGAGGAGACGGCCGCCGGGTCGAGCTCCATCTCGAGCGAGGCCGGAAACGGATTTCCCGGCAGGGAGCGCGCCGCCGGCCCGAGAGATTTCCACCACGTCGAGAAGCGCGCGCGCGCCTCGTCGGGCGAGACGTGGCGCATCCGCGCGACGAGGCGGGTCTCCGTCGCGAGGCGCTCGAGGTCGGCGCGGTCGGCCTCCGTCGCCGAGGACTTGAGGAAGACGGTCACAGTCGAGTCGTCACGCACCGTCTCGACGACGCTCTTCAGGTTCTCGGCCACGAGGAAGAACGCCCCGACGAGACCGATCGAGATCGCGATGAGGGCCACGGACAGGCTCGTCATGCGCCGGGCGCGGGCGAGGCCTTCGAACGCTTCCGAAACGAGCGCGGCGAGCGCCGCCGGCCGATTCACGGGGCACTCTCCTCGCGTCCCGAGTCGGCCCGCTTCGCCAGAGCCTGGGGCGGCAGGGCCGCCTCGACGAGGCCTTCCACGACGCGCCCGCGATCGAGCGTCAGGCAGCGGCGCCCCGCGGCCTTCACGAGCTCCTGGTCGTGCGTGGCGACGAGGACCGTCGTCCCGCGCACGCTGATGTCCTGCAGCAGTTTCATGACCTCGCCGGCGAGGCGATGGTCGAGGTTGCCCGTGGGCTCGTCCGCGACCAGGAGCACCGGCTCGTTCACGAGCGCGCGCGCGAGGGCGACGCGCTGCTGCTCGCCGCCGGAAAGCTCCTCGGGAAGCGCGGCCAGGCGGTGGTGAAGCTCCACGAGGCGCAGCGTCTGGTAGGCGCGGCGCCGGCGCTCGGCCGCGGGCACACCGAGGAATTTCTGCACGTACGTCAGGTTCTCGAGAACGCTCCGAGCCGGCAGGAGCTTGTAGTCCTGGAAGACGATCCCCATCGAGCGGCGGAGAGCCGGAACGCGTGAGGCCGGCATGCCGCTCACGTTCATCCCGTTCACGATGATCTGGCCCTCCGTGGGCTTCTCGGCGTGGAAAATGAGCTTCAAGAGCGTCGTCTTCCCGGCGCCCGACGGCCCCGTAAGGAACAGGAACTCACCCTTTTTCGTCTTGAACGTCACGTCGCGGAGGACCCTGCGGCCCTGATACTCCTTGGAGACGCGGTAGAACTCGATCACGAAGAGATCATTTCACCGGCCGTCGAGGGCTTCCCGGAGAAGACGGTTGACCACTTCCGGATTGGCCTTGCCGCCCGTCGCTTTCATGACCTGGCCGACGAACCAGCCGAACGACGCCGTCTTGCCGCCGCGGAACGTCGCGACCTGCGCGGGATGATCCGCGAGAACCGCCGCGACCGCGTCGCGGATCTCTCCCTCGTCGCTGATCTGGACGAGCCCCTTCTCCTTCACGAGATCGTCGACCGGCCGGCCGGTCGCGATGAGATCGCCCAGCAGCTCCTTCGCGATCTTTCCCGAGATCGTCCCGTCGTCGATGCGCGCAACGAGGGCCGCGAGCGTTCCGGGCGCGACGGGCATGCGCCCCGCGTGCCGGTCCGCGTCGGACATCCTCGCGAGAAGCTCGGAGAGGAGCCAGTTCGCGAGCGCCTTCGGATTCTTCGGATACGCCGCGACCGCGGCCTCGTAGAAGTCCGCAAGGGGGCGTGACAGGCACACGAGGTCCGCGTCGGCGGCCGGGAGGCCGAACGCGCTCACGAGCCGCGCGGCGCGCGCTTGCGGAAGCTCCGGCATCGCCGCGGCGACGTCCGCCTTCCACGCCGCGTCGACGACGAGGGCGCCGAGATCGGGGTCCGGAAAGTAGCGATAGTCCATCGACTCTTCCTTGCTCCGCATCGTCTTCGTCGCGCCCGTCGCGGGCTCGTAGAGGCGCGTCTCCTGCACGAGGGTCTGCCCGGCCTCGAGAGCCGAAACCTGCCGCTCGATCTCGTGCTCGATCGCCTTCTTCACGTGCGCGAAGGAGTTCAGGTTCTTGATCTCCACCTTCGTGCCGAGCGCCGCGGCGCCCTTCTTTCGGACGGAGACGTTCGCGTCGCACCGCAGCGAGCCCTCCTCCATGTTGCCGTCGGACGCGTCCACCCAGCGCACGAGCCGACGCAGAAGGACGAGATATTCGTACGCTTCCTCGGCCGAGGAGAGGTCGGGCTCGGACACGATCTCGATGAGCGGCGTGCCCGCGCGGTTCAGGTCCACGAGCGACACCCCCGTGGGCACGTCCTGCCACGGGAAGTCGTGCATCGACTTACCGGCGTCCTCCTCGAGGTGAACGCGGTTGAGCCGCACGCTCTTCGGCGAGCCGTCCGCGCGCAGGGCGACCGCGCCCCGCGTGGCGAGCGGCCTGGCGTACTGCGAGATCTGGTAGCCCTTCGGCAGGTCCGGGTAGAAGTAGTTCTTCCGCGCGAAGACCGATTTCTCCTCGATCGTGCAGCCGGTGGCCAGCGCGACGCGCATCGCGAGCGTCACCATCTCGCGATTCACGGCCGGGAGGACGCCCGGGTAGCCGAGACAGACGGGACACACGGCGGTATTCGGCGGCGCGCCGAACACGACGGGACACGCGCAGAACGCCTTGCTCTTCGTCTTGAGCTGGCAGTGCACTTCGAGCCCGATCACGGGCTCGAAATCGGAGGCGGGCATCGCGCGAGTGTAGCGGAGGCGGCGCTCGGAACCTGCGCTCAGCGCCGGCCCTGAGCGATCTTCGCCGCTTCGGGGAGCGCACGTAAGCGCAGCATCGCGAGGACGCCGAGAGCGGGCCCGGGCGCGAGGAGGGCGAAGACCCATCGCCAGCCGAGCGCCGGGAGGAACGCCGGCACGAGGTCGATCGAAAGCGTCGTTAGGAGAAAGCCGAGCGAGGTCTGAAGCGTGAGCGCCGTCCCCATGTAGACCGGGTCACCGAGCTCCGTGACGGCCGCCGAAAACTGCGCCGAGTCCGCGACGACCGCGGCGCCCCAGACTGCCGCGACGGCAAGGAGGACGAAGGGCGAGCCGCCGTAACAGAGCCCGATCACGACGCAGCACGCGCCGCTGACGGCCATCGCGGCCGACGTCACGAGAGTCCGGCCCTTCTGGTCGGCCGCGAGGCCCGCCAGGACGCACCCCGCCGCGCCGCATCCGATCACGAAAAACGAGGCAGCCTCGGCGGCCGCCGGCGGGAGCCCGCGGAGCGCGAAGCCCGAGCGGAGCATCACGGGGACCCACGTCCACATCGCGTAGAGCTCCCACATGTGCCCGAAGTAGCCGAAGCTCGCGAGCCGCACGCCCCGGTTCGCGAAGACCTTCGTCACCTGCGTCACGTCAAAGCGCGCGGGGGCGGGTGCGAACGGCCCTTCGCGGACGAAGAAGACGACGAGGACCGCGCCGAGGAGCGTGAGACCCGACGCCGCGAGGAGACTCCGGCGCCACGCGGAGCCGAAGACCACGTTCACGAGGTATGGCACCGCCTTGCCGAGCGTGAGAGCGCCGACGAGGACGCCCAGCGCGAGGCCGCGCCGCGCGCGGAACCACGAGGCGAGGATCTTCATCCCCGGCGGGTAGACGCCCGCGAGGCAGAAACCCGTCAGGAAGCGCAGGACGAGCGCGGAGGCGGGGCCGTGCGAAAAGAGCGCGAGCGACGCGTTCGCGGCGGCTCCGAGAAGGCTCGTCCCGATCACGAGCTGTCGCGGCGCCCAGACGTCCGGCAGGTTCAGGACGGCGCTCGCGAGCGTCCCGGCGACGAAGCCGAGCTGGACGGAGAGCGTGAGCCACGTGGCGGAGGCGTCGGACAGGCCCCATTCGGCCTTGAGGAGCGGCGCGACCGCGGAGGCCGAAAACCAGAGCGACATCCCGAAGAGCTCGGCGAGAGACAGAAGCGCGAGGACCCGGAAACGCCCGGGGGGCTCGTGTGCGGCGCGCCCCGCGGGCGCACTCATCCCGGCGCGGGGATCACCTTCCCCGGATTCAGGATGCCGTTCGGGTCGAGGGCCTGTTTGATCGCGCGCATCGCGGCGAGAAACGCGGGCGGGCGGTACAGAGGAAGGACGTCCTTCGACGTGATGCCGACGCCGTGCTCCCCCGTCACGGTACCGCCGAGGCGCACGGCCTCGAAGTAGATCTCGGTCGTCGTCTTCTCGAAGAGCGTCCTTTTGACCGTGTCCTTCCCTTCGCGCCAGAGGTGGACGTGAAGATTGCCGTCCGCCGCGTGCCCGAACGCGACGGACTTCAGTCCCGCCGCGCCCGAGATACGGCGGATCGCCGTGACGAGCGGAACGAGCTCGGTGCGCGGCACGGCGAGGTCGAGCTCGGCCGAGACGCCCAGCTCGTGGACCGCCTCGGCGATTCCGCGGCGCACGTCCCAGAGGACGCGCCGTTTCGCCTCGTCCGTGGCGAGGACGACGTCCAGTGCCCTGCACTCGAGGGCGATCTCGCCCGCGAGCGTCACGTCCCGCTCCACCTCCGCCTCGGACGGGCCGTCGAGCTCGAGGAGGAGGCGCGCCTCGGCCTCGGGAAACGGCACACCGACGCCCTTTTTTTTCGACGAGAGGTCGATGGACGGCTTGTCCACGAACTCGCACGCCGACAGGACAAGCCCGCGCCGGTGCAGCTCGAGCATGCAGCGCGCTGCGTCTTCCAGCGTCGGGAACGGCGCGACGAGCGTCGCCCAGTAAGGCGGCTTCGGGATGAGGCGCAGCCACGCTTTCGTGACGATGCCGAGCGTGCCTTCGCTTCCGAGAAGGAGCGACGTGAGGTCGTAGCCCGCCACGTCCTTGCGCGTCTTGCCGCCCGTGACGGCGACGCCTCCGTCCGCGAACACCGCCTCGACGCCCATCACCCAGCGGCCCGTGACGCCGTACTTGGCCGCGTGCGGCCCGCCCGCGTTCTCGGCGATGTTGCCGCCGATCATGCAGGAGCCGCGCGAAGCCGGGTCGGGCGGGTAATACAGGCCCACCGCCTCGACGGCCTCGTGGAGCGTCTGCGTCACGACGCCCGCCTCGGCGATGGCCACGAAGTTGTCGGTGTCGATCTCTAGGATGGCGTTCATACGCTCGAGCGACAGCGCGAGGCCTCCGGCGAGCGGCAGCGCCCCGCCCGTCAGGCCGGTGCGTCCGCCCTGCGGCGTGACCGGGATGCGGCGCTCGTTGCAGAACGCGAGGAGACGCGAGACCTCGTCGGTCGTCTTGGGCTTCGCGGCCGCCGCGGGATAGTGGACGAAGTCCTCCGTCCAGTCGTGCGCGTACGGCTGCAGATCGTCCTTCGCGACGAGGAAATGCGGCGCTCCCACGATCGCGGCGAGAGCCGCGATCTCGGAGGCGGAAAGCTCTCGGCGTTCCATGGCAGGGGATCTTAAGATGCGCCCATGACACGCGTCGCCTTCCTCGGCCTCGGCGCGATGGGCGCTCCCATGGCCCGCCGGATTCTCGCGGCCGGCTTTCCCCTGACGGTCTGGAACCGAAACCCCGAACGCGCCCGCGCGATCGAAGGCGCCACGATCGCCCGGACCCCGCGGCAAGCCGCGGCCGCAGCGGACATTGTTTGCACGATGCTCTCCGACCCCGCGGCGCTCCAGGCCGTGGCGGACGGGGAAGACGGCCTCGTCGCCGGCCTCTCCTCGGGAAAGATCTGGCTCGACTTCTCCACGGTGACGCCCGCGGCGTCGCGCCGCGCGGCGGAGCGCGCGAGAGAGAAGGGCGCGGACTTCTGCGACGTGCCCGTCGCCGGAAGCGTCAAGCCCGCGACTGACGGCACGCTGAAGCTTCTCGCGGGCGGCGACGGACCGGTCCTTTCGAGGGCGAAGGGGATTCTCGACGCCGTGAGCGCAGAAACTCTCCATTTTGGAGGCGTGGGACAGGGCTCGGCGATGAAGCTCGTGAACAACCTGATGTACGGCGTCACCTTCGCGGCGTTCGGCGAGGCGCTCGCCCTTGCCCAATCCCTCGGCCTACCGGCGGAGCGCACGCGCGGGTGGCTCCTCTCGATTCCATCCGTCCCGCCCTACCTCAGAGACAAGATGGACTTTCTCGCTGCGGGTGGCGAGCCCGCGGCGTTCCAGCTCTCACTCATGGAAAAGGATCTCCGCCTCCTGGTCGAGGCCGGCGGCGGCCCCGCCCGCGTGCCGGTCGTGGACGCCGCGCGAGGCGACTACGAGCGCGCGCGCGTGTCCGGGCTGGGCGAGAAGGACTTCGCCCACGTGTTGTCGTTCCTGGGCGGTCCGTTTTCCAAATAGAATCGCGCGGCATCTGGAGGCTTCCATGTCCGTCGAGAACGTCCTGGCAGAGTTGAAGCGCGATCCCGCCGGCTTTCGAAACGGCACGATCGACACTCTCGTGAGAAGCGCCGTCTTCGACGCCGACACCGCGAGGCGCGACGAGGCGCGTCTTTCCATCCGGAAGGCCGCCGCGGCTCTCGGCATTCTGCCCGCGTCCATCCAGGAGCTCTACGTGGCCATGGGGCGCGGAGAGGCGGGCGGGTTCACGACGCCGGCCATCAACCTCCGCATGCTCACGTACGATGCCGCGCGCGCCGTCTTCCGCGCGGCGAAGACGCGCGACGTGGGCGCCTTCATCCTCGAGATCGCCCGCAGCGAGATGGGCTACACCGAACAGCGCCCCGGCGAATACGTCGCGGTCGTTCTGGCCGCCGCGATCAAGGAAGGACATCGAGGTCCCGTCTTCATTCAGGGCGACCACTTCCAAGCGAACGCGAAGAAGTTCGCCGCGGACGCCGGTGCCGAAAAGCGGGCCATCGAGGCGCTCATCGAGGAGGCGATTCCGGCCGGCTTTCTGAACATCGACATCGACACCTCGACGCTCGTCGACATGTCCCAGCCGACCGAGGCCCTCCAGCAGCGGCAGAACTTCGAGAACGCCGCGCGCTTCACGCGCTTCATCCGCGCACGCGAGCCGAAAGGCGTCACGATCTCGATCGGCGGAGAGATTGGCGAGGTGGGCAAGGACGTCTCCACGCCGGAGGAGTTTCGCGCCTTCATGAACGGCTATCTCGCGGCGCTGCCCCCGGGGATGAAGGGCGTCTCGAAGATCTCGATCAACACCGGGACGTCCCATGGCGGCACGCCTCTCCCGGACGGCACCGTGGCGAAGGTCGAGATCCACTTCGACGCGATGGAATCCATCTCGAAAGTCGCGCGGGCTGAATACGGCCTGTCCGGCGCCGTCCAGCACGGCGCTTCCACGGTCGCGCCGGAGAACTTCCACAAGTTTCCCGACCATGGCGCCTCGGAGGTCCACCTCGCGACTGAGTTCCAGAACATGACGTACGAAGGGCTTCCGAAAGGGCTCCGCGAGGAGATGTACGCCTGGCTGCACGCGAACGCCGCCGACGAGAGAAAGCCGAAGGACACCGACGAGCAGTTCCTCTACCGCTCGCGCAAGAAGGCGATCGGGCCGTTCAAGAGGGCCGCGTGGGACCTGCCGGAAGCCGTGCGTGCCGAGATTGGAAGGCGCCTCGAGGAGAAGTTCGGCTTTCTCTTCGAGAAGCTCCGCGTTCCGGGGACGCAGAGCGTCGTCGAGAGGTGGGTGAGGCCCGTCGAGCTCGAGAGTGTGCCTGCCGCAGCCGGCGTCTTCCACCGCGACGACGAGGCGGGGGATTAGCCCCTATCGCAGGTACTGCTTGCCGATCGTCGGAATCAGGTACTCGGCGAACGCCCGCTTCAGGTCGAAGCGCGGCGAAAATCCCCAGTCTCTCGCGGCCGCCGAATCGTCCACGTCCGCGGGCCAGGTGTCGACGATGCCCTGGCGCTTGAGGTCGGGCTCGAACGTGATTTTCGCTCCGGGAAAAGCCTCGAGAACGAGGTCGCGGATCTCGCCGGCCGAGGGGTTGAACGCCCCGACGTTGTAGACCTGCCGCGTGAGAGCCCCCGCGGGCGCGGCCGCGAGCCTGAGCAGCGCCTCGACGCCGTCGGGCATCGCCATGAACGGGATGCGCGTGTCCTCACGGACGAAGCACGCGTAGGGATGCCCCTGCGCGGCCTCGTGGATCATTTCCGGAGCGTAGTCGGAGGTTCCGCCCGAAGGCATCGTCACCGCGGAGATGAGCCCGGGGAAGCGCATGCACCGGAAATCCACGCGAGAGCTCACCGTCTCGGACGAGAGTTGCTTGTAATGCCGCGAGTAGTACCGGCCGAGGTGCTCGGCGTAGAGCTTGTTGCAGCCGTACATCGTGGTCGGCTGGTTGAAGTCGTCCTCCTTCACCTTTCCGGCGCAAGACTTCGTCGCGAGGTCGGGAAGGCCGTACGCGGCGATCGAGGACGGGTAAAGGAACGTGACGGGTCGCCCGTGCGACTGGCGCTCGTTCTGCGCGAACTCGAGGAGGTTGAGCGTCCCTTCCACGTTCACCTGATGCGCCGTCACAGGCGTGAACTCGCCGCGCGTGGAAAGGAGAGCCGCGAGGTGGAAGATGAGGTCGATCTCGAACTCTGAGAGGATCCGCTCGAGGACGGTCCGGTCGAGGATCGAGCCGATGAACTCGCGCGCGACGAGACGGCCCTGTTCGGGATCGAGCGGCTTGAGGTCGACCGTGAGGATGGGCCGCGAGCCGTCGGTGGCGAGGCGCGTGATCAGACCGTGGCCGATCTCTCCGCTGGCTCCCGTGATGAGGACGACCGGCTTTCTCATTTGCCGACGGATGTTAGCGCCCCGCGCCGCCGTGGCATTCTCACGGCGTGACGCAGGCGCTCCCCGGCGAAGAACCCGCGATCGTCTCCCGCTTCGTTCACGTGACGTTCGGGCTCTGGTTCCCGCTCTTCCGCTGGATGGCGCGGACGCTGCCGACCCTCTGGCTGGCACGCCTCGCGAAGGCGACCGTCGAGCGCGTGATCTGGGGTCGCCATCACGTACGCAAAGCCATCCTCGACAACTTCGCCGCGGTGCTCGACCTCCCCCGGGACGCGCGCGCAGTCGAGGCGGCGGGGCGCGAGATGGTGTCGCGCCACTCGCGCCTCTGGATCGACCTCCTCCGCTACTCGGGCCGGAGTGACGTGGATCCGGCTGCGCTCCTCGCCGCCCGCGTCGGAGAAGAGCGCCTCGTCGTCGCGTCCCGCGAAGGAAAGGGCGCGATCCTGCTGACGGCCCACGTCGGAAACTTCGAGCTCGGCGGCCTCTTCCTCGCGCAGCTCGGCCTGAAGGTCGCCGCCGTCTACGTGCCCGACCCTTCGCCCGTCATCGAGCGGCACCGCGAGGACGCGCGCCGGATGCTCGGCGTGCGCGGCCTTCCGATCGACACGTCGCCCTTCGCGTTCCTCCCGGTGCGCAAGGCGCTCGAAGAGAACACGTGCGTTGCGATCCAGGGCGACCGGGACGTGTCCGGCACCGGCCTCCACATGCCGTTCTTCGGGAAGACGGCCTCGTTTCCCGTCGGGCCGTTCCGCCTGGCGCAGACTTCAGGCGCGCCGATCTTCCCCGTTTTCGTCCTGCAGGAGGACGACGGACGGTATCGCACGATCGTCGAGGAGGCGATCCGCGTGCCGAACGCGCGCGGCGTGGAGGGAGAAGCCGCCGTGACCGCGGCGCTCGCGCGCTTCGTCGCCTCGATGGAGCGGACGATCCGCGCGTACCCGGCCCAGTGGTATCTCTTCACGCGTTTCTGGGATGACGCCGCGTGAGACGCGCGCTCGCGTTCCTCGCGGCCGCGATTTTCCTGCCCGGCTGCGCGCCGCGGCGGCCCGACACCGCGCCCTCGGCCATGGCGGCCGACGTCACGCCGGAAGTCCTCGGCGGGGTGCGCCGGCTCGGCAGCTCGTGGGTAGCGGAAGCCAGGGTGGCCGGCGCGGCCGGCGGAATTCTCGTCGGGCGTTTCACCGGCGCACCCTACGACCTCGGCTTCTCGTTCGGCCGTCTCACGCGCCCGTGGAACCGTTCGCAGGAGACGCATCTCGAGCAGCTTTTCACGGCCCTCATCCCAAGCGGTTTCAAAAGGTCGCTCGTCAGGCAGCTCTCCGCGCTCCGTCTCCGGGGGCTGCCGGACGAGATTCCGAACGATCTCCTCGTCTCCATCTCCGGGCTCGCGGACGGCTACGAGAGGGTGCCGCCGGCCTCGGGCTGGAACGCGTATCGCCGAATGCTCGACCTTCACGCGCTGCACGACATCTCGCAGCGCTTCGTGGACGCGCCGGCGCTCGCGGCGGCCTGCACGGGCTTCCTCGCGAAGGGCAAGGACGGGTCGCTCCTCCTCGCGCGCGATTTCGACTTCGAGGGCGGGGACATCTTCGACCGCCAGAAGCTCGTGTCGGTCGTCGCGCCGGAAGGGAAGATTCCCTACCTTTCCGTCGGGTTCTCCGGAATGCTCGGCGTCGTCTCCGGGTTCAACCGCGAGGGTATCGGCGTCGCAATCCAGGCGATCGCGGGCGGCGAGACGGCCGCCTCCGGCACACCCATGACGCTCCTCCTCGCGGACGTCCTCAGGAACGAGAGCACGTTCGACGGCGCCGTGGCTCGCCTGAGCGCCGCGAAGGTCTTCGTCTCGGACCTGATTCTTCTCGGCGACGCGCGCGCCGGCCGATTCGCGGTCGTCGAGAAGAGCCCGTCGGCGTTCGCCGTAAGAGAGGCGTCGGGCACGTCGCTCGGCGCCACGAACGAGGCCGAGGACGCCGCCGTGCGCCGACGCGCGCGCGTTTTGCCGCCGGGATCGACGTCGCGGAAAAGGCGCGCCCGCCTCGACGTCCTGCTCGAGAGGGCCGGCGAATCGCTCGACGTGCCGTCCGCGGTCGCCATCCTGCGAGACCGGCGCGGCGCGGACGGGAGGGATCTCGGCCCCGGAAACCGCAACGCCATCGACGCGTCGATCGCCTCGCACTCGATCGTCCTCGACCTCACGCATCGGCGCGCGTGGGTGGCCGCCGCGCCGCACACGCTCGGACCGTACCTGCCCGTGGACCTCGAGGCCGTCCTCGCGAGCGCCGCCGGGCCGCCTCCTCGGACGGCCGAACCGGTTCCCGCGGACGCGTGGCTCACGGACGGCGGTTACGGCCGCTACTTGCGCGCGCGGGAAGCGCTGGCGTCCGCGCGCCGGCTCGAGCACGACCGGAAGGAAGGCTGGCTCGAGGCGGCGGCACGCGATGCCCAGCGTGCGCACGAGCTCGCTCCCGAGTTCGCGGAGGCGGCGGCGAAGCTCGGCGAGCTCGAAGCGCGGCGCGGAAACCGCGCACGGGCGCGGCAGCTCCTCGACGAGGCCCTCGCGCGCGATCCGGGCCCCGCCCCGCTGCGTGCCGCCGCGGAGCGGTGGCGCGAGGCCTGCGCCGGCGGCGACCGGGCTCCCTTGCCGAAGGAGCCGATCCCCGCGGTGCTACAGCCCGACGAGCTGTTAGCAGAAAAGGGAAATCGCTAGAAACATCAGGACTCCAGGGCCACGGCGGCCACCGCGCCTGTCGTGTCTCGGGTCACGTACGCATGAAGGATTTTCTTAGAAGGAGAATGGGGCGAGAGCGCGTCAGCCGCCTGCGCGCGCCGACCAGCGACCTCGCGCGCAATCTCGAACACGCCTGCAGCGCCGAATCGCTCGACCCGAGGCCCTTTTTCCTTAGACCCTTCCAAAAAATCTTCATAGTCCGGCACACACGGCGAGACGGCCGCAGAACGAGCATTTCCGCCCGCCCGCGCTTCGACCCCATCCATCCATTCGAAGAAACGCGCCGACGCCCGCTGCGCATCCGGCTCGAAGAAAAGACAACCATCGACAAAGCGAATGCGTTCTTGCTTCTTCTCTTCTCTATTCGAAGAAATCTTCCGGGCCTCGAGAAGCACGGACGCGCCCGTCTCGACCAGCTCGACGCCCGCCGCACTGGATCCGATAGCAGATCTCTCCTCCCCCCACGCCTCACGCATCGCGTCGTCGACGCCCTCGGCCGCGACGACGAGCACGCGGTCCGCGTCGCTCGAGGCGACGCGGCGCGCGCCGAGAATCAGGGCCTCGAGGCCGGCCGTGCGCCCCGAGACGATCGTCTCGGAAACGCCACCGAGGCCGAGCGCCATGGCGAGCTCGCCGTTCACGCTGTTGTGAACGGTGGCCGCGAAGACCGAGGGAGCGAGGTCCTCGACGCGCGCGGCCGCCGCGAGGCGCGCGGCGTGCTCCGTGATCGCCGGACGGCAGCCGTGCCGCGTGCCGACGACGACACCTCCGCGCGCGTCGGGCTCCGGCGGACGAGGGGCGCCCCACGCCCTGAAGGCGCGCGTTCCGGCGAGAAAGCCCGTCCGCCCGAAGCGGTCCATCCGGCGCAGGCGATTCGCGTCTTCCGGCGCGCCGTTCTCGGCTTCGGCCGCGAGCGCCGCCGAGACGATGAAGACCGGCCTCATGCGCGCTCCAGGATGAGGGCTGCGTTCGTGCCCCCGAATGCGGACGAGGTCGACAGCGCGACGGCGATCGGCCTCTCGGGCGAGAGCGGAGCGCCGGAGACGACCCATAGCGGCGAATCCGGGCGCGACTTCGCGTGTCCGGCCGTGGGCGGGACGCGCTGGCGCGCGAGGACGAGAGCCGAAAGGATGGCCTCGAGCGCGCCCGCCGCGCCGAGCGTGTGCCCGATCGCGCCCTTGATCCCGTTCACCGGCACGGTCCGTGCTCTCGCGCCGAGGACATGCGCCAGAGCGGCTTCCTCCATCGCGTCGTTGAACGTCGTCCCGGTGCCGTGGGCGCTCACGAAGTCGACGTCGGACGCGGCCCGGCCCGCCTGAAGGAGCGCGGTCTCGACGGCTCTTCTCAGGCCGCGCCCCTCGGGATCCGGGCGCGTCATGTGATGTGCGTCCGAGCCCGAGCCGTAGCCCGCGACCCGCGCGAGAATCGACGCTCCGCGCCGGCGCGCCTGGTCTTCCTCCTCGAGAAGAAGGAACCCCGCCCCCTCACCCAGTGTGAGGCCGTCGCGCGCAACGTCGAACGGCCGGGCCACGGACATGCTGAGCGCGCGCAGCGCGTCGAAGCCCGAGAAGACGAAGGGAGAAATGGCGTCAGCCCCGCCCGCGAGGACCCAGGTAGCGTGCCCCTCTCGAATCCATTCCGCGGCGAGCCCGACCGCCGCCGCGCCCGACGCACAGGCGACGGAAACCGTCGAGACGGGGCCGCGCGCGCCGTGCCGGTGGGCGAGGTCGCGGGAGAGCGCACCCGGGTCGCCCCGGGAGAGAGCGCCGGCTCCGCCCGTCCGCTCCGCGAGCCACTCCGTGAGGGCACCATTTCCGGCGAGCGTCGTCCCGACGGCGATTCCCGCGCGGCCGCCGCCGAAGTCAGGACACGACGCGAGCGCCTCGACCGCGGCGTCGCGGGCGAACAGCGTCTCCAACTCCGCGCCGTCCGGTCCGCGCTCGCGGTCGATCAGGGCCGCCTGCCGCGCGTGAAATCGCCTGGTGTCGAACCGTGTGACCGGGCGGATCGCCGACAAGCCGAGGAGCGCGCCCTCCCAGAGCGCGGAAACGCCGTGGCCAAGAGCGGTTTCGGCGCCGATTCCCGTCACGACGACCCGCGGCAAAGTCCCCATGTCGTCTCTATAATCGCCCGGCCCGCCTCCCGCGCGGCGTCATCCGCCCGGAAAGCCTCTTTCAGCCGTCCATGAAGATTCTCATCGCATCCGACGCGAAACAGCCAAACGCGACGTATCGCGGCGCCTTGCTCGCGGCGGGAGCCCTGCCCGAAGAGGTCGTCGTCGTGACTCCGGGCGACCCTGACCCCGGCGTGTTCGACGGGCTGATGCTCGCGGGCGGCGCCGACGTGGCGCCGACTCTCTACGGCGAGTCGCCCGGGACACCGACTCTCGAGCTTCATCCCGAGCGGGACGCGCTCGACTTCGCACTTTTTTCCGCCGCGGAAAGGCTCGGCGTGCCGGTCTTCGGCATCTGCCGTGGGCTTCAGACGTTGAACGTCGCGCTCGGAGGCACGCTGTGGCAGGACCTGCCTTCGCAGCGGGCACGCGGCGTTTCGCACGAGACGGACGTGAATCCGCACTCCCGAAAGGACCATCCCGCGCACGTCGTGCGCGCGCGGCCGGCGCCCTCTCCCTCGCGCTTCGCGGCTGCCGTCGCCGCGCTCGAAGGCACGTCCGTGAACTCGCGTCACCACCAGGGCGTGAAGGATCTCGCGCCGGGCCTCGTGCCGCTGGCGGCGTCGCCGGACGACCTGGTCGAGGCGTTCGAGCGGCCCGGCGGCGGTTTTCTCACCGCCGTGCAGTGGCACCCCGAGAACCTCGTCGCGGAACGGAAGCAGAAGGCGCTGTTCGAGGCGTTTCTCGATGCCTGCCGTACGCGGGCACGCGCCAGCGGCCGCGCGGGCGAACCGCTCGTCTTCGTCTCCCTCGAAGGCCCGCTCGCGGTGGTGAAGCTCGCGAGGCCGGCGGTGGGGAACGCCTTCGCGGGGGACATGGCCGAGATGCTCGCGGACACGGTAGTAGCGCTCGCGGAGGATCCGACGGTTCCGGCCATCGTCCTGACGGGCCTGGGGGACGCCTTTTCCCGAGGACTCGATTCGGACCTCCTTGCGGCTCTCGTCGCGCTCGGCGACGAGGAGGGCTTCGCCTCTCAGCTCGACGCGCTCTCGCGAGTCGCACGGGCGCTCGCGTGGGCGCCCCGGCCGATCCTCGCGGCCGTGGACGGCCCGGCCTTCGGCGCGGGCTTCTCGCTCGCGCTCTCCTGCGATCAGCGGATCGCGCGCGGCAGCCCGCCACACGAGGCCGTATTTGGCTTCTCGCCGTTCTTCCCCGCGCTCGAGGCCGGCGCGAGCGTCTTCCTCCAGTTTCTCGCATCGCCCTCGGCCGCCGCCGACGTCGCGTTCTCGGGCGAGACGCTCTCGGCCGCCCGCGCCCGGGAACTCGGCCTCGTGGACCTCGTCGCCGAGGACGGGCCCGCGCTGCCTCTCGCGCTCCAGCGCGCGGCGCAGTACGCCGAACGGCCGATCGCCTCTCTCGCCGCCGCCAAGCGCGTCCTCGCCTCGAGGGACCGTCTCGTGCGCCTCGAGGACGGCCTCGCGCGCGAGAAGGAGTCCGCCCTCACGTCCTTCCGCGACGGGACGCTGGCCGCCGCCCTGGCCTCTTCTCACGATCATCCCGGGCCGCCGACTTCAGCCGGCGGCCCCGACCGTCCCCAATGACAGGAGACTCCATGAACCGATCCTTTCCACCCTCGCTCGCCGCCCTCGCCCTCGTTTTCGCCGCCAACCCCGCGTTCGCGGTCGAGGCGCCGAAACCGAAGGCTCCCGAGATGCCCCCCTTCGAGGTGGCGCAGCCCTACCCGAACACGTGGTATGGCCGGTTCGGCCCGACGAACTGCTCGTGGATCGACATGGGCGACGGCGTTCTCGTCATCGACACGGGTGCGACCGCAGCGGACGCGAAGAACCTCAAAGCCGAGATCGCGAGGACGACGAAGAACAAGCCGATCAAATGGATCGCCATGACGCACCTCCACTCCGACTCGAACGACGGCTTCACGACGTTCTTTCCGACCGACGCCACGATCTTCGTGAACGCCAGGGCCACGGGCGCCATCGCGGGCTCGATCGCGCAGGGGAAAGCGAAGGCTCCTCACGTCATCGGGATCAGCGACCATATCGCGCTCGTGGCCGGCAAGCAGGTGTTCGAGATCGGCGTGCCGGCGGGGAATGCGCACACCGCGTTCGACCTCTACGTCTTCGACGCCTCGACACGCACGGTGTTCGCGGGCGATCTCGTGACGACGGACCGCTGCCCGATGCTCTCGGACCCCGACTGCGACATCAAGGGCTGGCTCGCCATTCTGGAGCGATTCGACGCGCTCGGCGCGCGAGGCCTCGTGCCGACTCGGGGAAATCCCACGGGGAACGCGGTACCTGAGATCGAAAAGACCCGCCGCTATCTCACGTCGATGCTCGCGTTCCTCGTCGAAAAGAAGAAGCAGAACGCCCCGGAGGCCCGTGTCTCCGGAGAGTTGGCCGCCGAGCAACTGGCCGACTACTGCCCGCGCGAGCTGAGCGCGCTCAACGCGCTTTCGGTCTACCGCCGCCTTCTGAGCGACGGGACGACCCGGCCGGGGAGCGCCGCCGCGAGACCCGCGGCGAAGTGACGCCAGCCGCGCCCGTCGCACCGGCCACGCCCGCTTCCGCGCGGGGGAAGCGAGCCTCGACCGTCGTCTGGATGCCGCCGCGGGGCGCGAAGGCGCCCCGCACGGCCATCCGGCGTGGCCGGAGCGCACGAACGAGATCTCCGAGAACGCGGTTCACGACGTTCTCGTTGAAGATGCCGAGGCTCCGGTAAGCGTTCACGTATTTCTTCAGGGACTTCAGCTCCACGCACCGGCGGTCGGGAACGTACGTCACGGTCAGCGTGGCGAAGTCGGGAAGGCCCGTCTTCGGGCAGATCGACGTGAACTCGGGGATCGTGATTACGATCTCGTAATCGGAGGAGTGCTGCGAGGGCCAAGTCTCGAGCTTCGGCAGCGCATCGCGCACCCCCGAGGCCGCATGTCGGTCCGTGTAGCGGGCCATGCCCCGAGGATAACGCGACGGATCGGGGCGGCACGTTTCGTGCGAAGATCTATGCTCTCATGGCCTTCACGCCGGAAAAGCGCGCTGCCCTCCTCAAAGACGTCCGCCAGCTCGTTCTGATGGCCGCCATCATCCTGACCGGACGGTCCGTTCTGGCCGACTGGTACGTCGTTCCGACGGGCTCCATGAAGCCCACGATTCTCGAGGGCGACCGCGTCTTCGTCTGGAAGTCCGCTTACCAGTTCCGGATCCCCTTCTCGAAGATCCGCCTCTTCGAGACCGGCACGCCCAAGCGGGGAGACGTCGTCGTCATCCGCAACCCCGATGGCGGGAGCGTGCCGTTCGTCAAGCGCCTCGTCGGCCTCCCGGGCGACGTCGTCGAGCTCCGGAACGAGACGCTCTATGTGAACGGGAAGAAGCAGCCGGTCGACTTCCTGCCCGAGCAGAAGAACGACGACGGCGAGCCGATTCTCCTCGGCACGGAGATTCTCGGCGGAAGGGCGCACCTCGTTCGCGTCCTGCCCGACCGTCCCGCGTTCCGCACGTTCGGCCCGATCACGGTGCCGGAGGGCGAGGTCTTCCTCATGGGCGACAATCGCGACGAGAGCCGCGACGCGCGCTTCTTCGGCACGCGTCCTGTCCAGGACCTCCTCGGGCGGGCGGTCGGCATCATGTGGAGCTGGAACCAGCAGTTCTTCAAGGGCCCGCGCTGGTCGCGCATCGGCCGCCCGTTCATCACGGACGTTCACGGCGCCACCCCGAACTGACCCCTGAAGCCGCCCGGTGACCGGATTATTCCTCCCGGGACTTGATTGGGACTCAATCTAGACTTAATCTAAGCTGGTAATGGACACACACGCCATGCTTTCGGGCCGCCTGAGGGAGAAGGGCCTGAGGGTCACGCAACAGCGCATGGCCGTGCTCGAGTACCTGCTCACGACGCCGAGGCATCCAACGGCCGAGGAGGTCGGGTCCGCCGTCAATCGCGCCGTGCCGACCGCGTCGAGGGCCTCGGTCTACAACGTCCTGCACTCGCTGAAGGAGAGCGGCCTCATCGAGGAGCTCGTGCTCGACGACGCCGTCGCCCGCTACGACGCGAACCTCGACCGGCACCACCACTTCATCTGCCGAGCGTGCGGCGCCGTGAAGGACGTGCCGTTCGAGACATTTCGCGAGGCGCCACGCCCGCGCCTCGCGGAGGGCCACATCGTGGAGGATTACACCGTCACGATGCGCGGGATCTGTCCGGGCTGCGCGAAGGGCTGACGGCCGCCGCCGGGACGACGGCATGGGACTGGAGATCGAAAGGAAGTTCCTCGTCATCGGCACCGCGTGGCAAACCCTCGCGGCGGGAGCTCTCACTCGCCAGGGATATCTCTCGAGCGCCGCAGAGCGGACGGTCCGCGTGAGGATCGCCGGAGACCAGGGTTTCCTGACGGTCAAGGGCAAGAGCCGCGGTCTTTCGCGCGCCGAGTTCGAGTACGCGATTCCGGTCGAGGACGCGGCCGCGATGC
>ODAK010000847.1_pt1 | contig 34606 bp, 34 predicted proteins | sample 1539591 | NCBI WGS metagenome assembly ODAK01 (sample SAMEA3539303, study PRJEB22396) | soil metagenome | biome: tundra; feature: field; material: soil | place: USA | collected 2010-05 | depth 0.15 m | reverse complement strand
CCTTCCCGGGGCGCTCGGAGGTCGTGATCGAGCTCTCCGACGAGCGGCGCGTGCGCCTGGGCAGCGAGTTTCGCGTCGAGCCGACACCGGGCCTGCGTGCCGAACTGGAACACCTGCTCGGCGGTCCGGCGCGGCTCGTCGCGTAGCGCGGACGGGCGCGGCCGTCACGACCCGGGTGCCGGCTCGACCCCACTCCTCAGGTCGAGCCGGCTGTGAGGTCAGCTGTTCGTGGTCGTTTGAACGGCGTTGATCCTGCCGTTACTCATCTGGAAGGTGAGCACCCCTGACCCTCCGCCGTTGTACGAAGCGCCCGTCTGACAGGAGATAGCCACGGTGCTTGTGCTGCTTGGCGAGCTAATGGCGAGTTCGAACGGTAGCGCGGTGTTGTTGTAGTCGAAGACAAGCCCGAACCCGGTGATGTCGGCGTACCACTGGTCGCTGTCGGTCACCGTCGTACCGCTCGTCGGTTGGTCGGTCATCTGGCATTGGATGTTCGCTGTGCCGCCCGACGCAGTGTTGGCGAGCAGGACCTCAATCTTCCCCGAGACGATGTAGTTGCCCGCGGGAAGCGTCTTAGTTAGTCAGATCTGTGGTCGCCGAAGCGCCCGCCGTCGAGGAGAACGCAACATCGCCGGCAACACTCGCGGAGAGTCCCGCCACCGCGCCGTTGGTCCCGTTCGTGCCGCTGGTCCCGTTGGTCCCGTTTGCTCCGTTCGTACCATTCTTTCCGTTTGCTCCGTGCAGCTTCTTCAGCACGCTCGGCTTGATCTGACTGGTCGAGATGACCAGGTAATGGTGCGCGGCCCAGGCGGTGCAGCCGCCGATCGCGAGGACCAACGCCAGTGTCGAGGCGACGTTGGCGTAGGACAAACGGCGGCGCGATCCGCTGCGGGCCTCACGTTTGCCCTAGTTCTTCGAGTGCCTCATCTGTTCTCCCCAATCTCGTGGTAATGGCGGCGCAACGCGATTGCTTCGCGCACACGCGCCCAGATGCCCGTCGCTGAGCACCGTACCCGGCCGACCGGCGTCCGCAACCCACCAAAGGGCGAATGTTCGACACCCCGGACGCATGAGCAGCTCGTCATTGCGCGGCCAGTTTCCTCACCAACGCGACCTCCTCGGCGGTTGGGCCGCTGCGATCGGGGCCGGGCGTTTCCAGCACGCACGGGAGGTCGCTGAAGCGCGGCTCGTTGACGAAGGCGCGGGCGCCGTCGAGGCCGAGCTCGCCCTCACCGATGTTCGCGTGACGGTCGCGGTTTGAGCCAAGCGGGGTCTGGGAGTCGTTGAGGTGCAGCGAGCCAAGCCGTCCGCGTCCCAGGGCACCTTCGAAGTCGTCCAGCACAGCGGCGAGGGCCGCCGGCGTGCGGATCTCATAGCCCGAGGCGAGCAGATGGCAGGAGTCCAGGCACACGCCGAGGCGCGCATGTGCGCCGCCGGCTGAGATCAGGGCGGACAGCTCACTGAACGAGCGCCCCAGCGTCCCGCCTGCCCCGGCGGTGTTCTCGAGGTGCAACGGGCAGCGATCGGAGTCTGCCAGCGCGGCGGCGAACAGCTCGCCGGCGCGCTCGATTGCCGGGCCGACCGCACCCGCCTTGGCAGAGCCGGGATGCACGACCACCGCGGTGGCGCCGATCGCGTCGCCGACGCGAAGCGAGTGGGTCAGCGATGCCAGCGACTTGGCGCGGATCTCGGGCTCATCCGAGGCGCAGTTGACGAGATAGACCGCGTGAATCAGCAGCGCGCCGATCTCGCTCGTCGCCTGCGCCTCGCGAAAGCGCGCGAAGTCCTCCTCGGCGTAGGCGGTCGGGCGCCAGGCGCGCGGCGACTGGTTGAAGATCTGAATCGCTTGCGCGCCCAGATCCGTGCCGCGCTCCACAGCCCGATAGAGGCCACCCGCGGTCGAGACGTGGGCGCCCACTAGCATCCGGCACGACCCATGAGAGTTCGCTTCGCTCCTTCCCCGACAGGTGCCCTGCACATCGGCGGCGCCCGCACGGCTTTGTTCAACTGGTTGCTCGCGCGCAACGCCTCAGGGCGCTTCGTGCTGAGGATCGAAGATACCGACGCGGAGCGATCGACACCCGAGAACGTCGAGCAGATCCTCGACGCCCTGCACTGGCTGGAGCTCGACTGGGATGAGGGCCCGATCTTCCAGAGCGCCAGCGAGGCTCGCCATCGCGAGGCTGTCGAGTCCCTGCTCACGAGCGGTCGGGCATATCACTCCCAGACCACGGCCGAGGACGTCAAGGCCTGGAAGGCCGTCCACGGCGATGACCGCGGGTTCCGCGGCGAGCCGCAGGAAAGCGGAGCGGTGCGCCTGCGCGTGCCGGACGACGGCGACACCGTATTCGAGGACCTCGTGCTAGGCGAGGTGCGCTCGCCGAATCGCTCGATGGACGACCTGGTGATCGCGCGCGCCGACGGCACGCCGCTCTACAACCTGGCGGTCGCCGTGGATGACCTGGATCTCGAGATCACCGACGTGATCCGTGGCAACGACCACCTCACCAACACCGCCAAGCAGCTGCTGATCATCCGCGCACTGGGTGCGACGCCGCCACGCTACGGGCATCTGCCGCTATTGCACGGGCCTGACGGCAAGAAGCTGTCCAAGCGCCACGGCGCGGCGTCGGTGCAGGAGCTGCGCGCGGCTGGATACCTGCCCGGCGCGGTGCGCAACTACGTCGCCCTGCTCGGCTGGGGCGCCGGCGACGACGAGACGATCCTGTCGACCGCGGAGCTGATCCGCCGTTTCGACATAACGCGCGTGCAGCGCAACCCGGCGCAGTTCGACGAGACGAAACTGCGCTGGTTGAACGGTCGATACATGCGCGAGCTCAGCCTCACCGAGCTGACCGCCGAGCTCGAGGCCTTCTACGACCGCCGCGACCTCGCTCCCGCGGCAGCGATCAGCGCCGAGAAGCTCCAGACGCTGGCCGACTTCTGGCCGCTGTGCGGATTCATCTACGACGGCCCGGGCGATGACCCGCAGGCCCGCGAGCGATGGCTCGGCGGAGAGGGCCGTGAGGTGCTGGCCGAGGTGCGCCTGGCGCTTGCGCCGCTTGAGCCGTTCGAGCTCGCCACGATCGAGGAGGCGCTCACCGCCGTCGTGGAGCGCCGCGGCGCCAAGCCGAGGGATGTCTTCCAGCCGCTGCGGGTCGCACTCGCCGGCCGGCCGGTATCTCCCGGGATCTTCGAGACCGTCGCCGTGCTCGGGCGCGAGCAGACGCTTCTTCGGATCGACTCGGCGCTTAACGCGGCGCTTAATCTCCAGTCGCCTTCTGCCGATAGGTAGGCACGACGAACACCCCGCGGATGCTCGACGGGGACGAGGTGCGACAAGGATGTCGCACGCTAACCACACGGACGGACACGGGACTCGTATGTCAGCAAATCCAGCCTTCTCCGCGGCAACCGCCGCGGTCGGAGCCTCAGGACTCGAGCAGATGCGTCCAGGCGAAGGCCACGGACGCAGGCTGACGGCGGCGTTCGAGGCGCTCGAGGGGTTCCCGGCGCTGGCCGAGTCGCGCAACCGGCTGCTGGCTCTGGTCGGAGGCCACCGGGTACCGATCGCTGAGGTGGTCGAGGCAGTTGAGTCCGATATCGCGCTGGTGGTAGCCGTCATGCGAGTCGCCAACGACGTGCCCACGCGCGGCGCTGGGAAGGTTGAGAACATCGTCGATGCGGTTCGGATCCTGAGCCCCGAGGCGGTCCAACAGCTTGCCGAGCGCGTGCGCACCTTCGACTTCTTCGAGCGCAGCGCGGTCTGGGACTCGATGCCCGACCGCTTCCGCCTGCATGCCCTCGCCACGCGCGCCGCCGCCGACCTGCTGGCAAGCGAGATCGGCTATCCGGACCGCGACCGGCTGATCGTCGCAGCCCTGCTGCACGACGTCGGCAAGCTCGTGCTGATGCATGCCTATCCCGGCTACCCGGACTCCGTCCACCGCGACGCACGCACGCCTGAGGAGCGCATCACCCGCGAGCGCCGCGAGCTCGGTGTCGACCACGCCGTCGTGGGCGGCGTCCTTGCCCGTCGCTGGGGACTGCCGAAGGTGATCGCCAACTCGATCGAGCGTCACCACTCCGACGAGATCGATGGCGACGCTGCACTCGTCCGCCTCGCCGACATCCTCGCGCACTACGCCCATGGGGCCGCGGTGTCACCGGCCGACATGCTGCGCGTCGCCCGCACCGCCGGTGTCGGCTCGGGCGAGCTGAGAGCTGTGCTCTTCGCGCTGCCACAGGCCTCCGGGGTCGGGAAACGTCGCGTCGTCGAGGCCTGCCCGCTGTCAGCTCGCGAGCGCGATGTCCTGCGACTGCTAGCCGAGGGCAAGGTCTACAAGCAGATCGCCGCGGACCTCACGCTTTCAACCAGCACCGTGCGCACCCACCTGCACAACGTGTATGGCAAGCTCGGCGCCGTCGATCGCGCGCAGGCCGTGCTGATCGCCACCGAGCGCGGCTGGCTGTAGCGACGTTAGGATCGGGGGGCGCGTGCTCTCGATCACCACGAAGTCGCCCTACGCGATCGCGGCGCTGGCCGAGCTTGGCCGCGGCGGCGAGCACGGACCTGTCCCAATCGGCGAGCTGGCGCGTCGCCGTGAGATCCCGGTGCAGTTTCTCGAGCAGCTCTTCGCGACGCTGCGGCGCGCCGGCATGCTGCGCTCGTTTCGCGGCGTGAAGGGCGGATACAGCTTCGAGCGCGCCCCGGAGACGATCTCCCTGCTCGAGGTCGTCGAACTGCTCGACGGACCGCTCGGGGCGGGGGCGCGCGGCGTCTTTGCGGAGGCCGCGGAGGCGGCGCGAGCCGTGCTCAGCGCGGTCACGATCGCCGAGGTGATCGAGCGTGAGGCACGCGAAGGTGGAGTGATGTACTACATCTAACGGCCGCTGCCCCGCACCGCGCCGCGAGCGGTGGCAAAGGTGCGGGTGGGCGCGAGGTCGTGCATGTCCGGGGGAGGGAAGGCGCGGTGTCGCGCTCTGACGGCCGCTGGGGAGCTCATTCGCCAAGCCGCGTAGCGTGCGGATGCCCGGATCGTCCACCGGCGAAACAGCTGCGCGGCCGTGCCAGGGGTGCGGTCGCCGGCGCGCGGCAACCTTTGCAGTAGGCTGCTCGGCATGTCGTGGCTACCCACCTTGAGGATCGCGCGCGCGGCCTGGCGGGGTCGCCAGGACCCGGCCGGGCTGATCAAGGCGCAGCTTTCCGCCGATCAGGCGCCCCGGCCGGGCGCCCAGCCGGGCGCGCCGGCCGTTCAGCCAGTCGCGCCGGCCGCTCAGGGGGCCGCGCTTGCCCAAGCGCCCGCTGCGGTGACCCAGCCGGCCGTCGCCCACAGCGCCCAACCGGGTGCACAGGGAGTCGACGCGACGCATACCAATCTGCTCCTGCTCCTGCGTTGAGCATGCGCTGGGAATATCTGGTTCTCGCCTGGGCGATGACCGCCACGCCGCCGGACGCCTCCTCCGACGCCTGGCGTCTCGACGCCTCGTTTCACATCTTCCGCCCCGGAGCAGCGAGTGCGGAGACGCGCTCGTACGACGGCAGCCAGGCTTCGACGCTCGGATTCGAGCTGCTCAACGAGTTGGGCGCCGAGGGCTGGGAGCTCGTCAGCAGCACCGTGGAGCGCACCGCGGTCGCACCGGCCCAGGGCTACCAGACGGCCGGCGTGCCGATCGCTACGACGCAGATCTTCAAGCGTCTCGCGGAGTAGGGGCCGATCTGCCGCTGCCTGGCGCACCCCGGCGGCGGGGGGGCAGGCGCCGGCCTGTGATGTCCGGCGAGTCTGTCGAGCTAGCGAGGTGCGAGCGAATCGTTGCGTCAGGAGGTCGGCGAACGATTGATCGCGCCATATCAGCGCTCTGACAAGAGGACCCAGACGGCGTAAGGACGGGCCTCGGAGCGCCCGATTACGGCGCGATGGCAGTTGACGCCCGCCACATGCCACCCCGCGCCGAGGCCGCTTTCAGGCTGGTCGAAACGCTCTCCGTGGCCTCGACGCGCGCGCACAGCTTCGCCATCACGCGCCCGATCACCGGCGCGCTCTCGCGCAGCCCCTCACCGACGCGCAGCGGCGGCTGCTACTCCAACAGTCCCTGTAGTCCGATGCGCGAATTCCCCAGACGCGGCGGGTTGGCGGCTCAAGGGCTGCGATCCGACGGGCGATATTGATCTTGACATGGGAGTTGGCTAGCCGATGAACGCGCCGAGGCTCTCGGCGCACGTCGTCCCGGAACCGGGCGCCGCGTACAGACGGCGGCGGCTGGGTCGTACCCAGTCGGCCGTGATCGGGGTGCTGATCGTCGTGCTGGGCCTCGCCGGGTCGGCGTTCGTCGCCGGCGAATGGCATTCCAGCCTGCAGGCGGCCAACGAGCGGTCGTTCGGAGCGACGGCGGCCGACCTGGGCAGCGCGCTGAACGCGAAGCTCGAAGCCGACCTCGGACTGACGCGCACGATGCGTGCGATCGCGACGATGGAGCCGGGGGCGGGCCAGACGCGCTTCCTGCAGTGGTACGCGCAGCTGCAGGGTGGCAGCGCCCCGACATCGCCTGACGCCGCCGCAACCCTGATCGAGCCGGTTCGCCCGGCCGCACTGGCGACCTTTGAGCGCCAAGCCGAGGCCGACCCGGCATTCCGCGCTCTGATCGGCGGGAAGTTCCAGATCGTGCCGCCGGGTCACCGCGCGGTGTATTGCCTGACGCGAGCCTTCGTCGGCGGAGCTTTCGCCCGCGGCGTGTACCCGATGCTGCTCGACTACTGCACGCCGGTACTCCCGGTGCTCGGGCGATCACCGTTTCCGGCTCTGATGCGAACCGCCGCCGACACGAACTCCGCGGTCGTCGTCCCCGTGGGCGGTGTCGGCGACCTCTCGCTTGTCGCGTTCGGCATCGCCGTTTACCGCCACGGAGCACCGCTGAGGACGGTCGCGCAGCGCCGTGCCGCGGTCACGGGCTACATCGCCACCACGTTCGACGCGGTGACGCTGGTGCGCTCGCTGCTGGTCGGCCATCAATCGTTGTCGATGAACCTGTACCACACAAACGCAGGCGGTCCGCCACAGCTGATCGCGAGCGTCGGAGCCAAGGCGAAGGCTGGCTCGAGCGGCTACCGCACGCGCAACGCGCTCAGCGACGGCTGGCTGGTGAAGATGACCGGCACGGTCAACGGCTCGTTGGCTGATGCGCAGGGCGTCGTCGTGCTCGGCTCCGGCTCGCTGGTCACGCTCCTGATCTTCCTGCTCTACGTGGTTCTCCTGCGGTCGCGCCAGCGGGCGTGGAACCTGGTCGCGCAGAAGACCGACGAGCTCGCGTTCATCGCTCTCCACGATCCGCTGACGGGCCTGCCGAACCGAAGCCTGGTGCTTGACCGGGCGCAGCAATTGCTTGCTCGCGGGCGAAGGCTCGACACCCCGGTCACCGCGCTGTTCATGGATATCGACGGCTTCAAGCAGATCAACGACCGCTTCGGCCACCACTTGGGAGACGGCGTCCTGCGCGAGGTGGGTGAGCGACTGCAGAGCGTGCTGCGAGACAGTGACACGGTCGGCCGTCTCGGCGGCGACGAATTCGTGATGCTGGTCGATCCCGTCGACCGCGCCGGGGCCGAGCGCGTGGCCGAACGGGTCCGGTGCGCGCTCGAGCGGCCGATAGTGCTGGAGCCAGAAGGCTCACCGGTCTCGGTGAAGACGAGCATCGGCGTCGCCACGGGGCTGCCCGCCTCGGCGGAAGATCTGCTGCGCGACGCAGACCTTGCGATGTACCGGGCGAAGGCGATCGGCGACGGCGGCTACGTCGTCTTCGAGTCGGCGATGCAGGACGCCGCGGAGGATCGCATGCAGCTGGAGACGGGCTTGGCGGAGGCGCTCGACGCCGGCCAGTTCTCGCTCGTCTACCAGCCGATCCTGGAGATCGACACGCAGCGGGTCGCCGCCGTCGAGGCGCTGCTTCGCTGGCACCATCCCACGCGCGGCGCAACATCCCCTGAGGTCTTCATCCCGGTCGCGGAAGCCAGCGGGCTGATCATCCCGATCGGCCGCTGGGTGTTGGAGCAGGCCTGCGCACAATGCGCCGCCTGGCAGCAGAAGGGCCATGCGCTGGGCGTGTCGGTCAACGTCTCCGCGCGGCAGCTCGAACGCGCCGACTTCGTCGACGAGCTGCGCGCTGCGCTGGCGGACAGCGGCCTCGACGCGGCGTGGCTGACCCTGGAGATCACCGAGACGGCGCTGATGCTCCGACCGGATGCCACCGAGCAACTGCTGGTCGAGCTCAAGACGCTGGGCGTCAAGATCGCGGTCGACGACTTCGGGACGGGGTACAGCTCGCTGGGCTACCTACGCCAGTTCCCGATTGATTCGCTGAAACTCGATCGCACCTTCGTCACTGGTCTGGCGCGCTCAAGCGAGGCCAACGCCCTGGTGCACACGCTCATCCAACTCGGCAAGACGCTCGGCCTGCAGACCCTCGCTGAGGGCGTCGAGGCATACAGCCAGCTGCGTCACCTGCAAAACGAGGGATGCGACTTCGCCCAGGGGTTCCTGTTCGCCCGCCCGCTCACTCCCGAGGCGCTCGAGCTCTACCTCAAGCGCGGCTCGGGACCAGCCGGCAACTTCCCCATCCAGCGGCGCCAGCCGCTGCCGGCGGGCAGGCGATGAAGGGCGCCGTCAGCGCAGGCAACTGTTCTCCTCGCTGAGGATCGGGGTCTTGAGCGCCGAGAAGCGGCTCGCCTGAGTCTGGACTGCGGCGTTGAGGGTATTGAGCTTCGCCGTAATGGCGGCGGCCTTCGCCGCGCTCTTTGTCTCGCCGGCCTGTTCGGCTGCGGGGATGAGCGCCGGGTACTTGGAGGCGTCCTCGAGGATCGTCCCGAGGATCGTGAAGGCGTGGCCGACGTTGACGGCGAAGCTGGCGCAGGCAGCGGGCGCCTTGGCCGCGACGGCAACGGGGTGAGCTTGAGAGGCGGCGAGCGGAGCCGCCACCTCGCCGATGCCGATGCCGAGTGCGCCGGTGGCGAGCAGCGAAGCCGCGAACAGCCTGCGCGAGAGTTCGATCGTGTTGCCGCGATGCGTGGTCATGGTGCCTCCTGGTGAGTGGGTGAGCGCCCGGCCGGGCCGAACTGCTCGAGACTGCGGGTCGCGCGCAAGCTAACGCACGCCGCTCCGCAGCGCTCCAGCGATAGCGACGCCCGGCCACCGCTCGAAGAGGACCCTCGCTCGACGTGCTGAAATACAACGCATGATCCCCTCGAACGAGGAGGCTTCAGCGCGTTCCGCAGGCCATTCGCTGCGTCGTTTCCTCGGTGGCGGCGCGCTGATCGCGCTGCTCACGACGGCCGTGGTCGCAACCGCCGCTTTCGAAGGCGTCAGCTCGATCGCCGATCAGATCGCAAAGGGTCAGCTGATCCAGTCGGGCTTCCTCGCGCCGGAGACTGCCGGCCAGCCAGCGACGATCCTGCTGATCGGGTCCGACAAGCGCTACCAATCGAAGATCACTGTCGATCGTGAGAGCCCGCCGCACACCGACACGATCATCCTGATACGCCTTGACCCCAACCTCGGCCGCGTGACCGTGATGTCGGTGCCGCGCGACCTCTTGGTCCCCAGCTTCAGCTTCAAGGGCGTGCAATACACCGACGAGAAGATCAACTTCGCCTACACCGTCGGCAACACCTACGGGTCGAAACCCACCGACGGCGACACACTCGCGCTGCAGGTCGTCGAACACGCGCTCGGCGGACTCAAGATCAACGACATCATCGATCTGAACTTCGAGAGCTTCGTTGACGTGATCGCCAAGCTCGGCTGCGTGTACGTCGATGTCGACCACTGGTTCTACAACCCCGGTAACGACGCCTATTCCGCGATCGACGTCAAGCCCGGCTACCAATGTCTCGCCGGCGACACGGCGCTGAACTACGTGCGCTACCGCCACACCGACAGCACCTTCGCGCGTGACGCGCGCCAGCAGGACTTCCTGCGCCAGGCCAAACAGCAACTCGGAGTCACTGGGCTGCTGAGCCATTACCAGGATTTCCTCAACTCGATCGGCCCCGCGATCTCGACCAACATCCGCGGCTCCACGGCGGTGCTGCATCTGGTCGAGCTCGCGCTCGCGTCGCTATCCGGCCCGGTTCGCACAGTCCCCTTCCCCGACCAGCCGATCTCGATCGGCGGCGGCGCCTATCAGACCGCCAGTCCGGCGGACATCCGGAACGTCGTCGCTGACTTTCTCAGCACGTCCAAGTCCGCTTCGGTTCTGCCGTCTCCGCCGGCGACGCCGGGCGGGGGCACGCGGAGCGGGTCGCGCCACGGCCACCACGCGACGTCGACCCCCGGCGCGGCGGTGGCGGGACTCTCGGCGACGCCCGCGGCGACCGAGACCCAGGCCTTCAGCCTCTCGACATCCGTTCCGTTCAAGGTCTACGTGCCGACGCTGACCTATGACTGGACCTCGCAGTTCGACCAGCTCGACTACCGCGCCTACAAGCTGAAGGATCTTCAAGGCGGCGAGCACTGGGCGTACCACATCACCTGGAATGACACGCTCAGCCAGCTCGGTAGCTACTACGGCATCGAAGGCATGAATTGGACCGACCCACCGCTGTTCGCCAACGCGGACGAGAAGGAGTACGACGGTCGCGAGTACCTGGCGGTCGGCAACGGGACGCACATCCAGGACCTCGGCTGGATCGTCGGCAAGGATCTCTACTGGATCAGCAACACGATCTTCGACGGCCTCTCCGACGCCCAGATGTACGCCCTGGCGGCCTCCTCGCAGCCGGTCTCGACGGCCTCCTGAACCGCCTCGCACGCGTCGGCGCTACATTGCTGACGAATGGGGCGAATCCCGGCCGACATTACGGAGTGCATCGGTGGGACACGCCTGGTGCGACTGAGCAGGCTCGCGCCGACGATCGAGCTCTACGGCAAGCTCGAGTCGGCGAACCCCGGCGGGAGCGTCAAGGACCGCATCGGCCTGGCAATGATCGAGGCGGCCGAGCAGGCGGGTCAGATCGAGCCGGGCCGCACGACGATCGTCGAGGCGACCAGCGGCAACACGGGTATCGCGCTGGCGCTGGTCTGCGCGGCAAGGGGCTACCAGCTCGTGTTGACGTTGCCGCAGGGGATGAGCCGCGAACGCACGGCGCTGCTGCGCCAATACGGCGCGCGGGTCGAGATCGTCGAGTCGATGGGTGGGATGAGCGAGGCGGTTGCGACGGCGCGCGAGATGGCGAGAGATGCGGACGTGTTCCTGCCGGATCAGTTCTCCAACCCGGCCAATCCGGAGGTGCACCGACGCACAACCGGCCCCGAGATCGCGGACGCGCTCGACGGTCGCGTGGACGCGCTGGTCGCCGGGGTCGGCACCGGGGGGACGATCACCGGGGTCGGCGAGGTGCTGCGGGCACGCAACCCGAAATGCCGGATCGTCGCGGTCGAGCCGGCCGCCTCGGCGGTGCTGAGTGGGCGTCCGGCCGGTCCGCACCGGATCCAGGGCATCGGCGCGGGCTTCGTGCCCGCGGTGCTCAACCGCGAGCTGCTCGACGAGGTGATCACGGTCGAGGACGATCTGGCGATCGAGCTCGCGAGGCGCGCAGCACGCGAGGAGGGAGTGCTCGCCGGGATCTCGTGCGGCGCCGCGCTCGCTGGCGCGCTCGAACTTGCCGGCCGCGAGGAGTTTGCCGGCAAGCGGATCGTCGTGATCCTGCCGGATTCCGGAGAGCGCTACATGTCGATGCCGTTCTTCCCGGGCTAGCGGCTCCGAACTTAAGGCCGTGGCCGGTCGTTCCCGCACGAGTCGAAACGCCCGCACCCCGAGCGGACCCCGCCGCTCGCTACTCTGTTAGAGCAATGGCCGGACTCCCCTCGCTTGCGCGTCTGGCGCGCGAAGTCCGCCGTGATGTCGAGGCGGCGCGTGAACGCGACCCCTCGGCGCTCGGCGTCGGGACGGCCGAGATGCTCGCGAGCTGGCCCGGGATTCAGGCGCTGCTCGCACATCGCGTCGCACACGCGCTGCACGCCGGCGGCGTGCCCGTGCTGCCGCGCGTGATCGCCTACGCGGCCCGGGCGCTCACCGGGATCGAGATCCACCACGCGGCGCAGGTCGGGCAGGGGCTGTTCATCGATCACGGCGCCGGCGTCGTGGTCGGCGAGACAGCGACGATCGGCGATGGCGTGACGCTCTATCAGGGCGTCACGCTTGGTGGCACCGGTTTCGAGACAGGCAAGCGCCACCCGACGGTCCAGGACAACGTGACGATCGGGTCGGGCGCGAAGCTGCTCGGCCCGATCGAGATCGGCCACGGCGCAAAGATCGGGGCCAACAGCGTCGTTGTGCGCGACGTGCCGCCGAACTCCACCGTCGTGGGCGTTCCGGGGCATCCGGTCCGCGTTGATGGACGCCGCGTCGAGGGTCCCGACACCGATTGGATCCATCTGCCGGATCCGGTCGCCGATGCGATGCGGGCACTCTCCGCGCGCGTTGGCGAGCTCGAGCGCATGGTCACGGAGCTGGGCGGGACGCCACCGGCGATCGATCCCGCAAACGTGCACCAGCTGCGTCCGGTGCGCGGGCGCAACCCGGCGGGCGGCTGACCCGCGCGCCAACGCGGCCGCGCGGCGTCGCGTGGACCCGGCGAGCGGTGCGCCCGTCAGTAGTAGACGCAGCGGCAGCGATGCCTCGGTCGCGCCTTGTACTCGGGTGACTGGCCGCGGTTCCACAGCCAGTTGTCGAGCACGCGAGGAGCGACGGCCAGGCGGGCGCTGAGCAGCTCGCAGGCCTGCACGGCGCAGGCGCGGATCTCGTGCTCCTGTGGGCCCAGGCGCAGCAGGCGCCCAGCGTCGATGTGTGCGGCGAGCCGGTCCTCGTAGACCAGCACGCCGTCGCAGCGCAGGACGTGGGGGACCAGATTGTCGGCGAAGATCGTCAGGCGGTCCAGGTCTTCGAATTTCGCGATGCCGGCCAGGGCGAGATTCGCCGGGACGATCTGAGCCCGCTTGTAGAAGCCGCGGTCGTCGAATAGCGCCATCCCCGAGGCGAGCGACGTCGCGAGCCGCTCCGCCGATCCGCCGGCCTCGTCGATCACGCCAAGCACCTCGCGCCGCCCGAGCCAGTCGCCGAGCGCGCGCAGCGCCTGGGCATACAGCGCCATCAGCTCATGGTCGCCGCGCTGGCCGAGCGTGGCCGCGACCGTCGCCGTGTCGAGCGTGCGCAGCTCGTGGTTACTCCACGATCCCTGCGCGCGAAAGCGCTCGCGCAGGCTGCTGGCAACCGTTGTGTAGCCCGAGCAGCCAGGGCGCTTGCGCAGCGTCGGGAACCAGCCCGAGCCGAAGTTGATCGCATCGAGCGCCAGCAGGTAGCGGGCCACCTCCTCGGGCGGGCCGTCGAGGTGGTGCACGTCCGGGTCGAGCGCCGTGATCGGCGCCGCGTCGAGTGCGTCGAGCGCCGCGGCGTCGATCGTCACCGAGCGCGCCGAAGCGGCCACCTGCGCGCAGTGCGCACGGACCTCGTCACACAGCGCCAAGCGTCCCGAGAGCACTTTGGCGGCCGCGGATCCTGGAAATCGTGACGAGTGTCGCTGTGCGGGCACTGTGAAGAGGCTAGCCGCCAACGCATCTATGCTGATTGGATGCCTGATCACACCGTCGCCGAGCAGCGCATCGACGCGCTGCTGGAGGGTCTCAACGCGCCCCAGCGCGATGCAGTGACACACGCCGACGGCCCGCTGCTGATCCTCGCCGGCGCGGGGAGCGGCAAGACGCGCGTGCTGACCCACCGGATCGCCTACCTGGTGCACACCGGCCAGGCGCGCGCCGATGAGCTGCTCGCGATCACGTTTACCAACAAGGCTGCGCAGGAGATGCGCGAGCGCGTCGAGCTGTTGCTCGGTCGCAGCACGCGCGGCATGTGGGTGCTGACCTTCCACGCCGCCTGCGCGCGGATCCTGCGCGTCGAGGCGCCGCGCCTGGGCTACACGCGCCAGTTCACGATCTACGATCAAGCCGACGCCCGGCGGCTCGTCAAGCAGTGTCTGGAGCGTGTTGGCGCCGACGCCAAGCGCTTTCCGCCGGCCGCCGTGCACAGCCAGATCTCCGATGCCAAGAACCGCCTGCGCGACGCGGCGGAGTACCGCTCGATGGTCGGGTCCTACTTCGAGCAGACTGTCGCCGACGCGTTCGAGCGCTACGAGCACGATCTGCTGCGCTTCAACGCGATGGACTTCGACGACCTCCTGGTGCGCGCGGTCAACGTGCTCGAGCTGTTCCCCGAGGTACGCGCGCGCTACCAGCAGGCCTTCGTCCACGTGCTCGTCGACGAGTATCAGGACACCAACCACGCGCAGTACCGTTGGCTCAAGCTGCTAGCGGGCGAGCGGCGCAACCTCGCGGTCGTCGGCGATGACGCCCAGTCGGTCTACGGGTTCCGTGGAGCCGACATCCGCAACATCCTCGACTTCGGGCAGGACTTCCCGGACGCCCACATCGTCAAGCTCGAACAGAACTACCGCTCGACGCAGACGATCCTCACGGCGGCCAACGCCGTGATCGCAAACAACCGCGGTCAGGTGGCGAAGAACCTCTGGACCGAGCTCGGCGAGGGAGACCCGATCAAGGTGCGGATGCTGGCCGACGAGCACGCCGAGGCGCGCTACGTGCTGAGCGCGGTCGAGGGCTTCGTCGAAGACGGCGTCTCGCGCACGGAGATCGCCGTCTTCTACCGCACCAACGCTCAGTCGCGGGTGCTCGAGGATGCGCTGGTGCGAGCCGAGATCCCCTACCAGGTCGTCGGCGGCACCAAGTTCTATGAGCGCGCCGAGATCAAGGACGCCGTCGCCTACCTCTCGCTGCTGGCCAACCCGGCCGACCAGATCAGCTTCACGCGCGTCGCGAACAGCCCGCGGCGCGGGATCGGCCAGACCTCGCTGTCGCGCGTGATCGCGTACGCGGCGACGCTCGGCGAGCCGGTCTGGGAGATCGCAAGCGCGCCCGAGGGGGTGCCCGGGCTGGGCCGGGCCGCGGTCAGCGCGATCGGACGCTTCATGGGCACGATGGGCGAGCTGCGCGCGCTGGCGCGCGGTGGCGCGCCGGTCGGCGAGCTGCTCGAGGCGGTGCTGTCGCGCAGCGGCTATCTCGAGGCGCTCGAGGCCGAGCGGACCTTCGAGGCGCAGGGGCGGATCGAGAACCTCGAGGAGCTGGTCGGCGTCGCGCGCGAGTTCGACGCCGGCCACGAGCCGGTGCCCCGGCAGGAAGGGGAGGACGGGTTCCAGGGGCTCGACGCCTTCCTCGGCGAGATCGCGCTGGTCAGCGACGCCGACGGTCGCCGCGACGATCGCGGCCTGATCACGCTGATGACGCTGCACAACGCGAAGGGGCTCGAGTACCCGATCGTCTTCATCATCGGTTGCGAGGAGGGTGTGTTTCCGCATTCGCGCTCACTCGACGAGGGTTCGCTCGAGGAGGAGCGCCGGCTCTGCTACGTCGGGATCACACGGGCGATGCGCGACCTGACGCTGACCTATGCGCGCCGGCGGACGCTGTTCGGGGCGGAGAGTTTTGGGCTTCGCAGCCGCTTCGTGGACGAGATCCCAGCCGAGCTGACCGATTCGAGCGACGATCTGATCGGCTCGGGCGTGGGACGCATCACGGCGTCACGTCTCGCGGTCGGCGAGCGAGGGCGCGGGATGTGGGCCGCCGCATCGCTGGCCACCAGCGAGAGCACGGCGAGGCGCCCCGCGCCGGCGTCGCCGGCCTACCGGGTCGGCGAAGACGTGGTTCACGCGGCGTTCGGCGAAGGCGTCGTCACCGGCCTCGAGCGCGACGGGATCGTCATCGTGCGCTTCGCCGCAGACGGGTCAGAACGCAGGCTGATCGCCGAGTTCGCGCCGGTGACGCGACGATGAGCGCGCGACTGATCGACGGACGGGCGGTCGCGGCGGCACTGCGCGCCGGGCTGAGAGGCGACGCGGCGGCGTTCACCGAGCGCCACGGACGCCCGCCGGGGCTCGCGACGGTACTCGTCGGGGACGATCCGGGGAGCGTCGTCTACGTCGGCATGAAGCACCGCGAGTGCGAGGCCATCGGGATTCGCTCCTTCGACCACCGTCTGGCGGCGGACGCCAGCGAGTCCGCGCTGACCGAGCTGATCGAGCGGCTGAACGCAGACCCGCAGGTGAGTGGCGTGTTGGTGCAACTGCCGCTCCCGGAGCACCTCGACGGCGTCAAGCTGACCGGCCTCGTCGACGTCGCCAAGGACGTCGATGGTCTGACGCCGCTCTCGGCCGGGCTGCTCGCGCTCGGCAGGCCGGGGCTGCGGCCCTGCACGCCGAGCGGCGTGATGGCGCTGCTCGAAAGCGTCGGAGCAAAGCTCGAGGGTGCGGAGGCGGTCGTGATCGGCCGCTCGAACCTCTTCGGCAAGCCGATGGCGCAGTTGCTGCTCGGCGCCAACGCGACCGTCACGATGTGCCATTCGCGCACGCGCGAGCTCGCGGGCGTCTGTGCGCGGGCGGACGTGCTGATCGCTGCCGTCGGGCGCCCGCGGATGGTCACGGCCGATTGGGTCAAGCCCGGGGCGATCGTGATCGACGTCGGAGTCAACCGGCTCGAGAGCGGACTGGTCGGCGATGTCGACTTCGAAGCGGTGCGCGAACGCGCCTCCGCGATCACGCCGGTGCCCGGCGGGGTGGGGCCGATGACGATCGCCTGCCTGCTGCGCAACACGATGCTCGCCGCGCAGGCGGCGGCTGAGAGGCAGCCGGAGCCGAGCTAGCAACGGCGGCCTCTCAGGCGGAGTAGGGGACGACGGCGATCAGCTCGTCGTCGGCAATGGTGGGCGGACTCGCGCTGGCGAGCGCGCGGCTGAGCAGGTCGTGCAGCGTCGCGCGCTCCTGCATGCTGAGCGGCGCGAGCAGCTCGTCCTCGACGCTCGCCTGGGCCTGCTCGGCTCGCTCCAGCGCTCGCGCGCCGGCGTGCGTCAACTCGACCAGGTGGCGGCGGCGGTCGCCAGGATCTCGCCGACGCTGCACGAGGCCGCTGTGCTCGAGCGCGTTGAGCAGCAGCACCAGGTTGTTCGCGTCTATGCACAGCATTTCGCAGAGCTGCTGCTGGGGGGCGTGGGCGTGGTCGCGCAGATAGCTGAGGGCCACGAAGTGGCGCAGGCGCATACCCAGCAACTCCTCGCTGCTGCGGCGGTTGACGACCTTCGCGAGGCGCGCCAGCAGGACCACCGAACTTGCGTTGTCGACGTTGTCCATCGGCTGGCCAGCCTATCAGCAAGTGTTCGACGTCACAATGGTCGTCACTGCTACAGTGACGATTTGCATGGCGGCGATGAGACAAGCAGCACGCGCGGACCGCAGACGCTGGATGGCGCTGATCGTCGTCTGCCTGGCGATGCTGATGAACGCCCTCGATGCGACGGTCGTCAACGTCGCGCTGCCGAAGATCCAGCATGATCTGCACTTCAGTCAGGCCGGGCTCGCGTGGGTGATCGATGCATATCTGGTCGCGTTCGCCGGCTTCCTGCTGATGTCGGGGCGCCTCGGCGACCTGATCGGCCGTAAGAAGGTCTTCCTTGGCGGCCTCACGGTCTTCACCGTGGCTTCGGCCGTCTGTGGGCTGAGCGACAGCCAGGGTCTGCTGATCGCGGCTCGCTTCGTGCAGGGGATGTCGGGTGCCTTCTCGACGTCCGTGATCCTGGCGATCATTGCCACCGAGTTCACCGACCCGCGCGAGCGAGCGCGAGCGATGAGCGCCTACATCTTCGTCGCGGTCGGCGGCGGCTCGATCGGGCTGCTCGCCGGCGGGATCCTGACGCAGGCGCTGAACTGGCACTGGATCTTCTTCATCAACCTGCCGATCGGCGTGATCGCGCTGATCCTCGGTGCGCTGCTGGTCGAGGAGAACGAGGGACTCGGCGTGCGCGAGGGCGTCGACGTGCTCGGCTCGGTACTGGTCACCGCGGGATTGATGCTCGGCGTCTACGCCGTTGTGAAGTCGAGTGACTACGGCTGGGGCTCCGTGCGCACGCTCGGCGTCGGCGCCGTCGCGCTCGCGCTGATCGCCGCATTCTTCGTCGTGGAGTCTCGGCTGGCCAAGCCGATCATGCCGTTGCGCATCCTGCGGGTCCGGGGACTGCTCAGCTCGAGCCTCGTACGCGGCTTCCTGTTCACCGGCATGTACGCCTGCTTCTTCCTCGGCACGCTCTACCTCGAGCACGTGCTGCACTACAGCGCACTGCACACCGGTGTCGCGTTCCTGCCGATGACACTGGTCGTCGCGTTCTTCTCCGCCGGCATCACCGCACGACTGGTGGCCCGTTTCGGTCCGTGGCGCACCTTGATGCCGGCGATGGTGATGGTCGTGGCCGGCCTCGTCCTGCTCTCGCAGGCCGGCGTCCACGCGAGCTACTTCCCCGGCCTGTTTCTGGCCTTCCTGCTGATGGGCGCAGGCATGGGCACCGCGTCGGTGCCGCTGCTGACGATCGCGATGTCTGAGGTGCCCGCGGTGGACGCCGGCCTCGCGTCGGGCATCGTCAACGTCTCGATGCAGGTGTCGGGGGCGATCGGCGTCGCCGTGCTCGGCACGATCTCCGCGGATCACACCAGGGCGCTCGCGGCGGCCGGCGGCCCGCTCGCCGGAGCGCTCACGGCCGGATATCACCTCGCGTTCGTGGTTGCCGCCTGCTGCGTGGTGGCCGGAATAGTGGTAGCCGTGCTTCTGCTGCGCCCGCGTCGTGCGCTGCGGCTGGGCGCGAATGCTCCGTCGCGCCTCGAGCCCAGCGGCGAGACCGCGGGCACGCAACTCTGACCCCGGACTCCGCGCCCACGAGGGATAGGCTTTCGCGTCGTGAAGGTCGACCTGCGCAGGATCCGCCCAGCAGAACTGCTCGCTCTGCCCGCAGCGCTACTGCTGGCCGGCTCGCTGTTTCTGCCGTGGTTCGAGGTCACGGGTGTCCGCCAGAACCCCTGGCGCGCATTGACGATCGCAGCGGTCGTGGCGGCGCTGGCCGCGCTGGCCGCGCTGGCGCTGCTCGCCGCGACGCTCACGCAACGCTCGCCGGCACTGCCGCTGGCCTTTGCGGTGTCCTCGACGCTGCTCGGCCTGCTCTCGACGGTACTGATCGCGGTGTTCGCAATCTTCCTGCCGGCGGGGGCCAGCGGGCGCTGCTACGGACTGTGGATCGGCTTGGCCGGCTCCTTCGCCGTGTTCGCGGCGGCGTCGCTCTCGCTGCGTGACGAGCGCCCCTTCTGGGGCGTGCCGGTGTCGCGATGATCGAACGAGAAGAGGTCCGCCACGTCGCGCGACTCGCGCGACTGCAGCTGAGCGACGAGGAGGTCGATCGGATCGCCGTTGAGCTGGCCAGCGTGCTCGAGCACATCGCGACGATCGAGCAACTCGACCTCGACGCCGTTGAGCCGACCTCGCATGTGGTCACGGTCGAGAACGCGTTGCGTCCGGACGAGCCGCAGCCGTCGCTGGCTCGCGAGCGCGCCCTCGAGAGCGCGCCGGCGCTCGCCGACGACGGCTTCGCCGTTCCGAGTCCACAGGCATGAGTGACGTTCTCGCGCTCTCGGCCGCGCAGGCCGCGAAGGCCGTGCTGGCGGGCGAGCTGGATGCCGGCGAGCTGTTCGAGCTCTACCGCGCGCGGGCGGCGGCCGACGTGCTGAACGCCTTCGTATGGGTCGCCGACCCCCGGGAGGCGGGTCGCGCGCCGGCGAGTGTCGTTGGACCGCTCGGTGGCGTGCCGCTTGCGGTCAAGGACCTGTTCTGCACCGAGGGCGTGCCGAGCCAGTCAGGATCGCGAATCCTCGAGGGCTATCGCCCGCCTTACAGCGCGACGGTGGTCGAGCGGTTGACCGCCGCCGGTGCGCCGCTGCTCGGCAAGACCAACCAGGACGAGTTCGCGATGGGCTCCTCGACCGAGAACTCGGGCTACGGCCCGGTGCTCAATCCGTGGGATCACGGGCGCGTACCCGGTGGTTCATCGGGCGGCAGTGCCGCGGCGGTGGCCGCGAGGCTGGCGCCCTGGGCACTCGGCACAGACACGGGCGGCTCGATTCGCCAGCCGGCCGCGCTGTGCGGGATCGTTGGTCTCAAGCCGACCTACGGAGCGGTGTCGCGCTACGGCATGATCGCCTTCGCCTCATCGCTCGATCAGGCGGGTCCGCTGACACGCGACGTGACCGACGCCGCGCTGCTCTATGGCCAGATGGTCGGAGCACGTGACCCGCGCGACTCGACCTCGCTCGAGTTTCCCGGGCGGATCGAACTGCCGACGCGGACCGATCTGCGCGGCCTGCGGTTCGGCGTGCCCGCCGAGCTGAGCGGCGAAGGCATCGAGCCGGGTGTGCTGGCGGCCTTCGAGGCGACGATCGAGCTGCTGCGCACGCTGGGCGCGAGCGTCGAGCCGTGTGCCCTGCCGCACGCTCCACACGCGCTGGCGGCGTACTATGTGCTCGCGCCGGCGGAGGCCTCATCGAACCTCGCTCGCTTCGACGGCGTTCGCTACGGCTACCGCGCAAGCGGTGCCGACGATCTGATGGCGATGTACACGCGCACCCGCCACGATGGCTTCGGGGCGGAGGTCAAGCGGCGCATCATGCTCGGCACCTACGCGCTCTCGAGCGGCTACTACGATGCCTACTACGGCCGCGCCCAGCGGGTGCGCACGAAGATAGCCGAGGACTTCGCCGCCGCGTTCGAACGCTTCGACTTCATCGCGACACCCACGGCGCCGGGCGTCGCCTTCGAGCTGGGCGCGAAGACGGCCGACCCGCTGGCGATGTACCTCAACGACTTCTGCACGGTGCCGATGTCGTTGGCTGGGATCCCTGCGATCTCGATCCCCTGCGGTCTGGCCGAGCCTCCGGGGGGCGGGCGGCCGCTGCCGGTGGGCTTCCAGCTCGCCGGGCCGGCGTTCAGCGAGAACGCGTTGCTGGCAGCGTCCTTTGCGCTCGAGCAGGCGCTTGGCTTCGACGGCGACGCACTGCCGGTGGGCGAATGAGCGTCGAGCTGGAGCCGGTCATCGGCCTGGAGATTCACGTACAGCTGGCGACGGCGACGAAGATGTTCTGCGGCTGCGAGCTGAGCTTTGGCGAGCCGCCGAACACGCGCACCTGCCCGGTCTGTCTCGGGCTACCGGGCGCGCTCCCGGTCGTCAACGCGCGCGCGATCCACTTCGGGCTGATGATCGGGCTGGCGCTGGGCTGCGAGCTCGCCTCGCGCTCGATCTTTCACCGCAAGAACTACTTCTACCCCGATCTTCCGAAGGGCTACCAGATCTCCCAGTACGACGAGCCGCTCTGCCGCGGCGGTGCGCTGGCGAGCGTGAGGATCCACCGGGTGCACCTCGAGGAGGACGCGGCGAAGCTGACCCACGTCGGTGCAAGCGGCCGGATCGACGGCTCCGAGCTTTCGGTGGTCGACTTCAACCGCGGCGGCACGCCGCTCGTCGAGATCGTGACCGAGCCCGACCTGCGCTCGCCCGCGGCGGCGCGCGAGTGGCTCGAGCTGCTGCGCGCGACGCTGCGCGCGCTGGGGGTCAGTGACGTGAACATGAACGAGGGCTCACTGCGCGCCGACGCGAACGTGTCGCTGCGACCGCTCGGCAGCGAGCGGCTCGGCACCAAGACCGAGCTGAAGAACATGAACTCGTTTCGCTTCCTCGAGCAGGGCGTCGCGGCCGAGATCGAGCGCCAGCGGGCGATCATCGAGGGCGGGGAGGAGGTCGCGCAGGAGACACTCCATTTCGATCCCTCCTCCGGCGCCATAACCTCGCTTCGCTCCAAGGAGGAGGCCCAGGACTACCGCTACTTTCCCGAGCCGGACCTGGTGCCGATCGCGACGACCGCCGCAATGCTGGCGGCGGCGCGCGCCGCGATGCCAGAGCTGCCGGCGGCGCGCGCCGCACGCTTCGAGCGTGAGCTGGGGCTGAGCGCCGAGCGGGCCCGCCAGCTTGCGTTCCGCGTCGAACTGGGCGACTTCTACGAGCAGGCGCTGGCGGCCGACGCGGAGCACGCGGTGGCGCTCGCCAACTGGGTCGGTGGCGAGCTGGTCGCGCGAACGGGAGACGAGGATCCGGCCGCGAGCAGGGTTGAGCCGGCTTCGCTGGCGTCACTGGTCGCGCTGGTTGCGCAGCACAAGCTGAGCGTGACCGCAGCGCGCCAGGTGCTCGACCTGCTGGTCGAGGCGGGCGGCGATCCGGCACAGATCATCGAGGCGCGCGGCCTCGGCGCAATCGACGACGCCGAGGGCCTGGCGGCGATTGTGGCTCGCGCGATTGCCAACGATCCCTCTGCCGCCGAGCAGGTGCGCGCCGGCAACCCCAAGGCGATCGGTGCGCTGGTCGGACCGATCATGCGCGAGACGCGTGGCCGCGCCGACGGCGCGGAGGTGACGCGGCTGATCCGGGTGGCGCTGGAGACGGAAGGGGACTGAGCGCGAGTTTGCAGGCGCGACAGCGCGGCGAAGCCGGCGGGCCTGATCTTGGCCCCCCGGCCAACGACGCCGACGGCGATCTGGCGGATCATCCCGGCATGAACCCACCAAGCGCCCGATCCAGATTCCTGCTCCTCCCGCAGGTGGTCGAGGCGTCCACGATGGTCAAGGCGCCGGCTGTCCTGCGGCGCTACAGCCTTGCTCGCCTGGCAGCCTCCGAGTCACCTGTGCGACCACAGCAGCGCCCATACCGGCCCCAGCCACAGTAGTGCCGTCGCGGGTGGGCGTAAGCTCTTCCGCATGAACGAACAACACACCGAGAGCGAGAGCCGGAGCCGCATGCAGTCGTTGGGCCGCCACGCGCTCGCCGCGTTGGTGCTTCTCGTCTGCGCGTGGCTCTTGCTGCACATCCTGTTTCATGTCGTCGTCGTGATCGCGACGATCATCGCCGTGATCGTCGCGATCATCGGCGCCGTCTGGGCGGTTCGCGTCCTATTCTGAACGGCGGAGAGGTCTACCTCGCGGTTTGCGTGATCTCTGCGTTTGTCGGCGCCTACATCGGCATGCGCAAGGGGAGCTCGCTGTTCGTCTGGTTCGTGATCTCCGGGGTGATCCCGATCCTCGGTCCGTTGGCAGCCGCGCTGTACCGTCGCGAGACGGAGGAGGCGTTGCGGGTCTGCCCGGGCTGCGGCGCGGCCGTGCGCCACTACGACGCGATGTGCATGCGCTGCGGGACGGATCTGGAGTACCCCGAGGACTCCGAGCTGATCGAGCCGGATTCCAGGCTTCGCGTGCGTGCACGGCTCTGATTGCGGCGGCAGGAAACCTCGGCGCAGGCACGCTATCCTGACCTGTCAGGCCTGTTCGTAGGCCGATTTCTCGTTTCCAGGCCACTTGAAAGGAGGTCAGCGCGATGCGTGCAGTCGATGCCGTGATGGAGTGCCTTAAAGCCGAGGGCGTCGATGTCGTATTCGGCCTCCCCGGTGGCGCGAACCTGCCGACCTACGACGCGTTCTATGACGCCGGCATCCGCCACGTGCTCGTGCGCCACGAGGCCGGGGGCGGCCACGCCGCCGAGGGCTACGCGAAGGCGACCGGCAAGGTCGGTGTCGCGCTGGCCACCTCGGGGCCGGGGGCGACCAACCTGGTGACGCCGATCGCCGATGCGATGCTCGACTCGGTGCCGGTCGTCTTCATCACCGGCCAGGTCCGCACCGACCTGCTCGGCACCGACGGCTTCCAGGAGGCCGACACGCTGGGCATCACGATCCCGATCGTCAAGCACTCGTTCATGATCCAGCACCCGCTGGAGATCCCGCAGGCGATCCACGAGGCCTTCCACATCGCGCGCAGCGGACGCCCGGGACCGGTGGTGATCGACGTGCCGCAGGACCTCTCGCGCGCCGAGATCCCCTATGAGCCGGTGCTCGAGCTCTCGCTGCCGGGCTATCAACCCACGATCGAGGGCAACCAGAAGCAGATCCGCCAGGCCGCCAACGCGCTCGCCAGCGCTCGGCGACCGGTGATCTACGCCGGTGGTGGCGTGGTCAACTCCAACGCCGCCGCCGAGTTGGTCGAGTTCGCGACCGCCGACCGCTTTCCGGTCACCTGCACGCTGATGGGGCTCGGGGCGTTCCCCGGCACCCACGAGCAGTGGCTCGGGATGCTGGGTATGCACGGCACGCGCACCGCCAACTACGCGATGGACGAGGCCGATCTGATCTGCGCCGTCGGCGCGCGCTTCGACGATCGCATCACCGGCAAACTCGCAGAGTTCGCGCCGCATGCGAAGTTCATCCACATCGACATCGATCCCGCGGAGATCTCCAAGAACGTCGCCGCGCACATACCGATCGTTGGCGACGCACGGAACATCCTGCGGAAGTTGGTGACGGAGTATCGCGCGCTGGAGGCCGATCCTGCGAGGCTCAGTGACTGGTGGACGAAGATCAACGCCTGGAAGGCCGAGCACCCGCTGCGCTACGAGGACAGCTCCGACTCGGAGATCAAGCCCCAGTATCTGATCCAGGCGCTCTACCAGGCCACCGACGGAAAGGCGATCATCGTCTCCGACGTCGGCCAGCACCAGATGTGGGCGGCCCAGTACTACCACTTCACGCGGCCGCGCCAGTGGATCAACTCCGGCGGGCTCGGCACGATGGGCTTCGGCCTGCCGGCCGCGATGGGCGCCAAGGTCGGCATGCCCGACGAAACGGTCTGCGTGATCGCCGGCGACGGATCGATTCAGATGAACATCCAGGAGCTTGCCACCTGCGTACAGGAGGACATTCCGGTGAAGGCGTTCATCATGAACAACGGCTACCTCGGCATGGTGCGCCAGTGGCAGGAGCTGTTCTGGGACCACCGCTACAGCCAGGTCGACATGGGCGAGCACCCGGACTTCGTCAAGCTCGCGGAGGCCTACGGAGCGACCGGGTTGCGCTTCACCGACAAGGGCTCGCTGGTCGAGGACATCCGCACCGCAATCGCGACCCCCGGTGTCGTCGTCGCCGATGTGCGCGTGACCCGCGAGGAGAACACCTACCCGATGATCGCGCCCGGCGCCGCCGCGCGCGACATGGTGGGGTGATCGAGATGGGTGAGCCTGGAACGAAGGTCCCCCTGAGCCTCGAGGAACTCGATGCGGCAGTCGGTCTGCGAACGGGACGCAAGCACGTGCTCTCGATCCTGGTCGAGAACCGCCCCGGTGCCCTGACGCGGATCGCCGGTCTGTTCGCGCGCCGCGGCTTCAACATCGAGACGCTGACGGTCGGCCCGACCGACGACGCGCAGTTCTCCCGCATCACGCTCACCGTAGACGGTGCGCTGCACCCGATCGACCAGGTGACCAAGCAACTGCACAAGCTCGTCAACGTCCTGAAGATCCGTGACCTCGAGCCGTCCGGGACGGTGACGCGCGAGCTGGCACTCTTCAAGATCACCGCAGAGGCGCAGGCGCGCAGCGAGATCCTCGAGTTCACGGAGATCTTCCGCGGACGCGTCGTCGACACGACAAAACGCTCGATCACGGTCGAGGTGACCGGTGACGCCGAGAAGATCGCTGCCTACGAGCGTGTCGTGCGCCCCTACGGCCTGATCGAGATGATGCGCACGGGCGAGATCGCGATGTCGCGGGGTCGTACGGAGACCTAGCGTGGCGGTAGCGCGGACGGACTCGAGGCATTCACCGTTCGCGCTATCGCAGCAGCACCGCACGCTTCTTGACGCACAGCTGCACCGTGCGCTGCGCTCCGCCAGGCGTCACGGCGAGTGCGTGGCCGCCGTCAGCTGGCGGCTCGAGAGCGTGGCGGATCCGAGCGCGGTCGTGCTCGCTTCGCGCCGCGCGCAGGAGCCCTGGATGTGCTTCGAGCAGCCCGAGCGCGAGCGCTCGGTGGTCGCGGCGCTCGGGGAGGTCGTGACGCTTGAGGATCGTGGGCACAGCCGTTTCGGACGCACGGCGGCGCGCTGGCGCGATCTGGTCGCGCGGGCCTGCGTCGAGCCCTCGGGCGGGCCGGTTGGCGGCGGGCTGATCGCCTGCGGCGGCTTCGCGTTCGCTCCGGACGGTGGTAGCTCGCCGCACTGGTCGGCCTTCGCTCCGGCGTCGCTGGTGGTGCCCGAGATCGCGCTCGTGCGCCGCCGCGATGAGGTCTGGTGCACGGTCGCGGCGCTGGTTCGCCCCGATGAGGTGGTCGAGCAGTTGGCCGAGCGCGTCGATCAGCGGCTCGCGTCGCTGCGCGAGCATCCGCCCACGCTGCTGGATCCCCACCCGACTGAGCACCACACGATCGCCGGCGCGATGGCGCCCGAACACTACGAGGCGGCCGTCGCGCGGGCGGTCGAGCTGATCGCCGCCGGGCGGCTCGAGAAGATCGTGCTGGCGCGCGAAGTCGACGTGCACGGGCCGACGCCGCACGATCCTGCGGCGCTCTTCGGCGTGCTACGCGAGGCCTTTGCCGGCTGCTTCGTCTACGCCGTCGGGCGCGGCGACGCCACCTTCGTCGGCGCCACGCCCGAGCTGTTGATGCGCCGCGAAGGCCTGCGTCTGAGTACGGTCGCGCTCGCCGGCTCGATCGGCCGCAGCGCCGACCCGGCGGTCGACGATCACCTCGGCGAACGCCTGCTGCGCTCCGACAAGGAACGTGAGGAGCACGCGATCGTCGCGCGGCGGATCGAGCGCGCGCTGCGCCCGCACGCGGTCTGGGTGACGATGGGCGAGCAGCCGGAGGTCGTGCGGATCGCCAACATCCAGCACCTGGCGACGCCGATTCGCGCGCAGCTCGCGTCGCCCGTCGCGGCGGTCGAGCTGGCCGGGCTGCTGCATCCAACACCCGCCGTCGGCGGCGAGCCGGCGGCGGTCGCGCTGCCTCTGATCCGCGCGCTCGAGGGAATCGATCGAGGCTGGTACGCCGGCCCGCTCGGCTGGACCGACGCCAACGAGGATGGGGAGTTCTGCGTCGCCCTGCGATGCGCGCTGATCCAGGGAGCGCTGGCGCGCTGCTACGCGGGTGATGGCGTGGTGGCGGACTCCGAGCCGGCGGCCGAATTGGCTGAGACCGAGGTCAAGCTGGCGGCCCTGCTGCCGCTGCTGGCGGCGTAGCGCCGCGCCTGGGCAGCGCGTCGGCGTGGCGTCAGGCGTGCTCAGCCGCCGCCACGGCGGCCGCCACGCGCCTGTGCAGCGCGACACCGGCCGCGCGGTCGGTTCGCACCTCGATCAGGGTCTCGCGCGCGGGCTCGACGAGCAGCGCTCGCAGTGCCTCGAGCGTCCGGGGCTGCTCATGGCGAAAGCCAAAGAGCCTGGCCGCTTGCTCGAAGTCGAGCCCCGTGGGCGTTGCGACATGCTGCTCGTAGACGTCCAGCTCGCGCGCGATCGGCAAGTAGTCGAACACCGCCGCGCCGCCGTTATTGACCAGCACGATCGTCAGCGACAGCCGCAGGCGCGACGCCGCGAGCAGCCCCCCGAGGTCGTGGGCGAATGCCACGTCGCCGATCAGCACGACGACGGGCCCGTCGGCCACCGCGGCCACGCCCAGCGCGCTCGAGAGCGTGCCGTCGATCCCGTTGGCGCCACGATTGGAGAGCACGCGCGGCGCGTCGTCGCGCACCGGCCAGAAGGACTCGAGCTCGCGCACCGGCATCGACGCGGCGACGAACAGGGTGGCGTCGGGCGGCAGCGTGGAGGCGATCGCACGAGCCACGTTCGGCTCGGTGAGTTCGTCGCCCAGCGTCCGATCGATCGTCGCCGCGGCCCGAGCGTCGGCCGCGCGCCAGGTCTCGAGCCAGCCCGGATCCGCCGCGGGCGGGGGCTCGAGCAGCCGAGGGTCGGCATGCAGGATGAGCTCGACAACAGACGACGGGTCCTGCCACGCCGACTGCGGGTCGACGAGGATCTGGCGCGCGTTTTCCAGACCGCCGAGCCAGTTGCGCAGCGCTCTGGAGGTCGGCAGGTCGCCGACCCTGATGACGACCTCGGGCGCATGGTCTTGCACGAAGATGCGGTCGCGGAGCAGGAGGTCGTAGTGCGCGATCGCGGCCGGGCCCCGGCGCGCGCCGGAGAGCGGGTCGGCGAGCAGCGGATAGCCGGACCGGCGCGCCAGCTCCGGTATCGCCGGCGCAAGGCCCGCGTCGTCACGCCCGGCAACGATCACTCCGCGCGCCGCCGTGCTGATGTGGTCGGCCAGTCGCGCCGGCTCGGCCGCGCGAGGGCGCACCGTGGTCCACGGCCGTCCGCCGGGCCGCCCGCCCGGAGGCGGCCGCACGCGGTCAGGCACGAGCGGATCGCGTAGCGGCCAGTTCAGGTGCACGGGGCCGGCGCGCTCGCCACCGGCAACGGCGTAGGCGCGACATGCGAGCGCGCGGATCCAGGCGATGCGCTCGTCCGTGACGTCGTGGTTTCCGACCTCGAAGAACCAGCGGGCGGCGTCCGCGTACAGCTTGATCTGGTCGATCGTCTGGCCTGCGCCGATCTCGCGCAGCTCCGGCGGGCGGTCGGCGGTCAGAACGATCAGCGGCACGCGCGCCTCGCTCGCCTCGATCACCGCGGGAGCGAAATTGGCCGCCGCGGTGCCTGACGTGCAGGCCAGCGCGACGGGCCGCGCGGTGGCCTTGGCGATGCCCAGCGCGAAGAAGCCGCTCGAGCGCTCATCGATCTGGGAATGCGCGCGGAGTCGCGGATGGCGCGCCAGCGCAAGCACCAGCGGAGTGGAGCGCGAGCCGGGGGATGTGCAGGCGTCGGTCATGCCGCAGCGCGCCAGCTCGTCGACGAAGGCGGCGATCAGCTCGTGGGTGTCCCGGATCGCGGTCACGGATGAACCGTAGCGGCGCGGAGGGGCCGCACGCGAGCGCGCCAAACGTGGCGCTACAATGCGACGCACCGCCTGATCGCCGCTGTGCCCACGCCCGTCGTCTTCCTGCACGGCTTCGCCGCCACCGCTCGCCACTGGGACCGCGTCATCGCCGCGCTTCCAGAGGACGGCTTCGTCGCGCGCCCTCTGAACCTCACCGACGCGGATCCGCTCATGCCCGACGGCGTGACGGCGCTCGTCAGCGAGTGCACGCACGACCAATTCATCCTCGTCGGTTACTCGATGGGCGGACGCCTCGCGCTGCACGCCGCGCTCGAGATCCCGGAGCGCGTCGAGCGTCTGGTCCTGATCTCCACCAGCGCCGGGATCGAGGACGACACGAAGCGCACGGCTCGCAGGGTCGCCGACGACGCGCTCGCCTCGGAGATAGAGCGGGGCTCGATCGCGTCCTTCATCGAACGCTGGCGCGCGGTGGCGCTGTTCGCGCACGATCCTGACTGGGTTCAGAAGGAGGTCGCCGCCGATGAGCGCCGCTGCGACCCGGGGTCGCTAGCCGCCTGCCTGCGCGACTTCGGCGCCGGGGCGATGGCGCCGATGTGGGGTCGCCTAGGCGAGCTGAGCATGCCGGTCGCGGTGCTGGCGGGAGCGCAGGACGTCGCGTATCAGTCGATCGGCCGGCGCCTGGCGGCGGGCATCGGCAGGGCCACCTTCCAGGCAGTGCCCGGCGTGCGCCACCGTGTCGCGCTCGAGGCGCCGGCGGCTGTGGTTCGCGCGATCGCCCCAGACGGGGCCTAGACGCCGAGCCCCGGTCCGTCCGGCACGGCGATTTCGCCGCGCACGACGCGCAGCGCCGGCGGGACCTCGCTGAACAGTTCGAGCGTCGCGAGGCCGCACGGCGGCAGTGGAGCGAGCGCAGCAGCCGCGTGCAGCGCCGCGGCTATCCCGCGGGGACCATCGTAGGTCGAGGCCACGTACACCTCGGCGCCGCTCGCGCGAACCAGCGCCGCGGCGGCGAGCAGTCCGCCGATCCCGCCGCAGCGGGAGATCTTCAGGCAGACCGCGTCGGCGACGCGTGCGGTCAGCGCGCCGGGGATGGCCGCGGTTTCGTCGATCGCGATTCGCACGGCGACGCGCTCGCGCAGCTCGCGGGTCTCGTCGAGGCCGCGCACGGGCTCTTCGATCAGCTCGAGGCCGTGGATGCTGAGCGCCGAGATCATCTGCTGCGCCTGGGCGACGCTCCAGGCGCCGTTGGCGTCGAGGCGCAAGCTCGGCTCCGGGCCGATCGCCGCGCGCACTGCCGCGACGCGCGCCACGTCGTCGGCGAAGCCGACCTTCAGCTTCACGCAGGAGTAGCCCGCCGCGACAGCTTCAGCGGCCGCTCGCGCGGCCTCCTCCGGCGTCTGGGCGGCAACGCTCGCGTTGACCGCGATCGTTTGAGGGGTCGAGTCACTGAGCAGCTCGCAGACCGGGCGCCCGGCGCGTTTGCCCGCCAGGTCCCACAGCGCGATATCGATCGCCGCGAGTGCCTGCGGCAGCGCGTCGGCGGCGCGACAGACGTCGAGCAGCGTCCCGCCGGCTCCTAGCGAAGAAGCCCCGAGCTCCCATCGGTAGGCCTCCAGCGCGGCTATCGTGCGCTCGATCGACACCCCGTCGTAGGACTCGAGCGGCGCCGCCTCGCCGTAACCGCTCAGCCCCGCGTCGTCAGTCAGCGTGACCTCGATCAGCTCGCGCCGGCGCAGGAGTCCGTGGGCGGTTGCCTGGGGCTGCGCAAAGCGACACTCGACGCGCTGCAGCGACAGCTCCATCGACCTAGGCCAGTACGCCGGCGCAGAGCAGCAGGCAGAAGAGGAGAGCAAGCTTCGCGCTGCTCGCGAGAGCCGCGTTGAGCGATGGTCCGTCGGCGTGCGTGCGCACCTTCTGGACGACACCTATGGCGAGTGGCGCGGCCGCCGCCGTGACGAACAGCCAGGGAGAGAGCGCGCCGGCGAACCAGGGCACCCACGAGGACACGAACGCAGCGCCGACCATGACCGCGAACAGCACGCGCGTCCGTTCACGGCCGAGGCGCACGGCGAGCGTTCGCTTGCCCGCGCGGCGGTCGGTGTCGATGTCGCGCACGTTGTTCACAACGAGGATCGCGGCGATCAGCAGCCCCACGGGAATCGCGAGCACGAACGCCTCCCACGGCAGGTCGCGGCGCTGCACGAAGTAGGACCCGGTGACGGCGACCAGCCCGAAGAAGAGGAAGACGAAGACCTCACCGAGGCCCTCGTAGCCGTAGGGTCGCGGACCCCCGGTGTAGAGCACACCGGCGAGAATCGAGGCCGAGCCGACGGCGAGCAGCAGCCAGCCTGCGACCGCGATCAGGTAGACGCCGCAGAGGACCGCTGCGCCAAAGGTCAGATATGTGGCGATCAGGACCTGGCGCGGCGGTACCAGTCCGCCCGCGGTCACGCGCACAGGGCCGATCCGCTCGTCGGTGTCGGCGCCGCGGCGCGCATCGGAGTAGTCGTTGGAGAGATTCGTGCCGATCTGGATCAGCACGGCGCCCAGCAGCGCGGCGATGAACGCCAGCGGATGGAAGGTGTCGTAGCGGATCGCCAACGAGGTACCGACGAGCACCGGCGCAATCGCGGCCGGCAGGGTCCGCGGCCGCGCCGCCATCAGCCAGACTCTCACGGGCGGCGCGGGAACTGCGAGAAGTCGGGTGGGCGCTTTTCGGTGTAGGCGGCGCGACCTTCGCGGGCCTCTTCGGAGCCGTAGAACAGGAGGTTTGCGTCGTGGGCCAGCTGCTGCAGTCCGGCGAGCCCGTCTTCGGAGGCGTTGAAGCTGGCCTTGAGCAGACGCAGCGCAAACGGTGAGAGCGCCAGCATCTCGCGACACCACGCGACGGTCTCCTGCTCGAGACGCTCGAGCGGCACGACGGCATTGACGAGCCCCCAGTCGAGCGCCTGGTGCGCGTCGTACTGGCGACACAGGAACCAGATCTCCTTCGCGCGCTTCTGACCGATCTGGGCGGCGAGGATGCTCGCGCCGTAACCGCCGTCGAAGGACCCGACGCGCGGGCCGCTCTGGCCGAAGCGCGCGTTCTCCGCGGCGACCGTCAGATCGCACACGACGCTCAGCACGTGGCCCCCGCCGATCGCGTACCCGGCGACCATCGCGACCACAGGCTTGGGCGTGCGGCGGATCTGCAGATGCAGATCGGTGACGTGGAAGCGTCCGAGTGCGCCCGGCTCGGCCTGGTAGCCCGAGTCGCCACGCACGCGCTGGTCCCCGCCGGAGCAGAACGCGTCGGGGCCCTCGCCTGTCAGCACGATCACGCCAACTGCGGTGTCCTCTCGGGCGCGGGTGAAGGCATCGGAGAGCTCGACCACGGTCTGCGGGCGAAAGGCGTTGCGGACCTCGGGGCGGTTGATCGTGATCTTCGCGATACCTGGCTCGCGCGAGCGTTCGTAGCGGATGTCGGCATAGTCGCCGTCGGCCACCCACTCGACGGCGGGGGTGCTCGCGTCGTCGGACACGCCCGCAAGGCTAGCCTTTCGGGAGTGAAAGTTGAGGCGTGGCTGACACGGGCGGCCCGGCGATGGCCAGATCGGGTCGCGGTCGAGATGATCGAGCGCTCGATCAGCTACCGGCAGCTGGACCGGCTCGCGGGTGCGGGAGCGCGCGAGCTGGGGGTCGCTCCGGGATCGCGCGTAGCGGTCGCGTTGGCGCCCGGGATCGAGTTCGTCGTGGCCCTGCACGCCTGCCTGCGGGCGGGCGCGATCGCGCTGCCGGTGGATCTGCGCGACCCGGCCGATCTTCGCACGCTGTCGGAGTGCGACGCGACCGTCGAGACACCGCTCTCGTGCAGCGCGCCGCCGCTACCCGCGACCGAGCACGATCTGGACGCGACGGCGCTGGTCATTCGCACATCGGGAACCAGTGGCGCTCCACGTGAGGTGCCACTCACCTACGGTAACTTCCTGTGGAGCGCCCTCGGCTCGGCCGTGGCAGTCGGACGCGATCCGCACGAGCGGTGGCTGTGCACGCTGCCGCTGGTGCACGTCGGCGGGCTCTCGATCGTGCTGCGCAGCGTGATCTATGCCACGACGGCGGTGGTCCATGAGCGCTTCGCCCGCGACGCGGCGCTCGAGGCGCTGATGGAGCGGGAGATCACGCTCGTCAGTGTGGTCGCGACGACGCTCGCGCGGCTGCTCGACGGAGGACTGGCGAATCCGCCGAGGCTGCGTTGCGCGCTGGCCGGCGGCGGCCCGGTCCCGGCGGCGCTGCTCGATCGTGCCCGCGCGGCGGGCGTCGTCGTCAGTCAGACCTACGGCCTGACCGAGGCCTGCTCGCAGGTCGCAACCCAGGTTCCGGGCGAGCGCGGGGTGGACTCCGGCGCGCCGCTGTTCTGCACGCGCGTGACGCTCGCGCCGGACGGCGAGATCCTGGTCGGTGGGCCGACGTTGAGCCCCGCGGTCGTCGGTGGTGTGCTGGCGACCGGCGATCTTGGCGAGCTCGACGCCGACGGGTCGCTGCGGGTCATCGGCCGGCGGTCCGACACGATCATCTCCGGCGGCGAGAACGTCGCCCCGAGCGAGGTCGAGGCCGTGCTCGAGGAACACTCGGCGGTGCTGGAGGCCGCCGTCTTCGGTGTCGCCGACGAGCAGTGGGGCGAGGCCGTGCACGCGCAGGTGGTGGTCCGGGGCGGGGCGAGCGAGGCCGACCTGCGCGAGCACTGCGGGCGGCGACTCGCGCCGTTCAAGGTGCCCAAGGTGATCGACTTCGCCGACCGCCTTCCGCGCACCGCCTCGGGGAAGCTGCAACGCAGCCGCCTTCCGGTTGACGGCCGAGAGCCGACGTCATAAGGTCGCCGCATGCGTAACCGCGTCCTGTTCGTGGCGGTCTTGCTGGTCGGCGCCATCGCGATGAGCGCGCTCGCGTCCGGGAACGCACGGCGTGTGGTTGGCAACTGCACCACCTCGCAGGTGCGCCCCACGACGATCGTGATCGCGTGCGCCGACGACAACCTCGCGCTGACCAAGCTGCATTGGGGCTCCTTCGGCGGAGCGAGCGCGGTCGCCGGCGGGCAGTACTACGTCAACGGCTGCACGCCGGACTGCGCCGCCGGAAAGTTCCACTCCTACCCGATCACGCTGATCGTCTCCGCCGCCGCGCCGTGTCCGGACAAACACGACGACTACCGGCGTGTGAGCGTGACCTTCACCGGCAAGCGGCCGCCGGGGCAGAAGACCGCGCGCGAGCGGCTGTCGCTCTCCTGCCCGCTGCCCGGATAGTCGCGCCGCACGTTTCGCGCAACGGCGATCGAGTTTGCGGCAGAGAGATTGACGCCTTCGGCGCCAGCGCTTACGGTCCGCCGATGCGCCCACCTTCGATTGCGCCGCCGGCTTCCACGGTTCCGTCTTGCCCGCTGACGGACTAGATCCGCCCGGCGGCGAGCGCGACCACGACGCGGAGCGTCGTGCGATCCTCGAATCGTGGGACGCCGCGGCCGCGGGCTGGGGGCGCCGGATGCCGGCGTGGGGCGACGAGACCGCCCCGGTCGCCGAGTGGATGATCGAGGCCGCGCGGCTGCTCCCCGGCCAGCGGGTGTTGGATCTCGCGGCCGGACCCGGCACTGTCGGGTTCCTCGCGGCGAGGCTGATCGCGCCGGGCGGCACGCTGATCTGCAGCGACCAGTCGGAGGCGATGGTCGAGCTCGCGCGGTCGCGCGGCGCGGAGCTCGCTCTGACCAACGTCGAATACCGCGTGCTCGGCGGCGAATGGATCGACCTGGAGCTGGCGAGTGTGGACGTCGTGCTCTGCCGCTGGGGCTACATGCTGATGGTCGACCCCGCCGCGGCGCTGCGCGAGACCCGGCGCGTGCTGCGCAGC
>ODAK010000845.1_pt1 | contig 34620 bp, 29 predicted proteins | sample 1539591 | NCBI WGS metagenome assembly ODAK01 (sample SAMEA3539303, study PRJEB22396) | soil metagenome | biome: tundra; feature: field; material: soil | place: USA | collected 2010-05 | depth 0.15 m | reverse complement strand
GATCTCGCAGTCTCGGCCGATCACGGTCGCGCCGCGGAGCACCGTCATCGGCCGGGCGTGGCGATCACGCGTTGCACCCTTGACGGTATAAGGATGGCAGACTGCGCTCCCTAAACTCCAAGATGGGCGCGTCGGATCAGCTCTCCCCCAGTGCGGTTGCCGCCGGGCCGGTATCCCTTGAGCGGCAGGATCTGCTCGTGGATGGCGTCGAGGAGCCACGTGGCCTGAGGAAAGAACATCGTCTCCAGCTCCGGAGCGGGGGTGATCCAGTTGCGCGAACCGACCACGACCGGTGGTCCGTCTAGATCATCAAAACAAACCTGGGTGAGCGTGGAGGCCACGGTCTGCATGACGCCGCCCCGCTCCACTGCCTCCGAGATGAGGAGGACCTTTCCGGTCTTACGCACTGAGTCCACCAGCAGCCCGTAGTCCAGAGGGTTGGCCGAACGCAGATCGATGACCTCTGTCGAGAGACCGAAACGCTCCGCGAGCTGGTCGGCGGCGGCGATGGCCGTGTAGAGGGCTGGTCCGAAGCTGATCACGGTCAGGTCGGACCCGGTGCGCTTGACCGAGGGCAGGGAAAGATCGATCTCGTAGTAACCCTCGGGGACTCCGGCGGTCTGGAACATCTCGCCGATGTCATAGAGCTTCTGACTTTCGAAGAACACCACCGGATCGGTGCCGGCGAGCGCGGCGTTCATCATCCCCTTGGCGTCGTAGGGGGTCACCGGGAACACCACCTTGAGGCCCGGAATGTGGGCGGTGAGCGCGGTGAAGTCCTGGGAGTGCTGGGCTCCGTACTTGGCGCCCACCGAGATGCGCACCACCACCGGCATGGTCAGTTGCCCGGCGGACATCGCCTGCCACTTCGACAGCTGGTTGAAGAGCTCGTCACCGGCCCGACCCATGAAGTCGGCGTACATGAGCTCGGCGACCACCCGGCCGCCCTCCATCCCGTAGCCCACCGCCGCCCCAATGATTCCCGCCTCCGAGATCGGCGCGTTGAACAGCCTGTGGTAGGGAAGCGTCTCCGTGAGCCCCCTGTAGACGGCAAATGCACCCCCCCAATCCCGGTTCTCCTCCCCGAAGGCAATCATCGTGGGATCGATCGCGAAGCGGTGGAGCAGGGCCTCGAAGATCGCGTCCCGGATGTTGAAGACCTTCATCTTCGGCACCGGCTTGCCGTCCTGGTCGAGCGCGGTGCGAACCTTGTCTCGGATCTGCTTGACCCGGGGATTCTCGGCCAGGTCCTGGAGCAGCTCCGGCTTCCTTTCGTCGAACTTCTCGACCCGCCGGTTGGAGAACATCACCTCGCCGACCAACTCTGAGCTGAGCGACAGCCGGGGGCTCACCTCGAGATCGGCGGCCAGCTGGAACATGGAGAAGACCAGCTCCTGAATCTCGTGCTCCACCTGGTCGAGAGCGTCGCCGTCGACCGCCCCCGACGCCACCATCCGCTCCCGATAAGAGCGAATTGAGTCGACCGCCTGCCACCTCTCCAGCTCCTCCTTAGAGCGGTAGCTCGAAGCGTCCGACGGCGAGTGCCCGCTGTAGCGGTAGGTGATCGTGTCCAGCAGCACCGGACCCCCACCCTGTAGCAGGATCTCCTTCTTGCGCCGGAAGGCGTCGATCACTGCCAGGGGGTCGTAGCCATTGACCCGCTCGGCGTGCATCTGCTCGGGGTTCACCCCCGCTCCAATCCGGGCGATGAACTCGCAGCCCATGGTCTCGCCCTGGGGCTGGCCACCCATCCCGTAAAAGTTGTCCATGCAGTTGAAGATGATCGGCAATCCCCCGCCCAGGGCCGGGTCCCAGAGCTTGCGGTACTGGTCCATGCTGGCGAAGGTGATCCCCTCCCAGACCGGGCCACAGCCGAACGAAGCGTCCCCGATGTTGGCGACGACAATCCCCGGTCGTCGGTTAACCCGCTTGTACAGTGCCGCACCGGGTGCGATCGACCCCGATCCGCCCACGATGGCGTTGTTGGGGTAGATCCCGAACGGAGCGAAGAAGGCGTGCATGGAGCCGCCCAGGCCCCGGTTGAATCCGGTTTCCCGAGCGAAGAGCTCGCTATACGCGCCGTAGATGAAGAAGCGCGTCGCCAGATCCCGAACCGATCCGCTGTATCGCTCTTCCACAGGGCCCAGCACAGCGCCTTCGCGGTAGGCGCGCATGATCGCCATCAGCTGCTCTTCGCCGACCTGCCGGATCGCCGAAAAGCCCTTGGCGAGGATCTCCCCGTGGCTCCTGTGTGACCCGAAGATGTGGTCGTCGGGGGTCAGCGAGAAGGCCATCCCCACCGCGGCCGCCTCCTGGCCGATGGAGAGATGAGCCGGGCCGGCGTGATCGTAGGTGACGCCGCGGTAGGCGCCTTTTAGCTTGATCTCGTTGAGGATCGTCTCGAACTCCCGGATCGCGCACATGTTTCGCCAGATTTCTAGGAAGTCGGCGACTGCGTATCGAGATAGCTCCTCGGCCGGCGTCCGCCGGTAGGCGTTGACCGGGATGTCATCGAAGTGGATGACATCGGGGAAGAGCTCCTGCTCCGGTTTGATCTCCAGCAGCTTGGTCACAGGCGAGTCCTCCTAAACGGCCTTGAGGATGGCTTCCCGGAGCGCCTCGGACACTGTCGGATGCGGGAAGACGACCTCCGCGGCCCGACGGGCGGTGAGCGCTGTCTCGATCAGGACGGAGGCTGCGACGATAAACTCGCTGGAGGAGTCTCCTACGGCGTGGACACCGAGGATCTCCCCCCCTCTTCCCCCGACCAGCACCTTGACGAAGCCGCTGCCCTCCTCGTTCTCGATCAGAAACCGGCCGGCGACGCCCATGGGCACGCTCGCCTTGCGGAACGGGATCCCCGCGCGGGTCAGCTCCTCCTCGGTGCAGCCTGCCATGGCCGCCTCAGGGTGTGTGTAGATGACCGCGGGGACGGCCTCGTAGCGGATCCTGTCCGGGATCCCGAACATCGAGTTAACGGCGACGATGCCTTCGCGGGTGGCGGCGTGGGCGAGCATATGCTGACCGGTCACGTCGCCACACGCCCAGACCCCCGAAACGTTGGTCTGTCCCTGGTCGCTGATCCGGATGCCCGAGCGGCTGAAGTCAACGCCAACCTCTTCGAGGCCCAGTCCAGCGACGACCGGGGCCCTGCCGGTGGCGTTGAGGATGCGCTCCGCACCATGGGTCTTCTCCGTCCCCGATCCGTCGTCGTAGCGAAGCGCGTCCTCCTCGATGGAGAGCACCCGGCACGAGAGGTGGAAGTCAATCCCGCTCCGCTGGAGCGCCTGGAGGAGCCTCGCCGAAACGTCGCCGTCACAGTTGGCGGCGATCTGCGGGAGCATCTCGAAGACCGCCACGTCGGCACCGGCCTCACAGAAGTAAGTGGCCAGCTCGAGTCCGATATAGCCGCCGCCGATGATGGCGATGCTCCGAGGTACCTCGGCGAGGTCGAATACGCGATCCGAGTCCAGCACGTGCTCGGCCCCGATGCCGGGGATGGGCGGGACCGCCGGGCGCGAGCCGGTCGCGACAAGGATGTTGTCCGCCTCCAGCTGATCCTCGCCGACCTGGACGAGGTGGCGTCCCACCAGCCCAGCCTGGCCAGTGACCACCTCGACGCCGGCGCCCTTGAGCTTCGCCCCCACTCCCCGGCGGAGCCCCGCGACGATCCGGTTCTTGCGCTCCACCACGACAGGCGCGTCGAAGCTGATCCCCTCGACGCGGATCCCGAACGGTCCCGCCTCCTTGCACTCGCGGTAGAGGCGGGAGGAGCGCAGAAACACCTTGGCCGGGATGCAGCCCACGTTGAGGCAGGCACCACCGAGGCTGCCCGCCTCGACCAGGACCACCTTCTTGCCCATCTCGCCGGCGTGAGCGGCGGCCTCGTACCCCCCCGGACCGGCTCCAATCACGATCAGATCGTGCACAGCGTCTCCACTTTCTCGATCTTCTCTTTGACCACCCGCAGGAATCGCGCAGCCGGCGCTCCGTCGATGACTTGGTGATCCACCGTTAGTGAGAGGCCGATGGCGTCTATGAACTCGATGTTGCCATCCGGCTTACGCACCGCCTTGAGTTCAATCGAGTCCACACCGAGGATGGCTACCTGGGGAGGGTTGACCACCGGGGTGAAGGATTCGACCCCGAGACTCCCCAGGTTGCTGACCGTGAATGTTCCTCCACTGAGCTCGTCCACCCCGATCACACCCCCGACCGCCTTGGTGGCCAACTCTCGCATCCTGCGGGATAGTCCGCGCAGCGAAAGATCCTGGCTCTCACGGACGACAGGGACGACCAGCCCCCGCGGTGTGTCGCAAGCGAATGCCATATGAACCTCGGCGTGTGCGTAGAGCACACCATCGACAAACTCCGCGTTGAGCGCCGGCATCTCCAGCAGCGCTCGGATCGTGCAGTACACGACCAAGTCGTTGATGGTGATGTCCGACGTGTCCGCTGCTGCCTTAAGCTGCCGACGCAGGGTCAGCAAGGGCCCGGCATTGGCCGAGCTCTGAAGTGTGAACTGCGCGGTTGCGCCCAAGCCCTCCCGCAAGCGGCGAGCGATGGTCTGCCGAAACAGCGAGAGACGGCTGCCCGAAGGAGCTCCCCCGCCTCCCCCGGAGGCGTCGTCGGACCCAACTCGGCCAGTTTGTTCCGGCAACTCTAGAGCTGCCTGCGATCCAGCGGGGTTGGCCCCCAGGGAGGCATGCAGAAGGTCCCGGAGGTCGGATTCCAGCACCCTCCCCCGGGGGCCGCTCCCGGCCACTCGAGGCGGCTGCAAATCGTGCTCACGGCTGAATCGCCGCGCTCGAGGGCTCAGTGGCGGCCGCGGTGACGAATCGGACACGCCCCCTGTAAGGTCCGCGCCGAGCGTCGGCGCCGCGCCTGTCGAAGGGCCGGTGGAACTCGCCTCGGTTCGTGGCGTCAAGCCGGGCTGCACCCCGCGGACCATCGTTGAGGTGCTGAACTGAGGGCGAAACTGCTCGACACCCTCCTCGGCTGCTCCGATCACACATACGGTGGTGAACACTGGGATCAAAGCACCTGCCTCGAAAAAGGTCTCCAATAGAACTCCGTCCGTGGGGGCCGTCAACTCGAAGGTCGTCTTGTCGGTCTCAATCTCTGCAAGCACGTCTCCCTCAGTAACCGTATCGCCCCTTTGCTTGCGCCAAGCCGCCAGTAAGCACTCCTCAACCGTGTTGCCCAGCTTGGGCATCTCAACTGCTGTCGCCATTCACCGGTACCCCGCCGGGTGCACCGGCGCTACGACGTGACGGCCCGGTCCGCCACCGGCGCACCGAGTTGCCCCGCTCCGACCCTTTCCCTCCGCCGCCCCAAGAGACACCCTCGTCCTGCTCCGCCCCGGCCAGCTTTGGGACACGCTCAGGAACATCTGGACCGATCCGACGACGCCAGCCACGCTCATCATCAGCACTGCCAACGCGCCGTATCTCCCGCTAGGCTCGACGTGCCGCTCCCGTCCTTCAGCCGCGAGGACATGGACCGCATCGGTGCGGCAAGCAGGCGGCCGTCATGAATCACTTGGGCGAACATCGACCTCACTTGACATCGGCTGCTCCCCATTGCTATTCCAAATTCGCGTGATTGCGTCTCGAAATAGCGGTATCGCCTCCAGAGATTGCAAGCGCTAGTCCGTCGAGCACAAGGAGGGCGACCTGCGAGAAAAGAACTTGCGCGAACTGCATGGAACCCGCGCTCGGCACGATCAGGCAGGGGTCGGAGAGGAGAGCGATAGGACTTCCCGGAGTGGCCGTTAAGCAGCATACCGCACCACCAAGATCCTGAGCCTGTTGGGCACGCAGGACCGATGTAGGCGTACCCCCTGACCCGGATACAACAACTAGGGTATCCTCTGTGGAAAACGCCGGAGCAGTGGCTTCTCCAACCACGTGAGCTCCTCTCCCCAGGTGCATGAGCCGCATGGCCGCCATCTGCGCCACGAATCCGGAGCGTCCCTGGCCCGTGAAGAAGCACCTGCCGCGCGGATTCTCGAGCTTAGCTCTAAGACGATTCGCCTGGCCTGGATCCACTCGCCTCAGGACTCTTGTGATCTCAACTCCAACGTCCACCCATGGCCGTGGACCGATGACGGGAAACTCACTCACGTAACATGCACCTACTGGGGCCCACTCCGTCCATCGGTAGCAGCTCCCATGAACGCCTCGTGTGCAGCCCTGGCGGGTACGCCTCGCTTGACGACCTCAACCAAAGCCCGAACGAATCGGGCAGGGTCACCCGACTGGAACACGTTACGTCCGAAAACGACGCCCCGCGCGCCCGATCCGACCTGATCTTCCGCAAGCCTCAGCGCGTCTAGGTCGGTGGGTTGGCGCTCCGCGCCCAGAGCCAGAATGGGGATCGGGCAGTTCTCGGCAACATCGCCCCAACCGCTCTGGAAGAAACTCTTCACGCACTCGGCGCCCAACTCGTAGAGGATACGTGTCCCTCGGAGCACCTCTTCATGGAGAACCACCGGATCCTTGGTGGCTTCAGCGTTCGGGAAGTACTCACCGATCACGGGAAGTCCCAACCGCTGGCAGCGTGCAACCAACCTGGCGAAATTCGACACATTGGCTGCGTCCGTCCTCTCGGAGCCGGTGTGCAGAGTCAATCCGATGAGGGCGATATCCGCACCCAAACGCAACGCGTCCTCCGGCTCAAGAACATCCGCCGAGACGGACTCAGTTGGATCCCACCCGAACGCGTAGACGCTGTTCCAGTTGAGACGGACAATCGCGAGCGGCGCCCCCCGGCTTCCGAAGCAGTCACTGCTTCGCCAGAGTGCCCCGGGGCTCATCAGGATCCCGTCTGGCCAATTACCCAAGACTCTTATCAGGTTCAGCGGGTCTTCAAGACCCGCCTGAGGACCGTCGAACTCTCCATGATCGCACGCCACGATGACCGCTTTGCCCTCAGGGAGGAAGAGCCTCCCAAGACGCATCGACGACCGTGGACTCAGCTCAAATGTGGCCACCTTCCGTCTCCCATTAGCGTTGGTCCGTAACTCTTCGCACACTACCCGACTGTTCGCCCCATGACCCCGTGCCAGATCCGACGTAATGGCCGCGGCCGGCCTGGACGCTCGCACTCCGCAGCCCCAAGCGGCCTGAGCTCGCCTGCGCTGGCATGCTGACAGGTCCGGCGCTCGACCGCGCGTGAGTGCGCTCTGGCGGGCCGAGCTCGGGTAACCGCCCCTCAATGGGTTGCGTCCCAAGCCTCTCTCACCGCCTTGACCATGGATTCCACCATGGCCGCAGGGTCCGTGGCAGTGAAGATCGCGCTACTGGATCCGGTTCCCTGGGCGCCCGCGGCGATGACCTTATACACATCCTCCGCACCGCCGATCGCCGCGCCGTGGAGAACCCGAATACCGGGATTGATCTTCCAAATAGCCCGGTTGCACTCCGCGATCGCACCCCGACGATCCCCCGCCGCTGTCCCGCCCCCACTTCCAATGAGATCGGGCGACTCCACAACTATGATCGTCGGTTCCAGGGCCGCAGCCGCCACCGCCTGTTCCAAGTCGTCCGTGCACACCATACTGGCAAGACCGGCCGCCTCCGCGCGACCTACTGCCCTGGCCAACTCCTCCGTGCTCTGCCGCCGTTCGACGTGATTCAAAATTGCGCCGGCAGCCCCAGCCGCCTTCAGCGCCTCCGCCAGCACTGAGCCCTGGCCCCTCCCCTGAACAACCGGGTCCATGTGCTGAGCAAAAACGAGCGCCCTCTTCATGTACGGCGCGATGCGTGGAATGTCAACGTACTGAGGATCCACGATGACCTGCACGTCGTACTTCAGCCCAGCCGCATCCGCGTGCATCGCTACGTGGAGTGCGTCACTCCCAAACATATACGCTTTGGGGCCCACCTCGAAGAAGGGTACCCCTATCTCAACCACGCGATCCACCGCGATCTCCTCTGACCGTCAGCTTCCGACATCGAGCACAAAGCACCCGGCAATCCACCCAGCGCGAACGTCGCGCTCACTCTCCAATGATGGTAACGCGCACGGTCCGTTCACGGGCCCGCACTTGGTCGAAGTCCACAAACCAGAATCGCCCGAAGAGGCCAAGCGCAATCGCACCATCGATCACCGGCGCGGACTGCGAGCGGCCAAGGATCACGGACCTCAGATGAGCGTCAGTGTTCAACGCCCAGTACGGCTCCTCATGCCAACTCGCCACAGCAGTCTCGACGTGCTTCGGCCCGGGGTGACGGTACTGTCCCTGTCCCTGGGTTCTGATCCTGGGGATGAGGCCCTCGAGAATCGTCTCAAGATCCACCATGAGGAGCTCATTACCCCAGTAGTCGACGTCATCCGAGACCTCCTGGATCAGGACGCTGCACGTGGTGTGCTGCGAGTACACCGTGAGCATGCCACTCTTGATCCCAGACTTCGCCAGCGCCGCCTGGGCCTCAGCCGTGACGTCGTGGAATGTTACACGCCTGTCCGACTGAATCTTGAACGCGTCGTGGTAGACAGTCATCCTGGATACCTCCTTTAGCCTTAAAACTCGACCGACTTAGAACTCGCACCTTCGCGCTATCTCCGCGTCTGCCCGTACTCCCGGCGGCATCGCATCGGATCCAACACTCCACATACCCACACCCACGTCCCTCCGTCGACAACGGCGCCCCTCACTGCTCCGCCGTCCTTTCGCCCTCAAATCCGGCGCCGCCTCCCGAAGTGCGCAGTGACCATCCACCGACCGCGGCTCGCTCATTCCCTAGGTCCACCCTCACGATCGAGTCGCGCTGCCAGCCGCTGCACCAAGAGGACCACACTGTTTCTCTGAGCGTCAGCTGTCGACCCCGCCAGGTGCGGCGTCATCATTAGGTTAGGAACGCCTCTTAATCTGCTGTCACGAGGCAATGGCTCCTCCCAGAACACGTCCAGGGCTGCGCCACCAATTCTCCTCTCCTCCAGGGCGCTAACCAGCGCCCCCTCATCAACCAGGTCGGCTCTCGCAGTGTTCACTAGGTAAGCGCTGTTCCTCATGAGAGCCAACTCACCCGCCCCTATAAGCCCGCGCGTGCCCGCCTCCAGGCGCACGTGCAGGCTGACAACGTCGCTCTCACCGAGGAGTGAATGAAACTCGCTAGCGCCCGCTCCCTCGCTGGCGATCGTTTCAGGCGGGACATGCGGATCGTAGACCAGGACTTTGCTGCCAAATCCTCGTAGCTTGCGATGCACCAGCCGTCCAACGTACCCAAAGCCAACCAGGCCAATCGTCGCATCCTTCAAACTCCGCGAGTGGGGCGCAGCCGTCCCGGCTCCAGGCCATTCACCCGCACGTACCAAGTCAGATGCGCGCGTAGTTCCTCGAATGAGATCGATCATCAAGCAGACCGTGAAGTCTGAAACTGCCTCTGCTTCCCGCCCCGGGTTATTCACAATCTCGATCGAGCGCTCGCGAGCCGCTGAGGTATCGATGTTCTCCACCCCGTGCCGCAGGGTCCCAATTGTTCGCAGTCTTGCGGCGACGTCGAGAAGATGCCCCCTGATCGGGAAGAAATGGGTGACTACCATGTCTGCCTCGCGCAAGGCTGATGACCACTCCGTTGGAACGTCCGCATCAGCCCCGCGCTCCACCCTGGCTGCGGCTTCCGCGAAAAGCGCAGCGTCAGCGAAAGCCCACTCGAAAGCCTCAACCTCGACCTGAGCTCCAATCCTGTCTCTCAGGATGTCCGCCGTCAGTGCCGCGGGTTGAGCGAGGTCTCCGATGACAACCACCCTCTGAGTCATGCGGTCCCTCCGACGGCTCCAGCTCTCTGCGACAGTTCCGCGTACACGCTGGAGTTGAAATGCGATCGTAGCCGGCTGTAGAGCAATGCGTACTCGACCATCCGCTGCTCATAGACAGCGTGGAAGTCTAGGTTTGGAACTACAGGATCGACTCGCGTGGCCATAGCGCCGGCAGCCTCTGCAAGACTGGAGAACTGGTCCGTCGCGACCGCAGCAACCATGCCCGCTCCGAGAAGCGACGCCTCATCATAGGTGATGCGATAGACGGGCAGCTCGCAGATATCGGCCTTGATCTGTCGCCAAGTGCGACTACCGCTCGCAGGGCCCAGGGACGTAATCTCGTTCACCGCGATCCCTGCCGCGCGCATGCCGGCAACGCATCTGTTCAACATGTAACCAATAGCCTCCAGGACCGCACGAACAATGTGAGCTCGAGAGTGACCCACCCGAAGTCCGGCGATCACCCCTCTGCACGCCATGTCGAATTCTGGATAGTAGGCACCGGCGAGGTGCGGAAGGCACACAACGCCGCCGGCACCTGGCTCAACCTGAGTGGCCTCTTCGGTCATCTGCTCATATGTCGGATGACCGGTACCCGGTCCGGGAAGGCCGTAGCAGTTATCGCGCACCCACCGCAGCATCACTCCGCCCGTCTGCCCGTATGGAAGAACACAGTAGAGACCCGAGACCACGTGCAAGTACAGTGGGAGCATGTGTTCCCTGGCGGGCACCTCCGTCACCGAAGCCGCAAGCGCCAAGAGCGTCCCAGTCAACTCAGTCACCGTTCCTGGCCCAAGGTTCCCCCCGGCCATGGTCGCGAGCACCTGGTCCAGTCCGCCCGTGATCACAGGTGTCCCGGTCGCCAAGCCAAGCTCACTCGCAGCGGCCTCAGCCAAGCCCCCAACCACGGTGCCTGAAGGCACCAGCTCTGGCAGTCGTCCGGGATCAAGCTGCAAGGCCGAGAGCATCTCCGGCCACCACTCTAGGGTCCGAATATCCATCAGCAAACTGGTTGGGTATAACGAGTGTTCCCCAACCAAGGCTCCCGTAAGCCGGTAGACGAGCCAGTCCTCAAGTAGGAGGAACTTCCGCGTGGATGCGAAAGTCAGCGGCTCGTGCCGCCTCAGCCAAAGGAGCTTGCTCGCCGTCCACGTCGCCACACACTCCACCTGCCCGCTGTGCGCGTAGATCTCATCGGGGCTAAATATGGAGCCCAGCTCCTCCGCCTCCGCGACCGCTCGGTTATCGAGCCACACGATAGCTGGACGCAGCGGGCGCAGATCAGCATCGAGGCACACGAAGGTTTCTCCCTGACACGAGATGGATATCCCGGCCACCTCACCACCGGAGCCTCTTTCCAGGCGAAGCGCATTTGCCTTGTGGACTGCGACCTTCAGGCATTCCCAGTAAGTACTCACGTCGCACTCGACGCGCTCAGAATCCCCGAGCAAGCCGTACTCCTCCGAAGCCTCGCCAGCAGGGCGCCCGACCGAGTCGAAGAAGGCGGCCTTAATTCCACTGGTTCCTAGATCGAGCGCAAGGAAGTGCTTCACGGTCATCCCTCAACCCCCATCCCAAGACCCCAATCGTGGCTGGAGGCGAGCCGCCAACCTTACTGCGCTCGTTTCTTCCGAGTTGACCGTCGAGCCGGCGAGGTGAGGCGTGAGCACCGCGTTGTCGAGCCTCCTGAGCGGATGCTCGGCACCTAGCGGCTCGCTCCAGAAGACGTCGAGCGCCGCGCCACCAAGGCGCCCGCTAGACAGGGCGCTTATCAACGCCTGCTCGTCCACCAGCTCCGCCCGAGCGGCGTTAACCAGCAAGCCGCCCGCCTGTAGCAGGTCGAGTTCTCTGGCTCCAATCATGCCACGCGTTTCCGGCGTCAACCGTACATGGAGGGTTACGACGTCCGATTGGCTCAGTAAGGTGTCTAGCCCAACGGTTACGGCCCCGTGAGTCGCCACCACCCGCTCCGAGGCATATGGATCGTGAACGAGCAGGCGACACCCGAAGGCCGCCAACCGCTTAGACACCGCCTGGCCCACGTAGCCGAACCCAACAATCCCTACGGTTATGGAGCGCAGATCTCGGGCACGTGGAGCAACCTCGAACGGCTGAGGCCACTGGAGAGCGTGCAGAGCCGTGTTCGCTCGAGAGTAACCACGCACCAAGTCGATGATTGCGCAGACAGCCCAATCAGCGACGGGCTCCGCCGTCCGGCCCGGGTTGTTGATGACTTCAATTCCCTGCTCGCGGGCCAGTTTCTCGTCCACGTTCTCTAGACCGTGACGGAGTGAGGCGATGATCTTCACGCTCTCAGCCAGGCGAAGGACCTCGGCGCGGATCGGAAAGAAGTGAGTGACGAGGATCTGACACTGTGCCAGGCGATCATGCCATTCCATTGGCACGGGGTAGCTCAAACCCCTTTCCGCACCCATTGCGGCGTCCGACATGCCACCGAGATCTGAGGTGTCCCACTCCACCGCATCCACCGACACACGTCCCGCAAGCTCTTGCGTGAGGATGCGGGCAGTGAGATCGGCGCGTTGCAGGCCATCTCCAATGACAAAGGTTCGGTAAGGGAGCGACATCTCCGTCTGCCTCAATTCGCAGTCTCAGGATACAGGAGTTCGTAGACCAGGTTGTAGCTACTGAACGCCTGGTTGTAGACGTGCCTAGTTGCAGGGTCGGGCTGCGTTACGTCGATGGACCGTACCATTGCTGAGCAGGCCTCGGGAAGGCTGCTGAAGTCCCCAACTGCCTGAGCAACCAACATCGCTGCACCCAACAGTGAGGGCTCACGACATTCAAACCGTCTGATCGGTAGTTGGCAGACGTCGGCTTTGATATGGGTCCAGAGATCGCTTGAGGCGCTATTCCCGAGCGACCCGATTTCGGCAAACTCCACGCCGGCCCCCCTCATGGCCTCCACTGCTTTGCGCAGCATAAATGCAACGGACTCAAGCACAGCGCGAGTGACGTTGCCCCGGCCCTCAAAGAGGGATAGACCAACGATGGCGCACGTGGCGGCCGGGTTGTATTCCGGGTATTGAGTTCCCGCTAGGTGCGGTAACACCGTTACGCCATTGGCGCCCGCTGGTATGTTAGTCGCCTCCGCAGTAACTGACTCGTAAGGAATGGTCGACTGGTCCGTCGCGTGCACATCGCCGAAGAAGTTGTCCCGGAGCCACCGGAGCACGAGTCCTGCAGTCTGCCCACACGGCTGCGCGCAGTAGAGCCCTGGTATCACATGGAGAAACATCGGCAAGCCCACAGAGCGGCTCTGCGGCACCTCCGCCAAGCAGGTCGTCAGCCCCAGCACCGTCCCCGTATTTTCAGTCAAAAAGCCTGGCGATATGTTGCCGGCACCCGTAGCACCCAAGACCTGGTCCAACCCGCCAGCGACGATCGGGATGCCGGCCGGAAGGCCCAATTCGGAGGCGGGATCCCGGCCGAGCCGACCGACAATTGCGCCCGGGTCGACGAGCGTCACCAGCCGCGAACGATCGACCCCGACCTCCGCCAGCATCGGCTCCCACCAGCCGCCCCGCCCCCGCCAGTCCAGCAAGAGGGAGGTCACGTAGAGGCTGCGCTCGCCAACAAAGACACCACACATGCGATAGATGAGCCAGTCCTCTAAGAGGAGAAACTTGGCGGTTCGCTCGTAACCACCCGGCTCGTGGGTGCGCAGCCACAAGATTTTCGAGGCGGTCCAGGTTGCAAGCGACTCAAGTTGGCCGGTGCGTTGGTAGATCTCATCCAAACCGAACCGCGCTTCCAGAGCAGCCGCCTCAACGACGGAACGGTTATCGAGCCACACGATCGCAGGTCTGACAGGGAGTCCGGACGCGTCCAACGCGACCAGCGTTTCCCCCTGGCAGGACACCGCCAACCCAGCTATCTCGGGGAGCTTCCACCCCACGAGGCCACGCAGCGCCGCCTGCATCCCGGAGACCACCGCTTGCCAGTAGGTCTCGAGGTTGCATTCCACCCAGAGGGGTGAGCTGGTAATCAGGGAGTATTCGGTGGTGCTAGCTGCTACGCATCTGCCGCGCGTATCAAACAGGCCGATCTTGATGGCGCTGGTCCCCAGATCGATGGCCAAGTAGAGGCGGGCCGACACTGTTTCTTCCGTCCTACGCTCCAACTCTTTCGCGCACGGTCAGTTAGACGAGACCGCTGCAGCAATACCCTCGACCGCGTCGGTCTCCTCCATCAGGAACACCTTAGAGGTATCTTGGATGCGCTGAGGGTCGTGCGACCGCATGTAGAACAGATAGCCGAGGCCAATGATCATCCAAATCAGGAGGATCGGGCCCGCGTACGAATAGGGCGCGGTGAGCGGAGAGATGAAGCTGAACACCGGAAGCCCCGCGCCTGCGAAGAACACTGGGATAAGGACCACAATGCCGATCGCCGGAATCAGCGCGTGCCGCCACCACGTGAACTCGTGCCGGCGCTGCCTCCAGAAGTAAAGGAAGCACGATAGGTTGATGACCATGTAGAGGACCGCGAACGCGATACCGATGATGGTGCCAAGGATGCCGAAGGCGACCGACGGTCCATAGGCGATTCCGAGACCCAGGGTGATGGCAACCGACAGGACGAACTGGACAGCCACCGCCGCTTGTGGCGACTTCCGCCGCGCGTCTGTAGTTCCCAGGGCCCTGGGCAACACCCTGATGCGACCAAATGCGTAGAGTGTTCTCGTGATGGTGTTGGCGCCGGCATTGGAGTTCGCCAAACACGAGTTGAGTACCGCGATCAGGACCAAGAGCCATCCGGCCCCCCAGACCTTACCGGAAAGTAGTTCCCAGTTGGCGCCGATGCCACCGCTCAACGATGCGAAAGCGCCCATGTTTTTGGGACCCCAGTAGACCGTCGCCGCGTAGATACTTACCAGCTCGATGCCGGCGACCACGAGCAGGGCGATCACGACTGCGCGTCCGATCGTACGGCGGGGCGCGCGCGACTCCTCTGCCAGTGGGGCGGCTGACTCGAACCCGCTGAATGCAAGCACGGTGAATATCATCCCGACGATGATCCCGCCGAAACCCAAGTGCCCTGGGATGTTCGCGAACTTAGTTCCGAATACCGCAAACGTGTTCCGGTCGCCAGCTGCGAAGATTAGCCAAATGGACACAGCGAGGAAGACGGCGAGTTCGAAGATGCCGAGAATGACGTTGAAGACTGATGAGGTTTGCACGCCCAGCCAGCAGATCACCGATACGATAACAATGGCTATCAGTGCGTAGACCCACCACAGGCCTGGTGCGCTCGTAAGTGGATGGGTGGCGGCGAGGGTCGCGGCCAAAATGAGCACCAGCAGCGGCACGACTAGCACGGTCAGCATGGAATACAGCCACCCGACTAGGAAGCCAACGTTAGGATGGATAGCGCGTGAGGCGTAGGTGTAGAAGGAGCCTGCGCTCGGGAGATGAGCGGACAGAGCAGCGATTGAGAGCGCCACGGTGAGTAAGGCGAGCAAACAGAGGAAAGCGGCGTCGAGGGCGGCTCCACCTGCATACGCCATGGTCAGCGGGAGCGATGAAACGATGGTGGCGCCGCAACCCATGAACGCCACTGACTGGAAAATGACCTCTCGCAACCCGATCGCACCGTGCGCCAAGGTCGTATCGGAGACTGCCGGACTGGCCCCCACGACGGTCCCTCCTATCTCCGCTTCTCACGATCCCGACGCCGTTCGGAGGGCGGACGCCGAGTTGCCGAATTTATACCATCGGGGATGTCCATATGCAAGTCCAAGGTGTCCGTGCGGACATTACGAACATCCGTACGTCTTTCCGGCAGGCGGGGGCGCAGGGACTGCAACGCATCTCGGCCGAGGATCACCTGGCTACCGCATCGGCTCCCCGATCGACGAGCTCCTCCATTGCCGTGTGCCCACAAGATCCCCTTCCGGCGCAGGGAAGCGGTCGGGCGAGCACCCGGATGGACGCGAGCGACCGCGAGAGTCGCCGTCAGCTGGGTGGTCGGGGCGTGGTCGGCCCACGAAGACCCTGGCCGAAGCCAGGGAGGACGAACGGCGGCCCGCCGCCATTGGCGGCAACTGCCCTCCCTCTTGCGCGAGCCATGCGGGGTCGATCGGTACCGCGCTTGGTTGCGACCGAACATGGCCGGCGTTAAGATGGGCGAACGCGGTGGACTTGGGATCCACGTGCGAGCTTAGAGAAAATGCCAGAGAATGCCGCCGACACGCGCCAGGTCAGCATCCTCGAGGTGGTAGCCAGCACCGGGGCTGCCACTACGCGGGAGCTGAGCGCCCACTTTGGCGTCTCCGAGATGACGGTGCGGCGGGACCTTCAGACGTTGGAGGACAGGGGTCTTGTGCGGCGCATCCCCGGTGGGGCTACGGTGCCTTCCTCGCCATCGGAGCGAAGCTTCCGGGAGCGGCTCGGGATGCGGCTATCGGAGAAGCGCGCTATCGGAAGGACGGCGTCTGCTCTAATCAAGGATGGCGATACCGTTGTCCTCGATGGTGGCACCACCACGCTAGAAATTGCTCGCCAGCTTACGGGCAGGGTGGAGCTTACGGTTATCACCAACTCGCTGCGGGTTCTGGACGCGCTCGCAGGATCGCCGCAGATTCGTGTCATTGCAACTGGCGGCAGCCTCAAGCATCGTGAGCTGGTACTCGTCGGGCCGATGGCCCAACGGATGCTGAGCGAGATGCGAGCCGATCTCGCATTCATAAGCTCCGCTGGCGTGGTGCCAACGGACGGCCCCATGGATTTCGAGGACATGGAGGTGGCGGTCAAACGAGCGATGATTGGGACTGCGGCTAAATGCTACGTCGTGGCAGACTCAAGCAAGTTCGGCGTAGTCCGTCCGATGCTAATCGCACCGATGGCGACGTTCCTGGGGGTCATCACGGACGAGGGCCTCCCACGCTCAGCTGCTGCCGACTTGCGCCGTGCTGGTCTCGAGGTCCGTGTAGGGTCACTACCGGCGCTGGGGATGCGCAAGTCACACGATGTGCTACGCGACGATGATGGGTTATCGGGTGGCGTTCAAGGGTCAATGTCAGCGGCCGGAAGGTCCTGAACGGTATTTGCGGACCTTCAAGTAGAGGCTGGTGGATCGCGCTCCCGGCGGACTAGCCAGGTGTTACGGCACAAGGGCGTGTTAGACATCGTCCGCCACGCGCACGAGCGCATGGGCCGTCAGGAACGTGCCGAGCCCCAGTGGCTCACCGACATCCCCCTGCCCGCGCTCCGTGTGGTCCTTCGGCGCGGTATTGGGTGATCGCGAGAGTGGCGAGTACCGTGCGCACCACGGAAGGCATTCGCAGGGAGAGGGGCACTGCGCGGGATGTCGTCCCGAGTCGGCCACACCAGGTGGGCAAGCAGATCAAGGCGGCATCGTCGTGAAATGAATGGCAATCGGCTGTTCCGAGACCGGATGAGTGGCAAGCCGACGCCAGTTCGCGTACTCTTCGCCCATGGCGCGTAGTTGGCCGCGATGCCTCGACGGCGTCGCCATCGCACCCTCTCTGTTCGCTGCCTCCGCCGGCCGGCTCGCCGAGGCCGTCCACACCCTCGATGGAAGCGGTGCCGACAGGCTGCACATCGACGTCATGGATGGCGAATTCGTGCCCAATTTCGGCTTCGGAATCGACACTCTCCGAGCGCTTCGCCGTGAGACGGACCTCCCGTTCGAGGTCCACTTGATGATCCGTGAGCCGGACCGGCATCTGCAGAGATTCGCTGAGGCCGGGGCCGACGCGATGACCGTTCACTGGGAGGCCTGCCCCCACCTCCACCGAACCCTCACGAGCATCCGCGCCCTGGGCTGCCGCGCGGGCGGCGCAATCAACCCAAGCACTCCGGCCACGGCCCTCTATGACGTCCTCGACGCCATGGACCTTGCACTGGTTATGACCATCGACCCCGGCTTCGGCGGACAGACACTGATCAGTCGTACCCTTACTAAGGTGCGCCAGCTCCGCCGAGAGATCACGACCCAGGGGGTCACCGTCGAGGTGGAGGTCGACGGGGGCGTCGACGCGGACAACGCCGCCGCTTGCGCCGCAGCGGGTGCCAGTGTTCTGGTCGCAGGAACCGCGGTGTTCCGACATGCAGAGGGACCGGCCCGTGGTGTCGGCCGGCTGCTGGATCTGACCCGCGCCAACCGCCCATGGCGCTGACCGGTCACCGTCTGCTGGTTCACTCTCTATGAGGGATCCGATGTGGTGACGTCGCCGTCCACGGGATCGCCGCGAACGGCTGATGGGAGCGGACCGATCCGACTTTCGCGAACTCTAGGCTGTGGCGAAGGCGGCGGGTGCCCAGTGGCGCAGCGAGCTGTGGGGTCCTGGCGTGGAAGATCGGCGCGGGCACGAGATCTGAGCCGGTGAGCGCTCATTGCCCCAATCTTGAGAGCGCTGCCAGGGCGCCTCGCTGTCATCTCGAGATCCGGCTGACTGGGCCTGACCCGATACGACGGACCACCATGATGTAGGGGACAACCCCACGAAGGAGGCCCAGATGGCTCGACGGGAGCGTCGGAAGTTCACCGACGAGTTCAAGGCTGGGGTGGTCGCCTTGGTGCGTTCGGCCGGGAAGAGCATCGAGCAGATCAGCTGCGACCTCGACCTGACGGAGACCGCGGTCCGCGAGTGGGTGCGGCGAGCAGAGGTGGACGGGGGCGTGCGGGACGGCTTTGACCACGGCTTTCTTCGGTTCACCAATTTCGAGCTCAAGGCTGAGGGAGGGGCTTCAGCGCTGGTGCGGACCGTCCGGACACTCGCCGCCGCAGGCGTCTCCGACTCAATCACCTATTGGCGCAAGCTCTAAGACCTTCGCGCCAATAGGTGTTCGGCGCGTTCACGGGCATCGTGCCGGGCGACCCTCCCAGCGGTGGCGCCGCCAGCCCTCGCGGATGAGGCGACGGAGGACGATGACGGCGTTGGCGAGGGCGTGATAGAAGGCAATCACCCGAGCCTGCCGCTCGGTGCACCAGACGAGCTTCTTGAAGGCGTTCTGCCACGAGTTCGTCCGCTCCACCACCCAGCGACTGGAGGCCATCAGTGGCGCCGGCTGGCCGCGCTTCGCGATGCAGCCGTTGAGGTGCCGCTGGGTGAGAGCGGCTCGGGTCTTGGCGGAGTCGTAGCCGCGATCGAGGTGGACCGTCATCTCCCCAGGCGGCATCGAGTGGTCGGGGTTCATGGCGTCGAGCGTGGGGCCGAGCAGCGGCGAATCGTTGGCGTTGGCGCGAGCTGCGATTACCGCCAACGGGATGCCGTTGGCGTCGACCAGATTCGAGCGCTTGGTGCCCTGCTTGGCCCGATCCACCGGGCTCGGCCCGGCCATCTCCCCGCCGCAGGGCGCCTTGGTGATGCATCCGTCGACAGCCACGTCGGTGAGTTCGAGACCGATCATCCGGTCATCGATCCGCGGCCGATGACCGACCAGCGGGTGGGTTGGTCTCTGCGGTGGCAGCAGCGCTGAGAACTGGTGCCAAAGGGGCTGGATGAGGAATGATGGGAGCGCAGGCATGGGTGTCCTTCATCGGTTGGTGATGACCCCGAATGATGCGAACATCCGTGCCTGCTTGACCACCGACTCAGCCGAGTCAGTCAGATACGCTATTGGCGCAAGCTCTAAGCCTCCCGGGTCGCAGGACTGGCCGCCGCAGCGAGCGGCGCCAAGCTCGGATAGAACCGCTCGAGGGCCTCTAGGGCGCCCTCTTCGCTGTTGCTCGGAACCACCAGATCGGCCGCTTCGCGCACCTCGGGCCGGGCCTGGGCCATGGCCGCGGACCGACCGGCGAGACGGAGCATCGCGATGTCGTTGCGCCCGTCGCCGATCGCGGCGACCTCAGCCAGAGGGATCCTGAGGTGGGCGGCTAGCGTCCGCAGCGCCTTGCCCTTGCTCGCGCCGGGGGGGAGCAGCTCGACCGAATCCTCGTCGCCCGAGGTGACGGTCGCGCGGCCGTGGAAGGCGCGGTTGGCCGCGTCCCAGACCTGCTCGTGCGTTCCCCGGGGCGTGTAGAGGTACGTCTTGATCGGCCGCTCCTCGACCAGCCGATCGAGGTTGGGCACGATCAGAGGAAGCGGTTCCTCGTACGTCTCGAGCCAGGCCTTGAGCTCGTGGGTGAGGACCTCACTGCGGAACCCATCAGCGAAGCAGAGGAGCGGCACGGCACCGGCCTGGTGGGCGAACGCGATATGGGCCCGGGCCTCGGCCGGCTCGAGCCGCCAGGCGGCCAGAACCGAGCCGGTCAGAGGCGAGGCGATCAGGGCGCCCTGCATTGTTATCTGAGGATCGTCGAGGCCCAGCTCCTGGCAGAGCCGGCGCATGCCGGCCGGCGCGCGCCCCGAGGCCAGCACGACGTGGACTCCACCGGCCCGCAGGCGCTCGATGGCTGCCCGGGTCCGGGGCGGCACGTCGCCATCCGGACCGAGCAGTGTGCCGTCCAGGTCGAGAGCCAGCAGGCGCGGCTCGCCGGGAGCGATCACGGCATCTTCCCCGCGGCGGCCGCCCCGGCGGCCTCGTCCGCGCTGCTGGGGGCCGAGCCCGGCGGCCGCGCCTCGGTCCGGACGCGCCGCAGCAGGTTGATGGACGCCTCCACCAGGCCCTCGAGGTTGAACCCGAGTGGCTCGGCGCCGTCGGCAGGCGCTTCCGAGGTCCAGCCCCTGACGTCGTCAGCGAAGGCCACCAGCGTCTCGAGGGGCGCGGCCACGGCTGTCGGCAGGAACGCGGTGATCCCGTGGCGCAGCAGCGCGCGGGCCATCCCGGAGAGGGCGTCGGGGCCGCCCATGGCGTCATAGCCGCCCCAGCCGTGGACGTGGGTGTCCACGCAGCCTGGGCAGATGTACGGGCCGCCGGACTTCGCCGCGTCCGGCTCGACAGCGACGATCCGTCCGTCCTCGATCCGCAGCCAGCCGGGGAGGATTCGGTCCTCCAGCACGAGTCGGCCGCCGACCTTGGCGGAGGGCGAGGTCGTGTCACTGCCCGCCATCGTTTACCCCACTATCTCGAGACGCCCCAAGGCGAAACATCCCTCAGTCATTCTTACCACTTGGGCGTTCGTCGGGCGCGCCCGTGATGGCAGCGACGAGGTGTTCGGCTGCCGCGGAATCGGCCAGCGTCGGAGCGAAGCCCGGGACGGGATCGCCGCCGAGCACTCGGAGCAGGAAGTGGTGGAGGGCAGCGGCGTGCCCATCTACGAACGTCCCGAGCGTCAGCTGGGCCGGCGGCCGGAGATCCCTGACCGCCCGGAGCTCCGGATCCGCGGCCGCCCGGCCGCGGAACCCGTTGCTCACGGTGGTCGACGTCACTGACCTGATCGACGCGTTCGCTACCCTGTACACGACCCAGGCCGTTGGTTCGAATTGCGTGCTTTGTTGGGCAGCGGGCTACAGGCTCCGCTGAGGGTTGACGCTACCGTCCGGGGACGAGGTTCAGCAGTGCGGTCATCAGTCCCACCACGGCGGCGATGACGGTGCAGAAGGCGACGACGGCATTGGCGCGCCGCTCGACCCGTGCACCCGGGGCGTCCTCACTGGCCTTCGGCGCGGGTTCGGTCGAGCGGTGGCGAGCCAAGGCTGCAGGGAGATCGGCCACCAGATACGCCGCGAATATGGCGGCCAGAAAGAGGCAGACTACCGTGGCCCATCGCGCGGTCGTCTCGACCCATCCGGAGAGACTGCCCCGCTGAGTGAGGTCCAGCAGCACCCCACCTGGTATCGCGGCGAAGAGGAGGCTGCCCAGGTGGTCCATAGCCGGCGACCCGACCAGCTTCCCTATCTCCTGGACCGCGATGGCGACGCCCAGTGCGAAGAGAACCAGCGCCAGAGCGGCGCACGCAACGGCGGCCGTTCCGTGCAAGTCGAGGATAGACGGTGCCCCGAGCGCCAGCCCAGCCCACAGAACGAGACCGACACCTGATCTCAAACCAGTAAATAGGTCAGGCGAGGCATGGTGGTGAGACACGACTCCGCAGTATCGGCCTCTCGTTATCCAGTTGCAGGGGGGTCGGGCTGAACCGGGTTGGCTCGTCTCCGGGGCAGATAGCCCCCGTAAATGGTGATTTACGCAAGCTATGCTGGCTCTTTGAGCGACGTTCCCGACTGCACCAGAGGCGAAGAAGTGACGTGGCTTGGCTTCAGCAGGCTCCTAGCCGCCGCAGTTGGACGCCGGGGCCGACCAGAGCGGGCGGATTGGCTCGGTCCGTATTCGCAGCATGGCCGGCAGGGCGGCACCGACACCCAGGCTACCGTCTCTCAGAACGGCGACGGCCGCGCGATCCCCGGACGCAGAGGCAAGCCGCGGGCATCCCGGGAGTCATGCGTCTATCCATATGGTGGGTACGGCGCGGACGCGCGACGCGGTAGGTACCACGGGTCGGGTCGGGTCGGACCTCCATCGCGGCGCCTAAGGTGCGTCGGCCCCCATCTTGTGCGGTTCGCTGCCACCGCCCACTTGCAACGGGAAGGTCGCGGCAGCACCGCCCAGTGAGAAGGCGACTACGTTTCCGACAGCGCGATCAAGCTGACACTGGATACCTCGTGCCGGCTCTCCATCGATGACCCGGCCGTCGAGCCCGACATCGTCCGGTTGATCAACTTGGCCCTGAGCGGAGCAACTCTGCACCCGTCCAGTACAGCTGGAGTGACGCGATCTCAACTAGCGATAAGGGATGCTTATCGCCAGTCAAGGGGTTTGACCATCGCTGTCTGGACGACCGTCGCGGAACTCAGCCACATGGCCTAACCGCAAGGCGACCTGCTGTTGGACCCTCTGACCGGTGCGCTGGGCGAGCGGGCGGGTGGTGTCCTCCAAGCGTCAGATCCTCTGCCGAGGTACGGAAGTCCCGCCGGTGGGCGCGCGCGCTTCCCGCCCTATCGCTGGCAGTTGGGTGATGCCGGCGACCGACGAATCCCGGGTTGAACACCGGGTTCGGCACCAGCAGCCACGCACCCGCTCTCGTGGATCATTCCTGTGCCTACGCGTGCGCGCGCGCGGAGGCCTGGTCCCCAGCCGGTTGCGGTCCCAGGCTGAACCGGCAGCGAGTTCACGTACCTGGACAGTTATCTGGACGGGTAGCCGCACGGGGTGGGGCGACAGCTCGAACCGGCAGCCCGATACTGACTAGCGCGACGACGGCCGGTACGTGGTAGCTGGGGCGCTCGGCGGTGGGGGTCCCCTCCGCGCCTGTTCCGTGGATCGGGCCGCGGTTAGCGGTCAACCCGCCAGGCGGGATGGATAGCGGGAGGCGATGGCCGGGCATCAGTCGCCCTCTGCGTCGGCGCAGTACTGGCAGGAACCCGCGATGTAGCCGCGGTGGCGGAGCACGTCCAGTTGATCGAGCAACTGGCGTCCAATGTCTCGTGCCTCATCACAGCAGAGCCGGGCCTTCTTGAACTCGTCCCACCTCTGAGCAGCCCGCAGGATTGCATCCCTTTCGGCATTCAGAGCGTCCGCGTTGGGAACCCCCGATGCCACCGGGCTCATGGAATCGGCGGACTGACCTTCAGCCAGGAGGACCACCTGGTTCACCAGCACCGTCCGGGACACGCCCTTGGTGACAAGTAACGCAACCCACTCCTCACCTTCGGCTCGCCTCCTCAACGCCTGCTCGAGAGGTGGGTAGTCGTCCCCGACGGTCAGCAGGCGACGCAGGAGTTTGCCAGTGGGCGTCTTTCCCAGATGGTCTGCCAGGGCTGACCCCGGAAGGCCATCTGGGGACCGGACAGTCCCTGGGGGCTGCCCCACGCGCGCGCGCTGAACCAGCGCCCCCGCAATGGCGGCGAGGTGCTCCTGGTGGCGTCGCTGGGCCTCGAGGAGGAGCTGGTCACGGGTGGTGGCTGCTCTACCGGCTCGGCGTACCCGTCGCACATGTTTGAGGATGGTGCGGGCGTCATATCCATCGCGGACGGCGATCGACGCGGCCGTGGTGCCCCGGTCCATCTCGGCACGCCATCTGCGAGCCTGAGTCGGGCTAACTCGTCGAGATCGCTGAGCGTCCCCTACAGCCGAAGTGTGTCTGCGGTTAATCTCGCTCATGTGTATCTTCGTGATCTTGTACGTCCGAAACAACTAAATCATACTCAACGCCGTGGAGACTACAACCTCTCGCCCGACCAGGCGGATAGCAACGGGGCGACCGGCCCGCCACCTGGACATCAGGCGGTGGTCCGGCTGCGCCCCTGCATGCCCCGAGGGGCATCCGCCCCAGACGGCGCCCGAGCCTCCCTCGCGGCTAAGCCGGGAGGCGCCATCACCATGAGCCCACCGAGACACCAGCCGCCCAGCCGTGTCCGCTACGCGGCGGAGCACCCGAGCATCGGCATTCATCTCAGCATCGAGGACCGCGAACGGGCGGTGGCCCTGCGCGAGCGTTCCGGGCTCTCTTTCGCTCAGCTCTTCCGGCAGAGCCTTGAGCGCGTGGAGCTCGACATCGCACCGGTGGAGGAGACGGCGCTCACGCGGGGCTACGAATATGGCTTAGACGAGGCTGAGGCTCTCTTCAAGCTGACCGCTCCCTGCGCGGTGTGCGGTGGGCCCATGGTGATCCGGCCCGGGACCCCGATGGCCGAGGCGGCGGTGGCCTCCCTCGCCCGGTGGCACCATCACAGGTGCGCGAGGTCGGCACCCCGCCCATGACCGCCCATAGCGCGCTGCCGATCAGACCTATCCGCCTGCCAGGGCGCGGCAGGGAGCCGAGGCGTCACGGGCCCGAGTCAGCCCTGGCCCTCGGTGTCCAGGTCGACAGGGCACCCCGTCGCGAGCTCAGGGAGCTCCACCACGAGTTCAGGCAGTTCGCCGGCGGGACTGCCCCGCGGGCCGGCGACATGCGCCCAGCCGATCGGGCGCCGTCACACGCAACCGCCGCGGCGGGAGGCTGGGAGGCCCGGGGGGAGGCTGGTGTGGTGCGGTGCCGGGTGACCGCACCGTGCGGCGACCGCGGCAGGCGCGTGGCGGGCGCTGCCGCGGTTCCGAGCTGCCAGGGGTCGGACTCGGGGGGGCGCTCATGATCCTCGACACCCCGCGGCTCCGCTACGAGATGGCCATCCGCGGGGTGGACTGCCAGACCCTGGCGCGGGCGGCCGGCCTCTCCAAGAACACCGTCACCAACGCCCTGCACCGCCGACCCGTCACCTCGGGCACCCTGCGCCGGATCAGCGCCGCCCTGCTCACCTTCCCGGCGCTCCGGCTGGGCGAGGACCTGGTGGCGAGACCGGAGGGCCCAGGTGCCCCAGGAGCCGCGCCCTGACCGCGAGGGCCCTAGCGTTCGCGGTCGGCCATCAGCGAGCGCATCAAGGCCGCGTGGGCGTCCGACACGGTGAGGTGCTGGTAGACCTGGTCGATCATGGCCAGGCTGCTGTGGCCCACGATCTGGGCCACCAGGCTGGGGGTCATCCCCCGGCGCAGCTGCTCGGTGACGAAGGAGTGGCGGAAAAGGTGGGGGTGCACCCTCCGGTGCAGCACCTGGAGGCCGAGGTCGCGGATCATCTGCTGGGTGCCCGACTCACTGAGCGGCTCGTACTCTCCGGTCCTCGGGCTGCGGCGGGTGCCGAGGAACAGCAGCTCGCTCGCCGACTCCTTCCGGGTCCGCCGGGCGTAGCGGTCGATCCGGGCTGCCAGGCTAGGCAGGATGGGGACCAACCGCTCGCGGTCGCCCTTGCCCCGGACCTTGAGGTACCACTTCCGCCCCGGCTGCTCGCGCAGCGAGTCGGTGGCGCTGAGCCCGAGCAGCTCCCCCAGGCGGATCCCGGTGTCGGCCAGGATCCGGATGATCAGCTTGTCCCGCTCGCTGGCCGCGGCGTCCTCCAGGGCCCGGATGTCCTCCCGGCTTAGGGTGTCGACCACCCGCCGCGGCAGCCGCGGCTTCTGGACCCGGGCGGGCGGGGCCTCGCCCTGCCGGGCGAGCCAGCCCAGGAAGACGTTGATGGTGCGGGCGTAGCTGGCCACCGAGGGCTTGCTGAGGGGCCGGCCCGAGCGGGCCCCGGTGCCGTCCAGCAGCCCGTTGGCCACGGCGTTGAGGTGGGGGGCGGTGAGCTCGGCGGGATCAGCGATGCCGGCCCTCCGGCAGTAGGGGAGGAGCACCTCGCGGAGCACGTCGGCGTAGACGGCGAGGGTGCGGCGGGAGAGGCCGGCGGCCCGCTTCTCCTCGAGGTAGTCGGTGATCAGCGCCTCCAGGGGGGAGACCCCGGGGACCGGGGTCAGCGCGGCAGCTTTCGTCACCACAATCCTCCGGATCGGCTCAGCAGGAGTGCGTCTGATCGTTGCGGATGGTCCTCCGCTAGGTGCGTCTGATTCACTACACTGTAATTCAATCAGATGCACCGCCCCAATTCAAGAAGGGGCAGGTGGTACGCCCAGGAGGATTTGAACCCCCGGCCTTCTGATCCGTAGTCAGACGCTCTATCCAGACTGAGCTATGGGCGCACGCTCCCTCGATGGTACCAGCGGCGCGGCCGCGCCAACCTGGTCGACCCCCGCTTGGGCCGGGGCCACCCATGGGGGAAGCGTTGCGGACGCGTCAGGCGGGTCCGCCGCGAACCCTGCCCGGCGCACCGCCGACTCGGGCGGCCGACCCCCCGCTCCGTTCATCATGGACGGCGAAGCGGCGGCCCGTCTGTCGAGCCCTCGACCGGGCCCTTCCAGGAGGACCACAGATGGCGGCGACCGGACAGCCAGCGGCTCCAGCGGACCTGGACACCCTGCACCAGGTGGCTCAGCAGCTCCGGATCGACGGCATCCGCGCCAGCACCCGGGCCGGCTCGGGGCATCCCACCTCCAGCATGTCCGCCGCCGATCTGATCGCGGTCCTCGCCGGCCGCCACCTCCGCTACGACTTCGCCCACCCCAAGCTCCCGACCAACGACCATCTGATCTTCTCCAAGGGCCACGCCTCGCCCCTCCTCTACGCCCTCTACATGGCATGCGGCGTGGTCGACGACGCTGAGCTGATGACCTACCGGACGCTGGGCTCCCGGCTCCAGGGTCACCCCACACCGGTCATCCCGTGGGTGGACGTCGCCACCGGGTCGCTCGGGCAGGGGCTGCCCATCGGGGTGGGCGTCGCACTCGCCGGCAAGTACCTCGACCGCCTCCCCTACCGGGTCTGGGTGCTCTGCGGCGACAGCGAGCTGGCCGAGGGGTCGATCTGGGAGGCGCTCGACAAGGCGAGCCACTACCAGCTGGACAACCTGACCGTGATCGCGGACGTGAACCGGCTCGGCCAGCGCGGCGAGACCGAGTTCGGCTGGGACATGGAGGCCTACCGCCGCCGGGTGGAGGCGTTCGGCTGCCGTGCCCTGGTCATCGACGGCCACAACCTGGAGGAGATCGACGGCGCCTACGTCGACGCCCGGGAGACGGTCGGCCGGCCGACGGTGATCCTGGCCAAGACGATCAAGGGCAAGGGGTTCTCGGAGATCGAGAACAAAGAGGGGTGGCATGGGGTGGCCCTGCCCCCGGACATGGCGGTGCGGGCCATCGACCAGCTCGGCGAGGAGCACGATCTCCGCATCGAGGTGCGCAAGCCCGAACGGGGAACTCCGGCGATCCGGCCCCAGGCGGCCGAGGTCACCCTCCCCACCTACGCCCTGGGGGACAAGGTCGCGACCCGCAAGGCTTACGGGGACGCGCTGGTCGCCCTCGGCGCCCGCCCGGAGGTGGTCGCCCTGGACGGCGAGGTGAGCAACTCGACCCACGCCGACGAGTTCAAGAAGGCGTTCCCGGATCGCTTCTTCGAGATGTACATCGCCGAGCAGCAGCTGGTGTCGGCGGCGGTCGGCCTCCAGGTGCGCGGCTACGTGCCCTTTGCTTCGACCTTCGCAGCCTTCTTCTCGCGAGCCTACGACTTCATCCGGATGGCGGCGATCTCCCGGGCCAACATCCGGCTGTCCGGCTCGCATGCCGGGAGCGAGATCGGCGCCGACGGGCCCTCCCAGATGGCGCTCGAGGACCTGGCGTCGTTGCGAGCCATCCAGGGCTCGACGGTCCTCTACCCGGCCGACGCGGTGAGCGCCGCCAAGCTGGTGGCGGAGATGGCCGACCGCACCGGGATCGTCTACCTCCGGACCACCCGCAACGCCTATCCCGTGATCTACGACAACGCCGAGGCGTTTCCGATCGGCGGCGCCAAGGTGCTGCGCCGCAGCGACGAGGACCGGGCCGCGGTGGTCGCCGCCGGGGTCACGCTGCACAGCGCGCTGGCCGCCGCCGACCGGCTGGCGGCGGAGGGTATCCACATCCGGGTCATCGACTGCTACTCGGTGAAGCCGATCGCCGCCGACGTGCTGGCCGAGGCCGCACGCGATTGCGGTGGGACCCTGGTGGTCGTCGAGGACCACTACCCCGAGGGCGGCCTCGGGGCCGCGGTCATGGAGGCACTCGCCGGCGCCCACCCGCCCCGGATCTTCCACCTGGCGGTCCGCGACGTCCCCGGGAGCGGCAAGACCGCCGATCTGCTGGCCGCCGAGGGGATCGATGCCGACGGGATCGTCAAGGCGGCCCGCCACGCCGCCACCACCACCGCAGGAGGCCAGTGACACCGATGCCCACCCTCAACCCGCTCCTGCTCCTGGCCGAGCGCGGCCAGTCGGTGTGGCTCGACTACATCAGCCGCGAGCTGGTCATCGGCTCCGAGCTGACCCGGCTGATCGCCGAGGACAACGTCACCGGACTGACCAGTAACCCGACCATCTTCGAGAAGGCGATCGCTGACGGCACCCACTACGACGAGCAGATCCACGAGCTGCTCGGCCACGGGGTCAACGACCCCAATGAGGTCTTCCTGCGGCTCGCCATCCGCGACATCCAGCACGCGGCGGACACCCTGCGCCCGGTGTACGAGCGCACCGGGGGCGCCGACGGCTACGTCAGCCTGGAGCTGCCCCCTCCCCTCTCGCACGACACCGCCGGCAGCGTCCGGACCGCCACGGAGTACTGGCACCGGGTCGACCGGCCCAACCTCATGGTGAAGGTCCCGGCGACCCCCGAGGGCATCCCTGCGGTCGAGGAGCTGATCGCCGCCGGGGTCAACGTCAACGTGACCCTGATCTTTGCCCTCTCCGCCTACGAGAAGGTGATCGCCGCCTACATCGGCGGCCTGCAGCGGCGCCACACCGCGGGCCAATCGCTGGACGTCCACTCGGTGGCCTCCTTCTTCGTGAGCCGGGTGGACACCGCGGTGGACCCCCTGCTCGATGAGCGGCTCACGGCGGGCGGCGACCCCGCGAAGCTCGGGAGCCTGCTCGGCAAGGCGGCGATCGCCAACGCCCGCCTCGCCTACGCGACCTTCGAGCGGCACTTCCGCGGCGAGGAGTTCGCCGCGCTGCGCGAGGCCGGCGCCCCGCTGCAGCGGCCGCTGTGGGCCAGCACGAGCGCCAAGAACCCCAAGTACCGGGACGTGCTCTACGCCGAGGCGCTGATCGGCCCGGACACCGTCGACACCATGCCTCCGGCGACCATCGGGGCCTTCCGCGACCACGGCGCCGTGAGGGGCGACACGGTGCGTGACGACCTCGACGGTGCGCGACACGTGATCACGGGGCTGGAGGCGGCCGGGATCAGCGTGGAGAAGGTGACCGAGGACCTCCTCGTCGCCGGGGTCGCGTCCTTCGCGGCGTCGTATGACCAGCTGATCACCAGGATCGGGGAGAAGCTGGAGATCATCCAGGCCGGGGTGGGCAAGCCGACGAGCTCGCACCTGAAGCTCGCAGGGCCCAGCCTCGCCGACGCGGTCGCCGAGAGCGCGCGTGCCCGGGTCGCCGAGCGGATCTGGGCCCGGGACCCCGACCTCTGGAAGCCGGGCGACGCGGCCCACGCGGCGGTGATCGGCAACCGGCTGGGCTGGCTCGACGTCCCGCTCACGATGCGCGGGCGGGTGGCTGAGCTGGTCGAGCTTGCCGGCGAGGTGCACCAGGCCGGCTACACCGACGCCGTCCTCCTCGGCATGGGTGGGTCCAGCCTCTGCCCCGAGGTGCTGCGCAGCTCGTTCGGGAGCGCCACCGGCTACCCCGTCCTCCACGTGCTCGACACCACCGACCCGGAGGCGATCGTGAACCTGGAGCGGCACCTGGACATCCGCCGCACCCTCTTCCTGGTCGCCAGCAAGTCGGGGACCACCCTGGAGACCTCCTCCCACCTCGCCCACTTCTGGGAAGCGGTGACCGCGTCCGGCGTCGCCGAGCCAGGCCAGCAGTTCATCGCCATCACCGACCCCGGCACCACCCTGGGCGCGCTGGCCACCGAGCGGCGCTTCCGCCGTCTCTTCGAGAACCCGGGCGACATCGGGGGACGCTACTCCGCGCTCTCCCTCTTTGGCCTGGTGCCGGCGGCGGTGATGGGCCTGGATGTCGGCCTCCTCCTCGACCGCGCCATCGCCATGCGGGCGGCCTGCGCCGCCACGACACCCCCCGAGCGGAACTGGGGCCTGGAGCTGGGCAGCGCGCTGAGCCTCGCCCACGCGGCGGGCCACGACAAGGTCACCATCCTCGCGCCGCCCCAGATCACCGGCTTCTCCCTCTGGGCGGAGCAGCTGATCGCCGAGTCCACCGGCAAGGAGGGCAAGGGCTACATCCCCATCGGGGAGGAGCCGGTGGGCAAGCCCGGCGTCTACGGCGACGACCGCCTCTTCGTCCTGCTCCGGCTCGGCGACGAACCCTCCCAGGTGGACATGCAGGACGAGGCCCTGGTCGCGGCCGGGCTTCCACTGCTGATCCTGGAGATGCGGGACGCCTACGACCTGGGCGCCGAGTTCTTCCGCTGGGAGTTCGCCACCGCGGTGGCGGCGGTCTCGCTCCAGATCGACCCCTTCGACGAACCCAACGTCAAGGAGTCGAAGGACAACACCGGCAGCGTGCTGGCGGCCTACGAGAAGAGCGGTAGCCTGCCCGAGGAGGCGCCCGCGGCGTCCGGCGACGGAGCGACCGTCTACGGGGGGAGCCCCGCCGCCTCGGTGGAGCAGGCGCTGCTCGCCCATCTCGGCGAGGCGCGTCCGGGCGACTACGTCGCGATCATGGCGTACGTCGACCCCAACAACGCCAACGAGGGGGCGCTGGAGGAGTTCCGCACCGCGATCCGGGATCGCTACCGGGTGGCCACCACCATGGGGTTCGGCCCGCGGTTCCTGCATTCCACGGGGCAGCTCCACAAGGGCGGGCCCAACACCGGCGTGTTCATCCAGGTGACCAGCGACGACACCGTCGACGCCTCCATCCCCGGCAAGCCGTTCACCTTCTCGGTGCTCAAGCGAGCCCAGGCCGCGGGTGATCTGCAATCGCTGCGGAGCCACGGCCGGCGGGTGATCCGTCTCCACCTCGAGGGCAACCTGGACGGCCGGCTGGAGCAGCTGGCCCGGTCGCTGCGCCAGGTCGCGGGTTCGTCGGCCCCCTGACCGCCGCCCCCCAGTGATGGAGCGTCGTTGATGGCGACAGATGCAAGCGAAACCGTCCGGACGGTGGACGCGGTGGTGACCGAGGATCCGGCCGCGGAGCCCGGCCGGCTGCCGGCGCCACCACCCGCGGCGCTGGTCATCTTCGGCGCGACCGGCGACCTGACCAAGCGAAAGCTGGTCCCCGCCCTCTACGCGCTGGCCGTCGACGGCCTCCTCCCCGAGCACTTCACGGTGATCGGTGCCGCCCGCAGCGAATTGACCGACGATCAGTTCCGCACGGCCATGCGGGACGCCGTCACGCGATTCGCCCGACTCCGGCTGGACGAGGAGGTCTGGAGCCGGTTCGCCGAAGGGCTCCACTACGCCTCCTTCTCGGATCGGGACGGCGGCCTCGACGGGGTCAAACGGGCCCTGGAGAGCGCAGATCGTGAGCGGGGGACCGCGGGAAACCGCATCTACTACTTCGCCATCCCGCCGAGCGGGTTCGCCCCCCTCGCCGAACGGCTGCAGCACGAGGGGATGAGCCGCGAGGAGGAGGGCGGGGGCTTCCGCCGGATGGTGGTGGAGAAGCCGTTCGGGCGCAACCTCGCCACCGCCCGCGAGCTCAACTCCGCGCTGCACTCCGCCTTCGAGGAACCCCAGATCTTCCGGATCGACCACTACCTGGGCAAGGAGACGGTCCAGAACATCCTCGTCTTCCGCTTCGCCAACGGGATCTTCGAGCCGATCTGGAACCGGCGCTACATCGACCACGTCCAGATCACCGTCGCCGAGACCCTCGGGGTGGAGGGGCGCGGCTCCTACTACGAGGAGACGGGCGCGCTCCGCGACATCATCCAGAACCACGTGATGCAGCTCGCCGCCATCATCGGCATGGAGCCGCCCAGCAACTTCGAGGCGGAGACGGTGCGCGACGAGAAGGTCAAGCTGCTCCGCGCGATCCGGCCGATCCACCCCGACGACGCGTTGCTGCACACGATTCGCGGTCAGTACGCGGCGGGGTCGGTGGAAAGTGCGCCCGTCCCCGGTTATCGCGAGGAGCCGGGGGTCGACCCGGAGTCGCTGCGCGAGACCTTCGTCGCCATGAAGCTGGACATCGACAACTGGCGGTGGGCAGGCACCCCCTTCTACCTGCGCACCGGCAAACGTCTGCCCAGCCGGGCGACGGAGATTGCGATCCAATTCCGGCGTGTGCCCCACTCCCCCTTCGCGGGCCACCGGGCCATGCCGGGAGGCATGCCGCCACCCGACGGCATCGCCCCCAACCAGCTGCTCCTGCGCATCCAGCCGGACGAGGGCATCACGCTCCGCTTCGGGGCCAAGGTCCCCGGCCAGTCGATGCGGATCGAGAGCGTCAACATGGACTTCTTCTACGGCTCCAGCTTCCAGCGCGCCTCCCCCGACGCCTACGAGCGGCTGCTCCTCGACTGCATGCTCGGCGACGCCACCCTCTTTGCCCGCGAGGACGAGGTGGAGGAGGCCTGGCGGGTGTGCACCGCCATCCTCGACGGCTGGCGCACCCACCCCCCGGATCGCATCGACTGCCCCAACTACGAGGCCGGGACCTGGGGCCCTGCCGAGGCCGACGCCTTCATGCGCCGGGACGGCCGGGAGTGGCGCCGGCCGTGAGACAGGTCGGCCGGCTTCCCGGTGCCGTGACCGTGCGGGACGACGCGGCAGGGGTGGCAGCATCAGCAGCCGACTGGATCGTGGAGGTCGCCGGAGCGGCGATCGCAGAGGGTGGGCGCTTCCGGATCGCGCTCGCCGGAGGCAGCACCCCACGGACCCTCTACCAGGTGCTGGCGGCGGCGCCTCACCGGGAGCGGATGGATTGGCGGAGCTGGGAGGTGTTCTTCGGCGACGAGCGGGCCTGCCCTCCGGACGACCCGGCCAGCAACTGCCGGATGGCGCGGGAGGCGCTGCTCGACCTGGTGTCGATCAGGCCGGAGCTCATCCACCGGATGGAGGCGGAGCGGGCCGACCTGAACGCCGCGGCCGCTAAGTATTCGTCCATCCTGGCATCAACCTGCCCGGCCGCCTCTCCCGGGTCAGCCCCCCGGCTGGACTGCGTCCTCCTCGGGCTGGGGGAGAACGGGCACACCGCCTCGCTCTTTCCCGGTGACCCGGCGCTCCAGGTCCGCGACCGCTGGGCGGTGCGGAGCCGGGCGGACTACGCCCCCTTTGACCGCATCACGGTCACCTACCCGGTGCTCAACGCCGCCGCCCACGTCGCCTTCCTGGTGACCGGCGCGGCCAAGGGGGAGGCGCTCCGGGGCGTGGTGGACGGGCGCGTCCCCGCCGCCGGCGTGCGGCCACCGGACGGGGAGCTGCGCTGGTTCCTGGACGCCGCGGCGGCAGGCAGCCGCTGAGCCGGCGCCGCCCGCGGACCGGCGGTCCGCTCCGGAGGAGGCCCGGTTCAGGCGGCGGAGCCGACCCCGACCGGGCTGGGCGTCGCCGTGGGGGCCGGCGTCGGGGTCTCGCCGCTGCCGTACCCGTCGGGCGGTGAGGAAGTGGTCAGGGTGGACCAGGCCACCGCACCGGCGGGGACGGGTACCGAGGGCGCCGTCCCCCACCCCGTGAAGCTCGTGGTGTTCGCGGTGCCGTCGCTGAAGGACATGACGATGGAGGCGGGGAGGTCGGAGCTGGGCGAGATGTCCACCCGGACCGTCGCGCTCGAGGAGTACTCGGAGGCGGGCACGGTGCCGGTGATCCTGGTCAGTTCGGCTCCGCCGGCGCCGGTCACCTGCTCGGTCGAGGTCGCGACGAACCCGGTGATCCCCACTTCCGACGCCACGGTCAGGCCGGCCTGTTCTGCCTCGTACGGCCCGTCGGCGGCCTGGATCGAGACCCACTGCGCGGCAAGTCCAGGCGCCGTGCTCGCCGAGACGCCCAACTCGTCCTCGAGCGCCGGGGCATTGCCCTCGAAATACACGGTCTGGTCCGAAGCCAGCAGCACGTCGTACTGCTCGTTCCCGAATTCGGTCGGCTCGCTGATCACCTGGGTGCCGTCGTTCTGCCCGGCGTCGCCGGCATAGGTCGTCACGGGCTCTCCGCCACCGGTCCAGGTCGACACGTAGTGAAACCCGGTCGAATTCCCGGCCAACGTCATCGACTTCTTGTAGAGGCTGGACGCCTGTGCCGCCGGGCTCTGCCGGGTGAGGAGCACGACGGGGATGGCGACAGCGGCAGCGATCAGGATCACACCCAGGAACACCGCGATGACCTTCCCCGCCCGGTTGCCCGACGGCACGCGGGGCGGCGGGTACTGGCCGGACCATCCCGAGGAGCCGGACCCACCCCAGGGGGAGGGCGATGGCGGCGGCGGCGCATTCCACCCCGGAGGCATCGCATCGGGAGCGCCCGGCGACCCCCACCCGGGCGGCGTGGCGCCGGGCGCGCCCTGCGATCCCCAGCCGGGAGGGGCCCAGCCCGCCCCCGGGTCGGAAGAGCCCGGGAACTGTCCGGGCTGCGGCGGGACGCCGC
>ODAK010000843.1_pt1 | contig 34631 bp, 16 predicted proteins | sample 1539591 | NCBI WGS metagenome assembly ODAK01 (sample SAMEA3539303, study PRJEB22396) | soil metagenome | biome: tundra; feature: field; material: soil | place: USA | collected 2010-05 | depth 0.15 m | reverse complement strand
ACGCACGCGGCCCAACGGACTCAAGCTGCAAAAAATTTCCACGCCCATCGGCGTCGTGGTCATCATTTACGAATCGCGCCCGAACGTCACGGCGGACGCGGCGAGCCTGTGCTTCAAATCCGGCAACGCGACGATTCTGCGCGGCGGCAAGGAGGCGTTGAACTCGAACCAGATCATCGCCAAGACCATGATTGACGCGGGCAAGATTGCGCACGAAGCGTTTCCCGAACACGCCATCCAGGTCGTGCCCACGCCCGACCGCGCGGCGATTCCGATTTTGCTTTCACTCACACAATACGTTGACTTGTGCATGCCGCGCGGCGGCGAGAGCCTCATCCGCGCCGTCGCGGACTGCTCGAAAGTGCCCGTCATTAAGCATTACAAGGGCGTCTGCCACGTCTTCGTGGACGCCGACGCGGATTTGCAAATGGCTGAAGCAATCACCATGAACGCGAAAGTCCAGCGCCCCGGCGTCTGCAACGCGATGGAAACGCTGCTCGTGGACAAGACGATTGCCGAGAGATTTTTGCCCGCCATCGGGGCAAAACTTTTTGAGAAGCATGTTGAGATTCGCGGGGATGAAACGGCGCTGGCAAATTTGAAATCGGAAATTTCCAATTTCAAATCGGCAAAGCTCAAGCCCGCAGCGGAGCAGGATTGGTTCACCGAATACAACGACTACATTTTGAACATTCGCGTGGTGGACGGCGTGAAAGCTGCGATTGACCACATCAATCATTACGGCTCGGCGCATTCAGACAGCATCGTCACGCAGAACGAGGCGCACGCTAGGCAGTTTCTCGCCGAAGTGGATTCGGCGGCGGTTTATTGGAACGCCAGCACGCGGTTTACCGACGGCGGCGAATTCGGCATGGGCGCGGAAATCGGCATCAGCACCGACAAGATCGGTGCGCGCGGCCCGATGGGCTTGGACGAATTGACCAGCTACAAATGGCTCGGCCTCGGCAGCGGGCAAATCAGAACCTGATTTCGTGATGATTTGGCGGCGGCATGTTACAAAGATTCTGCTCGTGGCGTTACGCCATGCTCACAGAACTTGACGACCGAAGCCCTCGAAAGAAAAATCGTCTGGCCGTCCGCTTGTTCCAATTCCATGAATTGCGACATCCGGTCAAACTGATCAATTCTATGGCCTTACGGCTTAATTGTTGTGGTGTTTTCATGCTGGCAACCTTATAGCCGAAGAACAATCAGCCATAGACGTGCAAAGATGCCAGAATCGGCAAGTAATTGACGAGAATTGGAACCCGATTTAAATGGAAAGTATAGCTTCGCTAAAAGATGGCAAAGACCTGATAAAATAAAGGCACAAACGTGTTTGTATTGTTTTTTGTAAATGCAGCCATAGCGAACAAATGCGAACTTTATTTGTCTGGAATTGTCTCGAAAAAATATTGTTTTGATTGCATTTACAAAGGTTTGAACATTTCGGGAACTGCTCCGCTATTATTACCGCCGATTCGCCTGAATACAATGAAGACGAGTTCTTGGATACTGGGGGGGCGGTAATCGCGCGTTCCGTAAATCGCGACCGTCAGCGGACGGTGGGAGGCTTCGCCCCGTTGTCCCTCTTCTTCTTGCGATATTCCGAGGGCCGCCAGCCGATCCACTTGGTGAAGGCGTTGGAAAAAACGAACGACGTGTTGTAGCCGACTTCCTGGGAGATGGACTCGATGCTGCGTTCCGTGGTCGCGAGCAGTTCCGCCGCGCGGCGCATCCGCATGAACGTCACCTGGTGCATCGGACTGCGGCCCATTTGCCGCCGACACAAACGGCGCAGATGCTCGTTGCTGTAACCAGCCTCTTTCGCCAGTTTCACGAGATTCCAGTGGCCCGCCAAATTCGCCGCCACCCGCTCCCAAAGCAGTTGTAATTGATCCGGACGATCCGACGGCCTGGCGAAACGCAAGACGTAGGCGTGAACGAGGTCGGCCCATTCCTGCATGAGCGTGGGCTGCCCGGGACCGTTGCTTTCATACATCAATCCAAGAATTGCCGACCGCAGCGGCAACGCGTCAAAACGCGCCAGAACGGGCGAGGTGGCATCGGAGATGGGTTGCTGTTCGGCAGGCCGTCGGTAACAAACCCAGCAGAAATCCCAGCGCACGTAGGCCAAGGTTTCAAAGGCGTTCAAAGTGTGAGCCGGCAGCAGACAGGCGAAGCCTTCGCGACAGATGCGCCAGCGACCGTCGACCAGGACACGGCCGCGTCCCGCCAGGGTTGCCAGAAAATAGGTGGTGGTTTGTCTAGTCCGGACGATTTTGGTCGGATGAGCGGCCTCCTGGATGCCGATGTGGATGATTTGATATTGGTTTAACGCCTGGCAAACGGGGAAGTTGGAAATCCAGGGTCGCGATTCAACGTTCAACGCGCGCACCCCCTTCATGACCGTGTGGGGGCTATGAACCGTCACATCCGTCGAGTGTTGGTCTGCGTCGCTCATATCAGGCATTGGGCCGTAAAATAGGGAACCGTCTGCCGGTTGGCGAATACAAATTCAAAAAAAGCCACAGTGAAACTTGGCACTGTCACAACGCGTAAGCAAGCCACTGTTCAACGGACTGCGGAGTTAGTTCACACATGCCGATCCCCGCCTTTTTCGCCGCTTCGAGCACTTGCCCGCGCGACGAACATTGCACGACCAATGTTGACGGCCCGAACACTTCGTCCATCAAAGTGTGATTCGCGAGAAATGTCGCCGCTTCCGTGGCAAACCACGCCGCGCCGGCCTGCGCCTTGCCCGGACCGGGATCGGTGCTCCTCATGGCCAGCCGCCGCACACCGGTGACGCCGGAAAATTTCCCCACGCCCGTGCGGTAGGACGCGCACAAATCCGCCGTCAGCATCGTTCCAGCCGGTGTTGCCGCGATCAGTAACTCCAGCTTCTGCATAAAAACTTTTGCGCCCTCACAACTTTCGATGAACACCAGGCCTGGATTCGTGCAAAATTGCCCGACGCCGAGCGTCACCGAACCGTGCAGCCCCACCGCCAGTTCCTCCGGTTTTTGATTCAGCGCTGCGCCCAGGAAAAAAACTGGGTTGATGCTTCCCATTTCCGCATAAACCGGAATCGGCTCGGGTCGCTGTTGCATCCATGAGCGCACGTCCGCCGGCGCGAGAACCGCTAAATCCAACCGCCTTCACCTGCGGATGTTTGACGAGCGCGATGCCGACCTCGCGGCCCGCGCCGTAAAGCATGGAAAAAACTCCGTCCGACGCCTGACATTCACGCACCGCCTGCCGCACGCGTCAGCAAAAATTGGTCAGATTCTCTATGTTTGCGAGTGCGAGTTGCTGTCCGTGATTTTCTACAAGGAAAAACCAGTTGCCAGCCCACGCAACATCCCCGGACACTTTTCCCAGAACGGGCACGCTCACAGAAAAATTCTGTTTCTCACGCCAACTCGGAACGTTGGTGACAGAAACCTCGCCGTTGGGGTGCAACTCAGCGGTAATGACACCGACAGCCGTCTCGATGCGATGTTTGCCGGTTTGGATTCTCTCCAAGTAAGCCAACGTGACAATCAGTCCGATGGTGCCGTGGCCGCACATGCCCAGGAAGCCGACGTTGTTGAAAAAATCACGCCTGCCGCGTAGGTTTTGTCCTCCGGCTCGACGAGCAAAGCGCCTACCAAAACATCTGAACCACGCGGTTCATTGACAATCGCTGAACGGAAGCGGTCGAACTTGCGTTGGAACTTTTCGCGGCGCTGCGCCAGTGGTCCCCCACCAAGTTCCGGACCTCCGGAAATGACCACGCGTAGGTTCGCCGCCGGTGCGCGAATCAATCACTTTGACAAGTTTGATTTGAGGAGGCTTCATCAACTTTATCAATCATGCACAATCACTCTAACCACGCGACCTCGTTTAACACTACATCATTCCGACCGGCCCGATGCTTCGTGGAAGCTAATAGTCGGCGGCTGTGTGGGGTGAACCGCATGATTTTAATTGTTCGCGGTAACATTCTGCAAACACAAATTTAGAGCAACCGAAAGCAGGCTGACAAATTACCTCACCTTTTACCTGGCGAAAGTGAGCCCGGAACCGTTCGCCGGTCAATCCAATTTATCAATCTCCAACAAAGCGAAGTTACCACCAGAACACGGGGATTTGCACGCCATTGACGGAGGGATTGGTTCGCGGAAGCATGTATTGGAATTTGTGCCATTCAACATGCCCGTCTAGCATGCCTACGTTTCCACCGGTAGGAAAGTTTTTGATAAAGTGGGCGGTTCTATGGTGGAAAAGCCCAGCTCCAGGCGGCCAGACAAGACCGCCGGTGATGTCGGTCCATTGGTAGGTGTTGACCGAGGCCGGGTTGTTCTGTCCATTCAGCGAAAGCGTGCAGCAGGCTGTCAAAGGACGGTCGGACGCGGAGGGCGTCCCGTAATTACCTGTTCCCGGTGGTTTGGTCGGGTCAACAATCGCGGAGGGAATGGTGGAACGATTTTGATTCGTCAGAGTGATGGAAGGTGTATTATACCAGGCGTAGGCATAACCGGTAACATGGATGTTATAATAATTCCACGCGCCATCGTTGTTTTGCTCCGGGAACCCTGGATCGTAAAATATATCCCGCGTGCAACCGCTCGAAAGCATCAATTTCATTAGTGGATCGTCAGGAATATCCCACGGCCAATACTGGCCTTGTAATATATTTCCATCAGGGAGACGATCCCTGTTGTCGCCGGCATAGATGAAAGTGGCCAACCCGATTTGCTTGATGTTGCTCATGCACTTGATGCGAATGGCCTTCTCCTTGGCCTTGGCAAGGGCGGGCAAAAGCATCGCCGCCAGAATGGCTATGATGGCAATAACCACCAAAAGTTCGATCAAGGTGAATCCCTGTCTGCCGCTGCTGGAACCCGAAAAACGGCGTTCAAAACAATTACGGCCGCACGGATTTGCTGCGTGAGGTGCGCCTGGACTAGCCTTCCATTGCTTCGTTTGCCCGGAACTTTTGTTTGTCATAATCTTAAGCTCTATTCGTTGCTATGGCAGCGCTGGAGTTGCCTCCAGCCCTGCGTCTCTCTACCTGTAATACCATTGCCATTATACCATTACCAATCGCACCTTTGCCTAATCCTTCAACCGGAGGAACAGGCTGCTGGCGCTTGCGGGCAAGGTCAGGCTGTATTGGCCATTGGCAAACGTCGGAGTGCCCACCACCGGTTGCCAGTTTGGAGGATGCAAGGTCGGCGTGAATTGCAGCTGCGCCGACGGCGAACCCGGCCATGACACGATGACGTTGGTGCCCGAGGCGCTGAGGCTCAATCTGGGCGAACTGATGTCCAGCATGAAGTTGGAGAAGCCGGTGTTGACGGGCGTTCCGCTGTCGAAACCGGAACAAACTATCCCGACTTGCATCGGCTGGCCGGCGAATTTCGCGACTGCCGTGGCGCCTTGAAGCGCCGGGACCGCAGTGGTGTGCCACGGATCGGTCGGGAGTGTTCTTTGGAAGAAGTAGAAGTTCGTCCCGTGCTGCCGGACCATCAACATATAGTGGTCTGGGCCATTGACATCCGGATTAAGGGGCCTAGTCGTTCCGTTGTCAATTGTCAACTCCATGCGGGTTCCATTGCCGAACTGATCGAACCGCACCCAATCCACCCAGCATTCGTTGCCGGATTGGTCCAACGGCGCTCCCAGTGTGCTGTTGGTGGCAATGGTATAACCGCGTGCCATGACTCCGGAATTGTTATAGCTCTGCGTTCCATTGTTTGTGTAAACCTGCAGGTTGACAGCAACTTCAAAATCAGCCGGAACATATTTGAACAGGAAGAAACCGTCATCTTGGTTAAACTCAAAACCGGCGTTCAGGTTTGCCACACTTAGAACGTTATTGCTGGAAATGTTTGCATCAGCGGTTTGCGTTGCCATGGCTGGATCTGAAACAAAGGTCTTGTCAGGAATGTCGCTGGCGGTCTTATAGACACCATCCCACAGGGTGTTTGTCACACCATTGGCGAGATAGTCATGCGAGACGCCGAAATTGTCGCGGAAAGTAGGATTCCTCACCGTTACGACCAGATTGTTGGTGAATCCACCGTAGTCTATGACGGCCGAGGCGGTGCCCAGCGCGATGCCGGTCAGAACGCCGTTGGTCGTTACCAGCACATTCGTATTGCCGGAGACGATATGGGCTGACGAGGCGATGTTGGCCAGTCCGCCACCGGTAAATACGCCGTTGATCAGCGGCAAACCAACTCCGCCTAATGGAATACCGTTTCCAGGCAGAGAAGACTGAAGGCCAATCAGATTGCCATCAATTTGGTTGGTTGTAGCCCCGGTAACCGTGTTGAATGTCCTGCTGGCTCCCAGAGCGTTAAAGGTGTAAACCGCCGCATAGTAAGTCACGCCCGGACTAAGGCCGGAAACCGTGACTTGTTGGTGGTTATTAGTATCTCCGGAAGTGGTCCGAAAAACCACGTAATTGCCGCTGCCCAAATCATCACTTGCCTGGCCGAAGACGGTGTTGGGCGATTGCTGGTCGCCGCCGATTCCGTTAGCCAAATACGGCTGGGCGGAAACCGGGGCGCCGGCGCGCATGATAACCAGGGAGCGCGACACCGCAGGAGCCGTGCCATCATTGGCCGTAGGATCATACCACTTCAAGGTCATGGTGACGTCCGGGTTGAGGGTTATGGTGAAATTGGTTGCCGGAAGCGGTATCGCCACGGGTGGCACTGCAATCAAACCACTGCCATCCAGCACGAAGCTGTCGAACCGCACCAACTCCGATGGATTTGACTGGTAAGTTGTCTGCGCCAGGCCAACCTGCACGGGAACCCCGTTTGACAGAGTAGGCTCAACCAAGGAGCCGTTTGCTGGAAGTATCCACGGATCGCTAAGGTTCGCCTTGTTGTAGCAATAGAAATTCGTGCCGTTCACCCGTTGCAATAGCAGCCATCTCGTGTTCAACGGCGTGGTGCCGTTATAATCATTGGCTCCCTGGTAGGTGCCATTGACGGTCTCGCGGGACGAGGTGATCACACCGAATTGGTCAAAAAACCAGTTGGCCACGTAATTTTCAGAACCATTGAAAGGCCCGCCATTCGCATTGGCCGCGCGAGCCATCAGTCCGGCGAACTGATAGGCACCATGCGCTAAAAGGTCAACGTGAACAATGGCTTGGAAGTCGCCCGGCATATATTTGAACATATAGAAGCCATCATCGGATGCTCCTTCCCATGTGGTGCCGCCCGCACTCACCGTGAGGACGTTGTTGCTGGTAATATTGGCATCGGCAATTGTCGTGAACATCGTATCGCCGCCGTCATTTCCGCCGGGAACATCGCCCGGCCTGTCATTAAGCCCATCCCACGTCGAACCCGGCAGGCCATTGGTCAGGTAGTCATGAGATGCGGAGAAATTGTCCGTAAAGCGCGGAGGGATGTTGGTCACGTTGAGGTTGTTGTTAAAGCCACCGTAAGACGCCGTCAAGGTCGCACTGCCTGCCTGCAAGGCATTTGCCAATCCACTGCTGATAAGGATCGTCGTCGGATCGCTGGATAGCAGCGTGGTGCTTGGGTCAGTAGTGACGTCCACCTGATCGCCCGTGGTGTAAGTCGCAACGACTTTGATCCGCCCCACGCCACCCACCGGTAGTGTGGTCGGGGTGACGGTGGCCGCCACGCTGGCCGGCTGCCCTGTGCCGAGGAAGCCGAGGGTTGCCGGCCTTGCCGTATTATAAACAATAGACGGACCGGAATTATCATACGACAGAACTTCTGCGGCATAAATGTTGTTACTGCCACCCAGCCCGCTCACGATAACATTCGTAGCGGAGCCGGCATAGACAACGTGCGTGTCATCGGCAATCAAAGTATTCGCCGTCGGGAAACTGGAGTTCGCAGTATAAGTCAGTCCTTGAATTGGATTGGCAATCAGCCCCTCGCCGGGTGTGATTGTTCTTAGAATCAAAATGCTGCCGGTGCCGCCATTGGTAGCCCACGAGAAGGTCAACGAGCCGTTGGAATTTGGTGCTGACGTCACCAGGCCGGTCGGCGCAGCAGGCATGCTGGAAGGCCTGGTCACGTTGGGACCGCTCAACTCAAAGTCGGTAAAGTAATCCACCGCTGGGGTGCCGGGCTGGGCAAAAATCGCCTGCGCAATACCCACTTGCACCGGCTGTCCGTTCCAATCGGGACGGGCTACGCTTCCGCTCCCGGGCACATAACCGCCTCCCGCCCCGGCATTGGAGATCAAAAACCATGAATCCCCAGAATTCGTTTTGATATAAAACCTGAAGGTGTCTCCCGTTCTGGTAATGCGGTAGAAGCGCGAACTCGTGGTGTCCGCGCTGGCTTCGGGATAAGTATTTTCAAAGTTGACTCCATTGGTTGCCTGGCGGATTTCGCCGATGCCGAATTGTTGGGCACGGAACACAGCCAGCCAGTTTTCGGAAGAATTCGTGCGGGTAAAGCTGACCGGTGCCCCGGACAAGTTCGTGTTCCAAGCCCGAACTAACAGACCGGCGAAATTGTTATTTTGGCTGGTCCACGGTGGGGCACTTTGCACTGATACATCAAAGTCACCCGAAACCAGCTTCCAAACGTAAAAGCCGTCGTCACCGTTGCCGGACCAGTCCGAGCCTGTCGTGGCCACGCTCAGATAGCCGATGGGGAGAGCCTGCAGCGTCGTGTCGGCTTGGACCGATCTTCCGTTGCCGCTGCCGCCGGGGTTGCCGCCGGGAATATCTCCAAAGCCCAGATAAACGCCGTCCCAATTCGTGTCACCAATTATTCCGTTGGCCACATAGTTAAAGACGGCGTCAAAGTTATTGGTAATGCTGGCTGCGTTTGCGGAAACGCCCAAGGCATAAATCAGACCGAGGATTGCGCAAACATTCTTAACGTGGCGTGTTTTGAGGCAGGGTATCGTCATATACTTTGATGTTTTAGGTTGATTGATTACTTAAGAATACCGTTTGGTTTGAAGGGCGTGCTGGACTGCCGCCCGCCATCCCACAGGCGGACGCAGCGCTGGCGTTTTATATCCTTCTTCATAATCCATTTCATTTGGCATTCTAAACAGGATTGGGGAACACTGTTGACATTAACTTGATTTTGGCAGACGCCAATAGAGGAAATCCACAAACGTATGTTTCAAATGCACCCCTGGCTTGAACCGATATATGCCTACGGAATTAAGCGTGCTTTCTCTTGACAACGAGACGAATAAGCGGCACTTGCGTGACCTTGCTGACTTGCATGTTTCTTTTAAGCGTCTGGTAAAGGCCCCGTGTTCCTGGCCATGCGCGCAGTTTTCTTGCCCTGGTGAATAAACTGATGCAAACACGACGCGATGAGAGAAAGCAATGGCCGGAGGTTGCTCCCCAGCGGGCAAAGTTGTTTGTTTCGTCCGCTGGAACCCAATGCGTTTCTATCTTTCAGCGTCCGCACGGATCATGCGAATCCCAAAGACCGCCCCGATTTCATTTCCATTCGTCGCCTGAAATCGCACGGTGACTTTTTGTTTGTCCTTCACCAGCTCCGCCGGAAGCGCGTATTCCGTGTCGAAGAAATGCGGGGCTGATCCATCCTTTTCGACGGTTTGCTCGCCGATTCGCTGGCCGTCCGCCAGAATCTCAAACGTCCGCTTGCGCCACTCGTCGCTGTAATAGGTGACGACGACAGCCATCGGGTGGTTCGCCTCCACCGGCAGGTCGAAGGAAAACCATTTCGTGCCCCGACGCGCGGCTCGACCCATGATGCGGTCTGGCTCACTGTCCTCGCCTTGCTGATTGAAATCGCGCTCCGGCTGCATTTCGCCCGGCTGTGCGTAGGCGACCGTTGCGAGTTCGAGTTTATGCTGTTTCTCATTTTCCGCGGCGATGGCTTCTGCTTTTTTCGCCCACCGTTCCGCGGTGAACAAATCCCAGTAGGCGGCATAAGTGCGGCGATGCTCGCGGTAAAACGGGACAAATTCAACGTCCTTTTCCCGCCCAACTCCGTCACTGCGGAAACTCCCCGGCTTGCCAGCGACCGGCTTCAACCAGTTCGCCACCGGCTGATCATCCACCACAAACACCGGCGCGGTATCGCTGCGCGCGGATTGATTGCCGCGTCCGCGCCGCTCCTCCGGCCCCAGATCACCGGCCAGCACCAGCGGTCCCCACATCATCGCGACGCGGCGGGGATTGTCCGGCAGCGGCTCTGCATGGAGAGTTTTTGGAAGCGTGAGGGAAACCGCGTCGCCGTTTTTCCAGGCGCGCTTCAACTCGACGTAAGAACCGGGCGGCGGCAAATCCTTGACCGCTTTGCCGTTGATCGAAACTGAAAATCCCTCGCCCGCCCACGCAGGCCGGCGCAACGCCAGCGTGAAATTCTTTTTCGATTTCAGTCCAAGCTTCACCGTCGCCGATTCGCCTTCGGGAAAATCCGTCTGCGTTTCAATTTTTGCTTTCGCGGCCTTCCATTCCGCAACCGACGGCGTGTAAAAGTTCACCCAAAGTTTGTCGCCGGACTCGTAGTAAATTCCGTCGCCGTGCAGCGCGTGGTTTTCCATGCCCGTCCCGACGCAGCAGGTGAAACTTTCAAACATGTCCTGATACTCATGCGTCACGCCGCGCCCGACCGGCACCATGTAACACGTCCGGCCGTCTTCCGGATCAATCGAACCGAGCACATGATTGAACAACGCGCGCTCCTGAAACTCCGCATATTTGTCGTCGGGATGCAGCGCGAACAGCACCCGCGTCATCTTGAGCATGTTATAGACGTTGCAGCTTTCGTCGGTGCGTCCGTCCACGACATTGTTCAACTTGTCGGGCGGGCCGAAGTATTCGTCGTGCCCGTGACCGCCGGTCGCGAAGCTGTGGTGAGCCACCACCTGATCCCAGAAAAATTTCGCGGCGGAACCGTTGGTTTCATTGCCCGTGTAAATGTAGCGCTCCAGTTCGCCGAGCAGCTTCGGCACCTGCGTGTTGCCGTGCTTGCCGCCCAGAATATCCTCGTGCCGCGCGAGCGGATCAACGATGGCGTGATGCTCGAAATAATCGCACGCCTTCAGCCAGCGCGCGTCGCCGGTGTCGGCGTAAAGATCGGCCATCACCTCGTTCATGCCGCCGAACTCGGTGGCGAGCATCCGCTGGATTTGCGCGTCGTTGAGCTTCGAGAGAATTCCGTCCACCCAGCCGGCGAATTTGATTTCGACCTCCAGCGCGTCGCGGTTGCCGGTGAGCCGATACGCATCGCGCAGGCCGGCGAAAATCTTGTGCTGCACATACCACGGCGACCACATGCCGTTCAAATCGAAACCGCCGGATTGAATGACGCCTTTGGCCAGATCTTCAAACCGGATTTTGCCATCAATCACCGGCTGGTTTCTGCGGCCGCCGGCCGGGGCATTCGTCGCACCCTGGCCGCGCGGCGCGTTGGCCATCAATGCGCCAAGATAACCATCGCCTTGCTTGTCCTGAATCTCCTTGAGCTGGCTGACAATGTAATCCGCCCGTTCCTTGAAGCGCGCGTCGCCGGTGGCGGCCCACATGTAACTCACCGCCGAAAGATAATGTCCCGCGATGTGGCCGGTCAGTTGCCGGCCCGCGCCATCCCAGCCGCCGTAACCTTCCTGCGCCTTCGGTTCCAGCCCGGCGCGCTGGCGCAAATAATAAAGCATCCGGTCGGGTTCAAGTTTGAGCAGATACTCGGCGTCAAGGTCCTGCGCGTGTTTGAGCGGCCCGCCCGTCAGACGCACGTCGGCAAGCGGCAGCGGTTGCGCCGCGTAAGGAACAACTTTCTTGATGGGTGAAAGCGCCCCCGCGATGACGGAAAGAGTTAAAGCCGGGATTGTGACGGCCACAATGCCAAGACGAAGCCACGCGGAGAATTTGTTTTGTTTTGCGGTCATAAACGAAATGGTGTGATGTGAAATGTTTCGGCGCTTGATTTTTTCTTGCCACGATTCTAAGCGATTCATTCCGCGACCGCCACTTTCACACATGCTTGAAATGCACAGCGAGTTATCCGATTTCATCCACGCACAAATCCGCAAACCGGAGCATCCAGCATCGCAAACCTGCGGCAGGACGGCGTTTTCCTCATTCCGGCGGACTGCGCCGACCGCGGGCAGCATATGAAATCATCCGCACCGCGGAAAAATTATTCGCGACATTGCCGGCCCGCGCTGCGATTTTGCCGGCGCTTATGAAGGCATATTTCTCAAGCGGATTTTTGTTTTTCGCGCTGACGCTCACGACACTTTCGCAGGTGGCGGCAGATCAGACCGGTCCGCAATTTCAACTGAAGTTTGACGCCGGCGCAGTTTCCAGCCTCAAAGATTCAGGCGATCAAAACCAAACCGAGTTCGTCCAGGTGGGACGGCGGCTGGGCGACGTGTTCGCCAAGTATCGGCGGAGAAATGGCGAATGGCAGACGGCAAACACCGCGTCGTTGGGCGAAGCAGGAATCATTTCGACAAACGCGGATGGCACGGAGTGCCAAGCCAGTTATCAGATCACGAACAACGCGTCCGCCGCGCTGGAAGTCACGACCGCTTTCAAAATTTTGCCGGAGGCGCTGCTCTGGACGTTGACGCTAAAAAACCTAGCCGATGAGCCGGCGGAAATAGGTGATCTCGCATTGCCGCTTCCAATCTCGCGCGGCGGCGGACGCAGTCCGGTGATTCTCAAGCACAGTTTCATTTCCGGCCACGGCTCGTTTCTGTTCTGGATGCGCTCCGACAGCGCTGCGCCGTTTCTCACGCTGGTCCCGACGGGCGACACCCATCTCGAATACTGGGAAGGCTCGCGCGACGCCGGTTATCGGGTTTTCATTCATTCGGCGGCAGCGGGCGCGGTGGCCAAGGAACACGGAACCCGTTGGCGTCAGCCGAATACCAGTCTCACCCTCGCGCCGAAAGGCCGGCAGGACGATTCACAGACCTACAGTTTCAAATTCCGCTTCGCCCACGATTACGACGGCGTGCGCCAAATCCTCGTGGACGAAGGAAAGATTGACGTTCAAGTCGTTCCCGGCATGACCGTGCCGACGAATCTCTTTGCCGAATTCGCCCTGCGCACCAAGGAAAAAATAAATTCCGTGAAAGCCGAGTTTCCGGGCCAAACCAAAATTCAATCGCTGGGCGCGCACGGCGATTCGCATTTGTTCAAGGTTCAATTCTCAAAGCTGGGCGAAAACGAGATCACCGTCCGCTATGGAAAAGATCAGAGGATGTTTCTGGAATTTTTTTCCACCGAACCATTGGAAACCCTGATCAAAAAACGCGGCGCGTTCCTCGCACGCTCGCAGCATCGCGATCCCGGCAAATGGTATAACGGCCTCATCACGGACTGGAACATGGACGCGCAAAAGCTGATCAGTCTCGACGATTACGCGCCGATTCCCAGGTCGCGGGTTTACGCCGTGACGTGCGACGATCCGGGTCTGGGCAAACCGGCGTTTCTCGCCGCGAAGAATGCGGAGTTTCCCGTGCAAGGCGAAGTCGAAGCGCTGGATTACTACATCGAGCATTTCGTCTGGGGCGGATTGCAACGCACCACGGACGAAAAATATGCCTACGCGATTTACGGAATTCCCAACTGGAAGACAAACCGCGACAGCGCCGATCCCGGCCGCAACGGCCAGCTTCACATTTGGCGCGAGTATGATTACCCGCACGTCATCCAGATGTATTTCGCCATGTATCGTCTCGCGAAAAATCATCCGGAGGTCAAAACCGCGATGTCGGCGAAGGATTATTTGCAGCGCGCCTACGGCACGGCGAACGCCTTCTTCACCATTCCGCACGAAGTTTGGAACGGCTGGTCGCCCTACGGCACGGGCTTCTACAACGAACTCGTGATCGTGGATTTGATCGCCGCGCTTCAAGCAAATGGTCTGAACGAAGAGGCGGCCACCTTGAAGAAATTCTGGGAACGCAAAGTGAAAAACTTCGTGAACGACGAGCAGGATTTGTTCCGCTCGGAATACGCGTTTGATTCCACCGGCTTTGAATCCACGCACGCCTTTGCCAAATACGCCCTACAACGCGCGGACAAGCCGGGCGAAACCAATTCCGGCATTCCGCTTGAAAATGCACGGCGATTCATGGACACCCAGATCGCCGCGAACATTTTCTGCCGCGGCTGGCTTGAACCGGCTTATTACTATCTCGGCAGTGATTATCGCGGCGGCGCGGGCAATGCCTACGTGCTGACTTACATGTCGCAAATGGGCGGCTGGAGTGTGCTTGATTACTCGCTGAACTTTGCCACCAATCCCGCGCCGTATCTGCGGCTCGGTTATGCTTCGTATCTTAGCGCCTGGGCGTTGATGAACACAGGCACCTCGGAATCCAACTACGGCTACTGGTATCCGGGCGCGGCAAACGACGGCGGCGCGGGTGGCGGATTCGAGCCTGCGCCCTACGGCCAGACCTGGCTGGGCCAGCCGCATCACCGTGGCTCGTGGTATTTTTCGTCCGAAATTGATCTCGGCTACTGCGGCGCGCTGCGCACCGCCGCGACGGTGCTCGCGGACGACCCGATCTTTGGCCGGTTTTGCTTTGGCGGCGACTGGCGCAAAACTTCAAAAGGAATCGAGGTCATTCCGAAAGATGGACTGCGGCGGCGCTTTCACGCCAGGCTCGACAGCGGTAAAATGAATTTGATTTTGGACAGCGACCGTTTTGCGGCGGGAGCGCCTATCCGGTTGAAAGAAAATTTTTCCAAAATCCACTTTCAACTCGAAAGCGACAATCCGGAAAAACATTTTGCGGAGCTTCATCTGTCCGGATTGCCGGCGGGAAAATATGGCGTCGTCGGTGACGCAGGATTCAAAGCGCCGATGGAAATCAAAGCAGGACAGGAAACCATTCTGGATTTGCCGTTGAGCGCCACCGTCCGGCCCGCAACCTTCACGATTGCCAAGCGGCGCTAAACCGAATTCCCGTAGTTGAACGAAATAAAAATCAGCACGACGAGCGCGGAATCGCCAGCCGGGGCGCGGCGTTCACGCCGCTTCAACGTTCGACCTGAAAAGTGCGCGCGTTTGAATTCCACGCCCTTACGTTTCCGCACGGTGAAGCGGCGTGAACGCCGCGCCCCGCACGCTCGTCAACTGCATGATTTCGGTGAAATCACCTTTGATTCGCCGCAACAATTGCGCACCATGTAATCATCTTTTCCCGGAATGAAGCGCTGAAAAATTATGGCTGCCAATTATAAATTTGAACTGGTGGGCGTGCTCGGATTTCCCGTCGCGGAAAATCCGACGTGCGTCATGCAGGAAGCGGCGTTCGCGGCGCTTGGCCTGCCCTGGCGCTACCTGACCATTGAAGTGAAACCCGGACCGGCTGCCCGACGCGATTCGCGGCGTGCGCGCCCCGGGCATGAAAGGTGTCAACCTGACCATCCCGCACAAAGTCGCCGTGCTGCCGTTGCTGGATGAAATCTCGCCCGACGCGGCGATGATCGGCGCGGTCAACACCGTGCGGCACGAAGGCGACCGTCTCATCGGCGAGAACACGGACGGCAAAGGATTTTTGCGCGGCGTGCGCGAGGAGGCCGGAATTGATCCGTCGGGAAAAAACATCGTTGTGCTCGGTGCCGGTGGAGCGGCGCGCGCGATCACAGTCGAGCTGGCATTGGCGGGCGCAGGCCGGATCACCATTTGGAATCGCAGCGTCGAGCGTGGCGAAGCGCTTTGCCGCGATCTGAAACAACGCACCAAAGCCGACGCACACTTTGAGCCTTGGCGCCGGACTTGTTCGGTCAGCCCGGAGGTGGACATCCTGGTCAATGCGACTTCCATCGGATTGTTTCCCGACACGGACGGAATGCCGGATGTGGATTTGAAAAGCGCGCGGCCGGATTTGCTGGTGTGCGACGTGGTGCCGAATCCGCCGGAAACCCGTTTCATCAAAACCGCCCGCGCACTCGGATTGAAGACGCTGACCGGCCTGCCCATGCTGGTTTACCAAGGCGCACTCGGATTTGAAATGTGGACCGGCCTCAAAGCGCCGGAGTCGGCGATGAAACGCGCGCTTGAAAAAGCGTTCCGGTAGCCGCTGCGTTTATTGATCTTTCAGCCAGACCATCGAACTGCCGCCGCCGCCGCGTCCGCGATTGGGACGCGCGCTGGTGGCAACCGCAGACGCGGCGTTCGTCGCCGCGGCATTCGTGATGGCGCCGCGATTGAGGCTGCCACCGCCGCTCGCGCCAGAATAATCTATTGCCGGATTCCCCGCGACGACTTCACTGGATGCAACCCCCGAGCGATTATTCCGCGCGTAGTTCGGGATGGCCAGCAGCGGGCTGCCATCGGCCCAACTGCCTTTGATGGCCATCACGCCGCCCAACAAATCACTGCGCCATTCAGCGGTGAGCGGCGCGGAACCGAGCGGCTTGTTGATGTCGGGCTGGTCGGCCTGTTCCACGTTGTAAAGCAGCGGGCCGTAACGCAACGCGACGGCGCCGCGATCCGCCGCGATGTGTTCGTCGGCTTTGATGCGCTGAACTTCCATCGGCAGAACCAGGTCAATCTTGTCACCGGCTTTCCATTCGCGCGTGATGACCGCGTAACCATTTTCGATTTTGGGCGTGACGGATTTTCCATTCACCGCGAGCGATTTGATGCCGCTGACCTGCGGCGTCGGCTGGTAAAGTTCGCTGGTGGTGCGGTTCGGCACGCGCACATAAACCGTGAATTCTTTCGATTGCTTCGGATTCACCGTGATGGAAATGTCGCCGCTCCAGGGATAATCAGTTTTTTGAACCATCTGGATGTCCGTGCCAACCACCTTCTCGACATTGATCGTGCTGCCAATGAAAAGGTTCACGTAAATTCCATCCGTCCCTTTGACGTAAGTCCACGTCGGAATCATCAGGAGCGTGCGCGGAATGTTGCCGACGCAGCACGGACACGCGTGCCAGGCAGTGCGCCGACCGCCGATGAGCGGATTGTCATAGTAAAATGTTTTCCCTTCGAGGTCCGTCGCGCCGAGCAGAGCGTTATACATCGTCTCCTCGTAAAGATCGGCATATTTCGCGTCGTGATAGGCGAGATTCATTTTCCACTGGAAGAAAATCTCGCCGCAACTGGAACAAGCCTCGCAATAGGCGTTGTTGCGCAGCGAATAGTCCGGCCCGAAACCCTCCGAAGTCTCGCCGCTGCCGATGCCGCCGGTGACGTAGTATTTTTTGTTGATCAAATTGTCCCAAAGCGACATCACCGCGCTCTGATAATCCACGTCGTGCGTTTCCGCCGCCACGTCCGCCATGCCGGAAAAAAGGTAGGACGCGCGGACGGCGTGGCCGACAGCCGCGTATTGCTGCTGCACAGGCACGTGGCTCTGGTCGTATTCGCTGCCGTTGCGCCGGTTGTCGAGCAGGAACTTGGCGAGCTGGATGTAACTGTCGCCGTGGCCCGCGCCTTCCATGTCATTCACGAAACGCCCGAAGCGCACCAGCGCCTGTTCCATTTCCTGATGGCCGTCATACCAGTCTTTCTTGCCGGGGCCGAGATTCGCGACCCAGCAATCGGCCAGTTTTTTCGCGGCGTCATAAAGCCGTTTGTCCTTTCCTTCCGTGAGCGTGTAATGGTTGATGGCCGACTCGATGAAATATCCGGCGGTGTAGCCTTCGTGGTTGCCGCGGCCTTCCGGCGACCAGCGCGCGCGCCATTGGTTCGTGTTGCGCAAGGTCCACGCGGTTTGCAAATAGCCGTCCGGTTCCTGCGCGGCGAGTATTTTCGGAATCCAATCTTCGAGCGTCGCTTTCATTCCTTCCTGCGCCTTGATGATTTCCGGATCGCCTTTCGGGTCCACCATCAGCGCGATGCACATGGACTCGACGGTTTGATGCACCCACGCGTTGGCAAACACGTAGCCTTTGTGCGCCGCGTGCGGCTCGCCGCGCAACGCCTTGGCCGCTTCGATGAAATTATCTATGCCGCCCTGGCCCTGCGTCAGGTTCGTCCGGTTGATGTATTCAACGCAATGGGGAATCCAGTTCACGATCAGCGCCTTGGCGCGTGAATTCCACAACGGGCTGTCAATCGAGTAGCGCTTGGTGTAAACGACATCGAGCCGGGCGGGCGGCGGCGGAAGATTCACTTTCACTTTCAGCGTCGAAGATGAACTCAACTTGCCTTCGCCGGCCGTCAGTTTGAGAACGTAATCGCCGGGCGCGGAAAACGTCGCGGTGGTCACGGCGGCGCCTGCGTTTTCAAATTCCACGTTGCCTGGACCGGAATCTTTGCTCCACGCCACTTTCGCCGACGACGATTCGGACTTGAGCATTTTCACCGCGCCGGACAAATAAGTTTTTCCGCCGAGAACCACGTCGCGGTCAATGCCCGCCGCGACCGTCGGCGGAAACTCGGGAGACTTGCCGGAGTCATAAACTTTCCATTCCAGAATTCCCGTCGAGAGTGTTCCATCGGAAGTGATTTCCAGCCGCAATTTCGTCGTGGTGATTTCATCGAAAGTGGTGGCGTTGAATTTGTTTCCCTCGACGCCGAGGCCGGTGGCGTTGGGCGCCGGCACAAATTCGGTGCCGTTCCAGTAGAGCAGCCGGCACGCTTTCGGCGCGCCGACGCCCTGGCCGTCCATCCACCAATACACGTCCGCCTGCTTCGTGCTGATGGGCTGGCTCCATTCGTATTGAACCCATTCCGTGCCGGTGCGCGGCCAGTTGCCGTAGGAACCGCGGCGGTTGTCGCGCGAACTGCGCGGCGTGGAACCGTCGTTCAGGGCATTCACTGTCGTGTCGCCGGAGACGAAAGAACTCGTCGGCGTGGCAGCAACCGCGAGGTTGACGCCTTGCGCCGCAGTCGCGGCTTCCTGGCCAAACACGAAACCCGGCAAGGACGCGGCAAGGCTGGCTGACAAAATAAACGCGGAACAAAAAGGCGATCGGACATTCACAAGCCTTTTCCTTTCGAGGTGAGACGGACGTGGTTGGTGTAACATGGTCTTTAATTACCGTCTGTGCTGGAAGAATCCAAGCAAAGAACTCCACGACACATGCTCGAAATGCACCGCCAACCCTCTGAATTCATCCTTTGGACAGTTAATGCCGCCTTTCCCGCCGGATTTTCTTGGCCGCGCCGCCGACATCGGATATTCATGCCTGAAATGATGACTTCAAAACCCAGGCATTTCATCCATCAACAAATCGCTGCGGCATTGCTCTTCGCACTTCTGACGGCAACAGCCCTCGCGCAGCCGGCCCCGACAAATTCTCCGAAACTCACACATCGCTACAGCTTCACAGTTGACGCGACGGATTCGGCAGGTCACGCGGACGGAATTTTGCAGGGCAACGCGACCATCCGCGACGGACAAGTGCATCTCAACGGCACGCGTGGAACCTATGTCAATCTTCCCGGCGGACTTATCGCGGGTTACAGCGCGGTCACGTTCGAGTTCTGGGCGAGCCTTGGCACGAACCGCAACTGGGCGCGCGTGTTCGATCAAGGCTCGACGAACGGCAACGCGGGCCAGCACGACCTTTATTTCTGCCCGCACAGCGGCAGAGATTTTCGCCTGACGATCATGGACCCGCATCCGAAGGAGCACGTCGTGACGATTCCGGGGAATCTCGACAACCAGACCAATCTCCACGTCGCGTGCGTTCTTGATCCGCCGTCGGGCTTCATGGGCATTTATACGAACGGCGTTCTTGCCGCGTCGCGAAACGATCTCGTGTCGCTCGCCAGCGTGGACACGAATTATTTTTTTCTCGGCCGTTCGCTTTTCGCATCGGACGCGCCGTTGAACGGTTCGATTGATGAGTTTCGGATTTACGACGGGGCATTAAGCGCCGCGGCCATCGCGGCGGATTTCAAAAACGGGCCGGACGCTCCGCTCACCGGCGCAACTCCGGCGGGCCGCTGATGTCAAATCAATGAACACCGAACTCGCGGGAAAGGTGGTCGTCGTCACCGGCGCGTCCGGCGGAATCGGATCGGCCATCGCGCGACGGTTCGCCGACGAAGGCGCGCGGCTCGTGCTGCATTATCGCAGCAATCGCGAGCCGGTGGAAAAGCTGCGCCGCGAACTACCCGAAGTTGAAACGTTTCTCGTCCGCGCCAACCTGACAAAGGAATCGGACGTGCGCCGTTTGTTCAACGCGGCGATAAAACGATTTGGCCGGGTGGATACGCTCGTGGCCAACGCGGGTTCGTGGGAAACTCGCGACGTGCCGCTCCATGAAATGCCGCTCAAACAGTGGCGCGCGACGATGGATGCCGTGCTGACTTCGACGTTTCTCTGCACGCGCGAATTTTTCAAACTGGCCGCAAAACAGCGGCATGGCAACGCGGTGCTCATCGCTTCGACCGCCGGAGTGTTTGGCGAAGCTGGCCACGCGGATTACGCAGCGGCGAAGGCGGCAATGGCTTACGGATTGACGCGCACTCTGAAAAACGAAATCGTCCGCATCGCGCCGCACACGAAAAATTATTGCGGCGGCCGGGTGAATTGCGTTTGTCCCGGTTGGACAATGGTTCCCCGAAACGTCGCCAAACTTGGCAACGCGGCGGTTGTCAAAAAAGTCACGGCGACAATGGCTTTGCCGCAGATTGCCCGCCCCGATGACATCGCAAATCTCGTGGTGTTTCTTTCGTCGGACAAGCTCGCGCGTCATATCACCGGTCAAACGGTCCTCGTTGCGGGCGGCATGGAAGGCCGGTGGCTCTGGCAGCCGGCAGAAGTGAATCCGGAAATTGTCTGACTTCGTCCAACGGCTTCACGGACTGACCAGCACGCGATAGAAACCGACCGGTTGGAGCGGCGGACTTGGATCGCTCCAGTTGAATGACGCGGAATTGGTGATGAACAGCGATGACCAGTTCATCAAATTTGTCGAGGATTGAACAGTGTAGTCCGGCCCAAAATCGCCGCTGACCTGGAAGCTGAATTTTCCGCCAGCCACGGATACGGCGGTCAGTGCTGGCAGGGTGAACGGACTAACCGCAACAAGAAAGCTTTGTGTCGCGCTCAGACTCGGCGTTCCATTATCGGCGACTTTCACCGTGACGAGATTGGTTGTGTTGGCTTGCGCGACGGCGGGACGCCAGGTCAGCACTCCCGAATTTGCGTTGATGGCCATTCCGCCCGGCGCGGTGAGGAGGGTGAAGGTGAGCGTCTGCCACGGCTGGTCGGGATCGCTCGCCGAGTTTGTGATGTAGCGCGTGACGCCGGCATTGAAAACGTAATTCCAATTGGCGGCGAGCGTCGGAGTGACATTGGCGGCCTGCATCGCCGTGATTTCTCCGTTCGTCAGCGCGCCCGAGTAGATTTTGAAACTGTCCACCGCGCCGTTGAAGAAGGGTTGCGTGGCGTCCCCGCCGCGCGCGAGATAATTTTGTTGAAGATTCGTGCTCGTGTTCGGCGCGTTCAAACGGTCGGGCGCGATGGTGATGCTGCCCTGCTGCTGCAACACGCCGTTCACATACAACCGGCCGACGGCGCTGTTGGACAATGTCACCGTCACGTGCGTCCACACGCCGGTGGTCAGCGCCGCGGGCGCGGACAAAGTCTGTTCCACGCCATTGGTGCGGATGACAAATTTCGCGTGGCTGGTTCCGTCATCCGGCGTGAAGAACATGCACTTGTTCGTCGCCGCGCCAAAAAACCAGACCGGCTGGTTCGGCGCGCCGCCGGACCATTTGATCCACGCCGTGACGGAAATTTCGGGGAGATCGGACAACGACCTGTCGAGGATGACGCATTGGTTGGTGCCGTTGAAGGTGAGAAATCCGGAGCGCGTTCCGTCCGAGCTGATCCACGTCGGACTTCCCTGGAGATAACCATCCGTGACGCCGTAAAAATCCTTCGCGAGCGAATTGTGCGCGGACGTGAACTCGTAGTCGGCAAACAACCGGCGCGGCGCGGTGCGGTTGGTGATCCATTGCAGAGGACCGGGATTGTATTCCTCAAAACCGAATTGGAATCCGTTGCTCACCGATTGCGCGGTGGAAAAATCGCCGTCCAGCACCGCGTCGTTCCACGCCTGCGGGCCGGTGGTGACGTTGTTGTCATGCCACGTGGAGCAGGAACCTTTCACCGTCGCCCAATTCTGCGCGATCGAACCGGCGGTCAATTGGCCATGCTGCAAGACCCGCGCGTTTCCGGCGACCACCGAGTTGTCAATGATCGTCGCGTAGTCGCGCACTTTGGCGTTGTCCCGCACAATCGCGCTGTTGCGCACAAGTGCGTGACCGCTCACCACGGCATTGCTCAAAACCTGCGCGCTGCCTTCGATGATGGCGTAGTCTTCGATGCGCGCGTTGCTGCGAACCTGCGCCGTGCCGAGCACCCGCGCGTTCGGCCCGACGTAGGCCGTGGTATCCACCGTCGCGGTTGTGGATTTCCAGCCGCCGCCGTTCGAATGTTGCACCAAGCCGGCAGTGCTTGCAGCGGAAGTCTCCTTTGGCGTCGCGCCGGTGATCTGGATTTCGTATGGAAACCGAACTTTGGACGGCGCGGACTGGTAAGGTTGCGCCAGATCATCAATGGATTCGGAGAGGAATTGGTTGGGCGTGCCGGCGACGACGAGATAAAGCGTGTTTTCGTTCGCGGCGAGCGTCACGGAATTGGTTCCCGCATTCCACAAATTGCTGTAACGCACCGCGCCGCTGTCCGAGACCACGACGAAGCTTGCGCGCCAATCGGCAATGCGAACTCCGCCGGAGTAGGGCAGGCCGTGAAAATTCACGCTCACGACGCGGCCCACGCCGGCGTCTTGCGGAATCAACTGGTGAACCTTGTATCCGGTCTGTTGCGGCGCGAATTCCATCGGCACCTGCCACCAGGTCGGATCATCGGGACGCTGGCGAAGTTCGCCATACACCCAGCGCTGGAGAATTTCCGAGTCGCCCAAATTCTCCGCCGACTGAAGCGCGGTTCGATGCGAGTAATCCCACATCACATTGCGCCGCGCCATGTAGCCGATGACATCCTGAAGGGAAATATGCGGCATGAGATGCTGGGCGGTGGTCCAGAAGTATTCGCCGCTCGGTTCCGTCTGCCAGATCTTCGCGGTGAAGCCTTCGCCCAAATCCGGCAGGTTATCCGGGTTTTCGTCGAAATAGAGATAGATGGGCCAGCACAAATAATAATCGCGCCCATGCCCGATCCAGAAGTGCGAAAGATAGGAGTAGTTTGGATTCAAACCGCTCTGTGCGTCCGTCCAGCCGGGCAGATAGGGAGCGTAGTAGTTGATCCAGCGTTCGCGGCAATAATTGGCGTGGCTTTCCCAAAACTGGCCGTCCACGTTTTGCGCACCGTTCCCGGTCTGGTTCTGGTGTATTTGGCAGACGTGTCCGAACTCATGCGGAGGCACCCAGGTTGGCGGGTCCACCCGCAGTCCGTCCGGCGTGATGTTCAGCCAGCCGAAATTATTCACGTCGCCGCCCGACCAGTAACCTCCGTAGAACATCGTCAGATTGACCTTGTATTTTTTGCCGTTGCGATTCGCCGGCGTCCACGATTGCGTCGGCTCGATGAAACCCAGTTGCCAGATGTGGTTTTTCCAGACTTCCTCCAGATTGCGCAGCGTGCCGTGCGGCAGGTTGGCGTTCCAGAAAGTTGGGAAGTTGGTGACGTCCCAGTTATCCCAGACGACGCGAAAATGTTTTGACGACAGGTCGGAGACAGGCTGGTTGTTTGCCGTGTCGTTGGCGCCGGCCGCGGGGCAGTTCACGCTGTAACGCGGCAGGTAAATGTCGCCGGTTAGATCGCCGACGCGGAGGTAATCAATGGCGAAAGTCTGTCCGGCGCTCGCGGAAGTGCCGAGTGGATCCACGCGCAAATCGCGCAGATTGCCGCGCCAGTAAACCTGCGGGCCGATGAAAATGCGATAGACGTGAAATGCGCCGTCCTGCGGGATGTTCGTGTTGACAATCGCAAACATCCGCGCGGCGCTAATGCCGGGCGTGTTGGTCACGCCGTAATAGAGTTGCACGTTGCCGGTGAAGCCAGCCGGAACCTGGAGGCGAAGGTCAATGTGATCGTTGAACGCCAAATCAAGATCGGGGCCGTTGGTGAAATTGAGCAATGAAATTTGCGGATCGCTTCCACCGGCCACACCGGTGAGCACGCCGCCGGAGACGGTTGCGCTGGAAATTTGGTTCGAGGACCAGTTCTCAAAATTTCCGTTCGTATTCCATTCGCCAAGGCTGGTGTAGTTGGTCAGCGGCGTGGATGGGTCCACTTGCACCGCTTGCAGTTTCGCAAACGAGGCCGGAACGTAAAGGCCGGTCACGGTGGAATCTTGTCGGTAGTTAATCAGACTCCCGCTTCCGGAATAGGCATAGACGGTGGCGTAATAAACAGAATAGGGCAGCAGTCCATGCACGATCAGATTGGTTTCCGCACCGGCATAGACGACATATTGGCCGCCGCCAAGATCGGAACCTTGTCCAAAGGTGGCGCTGGCGGAATAAGTCACGCCGTCTTGCGGCGACGCGCCGACCGGCGATCCCGGTTGCATCACCACCAGATAACCGGAAGCGGTTGGCGAAGGTGTCCAGCTAAGGTTGAGTTGAAAGCCGCTCGCCGCCGATACGATCAGGTTTGTGACCGGATCAGGTTCCGCGTAAAATTCGCCGTCAGGAGAATAGCGCAATCCGCTGACACTGTTGCTGGCCCAGGCGCGGAAGTAGTAATGCGCCCCGGCACTGAAACCGGAATACGGCAACGAGAAACTAAACGGCGCGTTGGTCGAACCTATGACCACTTGAGCATTCGCCGCCGGCGCCGGAGTCGTATCCCAAAACGTCCCCCAACTCGTTACCGGAACTCCGTCGGCGGAAGGAACCGTCGCACCGAGGCTGGCGCTGTTGGTCGTCACGGCCGTGGCTACGGGAGAATTCACCACGAGACTAGGAACGAGCGGAACCACCGGGCCGACGGTTTCAAACTGGCCGGGCGCAAGTTGATTTTTCCAGCACGCCCAGATCCAGGCTGCGGGCCGGGCCGCCCGCTCGGCGCGGCACTCATCCAATTTGCCATTCAACGGACGATTGAACGGACCGCCGCCAATGTCCCATGTCGCCGAAGTTGCCACGGGTGCCTGCTTCGTCCAGTTCGCCGCCAGCACGCCGTTGGTATAGATGCTTTGCGTCGTTCCGTTGACCGTTGCAACGAAGTAAATCCAACTGCTATAGCCGCCGGAAGAAGCGATGTTGGCCGTGGTATCACCACCGTAAGGAATCGTCTCGAAGCGAAGCGTGGTGCCTTGATTCCAGAAAAATGTCTGCCCGTCGTCCTTCGCCATAAAGACACCCCAGTTCGAGCTGTCCGACACCTGCACCCAAGCGGACAAGGTCTGATTGGTTAATTCAATGTCGTCAACGACTGTTCGTCCGCCCGATCCGCTAAGTGCGTAAGACTGCCCGGAACCTACCACACCGGTGGCGGCGGTCACCGCAGCCGGATTATCAATCAACGTGGCATTGTGACCCTTGCCCGATGAATCGGTGACATAGTTGGTTTGCATGTGCCAGACTCCGACGAAGTTTCCGTCGTTCCAGGTCGCTCCATTTGACCGATAGGCCGGCGCGGTTAGACCCGTCTGGCCCCAAAAGGCTCGAATAACCGAGCCGTTGGTAAGCCGTGGCACCTGCACCCATAGATAGGAACTGCCATTGGTATTCCACGTTTCCACCTCATAGTTCAGTTCGTTGCTTTGGGCATCGGTGAAGAGCAAGTCTCCACCGGCCGGGGATTGAAATTGAGCATAGCCAAATCCCGAAATGCCGCTGTTGAGAACCACCAACGCCGGGAAATTGGTGAGCGTGGCCGTGTTGGTGTAGCCGGTGAAGACGACCTGCAAACTGTAGCCAAAGCCTGAAATATCTATGGCCAATGAGCGGGTCGAGGTAACTACAAAGAGCAACATGAAAAGGCAAGTTCTTCTGAGATTATACATATTCTTCAACAGCGCTGGATATAGCAGTTAAACACCGCTTTCGTAAGTCTTATTTCACTGTTTATTCACCGAGAACGCCGGCGTCGTTGTGCTGGCGGCGATGGGAAGGTCAATGGTTGATTCTACGCCCGGCTGCAAGTTCAACGTAGCAATCGTGCCTGACGTGTTGCTTACGGTGTAAGTTCCCGCGGTCGAGGCGGTGAGATGAAGCCTGGCCGTGTGGCTGGCACTGTTACCGGTTTCGAGTGTGAAACTCACTTGCGACAGGTCGGGCTGCAGCAAGAGCGGCTGCGAGGCGGCGAAGCGGTCGGTGTCAATGATGAGATGAATGTTACCATTGTTCAGCATCGCGTGAAAACGTTTGCGCACACCGTCCAGCGGAATGACCTGTAGATTCGTTGTCTGCTGCCAGATGCCGCCGTAGCAGAACCGGCCAAAAATTGGATCATCGGACAAGATAGCAGCCGCCATGCGAATTGCGCCGCAGAAGCCGAGATTTTGTTCAGCGGAATAATACCACGGGCCGCGGTGCATCGGCTGCCCGCCGAGCCAAGTCGTGTTGTAAGGTGAAGGTTCAAAACCGCCGCCGCAACCGCCGTCATAAGCTGCGTCCGGATACCAGAAACCGTAGGTGGGCGGCGGTCCGCTGTTCATCGTGGACCAGCCGTTCAGATAGGAAGCATAGCCGAGACGAAGATAGTCGGTAGAGTTCGTGGAAAAATTGTAAGCATAGTCCAACAAACCCCAGCCGCCTTCCTGTGCCATATAAGTCACGATGTAATCGTTGCCCATGTCGCCGCGATAGTCACTGCCATAATAGTAATAAGCCGTTTCCAGCCAGCCTCGGTCGAAGATGTTCGCGGTGATTTGTTTGACCGAGTAATTCTGAATCTGCTGGAGAAACGCCGTTGGATTGCCGGAACCCATCAAAGAGCTCGTTCCCAAATGTTGCAGGGCATACTTCGCATAGGACTCCTGCGATTCAAAGCCGGTGGAATCAAACGCGTATTCCGACGCGAACAAATCGGCGTTGCCGGTGACATAATAATTTACCTTCGTTTCCCAATTCGTTCTCAAACTCGCGGCCTGATTGGTCATGCCTTCAGCCATGAGCGAGTCGAGCAAATCGGGAATGACCACCTCGTTCATCAGGCCGACCAGTGTTGCCTGCCCGCCGCCGTAACTCCACAGGGCCATCGCCGTGCCCCAGGCGCGCTGAAGATATTCCGTCGCGCTCAAAACGGTGGTAACTTCCGGATGATACTTGGCGACCTGATACATGCCGTAATACATCACGATGACGTGAGGATAATCGTATCCACGCCCGATGCTAAGATTGTTGTTAGTGCGAAGTTGGTGCCAGTCGGGAACACCGTAAATGCTGTAAGAATATGTTTCGTTCGTCGTGCGTTGCAATCCGCCCCACACAAAATTCGTAATGTAATAATCCAACGCCGAGACTTCGCTCTGCACCGGAAACACCGATTCCTTCACCCCGAGATAAGCTGACCGCGATTCGCCGGCATCGTCGCTGGCGATTTCGTAAACCTGGAAGCTACTACCGAGCGTATCGTGGTTGTCTGGCGTGACGAGCACGCCGTCGTTCATGTTCAAATCGCAAAACAGTCCGCTATACCATTTGTTGGTTATGATTTGCGTGCCAACCAGAAACGCCGCGCGTTTCTTGATCAACGTTTCCAGCGGTTCGGTGACAATAAATTCGAGATACATCGTGCGGCTGCTGCCGTATTGGATGGTGAGCTTGTTCTCGCCGAGTTTGGAGAACTGAACCTGATACAATTGGTTCGACTCGTTGACACCGAGATATTGAATTTGAGTTTGCGAAGGAAATTCGGCGGTGACGCTCGACACGGTTTGCGTCGTCCGGAGCGCGAACTGGGCGAAGAGATTTGTTGGCACGGTCATGCCGGGAACAATGTGAACATCAATCTTCCCTTCATTCACCAAGTCTTGACGAATCGCGTCGTAGTCATTCGCCCATTGGAACTTGAACCCGTAAGTCTGCGAACCGCCCGTTCCCAGGACGAGGCTCGTGTCCGGCTGACGCCAGCGGTTGCCTTGCGTTGTCACCGTGGGATATTGCGCCGCCGCATTGGTGCCCGCGACATAGGAATGGATGTAGGCTTCGTATCCGTTCAGCACGTCCCAGAATTCCAGCTTGGTATTGTCGGCGGGGGTCATCAGCAAATGTGGCCCGACGCTGTCCGGGCGCATCCAAAAAATAAACGAGCCGTAGCCCGAAATGAAACTGTGCTGCATCGCGCTGGAAGTGATTCCGGAGAAAGTGGTATTCATCGGCAGCGGCAGCGCGAGATCGCCGATTTCCACCGAACCGCCCGACAGATTGGTGGCGTTCAAAGTCCAGAGCAACGAGTCCTGCTGGAACGTGAAAATCGAATCAAACGCGAGCGTGCCGGAAAGGCCGCTGGTCATGGTGTAATGCGCCTTGTATTGCGTGCCGTCAGGACTGGTTGAATAATTTGCCGTGGCGATTCCGCCCAGCGAAGCGGTGTTGGCCGTCTGCCAGGTGCTGGCGCCAGCCTGGCGATACCGGATGATGACATTTCCCAGCCCCGATCCGCTGCCGATGTATTGCGTCACATTGGTGTCGCCGAAACATTGCAAACTCGTGATTGCGCCGGAGCTCGTCCTGATTGCGAATTGCGGGTCCAACTGTTGCAACCGATAAAATCGTTGCTGCGCCAGCGCGCCGCCGACTTGCACGATGACCATGCCCAGATTGTTTGCCAGCACCGGCCCTGGAACCACATTTTGCCAGTTCGCCGGACTTAACGCGTCGGAGTATTGCAGCCAATACCATTTTCCGGGATTCGCGCTGAACGAGATCGAAACATTCGGCGGCTGGACACTTGCTTGCGCGACCACTTGAATTGCCGGAAACGAAATGCTGCCCGTGACGGGTTTGCGGTTGTAGGCAATCGAATTTCCCGAACCCGCATAGGAAAACACCGCCACGTTGTAGGTCGTTGAAGGCTGCAAATTTGTCACGGCCGCGCTCGCACCCGAAGCGGCATATACCACGAAGAAATTTGCGGCGGCCAGCGGGCTGCCTTGTCCGTAAATCGCGTTGCCGGTGTAAGTGAAGCCGTTGGCCGGCGTCTGTTTCACCAAGTTGTTCGTGCCGGACCAGACTACGACCAGACTGCCGCTGCTGCCGGCGCCCGGAGTCCAGGAAACGTTCATGCTCGTTGGGCCGTTCGATGAAACCGTCAGGCCGGTCGCGGGCGACGGCGGCGTGGCGAACGTGTCAAAGTTCGTGGCCGTGATGCTGAAGTCGCTGAATTGAACTCCGAGCTGGCCGTTGAACGTCGCGTGAATGATTCCCACCTGCAGTGGCAACCCGGCGAGATCAGAGCGCGTCAGATTCGTTCCGCTGACCGGCGCGGGAAACGTCACGCCGCGCCACACGTCCGCGCTGTTGGTGCGTTGATAAAATCGGAACACGTTCCCGACGCGATCCATCCGGAGCCAGTAAGCCCCGTTCGGATAGCCGCCGGGATTGATTTGCGTGACGCCGCCGTAGACCTCGCTACGCAGATAGTTTGGAAAATTGTATTCATCAAAGCGCGTCCATGAAACGTAATTTTCCTTGCCGCCCGATGATGGATCGCCACTGGCCGCGAATGCCCGCGCCTGCAACCCGGCGGTGTTATATGCTGCGTTGTTGAACGGCGTGACCACATGCACCACGGCGGAAAAATCCCCCTTCACAATTTTGTAGAGAAAAAATCCGTCGTCATCCGCGCCCTCCCACGCGGTGCCCGTGGTCTGCAACGTGAGCTTGCTCGCCGCCGTGATATTGGCGTCGCACTGAAGCGTCGCGCCCGGCCCGCCACCGCCCACGCCGGAGTTGTTGAATTCGCCCGCGCCGAAATAAACGCCGTCCCAAATCGTGCCGGTGATGCCGTTGGTCAGGTAATTGACGTTGGTGTTGAAGCTGTCCGTGAGCGTGCCCGCCGGACACGAATTGGCGACGCCGGCGAGAATTTGCGCCGCCACAACAGCCCGGATGAGAGAGATAGATTTCATGCGAGGGATTTTCATTCGCAACAAACGAGTTGAAAACATAATAAACTCACAGTCCCGTTTTCAAAATGGACAATATGCACGCCGGGATATTGGCTTTGCACTTAACTGAAACCAACGCGAAACGACGGCGCGCGTGGCTGCGACGCCCCCGTCGCAGCGGGTGCCGGCGACGCCTCGTCGCCGGGGCCACCGCGCGCATCAAATGGTGAGCCGGTTTTTTCGCGCGACGAGGGCGTCGCGCCCACTTTCTGCGACGGGGCGTCGCAGCTACAGGTTCCCGCCGCGGTCCGGACAGGCAAAGTCACTTGACTCCAACCATCCACCGTTTGATAGGCCGTGACAGGACGATCAGCAGCACGCCGGCGAGCGTCGGCAAAATGATGATTTTCAAATATAGGCCCGGCCATTGGTTCACCGTTTCCGGCTTGAACTCGCCGGCGATCAAACCCGCGATCAGGTTTCCCAGCGACGTGGCCAGAAACCAGATGCCCATCATCTGGCCCACCAGTTTGCGCGGCGCCAGCTTGGTGACGGAACTCAAACCCACCGGACTGAGACACAGTTCGCCAAAGGTGTGCAGGAGATAAGTCGTGATCAGCCAGGTCGGTGCGGCCTGATTTCCGGCCGCCGCGATTTTTGCCGCGGCGGCCATTACGAGAAAACCGGATGCGAGCAGCAGCAGGCCGAAGGCGAATTTTACCGGAATCGAAGGCTCCAAATTCCGCCGCGCCAGCCGGACCCAAAGCGAAGCGAACACCGGCGCGAACATGATAATGAAAATCGCGCCGAGCGCCTGATACCAGCCCGCCGGAATCTCTCGGCCCAGCCAATGCCGGTTGGTCATCCGCTCGGCGAACAGGTTGAACGATGAACCCGCCTGCTCAAAGCCCGACCAGAACAGCGCCGAAGCCAGAAACAAAACCAGTATCACGGCGACACGTTCTTTCTCCACTTTGTTTAACCCGCAAAGTAAAAAGACGCTGACAAAATAAAGCACGCCGATGCCGAGTATCACGGTCGTCATTCCCCGCGCCAGCGCCAGCGGATTCAGTTTCACGACGCCCGCCAGTGAAAGTCCGACGACGGCAACGGCAACGGCGATGACGCCCGTCAAACCGACGCGTTCAACCGCGTTCAACAGCCGGTCATTGCCGCGTTGCAAACCGGCCGAACCAAGCAGCCGGCGCGACAACCGGAATTGAATCAGTCCCAAAACCATGCCTACACCCGCCGCGCCGAAGCCGTAGTGCCAGTTGATCTTTTCGCCAAGTGTGCTGCAAACCAGCGGGCCGATGAACGCGCCGAGATTCACGCCCATGTAGAAAATTGTGAAACCGGAATCGCGCCGCGCGCCGCCTTCCGGATACAACTCCGCCACCATCGCGCTCATGTTGGGTTTTAAAATGCCGCTGCCAATGACGACGAAGACCAAGCCGAGGTAAAATGTTTCGGTGCGTGGAATCGCCAAAGTGAAATGTCCCAGTGCGATGATGATGCCGCCATACCAAACCGCGCGCTGCGCGCCGAGAATCCGGTCCGCGAGCCAGCCGCCGGGCAGCGACATCAAATACACCGCCGCCGTGTAAAGGCCGTAAATGGAAGTCGCCGTCTTGTCATCCATGCCCATGCCGCCGCGAACCTTGTCCACCATGAACAACACCAGCAGCGCCCGCATGCCGTAATAGCTGAAGCGCTCCCACATTTCGGTGAAGAACAACGTGTAAAGTCCGCGCGGATGACCGGTGGCGGCAGGCGTGGTTGTTCCAGCTTGCGGCGGGGAAGTTTGCGTGGCGGAATTCATTCGATCCATGTTTCAATTTCAAAATCAACTGATCGTTGCCAAGAACTTCGGCGGCTTGCGGTGCTTGGTTCCCTGCTCAAACGCGAACGCAACCTTGAGCAGAACCGGCTCGCTCCATGCGCGGCCGAAAAAGGAAATCCCGACCGGCATTCCCATAACGTCGCCCGCCGGAACGGAAATGTTCGGATAGCCCGCCAACGCCGCCGGCGACGAACTGCCGCCCACGCCGCGATCTCCGTAAATCAAATCCGTCTCGCCCGCCGGACCGCCGGAAGGCGCGACAATCGCGTCGAGCGAGTTCTTGTCCATCACCGCGTCAATTCCCTCGGCGCGCGACAATCGCCGGCATTTTTCCAAAGCGTCGAGGTAAGCCTGGTCCGTCAGCGGCCCTTTTTCCTGCGCCCGCAAAAAATCCTCCTGGCCGAAGAAACGCAATTCCTTGTCGTGGTTGCGTTCGTTGAACTCGATCAAATCCCGCAACGTGTGCGCAGGTGCTTTCGGGCCGAGCGATGCCAGATAAGCGTTCATGTCATTCTTGAATTCGTAACTCAAAACCGTGCCTTCGGCGTCGCCGAATCTGCCGAGCGCCGGATCATCGGCGGGATCAATGAGCGTCGCGCCAAGCCGCTTCAGATCCTCCAAAGCCGCGTCAAGTAATTTGCTGGAAATTCCGGCGGAACGAAAATATCTCCGCGCGACTCCAATGCGGACGCCGCGCAATCCGTTTGCATCAAGAAATCTTGTGTAATCGGTTTGCGCTTTGTCACGGCTCGCGTCTGTCGCTGCATCGCGCGGATCAACGCCTGCCAGCGCGCCGAGCAAAATCGCCGCGTCCGTCACCGTCCGCGCCATCGGGCCGGCGGTATCTTGCGTGTGGGAAATCGGAATGATTCCTGCGCGGCTGATCAGTCCGACGGTTGGCTTGATGGTGACGATACCACAGACCGCCGCCGGCGATATGAGCGAGCCATCTGTTTCCGTCCCCACGGCGACAGCGCAGAGATTTGCCGAAACCGCCACGGCGGAACCGGCGCTCGAACCCGACGGGTTGCGATCCAGCGCGTAAGGATTTTTGGTCTGCCCGCCGCGGCCGCTCCAGCCGCTCGTCGAATGATCGCCGCGATAGTTCGCCCATTCGCTCAAATTGGTTTTCCCCAAAATCACCGCGCCGGCCTCGCGGAGCTTTTGCGCGACGAAGGAATCGCGCGGTGGAATGGAACCGAGCAGCGCGAGCGATCCCGCCGTCGTCATCATTTTGTCGTGCGTGTCAATGTTGTCCTTGATGAGCACGGGAATTCCGTGCAGCGGCCCGCGCGGACCTTTCGCTTTTCGCTCGCGATCCAATTCGCCCGCGATGGCCAGCGCGTCGGGATTGGTTTGAATCACCGCCCGGAGCGCCAAGCCGCGCCCATCAATCTCCTGGATTCGTTTGAGATATTTTTTGACGAGCGAAACGGAAGTTTGCCGTCCGGTCTTCATCGCCGCTTGCAAGCCACCGATTGTGACTTCATCAAGCTCAAACGTTTTTGGCTCCGACGAATTCCATGCGGACGCAACCGCGCCAGAAGGAAAGCCCGCCAGAAACGGCACGCCGCCAAGAATCGTGAGTTTGAGAAAATCGCGCCGTTTCATGTTCATTTCGCTTCGCTCAAGCTCGCGTGGACGAGTTCGGGCAGATATTTTACCGGCACCGATCCGTGCGAAAGCACTGCCTCGTGATACCGCGCCAGATCGAATTCTTCTCCCAGCTCGCGCTCGATTTGCTGATGTAGCCGGTAATGCGCCATGCGCCCGACAAAATAGGTGCTCAACTGCACGGAAATTTGCTTCGCGCGGATGAGTTTGAGCTTCGCCTCGCACTCGGATTGAAACGCGTCCGCGACGAGAAATTTCATCGCCTCGTCGTCCGTCATCTGCGTGCAGTGCATTTTGTAATCGAGAATCGAGTTGGCCACCGCGCGGAGATAAAATTTTTGCTGCATCAAACGCAGCTTCAAATCGCCGCCGCCGTAGCCCTCGTTGAGCATCGTGACCTCGCCATAAACGGCCCAGCCCTCGACGAACGGGCCGGATTGAAACACGCGGCGGATCAACGACGGAGTGCGGTTGGCGCGTTCCATCTGGACGTAGTGCCCCGGATAACCCTCGTGAATCGTGAGGATTTGCAGCATGTGGCGGTTGTATTCCTCCAGAAAACTTTTCACCTGCTGCGGCGTCCAGTCCGACGGCGGCGGGCTGACCGCATAATAACTCGACGCAGCCGGATCCAGCGGCGGCGCATTTTCGAGATAGGCCAGCGAATTGCCGCGACGAAATTCCGGCATCTCGATGACCTGGCACCGGTCGGGATCGGGCAGTTTCAAATAATTCCGCCCGCGGATGAACGTCTTGATTTTTTCGACCGTCGCCCGCGCGTCGGCAATCAAATCCTCCGGCCGGCCATGCTCCCGGTTCACCGCGTCAATGACTTTCGTGATCGTTTCGCGACGTCCGTCCGCATCGTCGGGCGGCATGGGCGCTTTGGGAAAATAGCCAGCCCAAAGCTGCCGCGCGACGACATACATGTCGCGCCGGACGCTGGCGAATTCCGTCTCGGCGTCCGCCAGATTTTGTTCGGCGGTGACGCCCGCGTCGGTCTCCAGTTCAAATTTTTTGTCGAACTTTCGTTTGCCGATGCGCCATTCACCGGTGGCGCGTGACATCAATTCGCCTTCAAGAAATTTCTGATAATCCTTCAGTTGTTCCGCGGTTTTGGCGGCGGCGGTTTTTAATTGCGCGAGTTGTTGCGCGCTGAGATTCCCTCTCCCCTCGGAGGGGAGAGGGTCAGGGTGAGGGGTGCCTTTGTCGCGAGCC
>ODAK010000840.1_pt1 | contig 34669 bp, 33 predicted proteins | sample 1539591 | NCBI WGS metagenome assembly ODAK01 (sample SAMEA3539303, study PRJEB22396) | soil metagenome | biome: tundra; feature: field; material: soil | place: USA | collected 2010-05 | depth 0.15 m | reverse complement strand
TCTGCTGGTCGGAGCCCTTGAAATTGAACGCCGCCACGTAAGCGCGTGACTGGATCGCTCGCTTGCCGAGATAAATGACCTCCTCGCCGCCGGAGATTTCCTGCCACACCGTCCTATCTGCGTTGAGGCTATCGCGCGACTGATCGACGTAGCCGAGTTTCACGGTTTCGCCGACGCGTAACGTTCCACCGTCCGGTTGTTCCTGACCGGTGATCATGCGGAACAATGTCGTCTTGCCGGCGCCGTTCGGGCCGATCACGCCAACGATCCCGCCCGGCGGCAGCTTGAAGTTCAGATCGTCGATCAGCAGATTGTTGCCATAGGCTTTGCGCACGGCTTCGGCCTCGATCACCACATTGCCCAGACGCGGCCCAGGCGGGATGACGATATCGGCCACGCCGCCGGCCTGCTCCAGCGACTTCTGTTGCAACTCTTCATAGCGTTGGATACGCGCGCGGTTCTTGGTCTGCCGCGCGCGCGGCGAGGACTGGATCCATTCCTCCTCGGCGGCCAACGCACGCTGCCGGGCGCTTTCCTCTTTCTCTTCCTGCCGCAGGCGTTTCAACTTCTGCCGCAGCCACGTCGAGTAATTGCCCTCGAACGGGTAACCGCGGCCACGCTCGATCTCCAGGATCCAGTTGGTCACGTTGTCGAGGAAATACCGGTCATGAGTCACCACCATGACGGTGCCGGCATAATCGTGCAGCGTCTTCTCCAGCCACGCGACGCTCTCGGCGTCGAGGTGGTTGGTCGGCTCGTCCAGCAGCAGCAGGTCGGGCTTTTCCAGCAGCAGCTTGCACAGCGCGACACGCCGCCGCTCACCGCCCGACAATGTCGTGACCTCGGCGTCCGCCGGCGGGCAGCGTAGCGCGTCCAGCGCGATGTCGACACGGCGGTCAAGCTCCCAGCCGTCCTGGCTATCGATTTTCTCCTGCAGGTCGCCTTGCTCGACGAGCAACGTGTTCATTTCGTCATCGCTCATCGGCTCGGTGAATTTCGCGGAGATCTCGTTGAAGCGGTTGAGCGCGGCTTTGAGGTCGGTGAACGCTTCCTCCACATTCTCTCCCACCGTCTTATCCGGGTCCAACCGCGGTTCCTGGGCCAGGTAGCCAACGGTCGCGCCGGGGGCAGCCCATGCCTCGCCGCCGAATTCGGTTTCGATACCGGCCATGATTTTCATCAGCGTGGATTTGCCGGCGCCGTTGACGCCGAGGACGCCGATTTTGACGCCGGGAAGGAACGAAAGTGTGATGCCCTTGAAGACCTCTCGCCCGCCGGGGAAGGCCTTGGTCAGGTCCTTCATCACATAGACATATTGGTAGCTGGCCATCTTATTGATCTTCCTGCATTTTTTCGTCTATTTTTAGTCTGTTCAGGTCCTGTGTGGAAAACTTTCTCGATTTCGGCCCGCGAGGAGGTCCGTGGAACTCGACCTGAACCAACGTCATCCCAACAAACTCCAACCTATGATGCCTCTCCGCGTCGCCAGCCCATGGCGTCTCTTTTCCCATGATTCCCCGGCCGGTCACAGAGCGGGGAGACCGACCCCGCGATGCCTGGGCCTGCCGGACCGAATTGTTGGCTGAGACCCTTTCGGGACAATTAACTTACAAGGATTTCCACCGAGGCGCGAGGTCTGGATGGGGCGTGCACGCTCCGTGAAAAGGAGCGGCGCGGGCTTACCCCCGGCAACGCCTCTCGCACAGAGGCGGTAGGACACCACGTGCTCCGTCGGACTCCGATCGCGAGACGGGCGGAGCCCCGAATGGCTCCGCCGAAGGCGGAGCCGACAAACGCGCCGGTGATCCGTTGCAGATGGATTTGCAGAGCCTTCTCGTTCAGCGCCGCCCCGAAGACTTTGGCTGCACCGGCGACGTGCTCCCCGGTCGCATCGCGGATGGGCGCGCACCTCCTTGCCGTCCGGCGCCTTGCCTGGACGCGGGATGGTCAGCACGCAATGCCCGGTACCGGCGTCATATACAGGGATCGGCGGGAAGCAGCGTTCGTCGTAATGCGCGTTGAACAGCGACAACTGCTGATGGCCATGCACCGTATCCGCCGTGTCATCGATTCGGCATGTTAAATGGTGCCGAAGGAGCGGCGCGTGAGCAACCGATATCCGAAAGACCGTGTTGCATGGCCTGTCCTACGCTGCCGCCCTGGTTTTATTTTTCCGCCACTCGCTCGGTTTGGTTCCACCACCCGCCACCAAGCGCCTGGAACAGGCCCGCGGTGTCGGTGAGCCGGGCCGCCTGTGCCTGCACCAGGGCCAACTTCGCCACCTGATAAGCCTGCTCGGCATTGAGCAGAGCCAGATAGGCGACCTGCCCGAGCTCCAACTGTTTGCGCACAATGGCGAGACTGCTTCCGGCCGCCTGTTCCGCCGCGACCGCCGCGGCCAGCGCGTCAGCATCGGATTGCAGCGCGTGCAACGCATCGGCGACATTCTGGAAGGCCGTGATCACAGTGCTTTTGTATTGCGCGGCGGCCTGATCGAAACCGGCTTCAGCGGCGCGCTGCTTATGCAGCAGCATCCCGCCGTCGAAAATCGGCGCGGTCAATCCGCCCGCGAGCGTCCAGAAGTTCGTTCCCGGGGTGAACAAATTTGAAAACGCGCTGGCACTGTTGCCCACGCTGGCATTGAGCGTGATCTGTGGCAGCCGGGCCGCTACGGCCACGCCGATCTGAGCGCTGGCCGCATGCAGGGTTGCTTCCGCCGCGCGCACATCGGGGCGCTGCTCCACCAACTTCGACGGCAAAGTGACCGGAAGGTCTCGCGGCAGCGTCAGGTCCGCGAGTTGGAAGCGGGCCGCGACATCCTCGCCTGGGAAGCGGCCCGCCAGAGCGATCAACGCGTCACGCTGCTGCGCCAGTTGCTTCTGCAACGGAGGTAACGCCAATTGTGCCTGAGCCAATGCCGCTTCCTGCGCCGCGACGTCGGCCATTGAGATCTGACCCAGCGCGTATTGCTTGCGCAGGATCGCCAGCAGATCGGATTCGACCTTGATGGTCTCCTGGGTGGCGGCGATTTGCCCGCGTAACGACGCTTCCTGCAAAGCCCCGGTCACGACGTTGGCTGTTAGCGTCACATACGTCGCATCAAGCTGGAAACGCAGGTTTTCGGCCTGGGCTTCCAGTGACTCGACCGCGCGGCTGTTGGCGCCGAACACGTCCGGAACGAACGACAGGTTCAGCTGTGGGGTGATCAGGCTGTAGTACGGATTGCCCGAGGCCGACGCCGGGGAAATCGCCGCGGTCGGGGTAACGTTGCGGCTGGCGGACAATCCCGCTGAAATCTGTGGATACCAGGCACCTTTCTGCGCGGCGGTATTCTCCCGCGCCTGGCGCAATGCCGCCTGGGCCGCGATCAGGTTTGGACTGGCCTTGATCGACTGCTCGATCAGGTCGTTGAGCGGTTGAGAGTGGAACAACGTCCACCATTGTCCCGGGATGTCCATATCGGCGACGAAACGCTGCGCGGCGCCGAATTCGGCATGGGCGGACACGGTCCGCGCGGGTGGTGCTCCAGGCATATAGCCGGTCACCGCGGGCGCATCGGGCTTTTTGAAGTTGGGGCCGACGGCACAACCGGCGAGCAACACCGCCAGGGAAAGAGACGTTACGCGCATCGCTTATTCCGCCAGCTCGAGTGGAACGGTCAACTCGCCTTCGACCGTTTCCCCGCGGGAGAACAGGTCAATCAGCACCGGGAGCACGATCAGGATCAGCACCGGCGCCAGCAGTATGCCACCGACCACGACCAGCGCCAGTGGCCGTTGCACCTGTGAGCCGATACCAGTGGACACCGCCGCGGGGGCGAGACCGACGGCCGCCACGACGCACGTCATCATCACCGGGCGAAACTGAACCTGACACGTGCGGAGAATGGCGGCACCGCGATCGATGCCGCTCTCCAGTGCCTGATTGAAGTATGTGAGCACGATGATGCCATCCATGGCGGATATGCCGAACAGCGCGACAAATCCGATCGCCGCCGAAACGCTGAACGGCGTTCCGGTGAAGTACAAGGCGAAAATACCGCCAATCAACGCCATCGGAATGACGCTTGCCGCCAGCAGCATGTCGGTCAGGGAGCCGAAGTTGATGTACAACAACAGACAAATCAGCACGATCGCCAGCGGCACCACGATCGCGAGCCGGCCTATCGCGTCCCGCGGATTGCCGAACTCGCCGACCCAGTCCATGTGATAGCCTCCTGGCAACAGCACCGCATCGGCGATCCGCTTTCGCGCTTCGAGCACGGTGGTACCGAGGTCGCGGCCGCGCACGCTGAATTTGATCGGGATGTAGTGTTCTTGCTTCTCGCGATAAATGAACGCCGCGCCGGAGGTCAGCCGTACATTCGCGACGTCCATGAGCGGTATCTGGACGACGCCACTCGCATACGGCACGGGTTCGCCGGCCGGGCCGAGTGCCGGCGGATTGACGGATAAATGGACGATCGGGAGGGCCTTGATGACTGATGCAACCTCTTTCAACCCTCATAAGGAGGAGGACGAGGGTTACCTGGCGGCCGAAGCCGGACGGAGACTTTCCGACAATCCCTGTCCTCGCGGCACGATCCGCCATGCCGAGTGGCAGCGCGGATGGCAGAGGAAGAGTGATGAAACCAGGCGCGCCGTAAGATTGGGCCGGGTATAATGATGATTCGCCGAGTGGATGCACGACACGTAACGTGCTGTCGGGGAAACGTTCATTCAGTGCCGATTGCAACATGTTCGGCAGGGTCATCAGCAATCCGGTCAATGCGTCGAGCGGCAACACGATGCGATACGTCTCGCCGCCGATGGCCGCGAAGCCAAGGCAAACTTGTTCGCCGCCCGGAAGGACAGCCCATGTGGTGAGCTTTCGACCTTCGATGTATGCGAAACTGTCCGGCACGCGATCCATTCCGTGTCCCTCCATACGCTATTTCTGACTGTATATAGCGTAGCGCGCGAAAAGTCCACCCACGGCACGCGCACGAAAATTCGTTCAGTGCCCGGTGGCCGCGTGATCCGGTTTCAAATCGATAAGCGGCGTCCCATCGAGACAATCAAGCCCGCGCACCTGCAATGTCCCGCCCTCGACCGCCACCAGTTCCACGAAGGACGAAGCGATGGGGTTCGGCCGGACCGGCGAACGCAAGGCAAATGTTCCGGTCGTCCGCCCCGTCCGGAACGGTGTCTGCAACACGAGATCGCGGCGCGCGCGATGCATCCAGTACAGCACCTGAATGCGCCGGTGACCCGCCAGACCGGTCAGCGCCGCGTGCCAGCGTTCATCGATCACGATGGTGCAGATCGATCCGTCTTCCTTGCCTCGCTTCGGACACTCGCTTCGCGTTTTCCATGGAGTGTGGATAACGCCAATGAAATACACGCCCGCATCAGTACGTGCCGGCAATTCGACCGCCACCTCTCCTGGGCGCGGCTCCATATCGGGATCGGAAGAACCGTTTGTCATCGCATCAGCGTACCACAAGGCGCCGACGCGGGCCAGAAACAGCGGACGGGATTCCCGCGCCGCTCCGGACCTTGGGATCGACTTCGCCGAGCGAAACAACCGATTGTTGTCCTGTCGCATTGGTCGCCACCAGATAGTAGCGCAGGATCGCGTTCTTGCCGTTGTCGCCGGCCGGCGTGCTGGTGGTGATGGCATAGCCGCCGACCTGTTGCGCTCCCGTGCCGACACGATCGCGCCCTACCTGACGCGGGAGCAAGGCAAGCCATTGCCCGAGGCCAAGGGCGAGGTGATGGCCTGCGCCGACGTCATCGACTGGTTCACCGAGGAAGCCCGCCGCTCCTACGGCCGCGTCATTCCCGCGCGGGCGGACGGCATCTACCAGCTCGTGGTCAAGGAACCGGTAGGCCCAGTGGCGGCGTTCACGCCATGGAACTTTCCGATCAATCAGGTGGTGCGGAAACTTTCCATCGCGCTGGCGGCGGGTTGCTCGATCATCGTCAAGGCGGCGGAAGAAACCCCCGCCTCGCCCGCCGAGTTGATCCGTTGCTTCGCCGATGCCGGCGTTCCCGCGGGCGTCATCAATCTCGTCTACGGCGTGCCAGCGGAGATCTCGGAATATCTCATTCCGCACCCGATCATCAAGAAGATGTCGTTCACCGGTTCCACCGCCGTCGGCAAGCAACACGCCGCCCTCGCCGGTCGCCACATGAAGCGCGTCACCATGGAACTGGGCGGTCACGCTCCGGCCATCGTGTTCGACGACGCCGATGTCGAAACCGCGAGCCGGCTGCTGGCGGGTGCCAAATTCCGCAATGCCGGTCAGGTCTGCGTGTCACCCACGCGGTTCCTGATCCAGGAGAAAGTGTACGAGCAATTCGTCGACTCGTTCGTCGGCCATGCGAACGCGCCGCGGGTTGGTGACGGAATGGAAACGTCCACCACCATGGGCCCGATGGCCAACCCTCGGCGCATCGCCGCGATGGAGATGTTCATCGGCGACGCCACGCGAAAGGGCGCCACCGTCAGAACCGGAGGCAACCGAATCGGCAACAAAGGCAACTTCTTCGAACCGACCGTCATCACCGACGTGCCGAAGGACGCGCGGGTCATGCATGAGGAACCGTTCGGTCCGCTCGCGGTGATCGCTCCATTCAGCGGGTTCGATGAGGTCGTGACGGAAGCAAACCGGTTGCCATACGGCCTCGCCTCCCACGCCTACACGCGCTCCGCCAAGACCGCGAACGCGATCGCGGCGGCGTTGGAGAGTGGTATGATCTCGATCAATCACCATGGTCTCGCGCTGCCGGAAGTACCGTTCGGAGGTGTGAAAGATTCCGGCTACGGCTCAGAAGGCGGCCTGGAGGCGATCGAGGGTTATCTCAACACAAAGTTCGTCACCCAGGCTGGTCTCTGATCGCATCGCCCCGGGCGAAGCGCAACCTTGCGTTATACCCATCAGAATACGGCATCGGGGGAGTTGTTGTTCCATGGCGGACACGGGATATTCGGTTTTCGCACCGTATGCGCGGGGCCGCGGGCTCGCGATGACGCCACGGACCGATGACGATCAATCCGCCATTCGCATCGATGAACCGCGATGCGATCACCGGCATCAGTTCGCTCTGTCTCCGCTACCGCCGCGGCTTGTGCGGCGGCCCGCGCCAGCCCAGACCGAGGACCTGGAAGACTCGTCGACGCGGCGCACCAAGATCTGGGAATTTAGCCAGAATCTGCATTGTTCCATCCTCGGCACGTGCCTCTCGACCGGGGAGCTACGTCAGACCCTCACCCGCCTCGGCCTGGCACAGAGCGATTGGACCGATCACGATTTGCATCACAAGGCGGTAAGCCTCGCGGCGAAGCACGATCAGGCCGCGAAGCTGCTGCACAAGGCGCTGGATCGGCGGCATAAACTGCCGATCAGCCAGTTCGGCAAAGCACGAACGGAGGCGGAGCTGACCGCGCTGTGGCGCGATGCCGTGAAACGAGGCGATATTCCGGGTGCGTACTGGGTTGTGCTGACCCATCCCGCCACGACACCGGCGTTGGTGCGGCTGGTGTTTGGTGAAGTGCACATGCTGTCACACCTTGTCGGTGCCGCGAACCGCGCGGACATCCGGCGTCTGTGCGATCTCGAACAGCGCAACGCCGAACTGGAGGCAAAGCTGCGTCGTCAGCAGGAGGCGTTGCACCAGGCCGTCGTCACGCGCGACGCCAGTATCCGCGATTTGCGCCAATCCCTGCGCCAACGGCTGACGGACGAAGCACCGGTCGCCGCCGGCGATGAAACCGCCGCCTTGCGAGCGCTTGCCGCCGATCTGGAAAAGCGGCTCGCCGCCGAAAGCCGTCGCCGCATGGCGGTCGAAGCGCGTGGAGCGGAAACGCGCGATGACCTGGCGCGAGAACGCGCGGCACGCGGTGCGCTGGAAGCCGAGGCCACATCGTTACGCGCTGAGCTTGCCGCGGTCGAGGCCGACCTTCAGCCGGAGAACGCGGAGCCTCTCTGGCGGATAGACGGAATTTCGTTCCTCTATGTCGGCGGCAGTCCCAATCAGGTCGCGCATCTCCGCGCGCTGTCCGAAAGCCGGGGCGCGGAACTCCTGCACCATGACGGCGGCATCGAACATCATCCCGACCTGCTGGCCGGCCTGACGTCACGCGCCGATATCGTGCTGTTCCCGGTGGACTGCGTCAGTCACGACGCCGCGCTGATGGTCAAGCGCCTGTGCCGCCAGACGGCCAGGCGCTTTATCCCTCTGCGGTCCGCCAGCGCGACATCGTTTCTCGCGGCGCCGCAGCCGTTAGCCGCCGCCGCGTCTGTTGTGTAATCAGACGCCGACCATCACGTCGGAAGCCTTGATCACGGCGGTGGCCTTCATACCGGGCTTCAAACCAAGCTCCTCAGCGGACTCGTTGGTGATGGAAGCGGTGATCGTCACCGTGGGCGACACCTCGATCGTGATGTGCGAGGTCGTGGCACCTGGTTTCACGGTTTTGATCGTGCCGGCGATCTGGTTGCGGGCGGAAAGTTTCATCACAGGCCTCCGTCGGGAAGCACCCTACTTAGCGCGGAAGCGGTTAAGCGCAAGCAAATGCTTTCGCGCCGCCGCCGCCGCATCGACCTCAATCGCACGGTAGCGCTCGATGACCGCCTTTCCCGCCTGGGTCAACACCGTGCCACCGCCACCACTGCCGCCGGCCGCGGTTTCAACGACCGGAGCGCCGAGACCGGTGTTCAGGTCCTCGACGAGTTCCCACGTCCGGCGATAGGACATGCGCAAGGCCCGCCCGGCAGCGGAAATGGAACCTGACCGTGCAATTTCCTCCAGCACGGCGATCTTCCCTGGCCCAATTCGCAGCCCGCCCGCCAAATCGATCCTGATGTTCAGGCGATCGCCGGCATTGCCCGATTCCTCGGATTTCTGTTTTTTCTTCGGCATGACAAGATACCCAAACACGACCGGAGCCCAGGATCAATCATACGCGTGCCCCGGTGGCCTCCGCGCTGTCGCCCAGGCGTGCCGAGACGACAACGACATGTCGTTGCCCATGGGACATATCGTAGCCCATGGCGAGCAGCGCCCACTCGATGCGTCGCCATGCGGGATTTCCCTCGCGGCGTATTGCCGCTATATCGACCGGCATATACCGTGACAAACATTGAGACCAATATGCTCCGCCGTCTGATATTGCTTCTGCCGCTGCTTTGTTCAGGTGTCGCGTTGGCGGCCGAGGTGACCGATTCCACCGGCCGAGCAGTCCAAATTCCCGATAAGGTCCTGCATGTGTTGCCGGCTGGCCCACCCGCCGCCATCTTGCTTGAGGCCATCGCCCCGGATCTGATGCTCGGCTGGCCTGGACCGTTGTCCGACGACGCAAAGGCATTACTCCCGGACAACGCCAATCATCCGCGCATTCCCCGCCTGACCGGGCGAGAAGATGTGACGGACAAGATCAAGGCGCTGAAGCCGGACCTGATCATCGACTACGGCGAAGTGACGCCGCGCTATATCGAACTGGCCCAGGCGACCCAGCAAAAGACCGGCATTCCAACCCTGCTGTTCGCCGGTTCACTCGACAACATTCCGCGGGTCATTCGCGAGGCAGGGGCCATTCCGCACCGGGAGGCACGCGCCGAAACGCTGGCGACCTTCGTGGAGGCGATGCTCGCGTTGCCGGTTATTCCGTTGCTCGCCTCGTTGGGCGCGCATCCCCGCGTCCTGTACGCGCGTGGCGCGGACGGCCTGACGGTCACCGCGCCCGACACCGACGTGACCGAGGTGTTCAAACACCTCGGTTGGCAAGTGATCGCGCCGGATGGCCAAGGTACGTTCCGCGCCTCCACCATCGCGGCGATCGGCGCCCTCGATCCGGATATCGTGATTTTCTCCGACCCGGCGATGCGCGAGACCCTGGCGCACTCCGACACCTGGAAATCCGTGCGGGCGATCCGGGAAGGCCATGCCTTGGTCGCGCCTGGCTTGCCATTCGGTTGGATCGAGGAACCGCCGTCGATCAACCGGTTGCTCGGCCTCGCTTTTCTGGGCGGTCATGAACCCGCGAGCATGGCGGCGACGTTCCACGCGGTGGTCTATGGCCATGCTCTGACACCCCCGCGACTTGATGCCGTGCTCGGCGGCGTCCGCTCCATCCAACCCTGAGAGGTTCCGTCATGCGTTTGCTGTACGTTTTGATTGTTCTGCTGCCGCTCGCCGCGCGCGCGCAGGAGGTGACGGTGTTCGCGGCGGCGAGTTTGACCGACGCGATGAAGGATATTTCCGTGAAATGGGCGGCGGCGGGACATCAACCGTTGCGGATGTCGTTCGGATCGAGTTCGACTCTGGCGCGACAAGTCGAGCAAGGCGCACCGGCGAACGTGTTCGCCTCAGCCGACGAAAAATGGATGGACTATCTGGTGGAGAAGCAACTGATCGCCGCCGGCACGCGGAAAAGTCTGCTTGGCAACGATCTCGTGCTGGTGGTCGCCACCGCCAGGCCGGTGCACGTAACGATCAACAAAAGCTTCGACCTGGCGGCTCTTTTGGGTGCCAACGGACGGCTGGCGACCGGCGATCCGGCACATGTTCCGGTCGGAATTTATGCCGAGCAGGCGCTCAGGAAGCTTGGTATGTGGGACAGCATTTCCCCGAAACTGGCCCGGACGGAAGACGTGCGCGCCGCATTGTTGCTGGTGGAACGCGGTGAGGCACCCGCGGGTATCGTTTACGCCACTGACGCCGCGGTCTCGAAGGCCGTCATGATCGCCGGAACTTTCCCGGCCGACAGCCACGATCCGGTCTCGTATCCATTCGCGGTCACCAAATCGGGCGACACGGCCGAGGCGCACGCTTTGCTCGCCTTCCTGACCAGTCCCCCCGCGCGCGAGGTGTTCGTGCAACGCGGCTTCAAGGTCGAATGACCTGATCCTCTCGCCTGAAGAATGGGAAGCCGTTCGGCTCACTTTGGTCGTCGCGGCGCGCGCGGTTGGCTTCGGCCTGCCGCTCGCGGTCGTGATGGCCTGGGTTTTGACGCGTTACCGCTTCCCTGGGCGGTCGCTGCTGAACGCGCTGGTGCATCTGCCGCTGGTGCTGCCTCCGGTCGTTACGGGCTGGCTGCTGCTGATCCTGTTCGGCATTCGCGGGCCGATTGGATCGTTGCTGTTGGCGTGGTTCGATATTCGACTGGTCTTCACCACGGCGGGCGCCAGCCTCGCCTGTGCCGTCATGACGTTCCCGGTGATGGTGCGGTCCGTCCGGCTGTCGTTGGAGGCCGTTGATCCCGGTCTTGAGCAGGCCGCGCGTACCCTCGGCGCGGGGCGGTTGGACCGGTTGTTCAACGTGACCCTGCCGCTGGCCTCCCCGGGGATCCTGGTCGGCGGGATCGTCGGCTACGCCACCTGCCTCGGCGAGTTCGGCGCGGTGATCACCTTCGCCGCCAACATCCCGGGTCAGACGCAGACGTTGCCGCTGGCGATCTACGCCGCGCTGCAGGTGCCAGGCGGCGAACAGAAGGCCGCGGAACTGTCGCTGATATCGCTGACCCTCGCTTTGATCGGACTGTTGCTGTCGGAGTGGCTGGGGAAGCGATTGAACGTGGCACTCGGCAGATGAGTCTGTCGGTCCGGTTGCGTCACGACTTTCCCTCGGCGCGTATCGATATGGCGTTTGAGGTCCCGTCCGCTGGCGTGACGGTGCTGTTCGGCCCGTCGGGCGCTGGCAAGTCAACGATCATTCTCGCCGCCGCCGGCCTGCTGCGACCCAACGAATGCCGGATTGAGGTCGATGGCCAGATAATGGCCGACACCGAAACCGGAATGTGGTTGCCGCCGGAACAACGCCGCACCGGCCTGGTGTTTCAGGACGCAAGGCTGTTCCCGCATATGTCAGTCGCGACCAATCTGCGTTTCGGCATGCGGCGCGCCCGTCCCGGAACGATTCGATTTGATGACGTCGTGGATTTATTGGGTATCGCCGCGTTGCTCGATCGCCGGCCAAACACATTGTCGGGCGGCGAGCGTCAGCGTGTGGCAATCGGGCGCGCCCTGCTGGCGCAACCTCAGTTGCTGTTAATGGACGAACCTTTGGCCAGCCTGGACTCCGCGCGCAAGTCGGAGATTTTGCCCTGGCTGACACGCCTGAAGACAGCGCTGCGGCTGCCGGTCCTGTACGTGACCCACGACCTTGATGAGTTGACGCGGCTCGCCGACTCGATGGTGCTGATTGAGGCCGGCCACGTGGTTGGCTTCGGTCCGTTGGCGGAGATGGCGGCACGCGCCGACCTGCCGCTGGCGCTGCGGGATGATGCCGCCGGACTGCTGCATTGTCGCGTGGCCGAGCACGACGTTGGCCGTCAACTCACCCGCCTGGATGCGGGCGGTGCGACGTTCCTGGTGCCGTTGCTGGATGCCGAGGTTGGCGCCGCGTGCCGTATTCGCATTCCGGCGCGCGAAGTCATCCTCGCCCGTCGGGCGCCGGATGCCATAAGCCTGCACAACATCATTGCCGGAACCGTTCGCCGGATCGCGGGAGATCCCGCGCGGCGAGCGGTGATGGTGGAGATCGCGCTGGCGGACGGCGCGCTGCTGGCCCGGGTCACGCCCGACGCCATTACCCGCCTGGCGCTGTCTCTGGGCGGGCCGGTCCTGGCGCTGATCAAATCCACCTCGATCGAGGTGCTCGGCGGCTAAGGGTTGCGCTCCGACGTTATATTTTGGTGTATATCGCGAAGCGCACCTCGCGCGCCTTCGGTCACGAAAGTGTCTTTCACGATGAATGCGCCGTTCGATCCGTCCTTGCGGTTCACTGAGAAGCTCGCCGTCGGTCAGCCGGTCTCACGCATGGAGGATCCGGTTCTGTTACGTGGCGAGGGCCGCTATAGCGATGACCTCAATCGTACCGGGCAGCTTTATGGTGTGATGGTGCGAAGCCGGGTCGCGCACGGGATATTGCGGTCAATCGACACCGAAGCCGCACGCGAGATGCCTGGCGTCCGCGCCGGGATCACGCTCGCCGACCTGGACGCGGCGGGGATCAAAAACATGCCGGCGGCGGCGGGCAAGCACCGCGATGGCTCTCCCACGCCACGCCCGCCGCAGCGGCCGTTGGCGACCGATCGTGTCCGGTATGTCGGCGAACCGATCGCGATGGTCGTGGCGGAAACGAACAAGGAGGCCAAGGACGCGGCCGAGGCGATCTTTGTCGATATCGACCAGTTGCCCGCGGTCACGACCGCCAGCGCGGTGGACTACGGACTGCCGCGTGCTTCCGACCTTCCCACACTGGGCGTTGAGAGTCACCCGGTTCCGGCGCGCACCAATCCGCTTGGCGCCAAAGGCCGCGGGGAGGCGGGTTGCGCGGGTTCGCTTCCGGCGGTGATGAACGCGGTGGTCGATGCGCTGTCGGAATTTGGCATCACGCATATCGACATGCCGGCGACGCCGCATCGGATCTGGCAGGCAATTCAGGCGGCACGCGGCTGAGGAGAAGCCGAAACTTACTTAACATTCGGACCTCTGGCACGCTGACGCTGTATATCATTTTTCATAGCGTAGCAGTAAGCCCAGATAGATGGAAGCGGCCCAGGGACGTCAGATATGGCCACCTCCGGACGCAACCTGGCTTCGAGGGATCGCGGATCGGGGATCACGCCGAGCCAGACTTTTTCGTGTAAGACCATCGCCGGCCTGAACCAGGAGCGCTCGTCATGAAGTTTGGCATTCACAATCCATCATGGATCTTTGGCCCCGACCCCGCGGAAGCGTTCGAGGGTGTGAAGGCCAAAGCGCAATGGGCCGAGAACCATGGCTTCACGTGGTTCTCGGTCATGGACCACCTGATCCAGATCGGCCACATCGGCGCGCCGGACGAACCTTTCATAGAGGGCTGGACCGTGCTGTCGGCGCTCGCCGCGGTGACCAGCCGGGTTCGCCTGGCCACGCTCGTTTCATCGGTCGCGTTCCGCAATCCCGCGCATCTGGCCAAGATCGCGGCGGGCGTCCATCTGATCAGCCGGGGACGGCTCACCCTCGGCATCGGGGCGGGCTGGTTCGAGGAAGAGTATCGCCAATACGGCTGGGAATTCCCACCCCACCCCGCGGTGCGCATTCGCCAGATGGAGGAGGCTGTGCGCCTGATCATCGGGATGTGGACGGAGAAGCGATCGACGTTCACCGGCAAGTATTTCCACGTCCGGGACGCGATCCTGGAGCCCAAGCCGTCACCGCGGCCGCCCATCATGATCGCCGGCGGCGGTGAGCAATTGACGTTGCGCGCGGTCGCTCGTTTGGCGGATGCCTGCAATGTCGGTGGCGACCCGGACATGGTGAAGCACAAGTACGCGGTTCTTCGCCGCCATTGCGAAGCCGCGCAGCGGGACTACGAAACGATCGAGCGGACCAACATCGCCAGTTTCCTGTTGGCTCGAGACGAGGCGGCGCTGGCGGCGAAACGCGAAAGGCTCGGCGCCGCCGCGGCGTTCCGGGGCTTTTCCGGCACAGTCGCACAGGCCACCGATCTGATCGGTCAGTACCGCGATGCCGGCGTGCAACTGCTCATCAGCAGCGCCTTCAGGAACGACCGCGAGACCCACGAGCTTGTCGCGTCGGATATCATGCCCCACTTCACATGAGAGACGCGTGTAACGTCCGCCGGGATCGTGAGTCTTCCGTTCGACGCATGTGTGCGTTGCCCTCGGCTGACAATGGAGCAAACCATGTATCGCATCGCCCTGAACGCGCACCACGTCCGCCAGGCGCTCGTGGCCGCCGGTCTGGTCGCCGGGGCCGCCTTCCTGCTGCCGATGGCGCGGACGTCCGCTGAGACGGCACAGGCTCTGCCGGCGCCCGCGGTGGACGAAACGCCCGGCAAATCGGCAACCGAGGTCGCGGTCTTCGCCGGAGGCTGCTTCTGGGGCGTGCAGGGTGTGTTCGAGCATGTGAAGGGGGTCACGCGGGCGGTCTCCGGCTATGCTGGCGGCAGCGTCGCCGATCCGGGCTACGAACAAGTGAGCATGGGTACGACCGGCCATGCCGAGTCGGTCAGCGTGGCCTTCGATCCGACGCGGATCAGTTATGGAAAACTGTTGCAGATCTTCTTTTCCGTGGCGCTCGATCCGACGCAGGTGGATCGGCAAGGCCCGGACCGGGGAACCCAGTATCGCTCGGCGTTGTTCGTCAGTGGCGCGGATCAGGAGCGAGTAGCACGCGCATATGTCGCTCAGCTTGAAGCCGCGCATGCCTTCAGCCGTCCGATCGCCACGCGGATTGAACCAGCCGGGCCGTTCTATCCCGCTGAGGCGTACCATCAGGATTATCTGGAACATCATCCGGACGCGCCGTACATCGCCATCAACGACATGCCGAAAGTCCGCGCCGTGCAGACCTTGTTTCCGGCGAACTGGCGAACCGAACCGGCGCTGGTGGTCAAGACGGCAGCCGGGAACTAAACACTCCCTCCCGAACAACGCAGCGCCAAACGGAGCAGCACGATATGGCGGACAAGGTTTACCCGGTGACACGCGGCGACGCCGGATGGCGCCAGCTTCTGACACAAGAACAATATCACGTGATGCGAGATCATGGGACGGAAGCGCCGGGAAGCTGCGCGCTGCTGCTGGAAAAGCGGCATGGCCGGTTCTCCTGTGCCGGCTGCGATCAACCACTGTTCGACTCACACGGGAAGTTCGAGAGTGGAACCGGCTGGCCCAGTTTCAATGACCCGATCGAGGGAGCGGTGGAAACGTCGGTGGATCGAAGCTACGGCATGGTGCGCACCGAGGTCCATTGCGCGAACTGCGGCAGCCATCTCGGGCACGTGTTCGACGACGGTCCGCCGCCGACGAATCTGCGGTATTGCATCAATGGAGTCGCGATGAATTTCGTGCCCGCCTGACGCGGTTCCTTTTCCGAGAGCGGCGGACCTTTTCCTCCGTCATGTCAGGCAGTATATAACGCTTAACACCCGAGGCGATCCATTGCCCCGGCACGGTTCACCTGGAGGGAATTCTCATGGCACATGAACAACAGCACTACGTCAACGGACAATGGGTGGCCCCGCTGGAGCCCGTCCTGCTCGACGTCATCAATCCCTCCACCGAGGAAGCCTTTACCCAGATCGCGGTGGGTGGCCCGAAAGATGTCGACCGCGCCGTCGCCGCCGCGAGAGCCGCGTTCCCCGCATTCTCCCGCACCTCGCGGAAGGACCGGCTGGATCTGCTGCGCGCCATTCTGTCCGAATACAACAAGCGGCGTCAGGATATCGCGGAGTGCCTGTCGCGCGAAATGGGTGCCCCCCTCGCCTTCGCGCTACGAGCGCAATCCGGCACCGGCACCGCCCATTTGACCCGGATGATCGAGGTCCTGGAAACCTACAAATTCGAGGATGTCGAAGGCTCGACCTTGATCGCGCGGGAGCCGATCGGTGTCGTTGGTCTGATCACTCCCTGGAACTGGCCGATCAACCAGATCGTCTGCAAGGTCGCGCCGGGGATCGCGGCCGGTTGCACGATGGTGCTGAAACCCTCTGAGGTCGCGCCGCTGAACGCCATCATCTGGTCGGAAGTCATGCACGCCGCGGGCGTTCCGGCGGGTGTCTACAACATGGTGCAGGGCGAGGGCGCGGTGGTCGGCAGTGCCATGTCGGCGCATCCCGATATCGACATGATGTCGTTCACCGGCTCCACGCGTGCCGGTATTCTGGTAGCCCAGGCCGCTGCTCCCACCGTCAAGCGGGTCTGTCAGGAACTGGGCGGCAAATCGGCCAACATCCTGTTGCCTGACGTGGATTTCCAGACCGCGGTGACGAAGGGCGTGGTCGGCATGATGGGCAACAGCGGGCAATCGTGCAACGCGCCGACCCGGATGTTCGTCCCCGCCGGCCGGCAGGACGAGGTCAAGGCGATCGCCAAGGCCGCGGCCGAGGGCATTGTCGTCGGCGACGTCAACGATCCGAAAACCAATCTCGGTCCGGTGGTCAGCGAAGTTCAGTACAACAAGATCCAGCGCCTGATCCAGGCCGGCATCGACGAGGGCGCGGAACTGGTCACCGGCGGTCCCGGCCGTCCGGAGAACCTGAACCGCGGCTACTTCGTTCGCCCCACCGTGTTCGCCAATGTGCGTAACGACATGACCATCGCGCGTGAGGAAATCTTCGGTCCGGTGCTTTCGATCTTGCCGTACAAGGACGAAGCGGAAGCAATCCGGCTCGCGAATGACACGGTCTATGGCCTCGCGGCCTATGTGCAGTCCGCCGACCGCGCGCATGCGAACCGAGTGGCCGCCGAGATGCGGGCGGGGAATGTGTTCGTGAACTATGCGGCGGGCGATACAGCGGCGCCATTTGGCGGTTACAAGCAGTCGGGGAACGGTCGTGAATACGGCAAATGGGCGCTCGATGACTTCACCGAGATCAAGGCGGTGATCGGATACGAGGCCGCGTAACGACCGGCGAATTCGGATGCAGAAGAGCGGCGATCCTCTGATCAATGCGTTTCCGATCTACGACGTGACCAGGACCTCCACCGACATCCCTTGAAACGCGTCGGGCATGCCCACGAAACTGCCGGCCACCGGCACGGCCTGCCGTATGTCACGGGCGACGGCGACCGGGATCAGATTGAAACCGCCGACACCGCGGTTGGTGGGATCGAAGGTGATCCACCCCGCGCCCGGCACATAGATTTCCGCCCAGGCATGGGTTGAACCCGCGTCTCCGGGTGTCGTCGTGGTTGCGTCCGGATGATAGAGGTAGCCGGAAACGATCCTCGCCCCGAACCCAAGACCGCGCGCGGCTTCGACAAACAGAACGGCGAGGTCCCGGCAGGATCCCCAACCAAGATCCAGGGTCTGGACCGGTGATTGGGTGCCCTCATCCTCGCGGCTCTGATAGAGGATGCTCGTCGCCACGCCGGCGCTGAGGTCCTTGAGCAAGGCAAGCGTATCCGTCGGGACACCGCGAACGAAGGCTTGGGCCCAATCCCGCGATCGTGCGGCGGAGTCAGGGTATTGCTGGATCGTCAGCGCGCCGAGATCGATCCATTCATCGGCGGAATATTGGAAGGGATAGTAAATGGCCGAGGCGGCGACGTCGAAGATCGGCCAGGCGACGGCGCTCAGTTCAAGTTCAGCGATGCTGTCGATCACGAGAGTGTCGCTCATCGTTTGAAACGCGGCGGTCGCGACGGCATTGCCGAAGACGTCCTGCGCCCAGGTCACCTGCGCGGCGGGCGTCACCGTCACATTGCTTGATATCAGACGAAGATCGCGGCTCTCACGCGGGCGAAGCATCAAACGGTGCGGTCCAAGGCTGACCGGCCGGCGATAAATGTAAGTCGTCTTGTGATGGATCGTCAGCGCGATCAACGGAAACTCCTGCGTCGGGACATCGCGAGGTCACGCGTAGCTCAGTCCTCGCCTTGTGAAAACCCGGCGGAAGCGGCAGATCAACCAACCGGCCATGGATCGCGTTCCCATGGACGATCCAGAGAGGAGGCATCAGCTGTGCCAGTACGCCATCGGGAACGACATCGCACGGAACAGAGCGGCTGGCTGCGCGCCACCGTACTGGGCGCCAACGATGGCATCCTTTCAACAGCCAGTCTGGTTCTGGGTGTCGCGGCCGCGCATGGCAGCCGTGGCAACGTGCTGATCGCGGGGATCGCCGGCCTTGTCGCCGGTTCCATGTCGATGGCGGCGGGCGAGTACGTGTCCGTACACTCGCAGGCCGATACCGAAAACGCCGATCTCGCGAAAGAACGCGCGGAACTTCGAACCAACGCAAAGGCGGAGCATACGGAACTCGCGGCGATCTATGTTGGTCGTGGCCTCGAGCCGTCACTCGCGCGGCAGGTCGCGGACCAACTCATGGCCCATGACGCCCTCGGCGCACATGCCCGCGACGAACTGGGCATCTCCGAGACACTGAAAGCGCGCCCGATCCAGGCGGCGCTCGCGTCGGCCGGCAGCTTCGCCGTGGGAGCGATCATGCCGCTGATCGTTACCGCCGTCGCTCCAGAGGCGGGTCTGCTCGTCGCGGTGTCCGGAACGTCACTGCTGTTTCTCGCGCTGTTGGGGGCGTTCGCGGCACGCGTGGGCGGCGCGGCCATGGGGCCAGGCACGATACGAGTCACGTTTTGGGGCGCATTGGCGATGGGGATCACCGCTGGCGTTGGAGCGTTGTTCGGCACCGTCGTATGAGCAGAAAGGAAGACTTAAGGGCGTTGGCCGGACGTTCGGTCGGCGATGACGGTCCGCGCCGCGGCCGCCACGCAACGCGCGAAGACATCCAGCGCGTCGAATGCGCGATCCTCGCCGTCGGTCGGGACCATCATCGTGAGCCCGCCGCCATGCAGCACAGCGCACGGGATCATCAGATTATCCGGCAATCCGAACCCCTCGACGACAATGCCAGGAAGCGGATCGGGCATCGCGTCCACCTGCGCGCGGCTTCGATCCACGAACAGGGTGGCGGAATTGGAATAGCCAAAGATCGGCCGGCCGCGCCCGAGGAACCAGCCAAGCTCGACCAGCGTGCCGCTATCAGCCGACGTGCCGCGAAACGGGGTCAAATTGGCGATGGCGATGTCGCAGCCCTCCATCATCGCGAGGTCCTTGCGAAAGATCGCCCGAGCGAATGCCTCGTCGGACATGCCCGCCGTGCGCTGGATGTCTTCGTTCAACGGCGTGCGGCCAACAATGCCGTGTTGTGCGCAAATCTCGATCTTCCGCGCCGCGTGCGCCCGCGGGTCCGGCAGGAACACGTCAGGCCCGGCGAGGTAGGCTGTCAGCACGCCTGTCAGCCCCGCTCGACCGGGGCCGGCACACTGCCTCGATTGCGCAAGGCCAACGCTTGCATCGGCGGTGAAAAGCAAGGCCGCTCGATGTAGCGCCCAGATCCGCGCACGGTCCGCAGATCGCCGTCGGTCCACACCAGGTTGCCCTGACTGATCGTATGGCGCGCGAGGCCGGTCACCTGCATGCCCTCGTAGATATTGAAGTCGATATTCTGGTGATGCGTTTTCACCGAGATGGTTCGGCTCGCCTGAGCATCCCAAACGACAAGATCGGCATCCGCGCCGGGCTGCACCGCGCCCTTGCGGGGATACAGATTGAAGATCTGTGCCGTGTTGGCCGAGGTGATGCGAACGAACTCGTTCGGTGTCAGCCGGCCGGTGCCGACCCCATGGTGCCACAGCACGCTCATCCGGTCCTCGATCCCGCCGGTGCCGTTGGGGATGCGAGTAAAGTCGCCGCGCCCGGACGCCTTCTGCGGCGCGCAGAAGCAGCAATGATCGGTCGCGGTCGTCTGTAACTGACCCGAAACGAGGCCCGCCCATAGCGCCTCCTGATGATGTTTCGCGCGAAACGGCGGGCTCATGACGTAAGCCGCCGCGGTGGCCCAGTCCTTGTTGAGGTACACGCTCTCATCGATCAGCAAATGCTGAGCCAGCACCTCGCCATAAACGCGCTGACCCGCGGCGCGAGCGCGCGCGATGGCATCGGCGGCCTCGGTGGTCGATACGTGCACGATGTAGATCGGCGCGCCCAACAGCCGGGCGATGGCGATCACGCGATTGGCCGCCTCGGCTTCCACATCCGGCGGACGCGACAGCGCGTGGCCTTCCGGACCGGTGATGCCGGCCGCCAGCATCTTTTGCTGCAGATGCGCCACTGCCTCCCCGTTCTCCGCGTGGATGTTGCAGATCGCGCCGAGTTCAAGGGCCCGGCCGATGCTGTTCAGCAGCACACCGTCATCCACCATCAGCGCGCCCTTATAGGCCATGAAATGCTTGAAGCTGTTGACCCCGTGCTCGCGAGTGAGAACACCCATTTCGTCCGCCACCCGCTCGGACCACCACGTGACGGCGACATGAAAGCCGTAGTCGGCGGCGGACTTTTCCGATTTCGCGCGCCATGCGTGCCAGGCCTCGATCAAGGAGGTTCCGGGATTGGGAATGACGAAGTCGATGATGCTGGTGGTGCCGCCCGCCACGCCGGCCGAGGTGCCGGTGAAGAAGTCCTCGCTGGCGGTGGTGCCCATGAAGGGCAGCTCCATATGCGTGTGCGGATCGATGCCACCGGGCAGGACCAGCATGCCGCCGGCATCGACGATCCGGGCACCGGTCGGCGCCTCCAGATCGGGTCCCACCGCCGCGATCGTGCCCTCCCGACACAGGACATCGGCGCGGACGGAGTGCTCGGCGGTGACCACCGTCCCGCCCCGGATCAGCAATGTCATGGCAACCTCCCTTCTGATGGACGAACACCGCAGCCTTTCAGCACCAGGGCGACCACGGTTTCGGTCGCGACCGCGAACTCCGCGTCGTCGATCGAGACTTTGCCCAGTACCGCACGGATCTGCACGTCGAAATCGGCGTAGGTTTGCGTCATGGCCCAGATATTGAACAGCAGATGGACCGGATGCACCGCATCCATCAGGCCGCGCGCGGTCCATCCCTCGATCACGGCTGCGAGTTCCGTCACGCGGTTCCGCAATTCGATACCGAGATACATCATGATGTGCGGAGCGCCGCGCAGCAATTCGTCGGCGAAGATGCGGGAAGCGTCCGGCCGCTCGCGGGAATGCGTCATCTTCGCACGGACATATCCGGCAAAGCCCTCGGCCGGATGCCGCTCCGGAACGATCCACTCAGCGGCATCGTCCAGCCACAGCGCGAGGATACCCTCCAACACCGCGCGATACAGACCTTCCTTGGTGCCGAAGTAATAGTGCAGGTTCGCCTTGGGCAGACCAGCCGCCGCCGCGAGTTGTGCCATCGTCGCGCCCTCGAACCCGTGTTTGGCGAAGACCGGTTCGGTCGCGGCGAGGATGTGCTCCACGCTGGTCTGACGGATCGAGGCAACCGCTGTATCCATTTTGTTCAGCCATGCTTATTTGCCCGATCAGTAATCAAACCTGTCCGTTCGGTCAAGAATTTCGTTGACAGGGCCGGACGCGATACCGTTCACTCGCGGAGAGATGGAATGGGGGCCCGGACATTGACTGAGACTGGGACCGAGACTGGGACCGAGACTGGGACCGAGATTGGCGACATCGCCGCCGGCCGGCTGGATGCCACGCGACTGGCGGAAAATTTCGCCGACGCGCACCCGCCGTTGACACCGGCGCAGGCGGTGGTGGAAGCCAACCGCTGCTACTTCTGCCATGACGCGCCCTGCGTCGAAGCCTGTCCGACCGGGATCGACGTCCCCTCGTTCATCCGCAAGATCGCCACCGGCAATCCGCGCGGTTCGGCGCGAACCATTCTCGAGGCCAACATTCTGGGTGGCAGTTGCGCCCGGGTCTGCCCGACCGAGGAACTGTGTGAGCGGGCCTGCGTCCACACCGCGCAGGAACACAAGCCAATCCAGATCGGCGCGTTGCAGCGCCATGCCACCGACTGGCTGATGGCCCAAGGTACCGCACCGTTCGCGCGCGCCGCCGCGACCGGGCGGAAGATCGTGGTGGTTGGCGCCGGACCGGCCGGCCTCGCCTGCGCGCACGGGCTCGCGCGGCACGGTCACGATGTCACGATATTCGAGATGCGGCCGAAACCTGGCGGGCTGAACGAATACGGCATCGCGGCCTATAAGGTCGCCGACGATTACGCCCAACGGGAGATCGCGTTCATTCTGACGATCGGCGGGATCACCATCGAGTACGACAAAGCCTTGGGCCGCGATTTCACGCTGGACACGCTGCGGCGCGATTTCGACGCGGTGTTTCTCGGCCTCGGCCTGGCCGGCGTGAACGCTCTGGGCCTGGACGGCGAGGAATTCACCAGTGTCCGCGACGCGATCGACTTCATCGCCGAACTGCGCCAGATGCCGAAGGATAGTGTCGCGGTCGGCCGGCGTGTCGTGGTGATCGGCGGCGGCAATACGGCGATCGACGCCGCGACGCAGGCGCGCCGTCTGGGCGCGGAAGAGGTAACGATCGTCTATCGCCGCGGCCCGGAGCACATGACCGCCACCGGCAAAGAACAGCAATGGGCGCAAACCAACAACGTGCGCATCCGGTACTGGGCTGCACCCACCTGCTTGTTCGGGGAGGAAACGACGCTCACCGACGTCGAATTCGCCAGGACAAAGCTCGACCCGTCCGGCCAGCTGACGCTGACGGACGAGACCTTCGTGCTGACCGCCGACATGTTATTGAAGGCGATCGGCCAGACTTTCGTATCGACCCCGATCCAGCGTGCGGACGACGTGCCGGCGGTGCGAAACGGACGCATTGTGGTTGATGCCGAACGCCGCACGACTTTGCCCGGAGTGTATGCCGGCGGAGACTGCGTGCCCGGCGCCGATCTGACGGTCACCGCTGTACAGGACGGCAAGCTCGCCGCCGCCGCGATCCACCGTCAGCTCATCGGATAAATGGAGAGGCGCATGGCCAATCTCACAGCGAACTTCGCCGGCATCCGCTCCCCCAATCCGTTCTGGCTGGCCTCCGCGCCGCCAACGGACAAGGCCTTCAATGTCGCGCGGGCGTTCAAAGCGGGCTGGGGCGGCGTGGTGTGGAAAACCCTCGGCGAGGACCCGCCGATCGTCAATGTCAGCAGCCGGTATGGCGGCGTCAGCTACAACGGCACGCGTGTCGCCGGCTTCAGCAATATCGAGCTGATCACCGACCGGCCGCTACAGGTCAATCTGGACGAGATCAAGCAGATCAAGCGCGACTGGCCCGATCGCGCGGTGGTCGTCAGCCTGATGGTGCCGTGCACGGAGGATAGTTGGCAACGCATCCTGGCGCGCGTGGAAGACACCGCCTGTGACGGAGTCGAACTGAATTTCGGCTGCCCGCACGGGATGTCGGAACGCGACATGGGCTCGGCGGTCGGCCAGGTGCCGGAATACGTGGAAATGGTCACGCGCTGGTGCAAGCAGCACACGCGAATGCCGGTGATCGTCAAGCTGACGCCGAACGTGACCGACATCCTGGCCCCCGCGGCGGCGGCGAAACGCGGTGGCGCCGACGGCGTGTCCCTGATCAACACGCTGCAGGCCATCACCGGCGTCAACCTCGACCTGATGGCACCCGAGCCCGTGGTGGACGGCCTCGGCTCGCACGGCGGGTATTGCGGTCCAGCGGTGAAGCCGATCGCACTGCGGATGGTGGCCGACATCGCCCGCGCCATGCCGAATTTGCAAGTGTCGGGGATCGGCGGCATCTCGGTCTGGCGCGACGCCGCCGAGTTCATCGCACTTGGCGCCGCCAACGTGCAGGTGTGCACCGCCGCCATGCATCGCGGCTTCAAGATCGTCGAAGACATGATCGATGGGCTGGCGAACTGGATGGATGACAAATCCTGGCCCTCGATCGAGGCGATGCGCGCGCGCGCCATCCGCAACTACGTCCATTGGAGCGACCTCAACCTCAATTACAAAACGGTCGCGCGGATCGATCAGGACCTCTGCATCAAATGCGGCCTGTGTCATATTGGTTGCGAGGACACCTCGCATCAGGCGATCGCCGCGCTTCGTGTCGACGGACAGCGGCGCTACGAGGTGATCGACGCCGAATGCGTGGGATGCAACCTGTGCTTTTTGGCCTGCCCGGTGGATGGCTGTATCACCATGGTGCGGCAGAACACCGAGGCCGCGGTGCTGACCTGGGATCATCACCCGAACAATCCGTTGCGTAAGGAGGCAGCGGCATGAGTGCACCTATTGGCAACATCTCGATCGACGGCGACCGGATGTGGGCCACGATCATGGAGACAGCCCAGATCGGTGGCACACCAAAGGGCGGGATCCGCCGGCTGACGTTGACCGATCTCGACCACCAGGTGCGCGACTGGTTTCGTTCCGCCTGTGAGGCCGCCGGATGCACCGTTGTCGTCGATGACATGGGCAACATTTTCGCACGCCGGCCCGGCCGCGATCCCGCGCTGCCGCCGATCGCGATCGGCAGCCATCTGGACACCCAGCCGACCGGCGGCAAATACGACGGCATCATCGGCGTGCTGGCCGGACTGGAAGTGTTGCGCACACTCAACGACCAGGGCTACGAGACCAACGCGCCGATCGAGATCATCGATTGGACCAATGAGGAAGGCTCGCGTTTCGCGCCGGCGATGCTGTCGTCAGGGGTGTTCGCCGGCGTGTTCGACACCGATTACGCCTATGCACGCGAGGATCGTGAGGGTCAGCGGTTCGGCGATGAACTGACCCGCATCGGCTACAAGGGCGATGTGAAGTGCGGCTCCCACGCGCTTGGCGCGCACTTCGAATTCCATATCGAGCAGGGGCCAATCCTGGAGGCCGAGGCCAAAACGATCGGCGTGGTGACCGGCGTGCAAGGGATGCGCTGGTACGAAGTGACCGTGACCGGCACGGAAAGTCACGCCGGCACCACCCCGATGAAGCTGCGGCGCGACGCGCTGCTCGGTGCCAGCCGCATGGTCGCCGCCGTGAACGACGTTGCCTGCGCGCATACCCCCGACGCCGTGGCGACCGTCGGACTGATCGAGAGCCGGCCAAACAGCCGCAACGTCGTGCCCGGCTCGGTGTTTTTCACCATCGACCTGCGTCACCCGAGCGACGGCGTCGTGGCGGCGATGGAAGCCGAGACTCAGGCGGCGCTGCGACGCATCGCCGCTGAGTCCGGATTGGAAATCGTTATCGAACGCGTGTGGGATTCCCCGGCGGTGCGCTTCGATCCGGACTGCATCGCTTCGGTGCGGCGCGCGGCCGACCTGTCCGGCTACCCCAGTCGTGACATCGTCTCCGGCGCTGGGCACGATTCCGCGTACATCGCCCGCGTCGCGCCAACGACCATGGTGTTCGTTCCTTGCGAGAAAGGACTGAGCCACAACGAGGCCGAACACGCCGAGAAAACCGATGTCGTCGCCGGCGCGAACGTTCTGCTGCGCGCCGTGCTGGAAACCGACCAGCGCCTGGCCGAACGCGCGGGCCGTGGCGACTGAGTTCGGCCCGTGGAAGCAATGACGCACAATTCGCTTCCGCGTCCCGATACGGGCTCCGGTCAAAATCGTGGCCCGGACGCGCTCCCCGATCATGGCGTGGTCAAGCCGGACCACGGCGTCGCGGAGACCGTTATCGAGGCGCGTCACCTCGGCGTGACGTTCGCGGCCGACAGACAGCAAACCGTCGCGTTGACCGGCGTCGATCTGGCGATCCGTGAGGGCGAGTTCGTTTCGCTGATCGGCCCCTCCGGCTGTGGCAAGACGACGCTGCTCCGTCTTATCGCCGACCTGGAGCAGGCCACGACCGGGACCCTGCTGGTGAATGGCGTCGCGCCCGAGCAAGCGCGCAAGCAGCGGGCCTATGGCTACGTCTTTCAGGCACCGGCGCTGTATCCCTGGCGCAACGTCGAACGCAACGTGATGCTGCCATTGGAAGTCATGGGCCTACCCCGCGCCGAGCGTCAGGCCCGAGCGGCCCGCGTGCTGGACCTGGTCGGACTCGCGGCGTTCCGGCGACGGTTTCCGTGGCAACTATCAGGTGGCATGCAGCAGCGCGCCTCGATCGCGCGCGCATTGAGCTTCGAGCCAAATCTATTGCTGATGGATGAGCCGTTTGGCGCACTCGACGAGATCACCCGCGATGGACTGACGCTGCATCTGCATCAACTGTGGCGCCGCACCGGGTTGACAGCGATGTTCGTTACACACTCGGTGCCCGAGGCGGTGTTCCTGTCAACGCGCATCGTCGTGATGTCATCCCATCCTGGCCGGATCGTCGCGGTGATTGAGTCCACTCTGCCGCGAGAACGTGACCTGGATGTGCGCGAGACGCCGGAATATCTCGCCGTGGCGCACGCGGTCCGTGCCGCGCTGCGAGAAGGCCATCGCGATGGGTAAGGTTGCGCCGGTGCTCGTTGTTCTCGTGATCCTGACCACGCTTTGGTACGGCGCCGCCCTGGCGATGAACTGGGATCAAGCCCAGACGCTGGCGGACGATGACGCGGGATGGACCGATGTCGCAACGGCCGCGCTGACGCTGGAGCGGCCGTTGCTGCCGACACCCGATCAGGTCGTGGGCGAAATGATCCGCGGCGTGTTTGGCTACAACGTCGTCTCATCGCGCAGCCTGTTGTTCCACGCCGGCGTGACGGCATGGGCGGCGTCGCTTGGGTTCATGGTCGCGCTGATCGCGGGGATGACTCTCGCGATCGGAATCGTACACATCCGCACATTGGATCGCGCGTTGATGCCATGGCTGATCGTCAGCCAGGCGGTGCCGGTGCTGGCGATCGCACCGATGGTGGTCGTGGTGCTCGGCAATATCGGTTTGACCGGTGTCACGCCGAAAGCGCTGATCGCCGGGTGGCTGAGCTTCTTCCCGATCACCACCGGGATGGTGAAAGGGTTGCGCTCGTCCGATCCGATGCGGCGGGATCTGCTGCGCACATATAGCGCGACCGGCACACAGGTCTTCATGAAACTGCGTTGGCCCGATTCGATGGCGTTCCTGTTCCCGGCGATGAAGGTCGCGGCACCTCTGGCTCTGGTCGGCGCCATCGTCGCGGAGCTCCCCACCGGAGCCCAGGCCGGACTAGGCGCGCGGCTGCTGACCGGATCGTATTATGGGCATACACCGCAGATCTGGGCTGCGCTTTTCATGGCGGCGATCCTCGCGATGCTGGCGGTCGCCGCGGTCGATGGCGCCCAGGCGTTGCTGGTGCGCGCCCGAGGCGGACGGCTGTGACGACAATGCTCTTGATCGCCTCGCTGGCGGTCGGCGGCTCCGCGCTGGTCCTGCTGGCCCGCGATGAGCGGCCGGCGTTCCGCGCGGCGACGCCGGTCGTGTTCGGCGGGTTGGTCTTGTGGCTTTGGCAGGTCGTGTGCACCGGATATGGCGTGCCGGAGGTGTTGCTGCCCCCACCGTCCCGCATCGGCGCCGCCATCATTGGACATCTGCCGACCCTGGGCCAGGACTTTCAGCAAACGTTTCTGCGCGCGGTCATTCCGGGCTGGCTGATTGGTTGTGCGTCGGGCCTGCTGGCGGCGATCGCTCTCGATGCCTCGCCCTTCCTGCGCCGCGGCGTGCTGCCGCTGAGCAGTCTGGTCAGCGCCATGCCGATCGTTGGTATCGCGCCAATCATGGTGATGTGGTTTAGTTTCGATTGGCAATCGAAAGCGGCCGTGGTCGTGGTGATGACGTTCTTCCCGATGCTGGTGAATGCCGCGGCGGGGATCGGCCAGACCGGGGCAATGGAGGCCGATCTGATGCGCTCCTACGGCGCCGGTTACGCGCGGACGCTGCTGAAATTGCGCTTGCCGTCGGCTCTGCCGTTCGTGTTCAATGCACTGAAGTTGAACGCGACGCTGGCGTTGATCGGTGCCATCGTGGCGGAGTTCTTCGGCACGCCGATCGTCGGCATGGGTTTCCGGATTTCCACCGAGGCCGCGCGGCTCAATCTGGATGTGGTCTGGGCTGAGATCGTGATGGCGGCGCTGGCCGGGTCGCTGAGTTTCGCTTTGTTGACGCTGGTGGAACGTGTCGTGACGTTCTGGCATCCGTCGTTTCGATGATAGAAGAAAGGCAACGGTTCGATGCACAGAATGGTACTCGCGGTGGCGTTGCTCATCGGAATGTTCGGACCGGCGCGGGCCGCCGATCCGCTAACGTTACAACTTAAATGGGTAGCCCAGTCGCAGTTCGCGGGATATTATGTGGCGGCGGCGAAGGGGTTTTATAAGGCAGCTGGGCTTGACGTGACGATCAAGCCGGGCGGGCCGGACGTCAATCCGTCGCAGGTGATCGCCGGAGGCGGTGCCGATGTGGTCGTCGATTGGATGCCGTCCGCGCTCGCGGCGCGGGAAAAGGGCGTTCCGCTCGTCAACATCGCGCAGGTGTTTCAACGTTCCGGTATGGAACTGAGCTGCCGCAAGGACAGCGGCATCAAGGTGCCGGCCGACTTCAAGGGTAAGACTCTGGGCGTCTGGTTCTCGGGGAACGAGTATCCGTTCCTGGCCTGGATGAGCAAACTTGGTTTGAAGACCGACGGCTCGGCGGGCGGCGTGAAAGTGCTGAAGCAGGGGTTCAACGTGGATCCGTTGTTGCAGAAGCAGGCCGCGTGCATCTCCACCATGACCTACAACGAATATTGGCAGTTGATCGAGGCGGCCATGAAGCCCGAGCAACTGATCGTGTTCAAGTACGCTGATGAAGGCGTGGCGACGCTGGAGGATGGTCTCTATGCGACCGAGGCCACGCTGAAAGACCCGGCGAAGGCGGACCGCCTGGCGCGGTTCCTGAAGGCATCGATGCAGGGTTGGCAGTACGCCGTCGACCATCAGGATGAGGCGGTGAAGATCGTGATGGACAACGATACCGCCGGCGCGCAGACGGCCGCGCATCAAAAGCGGATGATGTCGGAGATCGCGAAACTGGTGGTGCCGGCGCCGCATGGGTTGGGATATCTGGATGAGGCGGCCTATACGCGCACCGTCGGTGAACTGATGTCGGGGATGTCGGACCCGGTCATCACGAAGAAGCCCGAGGGTGCGTGGACGCACGCCGTGTGGGACAAGGCGTTTGGGAAGTAAAAAGACCGGCCGCTTGAATGATGGGAAGGAACGACCATGATTTTCAGCGGCATAATGCGTGCGATCCGCACGGCCGTATCCCTGTTGCCGCTCGCCGGCCTGATTGTCGCGTCTCTGGCAATCGCCGCGCAAGCCCAGCAATCGTTACCCGCCGCCATCGCGGTGCCGGATACCTCGGCCGTGATGACGGCGCATGGCGTGGGCGCGCAGATTTATGAGTGCGTGGCCGACGCGTCCGGCAAGCGCGGCTGGCAGTTCCGTGAGCCGGTCGCGACGCTGCTGATCGATGGCCGCACGGTGGGACGCCACTTCGCGGGGCCGAGCTGGGAACTTCCCGACGGCAGCCTGATCGTCGGCAAGGTCGTGGGCCGCGCGCCCGGCGCGACGGGGGACGATATTCCCTGGTTGAAGCTGGAGCCCGCGACGGGTCATGGCAGCGGTCAGTTCGTGGCCGTGACGATCATCCAACGTATCAACGCCAAGGGTGGAGCGCTCGCCGGCGGGTGCGACAAAGCCGGCGATCTGGTCGCCGTGCCATATGCCAGCGACTACGTCTTTCTGAAGCCGGGCAATTGAGCGGCGAACGATTGGCTCAGTGCGGGTAACGCGGCGTCGAGCAAAGCCCGATCCGCCTCGGTTCGCTCGCGTAACGCAGCCATCACCGCCTCCGCTTCACGCAGCACCGCCACCTCGTCGAACGCCAAAATCCGCCGCTCTCGCATGACCCACGTGCCGTTGACCATCACGCTGTCCACCGCCTCGGGACTGCCATGTTGCACGAACGCCGACGCATCGCGCCGCATCCCCAGCGTTGTTGGATGGTCACATCGCACCAGCGCCAGATCGGCGAGCCGACCCGCGGCGATCTCTCCCACCTGCCCGCCAAGCCCCAACACCTGGGCGCCGTTACGGGTCGCCATCGTCAGGATTTCCTCCGCCCGCGGCCATGTTTCATGCTGACTGGTGCCGATCCGCGGCAGCATCAACGCCAGCCGCATCGTTTCGAACATGTCATGCCGGCCGCCGGTGTTCGCCGAGTCCGTACCAAGCGCCACCGTCGTGCCCAGATCCCGGTATGACGAGAGAGGCATGATCCCAGACCCCAGCATCAGATTGCTGGCCGGATTATGCACGACGGTGACCGCATGCCGCGCCAGACGCTCCCGCTCCACTTCGCTCAGCCAGATGCCATGCGCGGCCGCCAGTCCGTCCTCCAGCAGGCCGAACCGTTCCATCTCCGCCACGAGTCCTTCCGGCCCGCGGCACTTGCCGATCTCCGCCTGCGCACGCGTCTCCATCAGGTGCATGTGCACATTCACGCCGTGCCGATCGCGCAACGTTTTCCACAACGCCCATGCCTCGGGTGAGCAGCGCTGCGGCGCGTTCGGGCCAAGCTGCACGCCGACCCGCCCCGAACCGGCCCTCGCAACCGCGAGAACCTCCGCGAACCGGGCCGCGTAAGCCGAGGGATCGACCGGCGGCAATCCACCGGCGACTGACGGCGGCAACGTCATCCCTAACAAATCATGGTCGGAGATATCGTGCAGGAACGCGGCATAGCCGACGCGCAGCCCGGTCTGTTCGTGCGCCGCCAGCGCGGCCTCCGCCAGATGCACCATCGGCGCGTGGTCGATCACACCGGTAACACCGCCGCGGATGCGCTCGGCCGCGCCAAGCAGCACCGCCGCGCGAATGGCGCGCGCATCGTAAGCCCGGCCGTACAGCGTCGTGTAAAGCGCCCAAAGTTCCAGCGGCAGACTGTTCTCCGTCCCGCGCAGCAACGTCGCGTATCCGTGCGCATGCGCATCGATCAGGCCCGGGATCAGCCAATGCTCATCCGCCGGCACGGTTTCGGCGGCACGGGCACGCAAATCCCGCCGCTCGTCATCGGTCCAGCCCACCGCGGCAATCCGTTCGCCCTCCACCAGCACGCCACCGGCCCGAAATCCCGCCTCCCCCCACACAAGGGCGCCATCAATCAACAGCGGCCGGTTCATGCGGCGTCCTCCAGTTCCTTGAAGCGTCCGACGATCTCGTTCACCACCATGGAGGTCGCCGGCGCGATTGTGCGTTGCGCGGACGTAAACAACCCCAGACGCAATTGCTCCAGCCGCGGCACGGCCAGCGGGATCCAGATCAGTTCGCCCGAAGCGATCTCTCGCAAAAAACCCAGTCGGGTGAAAAACGCGACGCCAAGTTCCGAGTGGATCGCGCGGCGCAGCATTTCAATCGAATTGGAAACGAGCCGCGGCCGCGTGGCACCACGAAACGCGGCGAACTCGTCGTCGATGAACGGCACGACCGGCAGCGCGTCGTGCTGCATCAGCACCGCGTGACCCTCGAAATCCGGAAAGCTGAGCCGTTTGTGTCCCGCCAGCGCGTGTCTGGGCGACATCACCGCGCCAAGCGGCATCGGCACACTGGCGATCAGTTGCACGGCCGCGCTCGCCGGGGCAACGAAGGTCAGGCCGATATCCGCCTGAGCGGCGATGACCTCATGGAACACCGCTATCGGCGCCGTGGCCAGGACCGAAAACGTGACCGCCGGGTAACGGCGACCAAGCGGGTCCAAAATTCTGGGCAGGAACTCAACCAGCAAACTATCCAGTGCCACGATACGAACATGGCCACTGCGGATGCCGCGCTGGCCGTCGATCTCCGCCAGCAGGATGTCGTAGTCGGACAGCGTGTCGCGAATGTGCCGCAACAGGATTTCGCCCGCCGAGGTCGGATGCATGCCGTCGGGCGTGCGGTCGAACAGCTTGACGCCGAGGTCCTGCTCGACCTTCAGGATTTGCCGGTTCACCGCCGAGGACGCGACGTTCAACACCTGTGCTGCCTTGCGGATCGAGCCGCTGCGGCCGACTTCCCGGATGTAGCGCAGCACGGCGGAATGCAGACTGGACGCATTCCGCGCGGGCACAATCACCTGCCGGTCCAAACTGGCGCGCGCTTCTCGCGAAAGGCCAGAACGCCTTCGTCGCCATCATGCGATGCCAGACACTCGATCACCGCCGGCAAGCGCTGTGCCTGAGCCTCCGCCGCCGTCAGCTGCGCGGTGCGACGGACGGATTGCTTGATCGCGCGCAATGACAACGGCGCACAGGCCAGAATGTCCGCCAGCCAGCGCTGCACCGCGTCGTCCAACGCCGCGCGAGGCACGACCTCATTCACCAGGCCCATCGCCAGCGCCTCGGCGGCCCGCAGACGGCGGCCGGTGAGCAGCATTCCCATCGCCTGACGAAACGGAATTTGCCGTTGCAGCAGCACCATGCCGCCATCCAGCGGCAGTCGCCCAACACGCGGCTCCGGCAGGCCAAAGCTCGCCTCCTCAGCGGCGATGACGATGTCGCAACCAAGCACCATCTCAAACCCGCCGCCCAGAGCGTGACCATTGACCCGGGCGATGACCGGAATGTCCAGCGTATTTCGCAACGAAATGCCGCCGAAGCCGTTGGGATTGCCGAAAGCCCAGTACTCCAGACCGGATTTCCCCACGTTCTTCATGTCGGAGCCGACACAGAACGCCCGCTCGCCGGCGCCGGTCAGCACCACGGCGCGAACCTCCCGATCCGCTTCCAGTTGGCGCCAGATCGCCTCGAGCGCTTCGTCGGTCGCCTGGTCGAGCGCGTTCATCACCTCCGGCCGGTCGATGGTCACATAAGCGACCTGATTGTCGATGCGTAAGATCGCCGTCATGCCAGCACGCCCGCGGTGCGCAACCGTTCGATCGTTGCGTGATCGTAGCCATGCTCGGCCAAAATCTCCGCGCCATGAAAGCCCAATGCCGGCGGATCATGGCGCAACGCGAAGCCATTGTCCGACAAATGCACGGGCGAGCCGACCAGACCAAGCGGCTCGGTATCGCCCGCGGCGCGCACGATCATGCCGTTGATCTCGGTTTGCGGATCGGCCAGCGCGGCACCCAGGTTCCGCACCGGTGAGCAAAGCAAATCCAGCGCCTCCAGCCGCTCCATCCAATGCGCGGTGGAGTTGGTGGCGATCCGCGCCCGCAGAATGGCGTGCAAAGCCGTGCGGTTTCGCACACTGCGCTCGAATGTACTGAACCGATCGTCCACCGACAGATCGTCGATACCCAGAGCCTTCGAAATATCGCGCAGCGGGTTCGCCTTGAACGCGCCGACGATGACGATCGCTCCGTCGGTGGTTTCAAACGCGCCAGTGTGAGGCATCGAGCCCCAACTGAAATCCCGGTCACGCATCAGCCACATCGCGGCCTCCTGCATCTGCATCGCCAGCATGCTGTCATACAGTGAGACCGCGACGACCTGACCGCGTCCGGTGCGCTCCCGATGCAGCAGCGCGAGCAAAATCCCCTGCACCAGATGCATGCCGGCCGAATAATCGGCGAGCGCGGTGGGATAGATCGTCACCGGATCCGACGGATCGCATTTGCGCATCATGACCCCGCTCATCGCCTGCGCCAGGATGTCCTGACCGCCTTTGTGCGCGTACGGCCCCTCGGTCCCGAAGCCGGTACCGAAGGCGTAGATGATGCGGGGGTTAATCTCGGACAACGTCGCGTAGCCGAGACCCATCCGCTCCATCACCCCGGCACGAAAGTTATTGACCGCGACATCGGCGGTCTTCGCCAGCGTGCGCACGATCTCCAGGCCGGCGGGCGACTTCAGATCGAGCGCGATGCTGCGTTTGTTACGGTTGAGACTACAGAACACCGGGTTCCGCATGCCCGCGGGATCCTCGATCGCGGTGCGCGACAAATCGCCGGCACCGATCCGCTCGATCTTGATCACGTCGGCGCCATAATCGCCGAGCGTCTGCGTGGCACACGGCCCCAACATCACCTGCGTGAAATCGATCACCCGCAGTCCCGACAGCGGTTGCGTCATAACTGGGCCTCCAGCACGCGTGCATTGGTTGAGGGCCGGTCGCCCGGATCGGCACCCTGGTCCCGCAACTTCCGTTGCAATAAGGGAACGTCAACATCGCGCACCAGACCACGCGAGGACAACGCCATCGTCGCGGCGACGCCGGCCGCTTCGCCCATCGCCATGCAGGGCGGAATTTCCCGGGAAATTTTCTGCGCCGAGGAGGTCGCGGAATAATGCCGTCCGGCCACCAGCAGTTGATCGATCCCCTTCGGCAACAACGCGCGGTACGGCGTGTAGTAGTCGCGGCCGCGCGCGATGCTGTCGGGGAAATGCACGCGCTG
>ODAK010000834.1_pt1 | contig 34886 bp, 34 predicted proteins | sample 1539591 | NCBI WGS metagenome assembly ODAK01 (sample SAMEA3539303, study PRJEB22396) | soil metagenome | biome: tundra; feature: field; material: soil | place: USA | collected 2010-05 | depth 0.15 m | reverse complement strand
GCGTTCGGCGCGCTGGCGGCGGCGGTGCGCGCGGAGCTGAGCGATGAGCGGCGCCGGCAGGGCCAGGACGAGCTTCGCGTGTCCCTGCCCGGGCTTGACGCCCTTAGGAGGCAGACTGCGTGGCGCGAAGTTGAGCGACCCAGCGTCGTAATGCAAGCTCAGAGGCTCCCTGCCGATTACGGGCGCACCTCAGCGCGCTTGAGGATGCGTCAGCTCGCGCACCGAACTCGCAGATCTGGGCGGGCCGCTGGCAGGCCCGGATATGGGGCGGGGGCCCTGCCGACCACTTTGGCTCCGGCTGGACCCGCGGCCCGCCCCGGGTATAGCCGAACGTGTACCGCAATCCGTCCGGGATATTGATGGTCTAAATTCGCTTCTCCCTGTCGGGCTTCGGTGCCATTCCTGGCCGGCGTGCGTGCCCGGCTGCCTAACCGGCCGGATGCCAGGGCAGGCGGTAGGCACGGTAGGAGGTGAGGACGCCCGGGAACTGGGCGTTGAACAGCAGCTGCCCGGACGGGCTGAACTCGGAGATGAAGGGCACGGCGCCCCAGCCGACGAACAAGTCGCCGTTGCGGGTGGTCTGCGCGTTCCCCTCGGCTACGGCCACCAGGCCCTCGGGCTGCTCAACAGACTTCACCAGGGTGGCCACCTTGGTCGCCAGATTCAGCTTCACGGTGACCACCCGGCTGTACGGAAGCAGCCCGGCGCCGCCGTCGGACTCATCGTCGAACAGTGTGTACTCGTCGTTCCCGATGGCCTCCGGGTCGTGCTGATAGGCGAAGATCTCGCCCGCGCTGTCGAGGACCTGCCCGGGCGCGGCCTTGAGCTTGAACGTGCTCTGCTTGCCGCCAAGCTCCCAGATTATCGCCCCAGTGTGCAGGTTCACCTTGTATGTCGTCCAGGTGTAGCGGGAGCTGATCAGCAGGTTCCCGTCGGTGTCGAGGTGGACGGCGTTGATGTGGAACCAGTCCGAGGGGATGGCGGCCGAGGCTGGCCGCGGATTCTCGCTGTCACTGTAGGGCACGTGGTCCGCGCTGTTCCACTGGAAGAGCACCTTGCCAGTGCTGATGTCGATCTCCTGCACGATGCCGTCGATGACCGCCTGGCCGGCGGGGCCGCCGATGGAGATCAGGTTCGCGGTCTCGTACTTGTCGGCGGTGATCAGCGCCGTGTTCCAGGGCGTGATGAGGAACTCCTGACCGTCGGCCGAGTAGCCGTTGCCCGCCTTGACCTCGGCGATCTGCTGGTAGCGGTCGTTGTAGATGTAGTCGGTCCCGCTCGAAAAGGCGCCGAAGCCGGGGCCCTGCCACCAGGTGAGCACCGGCTTGCCCTGGTAGGTCTGGGTGCGGAAATCGGTGGCCACTTCCCTCAGAGGTAGGGGGTGGAACCAGATCACCTTGCCGGTGTTGCTGATGATCTCGGGGCCGCCCGCGCTGCCCCCGTTCGGGGTGATGAAGATGTCGCCGTTGCCGTTATCGGCACCCTGCTTCAGCACAATGACCGCAGGCGGCGTAACACCAGCGGCCACCGGGCCAGACGTCGCCGCGGTGCAGGCTGTCCCAGCCAAGGCGATGACCGCGGCGACGACGACGACGCCCGCGTGTCGCGGCCGGCGGCGCCAGCCCGCAGCCCGGAACCAGAAGGCCTTCTCTGCCATCACGTAGCTCCGCCCTTCAGGCAGTTACTATCACGATAGGCCGCTACCGCCGCACTATCCGGTGCCAGATAACTCAGCCCGTTGCCATCCAAACCGGCCCGTTGCCTCTGCCGTGCCAGATACTTGGCCGGGCCAGGGCATTTCTCCTGCTCGCAAGGCCGACGCTGGCGCTGAGGTCGGCCGCGGTCAAGGGCATAGGCGTTGCACCGCACGGTCAGGCGGCGTAGGTGCGCAGGGCGTGCAGCGCTGTGGTGCCCTGCGGGCCGGTGGCGCGCAGTCCGGACTTGCCTGGCGCGAGCCGGTGCGCGGCTACCCGGCAGAACGCTCCCGCCGGGCCGGCGATCGCAGAATCGGCGCCGGGCGGGCCGTACCGCCACCGGGCCCTGCCATCCGGGGCCGTCAGCTCGCAGAACACCTCCTGCGGCTGCTCTCCGGCCAGGCCGAGGGCATAGGGCAGTGAGCGATGCGCCAGCCAGGCGATGTGGGACAGCCGCGCGGTATCAGGGAAGCCGATGCCCAGGGGCCCGGTGATATCAAGGCCGTGCGACCAGTGCTCAGCCAGCCGCGTGGTCGCCAGCGTGGCCGGCTTCAGCGGTGCATCCACCCACTGCAGGGGCCGTTGCGGGTCGGCTGCGCGCAGCGCGGTCACCGCGGCGAGCCGGGCCTCGCGCCACCGCTGGAAGACCGAGGCGGGCGCCGCCCGTTCCGCCTGTACCAGCTGGTCCATGACCTGATCCAGCGTGGGCCCGGATACTGTGCGGACGGCCGGGCTGAGGCCGGCGACGCTGGCGGCCACCGCCTCTTCGGTCTGGGCAAGGTGGAGCACGACATCGACGACCGTCCACCCCGGTGCCCCCGACGCAAACGCCCACTGCGCCTCATCCAGGCCGGCCAGGATGTTCTCCAGCCTGTCCTGCTCGGCCTGTAGATCATCGAAGATCACCATGCCAGGAGTATCACGCCCCCCGCCCAGCCCGCCAGGCATCACATCACGCCAGGCCCACCCTCACATGACCCTATGATGACGGCCATCCAGGCCGATGAGAGCGTGTGCCTGGGCACAGCGTGATCGGCCGGCCGGGCCCTGGGGGTTTGCGGCGTCGTGCTGGGACACTGGCTGTAGGTACTTGCGGCGGGCTGGTCACCTGCGGGTGCGGTGTTGGTGGTCAAGCTCGGTGGCCAGGATGGGGGCGGGGAGCATGACGGAGGCCGTCGGGCTGCCGGGTGGGCGGGCCGCGAGTTACGAGGTCATCGGAAGCGGCAGGCCGGCGCTGATGTTTGCGGGCGGCCCCGGATTTTCCGCCGCATATATGACCGGCGATGCGGAACTGCTGTCGGACGTGCTGTGTTCCTACCTGATCGATCCTCATGGCTCGGGCTCTTCTACGCCCCCGGCCGATCCCGCTGACTACTCCCCCGAGGGGCACGCCCGCTTCTATGAAGAGGTGCGCCGGGCTCTGGCGCTGCCGCAAGTGGTGGTGCTGGGCCATTCGTTCGGGGCGACCACGGCCCTGACCTACGCCGCGTTGTATCCGCGGAGCACGGCGGCGTGTGTGGCCGTTGCTGCCTTTGGCATCGGGCCCGGCGCCAGTGCCCAGGACGGAGGCGAGGCTGAGGCCGAGGCCATGCTGCTAAGACACGTCGGCTCGTCGTGGTATGAGGCGGCGCGGCCGGTCATGGACGCCTGGACCGAGCGCCTGCTGGGCGCCACCGAACCGGCTGAGATGGAGCAGATGATGGCTACCGTCTTGCCGTTCTACCTTGCCGAACCCGACAAGCCAGAGGTGGCGGCAAGGCTCACCGAGATGAGCCGGGTTATGAAGGCGAACCTGGCCGCGGGCAAAGCCTGGGAAGGCGGCCTGTACCAAGCCGTTGATCTGCGCCCGCTGCTGGGCCGCCTCAGGTGTCCCACGCTCATCGTGGCCGGCGAGCTCGACTTCATATGCGGCCCCGCCCAAGCCCAGCCGATCGCCAGTGCCGTCACCGGATCCCAGCTCGTCATGCTGGCCGGCTGCGGCCACATACCCAGCATCGAAGCACCCTGGGAATACCGTCGCGCGGTCCTGGAATTCCTCCGCCGCTGACCAGCACGGCAATCCCCGCCCCTTCAGCCCACCTCGCACCCTCCGCAAGCAGATGCCCTTCCGCCGCCCGGACAACCGCTGACCCGCGCGGCGTGCATGTGGCACAGGCCAAGGTCTCTCTGGCGGGGCTGGCATCATAGAGGTGATGAGCAATTCCAATTCCCGCCGCTTCCCCGTGACCGTTACCATCTGCCGGTCACGCGCTGCCGGATCTGCCACCGCACCGCCGCCTACCGGCCCGGCAACCTCAGCGAGGTCCTGACCGAGCACTACCGCCGGGCCCACCCCGAAGCGCTCGGCCTCCCTTCCCGGTAACCGGTCACGCAGACCCGCACCATCCGCCCATGCCGCCGCAGGCCTCTGCCGGCTCGAGACGATCTTGCCGCAGGGCGGGACGGAAGGCGCCAGCGGTCACGGAACGTGGCCGATCCATGGCGACAGCACGCACGTAGAACCGCCTGATTGCGCCAGTCCTTGCCGCCCGGCGTGGCTGACCGCGGCGCATGGTCGGCGGCGCCTCGGCGGCGGCCGGGACGACAAGCCAGATGAGCGTCCGGTTCGGCAACTTCTTTACCAGGAACGGAAAACCTGGCCCCGCACTGGACATCTACGACACCCCGCAAGGGCAGGCCGCGGCGCCCCTGCTGACCGGCGTCGCCTACGGCTCGGTGTCGACCTAGGTCCACCCGCACCTGCTCGCCAATTCCCAGCCGAATCAGGCGATCGCCACCCTCTACGCGCTGCCCGCCGGCGAGGACCCAGTCGCCGACAAAGCCGATGATCAAAGCGTAGGTGGCGTCGAGGATGACGGCTCGCACCCGCAGACCACATTGCTTCTGGAGCCCTCATCCGATAGCAGCCTCGGCGCCGGACCGCTGGCAGGGCTCAGCTTCTCCACCGTGGTGGAGAAGGGCGACGACAACGGATCCAAAGGGCCGGCCGCTCCCGCCCCGTCATCTGGGCAAGGCGAGATCCTCGTCGGCACAGGTCCGGTCACCGACCTCCAGACCGGCACCCTTGGCCTGTACCTGATCAACGACAGCTCCTGTGCCCCGCCGGTCAACGGCGATACGAGCTTTCCTGGAGTACCGCTGATCTTCAACTCCGATTCGGCGAGGATCCAGTCCGCCTTCGCGATCTTCCCGACCGCACCGGGAACGCATCAGGTCTCCGTCGTCGCCTGGATGAGCGGCAACTCGCCGACCTGCGCACAGCTCACGCAGAAGCAGGGCACGACCAGTGTCGACATCGCCGCGGGCCAGCAAGTCGAGGCGTACGTGTACGGGACCTCGTCGACGGACTTGCACCTCGCCGCTGCCCTGATCCAGCGGTAGGGCTCGGCGAGCGCGGCCGCCCGCGCCCCGGCGATGCTGAGAACACCACCATAAGGTCCCCAGGGCAGTTACACACCGATCGCTGACCGATGACGTCTCGGCCGTGGTGTCGCATGGCATCAGGGACCGCCGGTTCGTCGACTACCCAGGCAAGACGTGGCAGCAGGACTCGATTCAAGCTGGCCATTACGGCCCTCCCGGGGGAGTCCGGGCAACGGTCGACGCGCTGCTTGATGTTAAGCAAGCGGGAAAGCAGCTGAGACGATGTGGATCGACACAGCCACCCACCTCACGGTACGGGTAGTGCTGACCGCATCTGGCAGCCGGGTTTCTCGCGTCGGAAACTCTTGCCTGGCTGACACCTGACCAGGCGAACCTTGCTGAGATGGTTCCGCCCCCCCGCAGGTTTCCGCGAGACCGTCCCGGCCGTCACTAGCCGGGCAGCGGCGACTCCGTGCGGCCGGCGCCAGCCAGGAACTGCGCGCCGGCCGCCGTCCCGCAGGCCAGCCGAAACTCAGTCGGGCAGCGGCCAGGGCAGTCCGAAGCAGGGCAGCACGCTGTTGTCGAACCGTGTCGAGGCGCAAGCCCGATCGCCCGCTAGATTGCACACCAGCAGCCCGTTCGAGTGGGCAATCTTGACCTACGGCAGCGACCAGCGCTGGCCGCCGGTGTCCGCGCATGCGTAGACGCGCAGCTGCGTGCCGTTGGACTTCGAGTTGCCCGGGTCGGTGAGGCAGTGGCCATCGGACTTCACGACGTACTCGCCGTTCGCGCGCCGGGTCCAGGTCTGCGCCGCCGAGCTGGTGCAGCGCTCCAGGACTGTGCCGTTTCCGGCAGTCACGCATTTTCCAGCCACCTGAAGCTCGCCGCTGGCCGCGAAAGTGATGCGCTGGCGGGCCTGCGCGTCGCAGGACCACAGGTCGATCTTGTTACCGTTCCCCGTGCGATTGAGGTAGTCATCGGCGCACTTCGAGTCGTAGCCCTTCACCGGCCCGGCCTGCGAGCTGATCTGCCAGCCGAAGCTGACCGTGGCCGAGCCAGCGTAATCGGAGACCGTCACTGTCGGCTTCCAGGTCCCTGCGGTGGTCGCGGGCGTGCCCGTGATGCGTCCCGAGGAGCTGTTGATGGCCAGCCCACCGGGCAAACCGGACGCCTTGTACGACAGCGCCGTGGCCGTGTTCCCGCTGGCGTGGACCTGGAGACTGACCGCGCGGCCGAGCGTGCTCTTCTGGGTGCCGGGGCTGGTGACCGTAAGGTGCGGCGCGGACGTGAACACGCAGCGGCCTGCCGCGTTGCTCCACAGGCTCTGCATGGCGAAGCTTCCCGTGGAGAGCGTCACGTCACCCTTCGGGTCACCGCCGCCCCAGTTGGAGCCGCCCCAAGCGCACTTGTCGGCGATCTCGCCGCCGCTGAGCGCGTCGGCTGAGTCATACCAGCCGGTTACCGGATCCAGATCAGTGATCGTCTCGGCGTACTCATGGCCGGCGACCGTGGAAAAGCCGTCGTAGGTACCGGCTGACCCGGAGTTGATCCAGTTCTCCCCGCAGAAGGTTCCGGCGTCGAGCTGGTAGGGCAGGTTCGTGAATGGCTCGTTGGAATAGGAATGCCAGGCGCAGTAGCTGCCGCTGGCGTCAGGCGAGCCACAATTCCCGGCGAATCCGTCGCTGAAGCAGGTGCCCGGCTGGGAGGCGACCACGATCTGCGCGTCGGCCAGGTCAGTGATGCCGAGCTCACTGGCCAGCCCGTCTGCCTCGGCACCGAGGTCGTTTGGCGTGACAGGGCCAGGGGGCACGGAGGTGTCCTGCCAGGCGCCCTCGAACACCGAGCTGGCAAAAGCAGGATTGCCGCTGCCGTCGCCGTACTGCGAGGTGATCGTCGACCAGCTGTCGTGCGAGGTCACGCCCAGGCCGCTGTACATGTGGTAAAGGTCTGCGTAAGCAGGCGAGGAAGCGGTCCAGACCGGCCCCCACAGCAGAAGGTAAACATGCGGCGAGTGCTGCACCGGGCCGCCGTTGTAGGTCAGATCGCAGTTCGGCTCGGTGCACGCGTCTGCAACGGCTCTGGCCGCCATTTTCTTGCCACGTGGCGGGACGACGCCCGCGATCGCTAACGCCCTGGCGTGCGGCAGCGCCCGGTCGTAGGCCGTGTGCAGGCTGATCACATGAAGCGGCGGTCCACCCGGCGCGGCGGAGCGGACGGCAGCAGCGGCCGGGGCAGCAGTGAGGAGGGCTGCTGCGGTTGCGCCGGCAGCAAGCAGGAACCGGAGTTTCAAGATCGGCTTCTTCCGTCGGGGACATGCCTTCACTGAGGACGCTCGCCCTCGCTTGGCATGGCGCCCCGGGCCGCCCATATACCCCTGCCGGGGCTCCGCGGCGACCCGGGGCACCATAGGTAAGACGCGCCATCGGCACCGTCGGTGCACACGCCGTCACCCCAAGTTCATACGCTGTCGTGCCTTGGAAGCTCGTGCCTGAGGTAGGGCGGTCAATCGCGCATCATTAGGCGCTGGGGCTGATGCGCGCGGGCGGTGCCCGGTTGCGGCATGCTCGACGCCGCCGGCAGCGGACAATTCGGCAATCCGCTGGTCGTAGCAGACGCCTGCGAGCCTCGCCCTTTAGCGCGCGCCGGGCTAGCTTGCTGAGGTGGCTGCTCACAGCGTGCACCGGATCTGGACAGCCGTCATTTCGGTGCAGGGGTACAACCCGATGACAGCGACGTGGAGTGAGCACGATCAGCACGACGACCAGATCATGCACGCGGCTCATGAAGCGCTACGGCCGATGACCGCCACCAGGTTCAGGCCGGTCCCCGGGATGACACCGGCGGAGGGCGCGCCGCCGAAGGTCATGATCAGCTCGGAGGGGACCGGTATGCACGCCGATTCCGCGACCATGAGCAGGAACGCGACGGCGTACCCGCAGATGGCTATGAGGTGCTGCACGGAATTGCTTTCCTGCAGTCGCGGGCCGGGGATGCTCTCGGCATCACCTGACGAGGCCGAGGTAGGCGACGCTGGCCAGCCCTGCGATGAGGCAGTAGACACCGAACAGAGTGAGAGTCCGGGTGCGCAGGTAGCGGAGCAGGAACCGGACCGACAAATAGGCGCCCATGCCGGACAGCGCGCTGCCGACCACGATCTGGCCGCGGATCCCGCTGCCGAGCGGGCCGAGCAAGTCCGGGATCTTCAGTGCGCCGGCCGCCAGGACGACGGGGGTTGCGAGAAGGAATGCGAACCGGGCGGCGTCCTCGCGCGACAGCCCGCTCATCATGCCGGCGACCATGGTGACCCCGTCGCGGCTGATTCCCGCCAGCAGCGCCAGGATCTGCGCGGACCCGACGACTACCGCCTGCGGATAGCTCATCGACGCCAGCCGCCGGTCGGCCTGGACCGTTCCGGCCTGCTCGCGCTGGCGCAGGGACTGACCGCCGGCCGAAACCCGGCCCGCGGCGCCAGCCGAGGGCCGGGCCGCCTCAATCAGCTCGGCCGGATCCCGTTCTGCGGCGACGGCCAGGTCGCCGAGGCGCGGCGGGGTGTGGAGTCGGTGGTGTGGCCCGCGTCCCCTCCCACCCGGGCAATGCGCGAGGGGCGACCCCAGTGACCTGCCGCAGTGGCATACTCGAATCTGCCGGTGTTCTACAGCAACTGTAGAGCATCTACAGGATTCGTAGATGCTATCCGCGGCAGGAGGTTGCCCGCGTGCGTGATGACGGCCCCCAGTACGCGTCCGGCAGCTCGCCTGGCGCGGCACGGCGCGCCGCCGGCTCGCTGGAATCCGAGGTCCTCGGGATACTGCGCGGGGCAAGCGAGCCGCTGAGCCCCGGCGAGGTCCGCCAGCGGCTCGCGGCCGGGCAGCAGGCCGAACTGTCGTACAGCACGGTCGTGACGATCGTGTCGCGGCTGCACGCCAAGGGCCTGCTGGCTCGTCAGCGGGTCGGGCGCGGGTTCACGTACCGGCCAGTCGATGAGGCGAGCCTCGCCGCCAGCCGGATGAGCCACGCGCTGGGAAGCGAGACCGACCACAGCGCAGTGCTGAGCCGCTTCGTGTCAGGGCTGTCTGGACGAGATGCCCGGCTATTGCGCCGCCTGCTAACCGGTGCCCAGGATCCGCAGGCCGGCGATCCTGACCGGGAAGAGGAACGGGAGTAGGCCCGTGTGGCTGCTATACCTGCCGCTGGTGATCCCGGTTGCGCGATCGGTGGAATACACCGTAGAGCGCTGGGCTGACGAGCATGCTGCCGCCGTCACCGGCGACCGCAGGCTGGTGGCCGAAACCATCGGCCAGGTTGCGTTGCTCGCCAGCCCCGGCGGCCGGCGGACTGCCGGAATCACCCTGGGCATCATCGGGCCGCGTTCCCGGCGCGTATCGGTGGCCTGGGCCGGGCCGGTCCCCCGCCGCGTCGCCGCCTTGCTGACTGCGCCACCGCGGCGGCGGACCATCCTGTTTGCGGCCTCCGCTGCAATCGTCCTGCTGGCCGGGGTAGCCGCCCTGGCGGCGGCCAGGGACCTGCACGCCCTCATTGAATTCGCCCAGGCAGCCGGATAGCCGGGCTATAAACTGGTCATATCCGCGCAGAAGAGCATTGCTGCGGGGCCGGTGCATCGCCTCGCTGCCAGCAAAGGAGAACGGAACCGCGAAGACGCCGAGGAAGGTAACCGTTGGCACTCGGTCGCTGCTCGCCCTCGGCGTGAGCACGGCCGCCGCGCTCACCATGAACACGACGGCTGCACTGGCCATGCACACGACAGCAGGCAGCGCCGCCCCGGCCGCCACGACGGCTTCCGGCTGCCCGCAGATTGTTGCCCACGACGGCTACAGCGGCCCGGCGGCGGTCCCCGGAGACGGCCCGGTCCCCCCGGACTCCGTGGCCGCCTTGCAATACGCGGCAAGGCTCGGCGCGAAGGCGGTCAAGTTCGACGAGCAGTGGTCGAAAGACAATGTGCCGGTCGTCATCCACAATCTGACGGTGAGCGCGAGCACCGGGCATCTCGTGCACGGGCACGTCGTGCACAACCGCGGGAACGTTGACCAGTACCCAGCGGCATCGCTTGAGCGGATGCACCTGCTCACCTTGCCCGGCGGTTACACCCGCTACCACCTGCCGTCGGCGGCGGCCATGCTCAGCGCCGCCGTGGCCGCCCGCATGACCTCAGTGATCATCGAAATCAAGACGCCCGCCATCACGACCGCCGAAGCGAGATCGCTGCGCGCGGCCGTCACTGCGGCGCACGCCACAGCTATCACGTCGGTTCAGAGCTTCTTTGTGCAAGACATCGCGGTATTGCGCCAGGTATGGCCATCGCTGGCTGTCACCCTGCTGGAAGACTCTCCGGCCCGGCTGCCCCCCGCTGGCGTGGGATCAGTTGTCTTGCGGGGCAAGGACGTCTCAGCGCAGGCCGTGGCCACACTGCTCGGCGCGGGATTGCGCGTCGGCGCCTGGACCTCCGGGGGCGCCGGGGTGCCTGACAGCGCGGCGGCCTGGACCGCCGAGCGAGCCGACGGGGTGCAGCAGGTCTTCACCAACGACACTCGCGGCTACCTCGCCTGGGAGGCCAGCGTGGGCTGCAGCTGACCCGGCCCGTACGCTTCGGAGGGACGAGCCCCGCGATCACTGCCAGGGCACCGTCCCCGGTGAGACAAGCCAGGGCACGACATGTCCCGAAACCAGGGACGTCGTCAAGGCGCAGATCACTTCGGAAGCGCCCGCTGCTGCCAAGCGCGAGTGAACGGGGCTTCGCCGCGGCCACCCGGCGCGTAAGCCACCAGGCAACCGCCGGGAGCCCGGCGCCTGAGGCAGCGACAATCGCCCACAGCAGCCACATGACGCCCGGTACTTCCCGCCGGAAGGCCTTTCATTCGGTACGGAGTTCACCAGGAACTGCTGCGTGCCGGCGCAGCCACGTTTGCGGCTGGCCTGATTCCGCGGCAATAGCCTTCCAGGTCCAGCCGTCGGTCCGGCGCTCATTGATGTAGCCGGCAATGGTGGCGTAGCCGAGGGCAGCCGCGACGTCAGTGGCTCGCTGCCGCGCCGCATCGCGCTTCGCAGCGTGCGGTATACGGGCCAGCCCGTGACGTCGCAATGCGGACTCGACGGAATGATGGGAGACACCGATCTCAGCCGCTATGGCGTTGACCGTCCGGCGTTGCACCAGATGCCGCTCCTCCAGGTAAGCGGCGACGTCCTGGTAGCCGAGGCGGCGCAGGGCCGGCAGCCAGGCAGCGTCATGCCGGTCTGTCACGCGCCGCCGGGAGCGGTCAGCCGCAGCCGGATCAACGCGGCCCAGGTGGCGTGACAGCCAGTCCTTGTGCAGCCCGGCCGCACGGCTGATCGCTGCCAGGCTGGCGCCCGCTTGCGCCTGCGCGGCAACGAATGCCTGGATATCCGGGTACCCATGCCGCCGGGCCACGTCGGCAGCGACGGTTGCGAGATACCTGTCAGCGCGCTCCCGGTTCGTCCGGGCGATAACGGCAGGCGGGATCGCGGCGAACGCCCGCGCGGCTTTCCTGCGGCGCTGCTCAGGGAACGGGCGACCGAGGGCCGCCGCCGCGGCGTCGCGAGTGAGGTCACCGGCGCGGGCCCGCTGCCTGCCTGCTGCACTGCCGTCGCGGATCGCCGGGTCGAAGACCAGGCGCGCGGCGAGAGCGGCGGCCCTTAGCTTGCGAGTCTCTGGTCCCTCGAGGGGCTGGCCTCGTTCCAGCCCGAACGCCTCGCGGTACTTCTCCCTCGTCCAGCCGTGCGAAGCCAGATGGGCCGCGACGGAACGCAGCGCCCGGCCGCACAGGTGACAGGTGACCCGCGGGCCGTCGACGATGACCGCACCGATCGGCGCATAGTAGGCCGTGCCGTCATCGAGCACGCCGACCACAGGACAGATGACGCGGCCGCTGCGGCGCGCGGCTGCCGCCGGGACGGCGACTGCCGGGCTGACCATCTCGGCGGACATGCCGGCCTCCTGCGGACTAGCTAGTCACAATGAGACTACTAGCCGGGCGAAGGCTCGTCACGACCACCTGGCGCCGTGGATCACCCTGTCTCCGCCGTGCGCCGCCGCACCCCTGTGCCGGGCAGCCTGCGCAGGTGCCTTGGAGCGGAGGATCTGCAGGAACTGTGCCGGCAGCGGCGTCGTAGCCTTGGACGGTGCCCGTGTCACCTGAGCCGTCGCTTTCGCTAGCCGAATGGCTGGTTTTGTGCCTGGTCTGCGAGCAGCCACGGCATGGCTTCGCCATCGCCAGGTTGCTGGGAACAGCGGGCAGCATGGGCCAGGTGTGGCGGGTGCCCAAGCCGGTCATCTACCGCGCGCTGCAGCGGCTCGAGCACCTTGGGCTGGTGACGACGACCGAGCAGCAGCCGTCGGACCAGGGCCCGATGCGCTCGATGGCCGATGCGACCCCGGCGGGCCGGGACATGGCGTCGGCGTGGCTGAGGCGGCCGGCCAGCCACAACCGGGACGTGCGGTCGGAGCTGCTGGTGAAGCTTGCCCTTCTGGACCGCACCGGAGCAGATCCGCAGCCGCTGCTCGATGCGCAGCGCGAGCAGCTGATCCCTGTCGCTCGGGCAATGCAGGACCGGCTCGCCGCCGCCGCAGGCTTTGACCGCGCCCTGATCCTCTGGCGCTGCGAAACGGTCTCGGCGACTCTCCGCTTCCTCGACGCCATGCGTGCTCAGGTCATGACCGAGGCGCCGGCCCAGTAACAAGGATCGTCGTCAGCCCTCGTCTGGCTCAGCGGGCCGTGGCCCCTTGTGCGTGCCCTCGTTTCGTAGTCTCATTATGACCACCGGGCGAAAGCCGCGGACAACGGCAAGCCGTTCGCCGTCGCCCAGGCCGCTCGGCGTCGTCGGCCAGATCATCCCCTGGAACTTCCCGCTACTGATGGCCGCGTGGAAGCCCGGCCCGCCCTCGCCACCGGCAACTGCGTCGTGCCCAAGCCCGCCGAGCAAACACCGCTGACCGCGCTCCGCCTCGCCGAGCTCATCGCCGAGGCCGGCGTCCCCGCGACCGCGGCTACTTCGAGCCACCGTGCTCACCAACACCCGTCCCGAAATGAAGGTCGTCCGCGAGGAGATCTTCGGCCCGGTCCTGGTCGCCTCGCCGTTCAGCGACCTGGACGAGACCGCCGCCGAGGCCAACGACAGCGGAGTACGGCCTCGGGGCCGGCATCTGGACTGAGGACATCTCCAGGGCCCGCGCGCTGGCGAAGAAGCTCCGGGCCGGCACGGTGTGGATCAACTGCTACAACGTGTTCGACGCGGCACTGCTGGAAGGTGACTGCCGTTGACTTGCCTGCGGGACCGTGCTCAGCACACGCCGGGCTAGCCGGGCAGGACCGTCACCGGGTTGCTCACGGAACGGCCGTGCGCGGCGGTGGCCGGCAGCACCACCCGGTACACCCTCGCCCGCAGGTGCGGCCGGACGGCGAACTCGGCCAGGTCGCCACTGTCCAGCTGGTGCACCCGCACGCTCAGCCACCCGCCACCGGACTGGACCTGCAGCACGATAGCGTCGCCGGGAACCGCGAGCGGGCTGCTGGCCGTCAGCACGTACGCTCCCCCGTGCGGGCCGCCGGCGAGGCTGGCCGACACTGGCGGAATGACGGTGACCGGCACCGGCCGGCTCACCGCGGCGTCCGGTCCGGTGAGCCGGAACAACGCGTTCGAGGCCAGGTCAGCGGCGGTGAAGACGGCGCGGCCATCGGAGCCGGTCGTCGCAGCACCGGCGAGCTCCCAGCCCGGCTGACCGGTAGCGCGCTCGAACAGGCTGAGCTTCGCGCCTTGCATGGGCCGGCCCTGGCCGGTCAGTGATCCAGTGAATAGGTCACTGGCGCCCGCCGCGACCTGGCCGCGCGCGACGGTGAGCGACAGGACCGCTGGCGCTGCGGCCGCTGAGCGGGAAGCCGCCGGCTGCCGCGCGGCACGTGAGGCGGACGCAGCGGGACCGGCGGACCGCCGCGGGCTGCCGGTCGCAGCGGAGCCGCTGCGGGCCGGGGCAGGACCGGCGGGATGAGCGCCGCCGGGCGCCGGGGTGCCGCGCGTGCTCCGGTGAACGTCCGGCACCCCGGCAAACCCGAGCATGCGGTAGGCCACGTGCTGGGCCGGCGCGGGAAGTACCTCGGTGTACGCCGCCGCGGCGAATCCGCCGGCCAGTGCGACCGTGGCGACAACAGCGAGCCGGACTGCCCGGCGCGCGTACCGCCGGGGCCCGCGGCGCCCGGACGCGGCCGGGGCGGCGGGGGCCGGGACCGTGGCGGGAGCTCCCCCGGCGGCCCCGGCAGAAGCGGCGGGCTCGGCCGCAGCCGTGGCTCCGGCCGGCTGCTGGCTTGCGCGGAACATCGCCAGCGCGGCGCTCTCTCCGGTCAGCTCGTCTGGCGCCGGGCTTGCGGTCAGCAGTTCAAGCAGCTGGACAAGGCCCGGCTCACTGGGCCCGATGTCACCTGGAAGGCCCGGAAACTCGGCGTTCACCCAGTACACCTCCTTGGCGTCAGGAGGCTTGGATCAGGAGCCGGCTTCTCCGGGCCTGGAGCGGTGGCCAGTGCCCGGACACGCGGATCGGCGGCCAGCGCGCGGAGCCCGCGGTGCAGGGCCACTCGCACCGCGCCGGGAGACTTGCCGAGGATGTCAGCCACCGCGGGCGTGTCGAGCCCCGCGATCACGCGCAGCGCCACAGCTTCCGCCTGGTCCGGCGAGAGGCCGGCGAGCATCGCGATGGCATTCCTGACTGACATAGCGTCGAGCACCTGATCCTCAACCATCTGCTCATCGGCCAGGCTGTCGAGGCCGCCGGCCACCGGGCTGGCGCGGCGCCGCATCCGGGCTCGCGCCGCGTCGATGGCCCGGTGCCGCCCGACAGTGAACAGCCAGCGCCGGAAGTCCTCGTCACCGCCCTTGAACTTGTGCAGGTCGCGAACCACCTGCAGCCACGTTTCACTTGCCACGTCATCGGGGTCGTCACAACGCAGAACGCGCAGGTAGCGCAGCAGCCGCGGCTGCAGGCTGCGCCATAGCTCAAGGAACCCGGCCTCGTCGCCCGATCGGGCCCGGGCCAGTGCCCCGTCCAAGTCACCAGCCTCTTCGGTCATCGCGCCAGCCAGAGTCTCACGCCGGCAGGCTGAAGCAGGGCCAGCCCGCCATATTCTTCGCGATCCGGCTAGCGTCGCCGGCCGGCGTGCGACTCCTCGCTGCGTGCGGCTATCCCTTGACGGTGACGACCCGGCTGCGGCTGGGGCTGAAGTTCGGGCCGCCCCTGAAGACCAGCACGAAGTGCGCGTTCTTCCTGGGGTCGACCACGAACGCGACAGCGCCGCGCTTGTCGGTGACCTCGTGGCCGACGACCGCCCACTTGTGGTGCGCGATCCTGCGGTCCAGGTAAACGGTCTTCCCCCGGAGCGGGACCCGGTGCGACGTCAGGTCTCCGAGGAGTATCTTCAAGCGCGGGTGGTGCGCGACCGCCGACACCTTGGCGATGGCCAGGTGCGTGGGCAGCCGTCGCGGGTGCGTTGTGGCGGCACCGGCCGCGCCGGCCGTTGCCATCGCCCCGGTAGTGGCAATCGCCGCGGCGGCGGCGAGGGATCCGGCTCGGGCTAGCAGGGATGCACGCATTGCTCTCCTTCGGTTAAGCCTCAGCTTCGAGGCAGCTGACAACACCGACTAGAGCGGCACGGGCCTGCGGCCTGTTACTCCGGCAGTGAGCGTCCTGATGTGACCTCGGTCACACCTGCGGCCCGGCTCAGCTCTCGCGCGCGCGGTTCATCCGGGCGTGAGCCTTCCGGTTGCGCCGGTAGAGCCCCACAAATTCACCGAACAGCTCCTCGTAGAGTCCCCTGGCCGCCGGGTCAGGCTCGTAGCGGCTGGCGACCGCGACCCGGTCAGGTACCTGGTCGAAGGTGAGCTCGCCCAGCGCGACGGCCGCCAGCATCCCCGCTCCCCGTGCGTTCGCGCTGACCGGGTCGGCCACCTGCTCGATGGTCGCACCGAGCACGTCGGCGAAGATCTGGCACCACACAGCGGACCGCGCTCCCCCGCCGATGAACCTGATCGGGTCGAGCCGGCGCCGGGTGAACCGTTCCACCGCCTGCAGCAGCCACCGGGAGTTCAGCGCCACTCCTTCGAACGCGGCCCGCACGAGGTCGTCGCGGCTGGCCGACAGCGACAGATTGTGGAATCCGCCGCGCACGAACCGGTCCTCCACCGGGGTCCGCTCGCCGTACAGCCACGGCGTGAAGATCACCCCGCCGCTGCCCCGCGGCGCCTGCCCGGCCATCCGGTCGAACTCCCGGTAGGTATCGGCGGGCGCGTCGCCGGCGAACAGCACCCGGTCGCGAAGAAAGGTCAGCGCCGCGCCGGCGGTCTCCTGCTCGTTGGCGACGAAGTAGCGCCCGGGTATCGCGGACGGCAGCGCGGCCATGTTGTGCAGCAAGTCGGTCTTCTTGACCGGGACGTAACAGGTCAGCCAGGAGGACGTGCCGACGTAGAGGTGCGCCTGGAAGTCCCGGGTGGCTCCGGACCCGATCGCCGCCGACTGGATGTCGGGGGTGCCGACCACCACCGGGATGCCTGCCGGGATGCCGAGCGCGCCGGCCGGCCCGGGCAGCAGCGGGCCCAGGATGTCCGTCGCGGCCAGCAGGTCGGGGAGCTTGGCGCGGCTCACCCCGGCCAGCCGGAGCAGCGCCGGGTCGTACCTGATCTGGTCCGGGCGCCGGTTGTCGGTCACCCAGTGCAGCGCGATCGAGTCATACGATGCCGCCGCCCGGCCGGTCAGCCGCAGGTTCAGCCAGTCTTTCGGCTCGAGGAACAAATGCGCAGAACGATAAGTCTCCGGTTCCTCCTGCTGCAGCCACAGGATGTGCGCGATGGGGTCCTTGCCGCTCCGCGCGGGAATCCCGCCCGTCTTGCGGATCCACCGCGCCAGCTTGTCCACGCCGTAGCCCTGCACCCGCACCGGCCCGCTGGTGATGCGACGCGCCTGCGGCGCTCCCCGCGAGTCCATCCAGATGATGGCATCCCTGATCGGGCAGCCGTCCTGATCGACCGCCACGGTGCCAGACCACTGCGCGGTGCACGAGACGGCCGCGACCGACTCCGGCGGGACGGCGCCGCTGCCCACCAGGCGGGACGACGCCCCGGTGATCAGCGCCCACCAGCCCTCCGGGTCCTGCTCGGCGCCGCCGCCCTGGCGCAGGCTGACCCGGCACTCCTCCTGCTCGGATGCGACGACCTGCCCGGCCACCGACACCAGCGCCACCTTCAGCGCCGAGGTTCCCAGGTCAATCGCCAGGATGTGGCGCTGCACGGCTACACCTCGAACATCAGGTCAAGGTAGGCACCAAGCATTCCCCGGACCAGTTCCCCGGGGAGCGAGCCGGCCATGCCGTAGACGGGGGCCATCCCGGTCCGCACGTCGGGGTTCGCCCGGACCTCGTCGAGCGACGCGGCGAGGTCGGCGAGGAAGCGGTCGGCCACGCCGGGCAGCGTGTGCCGCAGGGTGACCGCGATGTGCACGGCGGCTGGCCGCTGCAGGCCGTTAAGGCTCCAGCCGCGCCGGCCCATGTTCTCCATGACCTGATACACATCAAGCCCCTCGTCGGTGCCGAACGCGATGACCCACAGCGGGTCGCCAAGGACCCGCAGGCCGGGGATAGCCGCGATCCCGTCGCGCACCCTGGCGCCGGTCGCCAGGATCCGCCGGGCGGCATCGAGGTAGCCGCGCTCGCCGATCGAGACCATCGCCGCCCAGCACTCGGCCGACAGGGCCCCGGGCCGGCTCCCCTCGAACGTCGGGGAAAGATACAGGCCGCCCGGCCAGTCGGCCGTCGTGTAGAACTGGAACTGGCGGAGCTCCTTCCCCCGGTACAGCACGACCGACGAGCCCTTCGCCGCATAGCCGTACTTGTGCGTGTCGGCGGACATCGACGTCACGCCGGGCAGCCGGAAGTCGAACGGCGGCACCGGGTAGCCGAGCCGCTCAGCCCACGGCACGATGAACCCGCCGAGGCAGGCATCGACGTGACAGCCCGCGCCGCGCTCCGCGGCCAGCGCGGCGAGCTCGGGGATCGGATCGATCACCCCGTGCGGGAACGATGGCGCCGACCCCACCACCACCGCAGTCCGCTCGGTGATGGCGCCGGACACCGCGCCGAGGTCGGCCTTGAATCCATCGTCGACGCCAACCCGCACCAGCCGCATGTCGAAATAGCGCGCGGCCTTGTCGAACGCCGCGTGCGCGGTGACCGGCGCGACGATCTCCGGCTCGGCGATTCCGCGGCGTTCCCTGGCGAAGTCCCGGTACGTCTTCATCGCCAGCAGGATGCTCTCGGTCCCGCCCGAGTTCACCGTGCCGGCCACCGGCGCGCCGGGCGACGCGTGCTCGGCCCCGAGCATGTGCGCGGTCATCGAGACGATCTCGGCCTCGAACTTCGTCGCGCTCGGCCACAGGTCCGGGTGCAGCGGGTTGCTCTGCGAGTGCGCCGCATATACGCGGTTCAGGAACGCGACATGCTCAGGATCACCGTGGTAGACGGCGCCGGAGGCGAAACCGTCACGCCACCGGGTCTCCTCGATCGCGGCGAGCCGCTCGACCAGCGCGGCCACCTCGGTCCTGGCGACGCCGTCCTCCGGCAGCCTGGCGAACGACGGGTACTTGCCGCGGTAGGGCTTCAGCTGCTGATCCAGGCTGGCCATCAGGTCGGCCGGCTCCGTCATCATGGGCTCCTTTGGAGCGCGGCGCCGGCCGTCCGCGCGGGCAGCCGGGCCGCGAGCGCGACTCCGGCCAGCGCGGCAGCAGACAGGGCGCCGAGCGATAGATACGGGTTTCCGATCAGGCCCTGGACAATCAGCACCAGGACAACTCCGCCGAGGTTCCCGGCGAGCAGCAGGAACCCGGCGGCGGCGGCGGCTCGCTCCGGCCCGGCATGTAGTTCCGACCAGTCCAGCACCACCGGCAGGGCCGCCAGCAGCACGAACCCCTCCACGAACAGAACGCAGCCGATGAAGGCGGCGTTATGCAGTGCGGCGATCGCGAGAAACGCCACGACCGTAACGGCGACCGCGGCCTGCAGCATGGCCCGCCGCCGGTCGAGCCTGGCGACGGCCTGCGGCAGGACAGCGGCGCCGGCGATCCCGGCCGCGGTCATGATCGCGATCAGGTAGCCGGCCGCACCGCCCCGCCCGAAGTGGCCCAGGATCGTCTGGAGCCAGGTCGCGACGGCGTTGAAGACGCCCATCCCGACGAACAGCAGGCCAGCCAGCAGCCACATGAACCGGTCGCCCCGCAGCCAGCCCAGCGACACGGCGACCGCGGGATCACCGTGGAACGTGGCGGGCGTGCGGACGGAGACCACCACCCATACCGCCGCGACCACGGCCAGCGCGGCCTGCGCCGTCAGCAGCAGCCGCAGGCCGCCGGCGTCCAGCAGCGGCGCGCCCGACAGCACGGCGGCGAGGACCCCGGCGAACAGGGCCACGCTGCCGATCGAGATGGCCGCGGTCCGCTCCTGCGCGGGGAAGTACCTGGCCGCGATCTTGGTGATGGAGTTCAGTACCAGCGGCTGGCCCGCGGCCACGACGAACTGACCGGCCAGGACCCAGCCATACGACGCCGGGCCCGCCAGCCGCAGCAGCCCGCCGGCGCCGGTGAGGATTGCCCCGGCCGAAAGCGCCTGGCCGAACCGGGCATCAAGCCACCGGCCGCTGGGCAGCGCCAGGATGACGTACATGAGCGGGAAAATTCCGGCGAGGTCGCCGACGGCCCCCGCGGAGACGCCCATCGCCCGGTGGGCCTGCGTCGTGATCGGCGCAAACGTTAGCCACAGCAGCTGGGTGCACGCCGCCAGCAGGCCATAGCCGGCGAGGATCACCCACCGGTTCGGTCCCGCTGCCGTGACGCTTCGCGTATCCGGTCCCCCTCCGCGCTTGTTACCCGCCCGGGGCTTGCGGCCATCCTGCTCCTACCGGGCTGGCCCGCCAAGCCCACCGCGCGGGCCTGCCCGGCGCGGATTCCTGACCGAGATGTGCACCGAGATCTGCGGCGCATGCCGATAAGACCTGCCACGATCTCTATCACCGGCCACGAGTGGCTAGCAACATGCCGCACAGCACCGGCCGCGCTGCCAATAGGGCGCCTGACGACGCAGGAGCAACGATGAGGATCGCAGTGATCGGCACCGGCAGGATCGGCGGGACGATCGGCCGCGCGTTCGCCCAGGCCGGGCACGAGGTCGTCTTCGGCTCGCGCTCCCCCGATGATGACAAGGCCGCGCAGGACAGCGGTGCGCGGGTGGCCGACGTCGCGACTGCCCTGGACGGCGCCGAGGTCGTGGCGATCGCCGTGCCAGGCGGCGCGGTCGACGGCCTGCTCGATGAGCACGCCAGCGCCCTGGCCGGCCTGCTGGTGCTCGACTGCGCCAACAAGGTCGGCGGCCCCGGGCCCGCGAACAGCCACGACGTCGTCATGTCGAAGGTGCGCGATGCTCGCTACGCGCGGGTCTTCAACTCCCTCGGCGCGGAGAATCTCGCCGACCCGCGGTTCGGGGAGGAGCGGGCCGACATGTTCTTCTCCGCACCGCAGGCCGGCCGGGCGACGGTCGAGGACCTGATCGAAGCGGTCGGGCTACGGCCTGTTTATCTCGGCGACGGCCAGCATGAGGTGGTGGACGGAGTCCTGCGGCTGTGGTTCGCGCTCGTCATGGGCCAGCAGCACAGCCGCCATCTCGCCTTCAGGATGCTGGAACGGTGAGCAGCGCAGCGGGTCAGGCCTGCGCGGGATAGGCGTCGCGGCGCACGGCAGGCGAGGTCATGTGCTCGCCGATAACAGGCCTGCCGCCTGCGCCCGTTACGGGGCAGCGGTGGTGGAGTCCACCCGCTCCGCGGCGGGCCCCGCGCCCGTGCTGGCCGGCTCCGTGCTGGCCGGCTCCGTGCTGGCCGGCTCCGTGCTGGCCGGCTCCGTGCCGACCGGCTCCGTGCCGACCGGCTCGCTGGCTGGGACGGGCTCGGGCTCGCCGGTTACTGGCTCGCTAGCCTGGGCGCGCTCCGCAATCCGCGCGTCCCTGACGCTGATGACCGACAGGCGCCCGAGTGCCATCGCCGCCAGGAGCACGATGACAATACCCAGGCCGGTGAAGAAACCGATCTGCTCGACCGCGCGGGTCACAGTGCCGCCAACGGGCGTGCCCGCGGATATCCCGCCGCCGTGCCAGGCGGGCGCGAGCACGTTGCCGACGGCGAACCAGGCGCCGCTCAGTGCGGCCAGCCAGGCACCGGACAGCGCCACCGGCCGGTTGGAGCTGGCCAGCAGAATGAGGCCGCCGAGGACAGCCGCGGCACCGGGAAGGATCTCCAGCCAGAAGCGGCCGGATGTGTAGACCCAGTCACGGTCGGGGGTGTAGGCGTAATGGAAGGACGGGCCGACGAAGGCGATCAGGGCGCCCCAGACGCCGAGCAGGACCAGCAGCACGCCACTGATGGCGCCGCGGCTCCTGGGAACCCGTAGCATGCCGTTCATATGGATCACTCCTTATGCATGCAAAAGGGCGAGAAATCTGCGCCAAGCCGACTACCCTTCCTGCCGCCCTTTATGCAAATCGCGGGCAACTACCTGGCTAATACGGGGCCGACAGGCGATAGCTGCCGGGCCGCTTTGCCGTAAGGCTCGTCCACTCACCGCGCTGGGCCACGATGGCGTCCCCGGTGCTATGCAGCAGCGCTGACCAGTGCACCCGCACGATGGTGGTACCGGCCCGGCTCATCCGCAACGTGATATCTGCTGGCGTGGTGCTGGTGACCGTCGCGGGTGGGCTGGCCAGCGGCACGGCACCGGCCACCTGGTAGAGCTGCCAGAAGGCGTCATGCCAGACCGGCACGAGCCAGGGCTGGCCAGCGCGCACGATCGCGGCCTCCGCGACGCCTGCGGGGTCGGGGCTGGCGGCCGAGATCGCGACATACCGCACCGCGTTGCTCCGCAGCCATGCATAGAACGATGCGGGGGTCAGCGTCCCGTCATAGAACAGCCGGTCACGCACAGTGTCGACCTGCCGCTCCCACCCGCGGGCCAGCGGCACCGTGCCCGCCAGCTCCTGCGATTCCCAGTGACCGTACTGCGGCACCGCTTCCACGCGCGCCGTATCGGCGTGCAGGACCCGCAATTCGCGGACCAGCGCCGCGGTCTGCGGGGCGTAGGGCGGCGCGTTGCCGTGCGCGAGGTCAGTGGCGGGCTGGGCAACCTGCCACACAGCCGCGGCGGTCAGCCCGAGCGCGAGCAGCAGGCGATGCCGCCCGCTGGCCATCCCGGCCAGGACCGGGCCGATGAGCAGCAGGCCCAGCCGCTCGACGTTGGAGCCGACCGGTGTCGGGAGGGCCCACACGGTAAGCACGCCAAGGCCGTAGACGATCGCGCCGATCCGTACCAGCCGCCAGCGGCGCGGCACGAAAATCAGCACGCCCGCGACGGCGAGCAGCGACGGCACGCCGTTCTGCACGCCGATGGGCTGGACGCCGCCGTCCGAGAACAGCGCGGTGAGCCCCAGCGGCACGGCTGCTGCCATCGCGATGACCAGCCCGTCGCGCCTGCGTCCGGTCACCAGGAATGCGGTCGCAGGGACACCGAGGAACAGTCCGGCGACCGGGCTGAGCGCAGCGCAGGCCATCGCCAGGCCCGCAACGGCCGGCAGCCTGATCCAGCCTCGCGGCCGGCTGCAGTCAGCGACAACGATGCAGCCCAGACCCGCGGCCAGTCCCAGGGTGAACGCCGCACGCCCTGCGATGAGCTGCGCGCACATCGCCACTGCCACCCACAGCGCCGCCGCACGCGGCCGGGGTGCCCGGTGCCGGGCCAGCAGCAATGCCAGCAAGCCAGCGCTGACCACGGCAGCGACCGCCATGGCCTGGCGGGTGCCGGTCAGGCCGAGCAGATACGGGGCGAGCAGTGAGTAGCTGGCTGGATAGATGCCGCCGTACCAGCTGAACAGATAGGCCGAGCCCGGGTATCGGCTGGCCCAGCCCGCCCGGGCGAGCTGTGCGGACAGATCCGTGCCGACCCGCGGGAAAGTAATCATCCAGACGATCGCGCCAGCCGCGGTGACCAGCACGCTGATGACGACCGGCTGGCTGACTCGCCGGCCCCTGCGCCGCCACCAGCTGCCTGCCCCGGCCAGCGGCCGCGCGCGCGGCGCAGGCCACTGACGCCAGCCATGGCCGGCCTTGCCCCCGGGGGCTTCGAGGTTGACGTCGGGCATCGAGCACACGACATCACAGTCTTCCCGATGCCGCAGCAGGCGGCCGTACCCGGAATGCCCGATGGCAGGATCGGGGCATGGAATTCTCCGAAGTCGTCCGCAGGCGCCGCATGGTCAGGCACTACTCAAGCCGCCCGCTGAGCCCCGAGGTGATCGAGCGCGTGCTGGCATCCGCGCTGCGCGCACCGTCGGCGGGATTCTCCCAGGGCTGGGCGTTCCTCGCGCTCACCGACCCAGCCGACCGGGCCCGGTTCTGGCCCCTGGTGCCGACGCGGATGGAGCAGACGCCCACGATGCAGGACGCGCCGCTTGTCGTTGTCCCGCTTGCGCACAAGGCCGCCTATCTCGAGCGCTACGCGGAGGCTGACAAGCCCTGGCAGGACAAGTCGGAGGCACACTGGCCGGCGCCGTACTGGTACATCGACACCGGGATGGCTGCCCTGCTGATGCTGCTGACAGCAGTGGACGAAGGGCTCGGCGCCTGTTTCTTCGGGATCACCACCGAGTACCTGGATCCATTCCGGGCCGAGTTCGGGGTTCCCGCCGGGCATGACCCCATTGGCGCGATCACCGTCGGCTACCGAGCGGACGACCTGCCACCACAGGGAGCGCGGATCGCTGAGCGCCGCCGCCCGGTCGCCGGCGTCGTGCACCGGGGGCAGTGGAGCCGCCACAGTTGAGGTCAGTCGATCCAGTACCGGCGTCTGGCGGGCACGCGCGGCCCAGTGCGGATGACCGAGTCCAGCCGGCCGCCACACGCTTCGATCACCGCTGCCGAGCCGACGTTGTCGTCGGCACAGATCACCAGCACTCGGTCAACGCCGCTGGCTCTCGCGATGACGATGGCATGCCGGAGGATCTCCGTCGCGTAGCCGCGCCGGCGGTGCTGCGGCAGCACGCCATAGCCGATATGGCCGCCCTCCCTGGCCAGAAAGTCGTTGAGTGCGTGCCTGATGGACACCCGGCCGACGATCCGCCCGGCAACGTCAGCCACCAGGAAGGTGGCGGGGACGAAGCCAGGCGCCAGGTTGAGTCCGGCGCGCTGGTCCTCCAGTGTCTTGACGTAGGCGGCCCAGGGCATGCCCGGCTCAAGGCTGAGGCCGAAGACGAATCCGTCCGCGGTCATGGCGTAGTGGGCGGCCCGAAATGATGCCTCGTCATCAAGCCGGAGCGGCCGGAGCCGGAGCGGCAGCCCGGCCTGGGTTCCCGGTCCGCCGACCTGATCGGCTCCCCTGGCCACCGGACCAGGCTAGCCACGCCGCCCGGCCCGCTCCATCCATTTAGCCGCCGGCGGCCCCCGCACGAAGGTCCGCGGGGCACATTTCGGCGCTGAGCCTGAATTTGGGCCAGCTGATCCCGGCTCTGGTGCCCGGTGGGCGGCCAGGCAGGGCATACTGGAGATGATGAAACCGGCCCGCGCTGCGACAAGGCGCTACCTGCCAGGAAGTCCCTTCAACACACCCGCCGTCGTCCGGCCAGTTAAGGTGTTCGCGCTGAACGACCAGGTGACGCACGACAGCTACGGTCTCGGCGTGGTTATCGGCGTCGAGGACGACACCGCCGTACTCGTCGATTTCGGACCGCAGCAAGAACGGATCCCGGCGCCGTTCGCCAAGCTGACCAAGCTCTGAGCCGCTTCCCGGAGCCTGGCCGGCTGGCCGGCGCGCCGTTCCCCCTAGTGCGGGAGCGCGGCGCGGGCGCGGCGATGAGCCAGGTCCTGGCAGCGATTACCCGGGTCCCGGGTGATCGCGCGCCAGCCCCCGGGCACCGTTGGCCGGGCAACACTGGCATCACTGATAGTCTCTTGATGCACGGCAGCGTTCATGGCTGCCACTCCCGCGGGCGAGAAGCCCGCGAGGTCGCTTGTGTGAGTAGTCCGCTTCTCGGTGAGCTCCAGTTTGCCGCTGTCGTCGACGTCTCCAGCATGACGCGGCCCCTGAATCACAAATGGAGCTCATCCATGCCCCAGAATTCCGGCCGCCGCAGCGCGGCCTCTTACCGGCGCCATAAGCCGGCCCGCGTACCGAGCCGGCCTGTCGCGGCGCCGGGAGATCAGCTTGATCGTGCCCTGAGCGCCGCAGCCGCCGCGCCGCAGCCGGCCCCCACTACCTTTGCCGAGCTTGGCCTCCCCGGACGGCTTGCCGACGCCCTTGCGGCAGCCGGCATGGTCGCGCCGTTCGCTATTCAGGCCAGCGCCATTCCGGACGCGCTGGCGGGCCGGGACGTCCTCGGCCGGGCGCAGACTGGATCGGGCAAGACGCTCGCGTTCGGCCTGCCGATGCTGGCCAGGCTGGCTGACCCGGCGACACGCCGGCGCGAGAAGGCCCCGCGCGGCCTGGTGCTCGTCCCGACGAGAGAACTCGCCGTGCAGGTCGCGGAGACGCTCTCGCCGCTCGGCCAGAAGCTCGGCGTGAGCGTCATGACGGTGTACGGCGGTGTCCCGATTGGCCGGCAGATCGACAAGCTGCGCCGCGGCGTCGACATTGTCGTCGCCACGCCCGGGCGCCTGATTGACCTGCTTGACCGGTCAGCCTGCACGCTCGCTGACATCGCGATCACCGTCATCGACGAGGCAGACCATATGGCCGACCTCGGTTTCCTCCCGGCTGTGACGCGCATCCTCGACGCGACCCCCGCAGGCGGCCAGCGGATGCTGTTCTCCGCAACGCTGGACCGCGGCGTCGACCGGCTGGTGACCGGCTACCTCACCGACCCGGCCCTGCACGCCGTCGCGGCGGTCGTCGCGCCTGACGGCGTCGATCACCGCGTCTTCGTGCTGCCGGCCCAGGACAAGGTGACCGTCGCGGCGGAGATCGCCAGCCGTCCGGCCCGGACCCTGTTCTTCGTGCGTACCAAGCACGGTGCCGACCGGCTCGCCAGGCAGCTGACCCGCGCAGGCGTCGACGCGGCTGCCATCCACGGCAACCTCAACCAGAACCAGCGGCAGCGTGCCCTGGCCGCGTTCGGAGCCGGTCATCCTCGCGTCCTTGTCGCGACGGACGTCGCCGCCCGGGGCATCCACGTCGATGACATCGAGCTGGTCGTGCACTTCGACCCCCCCAATGACCACAAGGACTACCTGCACCGCTCCGGGCGCACGGCCCGGGCGGGCGCGACCGGCACGGTCGTAGCACTCGTCGAGCCTGCCCAGGTCCGCGAGTTCGGGCGAATGCACCAGGCGGCCGGGGTCACCCCGACCAGCCACCAGGTTCAGCCCGGCCACCACGCGGTCCGGCAGCTCGCGACCTCGGGCACGCCGATTCCGGCCCCGGTCATCCAGCCGCATCCGGGTCCCGTCGCCTCGTCGCGGCGGGCCGGTGAGCGTCCCGCTGGCGGCAACCGCGCCCGGCACGCCACCGCCGCATCGGGCGGCAACCAGCGCCGGCGGGGCCCGCGCCCGGCGGCTGCGGCACCCCAGCGCCGGGCGGCCAGTAGCTGACGTCAGACCGCTGCCCCGGGCCTGCGGCCGGCGTCTAGCGTGTCCAGGAACGCGACGATCGCAGCAGCGACCACATCTGCCGCCCGCCTCGGCAGGTGATGGCCGGGTCCATCGACCAGCTGCAGGCGGGCATCGGGCAGCGCCCGCTCCAGCCGGCGGGCGGTAGCGACGGGAACCAGCGTGTCGTGCGGGTCAGCGATGAGCAGCACCGGCGCGCGGACCGCCGGAAGCACCGATACCAGCTGGTCGAGCTCCCCCACCAGAGCGCGCTGCTCGGCCAGGAAGGTGCGCCACAACGGGCCGTTATCGCTGCGTGCATTTCCCCAGATATGCCAGTTGACGTGCTCGTCAGGACCGAGCGGACTGCCGCGCAGCCGGGCGATCCTGGCCAGCCTGGCGCGGGCGATCCACGGCGTCAGCCGCCACGCGACCAGCGCACAGACGGGCCCGGCAACAGGTGCCGCGAGTAGCCGGTCCCAGCCGTTCAGGCACCCCGGGCCGATGCTCGCCAGCAGGATCAGCGCCTCCACCCGCCCGGGCGCCTGGCTAGCAGCCGACAGCGCCACCCCGCCGCCGTAGGAGTGCCCGATCAGTACCGCTTTGCCGATACCGCGGGCGTCCAGTTCGCTCAGTACCGCGCGCGCGTTCGCGGCGAAGCCGGCGGCGGCCTGCCGGCTGGAGCCGTATCCGGGCCGGTCGGCCGCAATGGCGGGCATCCTGGCCGGGAGCCGGGCCAGCACCTGCTGCCAGTCCGCGCCCGCGCCCGGCTGCCCGTGCAGGAAGACCAGCTGATGGGTGGCCACGCGCACAGGCTATGCCGCCCGCAGCGGATCACCCGCTGGAGATGAGGCACGGTTACCCGAAACCGGCCAAGCTTCAGCGTGGCTCACGGCAGGTGACGGGGAGGAGGCACGTGCGCCAGCTTCTGACCGTACTGCCGCTGGCCTGCGTCATGGTCGCCGGCCCGCAGATCGTCAGCGCGATCTTTCTCGCCACCAGCAGCGACTGGGCGCGGAATTCGGGCGCGTTCCTGGCCGGAGCGGCGATCTCGATCTCACTGGTCACCACGATCGCTTACCTGGTCGCCCGGCTGGCCGGGGCAACGGCGGGCGGCACCGGGCACGGCTCGGTGCACAGCGGGCTGGATATCGCCGTTGTAGTGCTGCTCGTCATTCTTGCGGTGCTGGTACTGCGGCGGCGAGGGAAAACCGACCCGCCCCGATGGATGGGAAAACTCGAAACGGCGACCGGGCGCCTGTCATTCGCGCTCGGATTCCTGTTGCTCGGGGCATTTCCTTCCGACGTCATCACGTCGATAGCGGTGGGCACCCATATTGCTGCCCATCGCGGCCCGTGGTGGCACACCTCGGTATTTGTTTTCTGCTCGCTACTGCTGCTGGCGCTGCCCGTGCTGCTAGCGGCGGTGCTCGGCAAGCGGGCCGAAAAGATCCTGCCGGGGGTGCGCAACTGGATGAACGCCAACTCCTGGATCGTGAGCGAGGTCGTCATCGTCTTCTTCCTCGCCCTCACGATCTCCGGCCTCGCTGGCCGGTAGCCCGGCGGGTTGCCGCCGGGCTACCCGGCCAGCTACCGGCGGCCTTCACTCGTCGCTGAGCGCGAGGAGGTCACCGGCCATCGCGTCGGCCGCCGACAGGATGCCGGTGCCGGACTGCTCCTGCAGCAGGAGGCCGGGATCAGCGATCTCGGCCAGCGCCTGCCGGTAGGCCGATTCATAACCGGCGGCCATCACATCGGTGGTGAAGTTGGCCTCGACGTGCTTGCGGCAGATCCCAGGGTCGAGGCGCCGAGCCGCGCTGATAGCGGCCGGCAGCTCTTCGGGACGGTCCACGATCACGCCGGTCTGGCCGGGCACGATCAGCTCGGGCACCGCGCCGCGGCGCAGCGCCACCACCGGCGTGCCGCAGGCCATGGCCTCGATGACGACCAGCCCGAATGGCTCCTCCCAGCAGATCGGGAACAGCACACAGGCTGCCCTCGCCAGCAGGTCCCGCTTCGCGTTCGCGTCGGCCACGCCGAACAGCGTCGTATCCGGCCCGAGCCTGGGCTCGATCTCGCGGGCGAAGTACGCCCGCTCCGGCGGCTCGGTGCACTTGCCGGCCAACGTGATCGGCAGTCCGGCGGCGCGCGCCGCCTCGATCGCGAGGTGCGGGGCCTTGTCCTGGCAGAACCGGCCGAGGAAGAGCGCGAAATCCTCCTTGTCGGCCCGGAACGGGAACGTATCGGCGCGGATCGCGTTGTGCACGGTCGCGGCCCAGGGCAGCGCCGGTGCCGTCGCGCGCTGCGCATCCGAGATGGCGACGAAGCGGACTGTCGCGCCGAGTGCCTGGTAGTAGTCGCCAGGTTCACCGGAGGTCGGGCCGTGCACGGTCACCACTGTCGGTGTCCGCCGCCCGCGAGCGAGCAGCGGGCCGGCCAGCGTGTGGTCGTGCACCACATCGACATCTAGCCCGTCGAGCAGGCGGGCGACCTGGGCCGCGTGCACGACCTCGGGCAGCGGCTCGCCGAGCCGGTCGGCTGGGCCGGTCTCGTAGCTGGCGAGAAACCGCTGTGCGCGGGTACGGTGCTGACCGGCGCCGATCAGGGTGACCTCATGACCCCGGCCGACAAGTGCGTCGACTAGGTCAGCCACCACCGCCTCCACGCCGCCGTAGGCGGTCGGCGGGACGTCGAAGTAAGGCGGGGCGATCATCGCTATGTGCAGCCGCTGGGGGGTGACGGCCGCCTCTGGCGTTCGGAAGAGCGTCGAGGCTGGCGCGCTCACTAGATGCCTCCTTATCGGTGCCGGTGGCGGTGTGGCTCCTGGCGAGGGGACCGGTCATCAGAGCCACCCAGCCAATTTCGCGGCCGGAGCGGCATTACCTGCCGCCCGCCGGGTGAGACCTCATAACCGCATCGCACTCGTCCAGGCAGCGCATATTCGCCTGTCACGTCCACGATCATTCCCGCGATTAGCCGGACCGAATACAACGGGACGTCCTGTTCCTCAACTGGAAGTGAAAATATGCCCGAAAAGTTAAGAAGAAATTACATCTGCGTCAGTATGTTGGTGGCCTTCTTGGTAAGGTGCGGCGGGGTTCCGGAGGTCAGCGGGCGGCGCGGTTTGCGGATTAGCTCGATGCCGCGCGGCAGCCCGCCCAGCGTCCAGGCGCCATCGCGCACATCAAGGGTGAGCGCGGCACCGGCCAGGTGCAGTCCCGCGATCCGCAGCGGCAGGTAGCGTTCGGGGACCGCAGGCGCGCACCAGACCCGGCCGAACGGGATCCACGGGTCAAAGCGGAGCAAGGTGCGCAGCAGGTACAGTGGCGCGGCGGCGGCCCAGGCCTGCGGCGAGCACGCCGTGGGATAGGGCACCGGCTCACTGAACTCGCTCCGGTCGAAACCGCAGAACAGCTCGGGCAGCCGCCCGCCGAAGCTCTCCCCGGCGTCAAAGACGGCCGTGGCGATCCGCTGCGCCTGCGCTACGGCGCCGTACCGCATCAGGCCGGCCGCGAGGATGGCGTTGTCGTGCGGCCAGACCGACCCGTTGTGGTAGCTCATCGGGTTGTAGCCGCCCATCGTCTCGGCCAGCGTGCGCACCCCGAACCCGGTGAACATGGCCGGGCTCAGCAGGTGACCGGCGACGGCCGCGGCCTTGTCCTCGTCGACGACACCGGTCCACAGGCAATGCCCCATATTCGAGGCAAGCGCGTCGACCGGGCGCTTGTCCCGGTCCAGCGCGAGCGCGTAATAGCCGCGGTCAGGCAGCCAGAACGCCTCATTGAAGCGGCGCTTGAGCGCGGCGGCCTGCTGCGCCCAGTGCCCGGCCACGTCCTCCTCGCCAGCCTCGCGCGCGAAGTGCGCCCGCGCCACGTATGCGGCATATACGTAACCCTGCACCTCGGCCAGCGCAATGGGCGGCTCGGCCAGGGCGCCAGTGGTGAAGCTGATCGCGTCGAAGGAGTCCTTCCAGCCCTGATTGGCCAGGCCCCGGTCGGTGGCCCGCTGGTACTCGACGAACCCGTCCCCGTCGGAGTCGCCATACTGGTCGATCCAGGCCAGCGCCCGGTCAGCGTGCGGCAGCAGTGCGTCGACCTCACCGCGGGCGTATCCCCAGCGGCGCAGCTCACCGAGAAGCATGACGAACAGCGGCGTGGCGTCGCTGCTGCCGTAATAGACCTCACCGCCGCCGAGGGCATACTCGCTGTCCAGCCCGGAGCGCACCTCATGCAGGATCCGGCCCGGTTCCTCTTCGCTCAGCGGGTCGACTTTGCTGCCTTGCAGCCGGGCCAGGGTGTGCAAGGTGCCAAGAGCCAGGCTCGGGTCAAGCGGGAGCAGCATCCAGCTGGTGAGCAGCGCGTCCCGGCCGAATAGCGTCATGAACCAGGGTGCGCCTGCCGCCACGACGCTGCGGTCCGGCTGGTCGCCGTCGAAGATCCGCAGCGCGCCCAGGTCCTCGGCGCTGACGGCGAGCATCGCGCTGAGCCGCTCGTCTGGCGTGCTGACCGCCGGGGTGGACTGCCGCCATTCCGCGAGCCGGGTAGCGGGACCGCTGGTCTCGACCGGCTGCCCGGGCCGGTACCGGGGCGGCACGTCCGCGCCGTCAACGGCCGGCACCACCTGAACGGTCGCCGTCCACTCGCTGCGCGGCTCGAGGACCGGCCGCCAGATCAGCTGCTGGCTGCTCACGGCCGGCTCAGCGCTACCGGTCACGGTGACTTCGCGGGAGCCGCTGCCATGCCGGTAGCTCAGCCGCAGCGCAGCACCGTCCGCCAACCGCTCGGTTCCTTCGCGGAAGTGCACCCGGTCCTCTTTGACCTCGAAAAGGCCGGCGAAATCCGTGTCGACGGTCAGGCTCAGGATCACCCCGGCTCGCTCCCTGCCGAGATTGCGCAGGGTGATCTCCTCCATCATCCCGTTGCCGACGTAGCGGCGGCGCACGACGAGCAGCGTGCTGTCGGCGGCCCCGGACCTTGGCGGCCGGCGGCCGATGAAGATGCCGGTGTAACGGGTGGGACACGCCACGGTCAGCGGGTCGACCCGCTGGCCGTCGACCTCCATCTCAAAGCGGCTGAGGAACCTAGTGTCGCGGAAGAACAGCCCGCGTTCGGCGCCGGGACCGATGTCACCGCCGCTGTCGCAGATGCAGAACGTGACGCCTTCGACCAGCGTCACCGTGCCGTCCGCGGCCTGCGAGTGCGGACTGCCGCCATAACCCCAGCCTTCGGTCACGCTGCCCCGTTCTCCTGAGTCGTCTTCTCCTGTGTCGCTGTGCGGCCCCCGGCGTCATTATCGCTGCCCGGCCGCCAGACGGCTGTCAGCCGGGTGTGCCGGCCGCCCGCAGGCCGGCCCGTTTCCCATCGCCGAGAAGCTGCATGCGCAGCGCCGTAACCAGTTCGTCGCCAACACCGAGCTGGCTGGCTGCATAGCCGCGGACCGATCCGTGCGCGTCGTCCAGGCCGGCCAGGAACAGCTGCATCGCGCCGGGCGGTGCCTGCCCGAAGGCTGGCCACCGTGGCGCCAGCCCGCTGTGACCGGCCCGCCATTCGGCAATCAGCCGGTCCGTCACCAGCCCGGTCAGGGCGTAGTCCGCGATGATGTCCGCGCGGGCCACACCCAGCAGGGACAGGATGAGCGCCGTCAGCACTCCGGTTCGGTCCTTGCCCGCCGCGCAATGGATGACCACCGGCGCGCTGCCCTCGGCAGCGATCACCGCCAGCACCTGCCTGAACTCGGCGACCCCGTCCATCGCGAGCTCGGCGTACCGATCGGCGAGGAACCGCGCGGGCTCAACGGCCGGGCTGAGCCCCGCCTGGTCGTAGGGCCGGTGCTCGACGCTGATGTTGCGGTAATCAAGCCCGTCATGGCGCGGGACCCTGCCGCGGGCGTCGGCCTCGTGAGGATGCCGGAGGTCGATGACGGTGCGTATCCCGAGGGCGAGGAAACGTTCCCAGTCCTCGCCATGCAGCTTCGCCAGTGAGTCGGACCGGTAGAGCCGCCCCCAGCGCACGGTATGGCCGTCCCCGGTCCGGTAACCGCCCACGTCGCGGAAGTTATACAGGCTGGCGATCGGGATATGTCTGGGCACTGAGCCCATCTTACGATCAGGCCGGACGGCTGGCCGGCGCCACGGCCGGGCCATCGCCCGGAGCCGGCAGCCCGGCTCGGGGCGGCCAGCCCTGGCTGACATACTCGTTCCTTCCGTTTCACCTGCACGCAGCGAGGAGAACCATCGTGGTGCCGCTGGCCGCTCGCGCGGTGGCCGCCGTCGTCGGCGTGCTGATCATCCTGGTGACTGGCAGCAGCGTCATCGGCACGCTGATCGTGCCCCGGCCGGTGGCCAACCGGCTGACCAGCCTGATCGACCTGGCCATCAACTCGACATTCCGCGTGATCGCGGGCCGGACCGGGGACTACCGGCGGCGTGACCGGATCCTCGCCACGCAGGCCGCCGCCATCCTGATCACCCAGCTGGTCGTCTGGCTGGCGTTCTTCTTCGTCGGGTTCGCGCTGCTGCTGTGGCCGTTCGTCGCCGGCGGGGTGACGAACGCGTTCGCCACAGCCGGACCGGGCCTGTGGCAGATCGGCAGCGATTCCGTGCGCGGCGCCCCGGAACGGGCGATAATCGACTTCGCGTCGCTGGCCGGAATCGTCACGGTCACCCTGCAGATTGCCTACTTGCCGACCTTGTACTCGGAATTCAACCGGCGCGAGACCGATATCGCACTGCTCAACGCCCGGGCTGGTGTCCCGTCCTGGGGCCCTGAGCTGCTGGCGCGCACCCACTACGCGCTGGGCACCGGGGTGTCGACCGTCGACACGCTGCCCGACCTGTACGGGCAGTGGGAGCGCTGGGCCGCGGATGTGGCGGAAAGTCACACCACCTACCTGCCCCTGGTGCGGTTCCGCTCCCCCCGGCCGCTCTCGTCCTGGGTGACGGCGCTGCTCGCCGTACTCGATTCGGCCGCGCTCATCCTCGCGCTGTCTCCAGGGAGCGCGCCCGAAGTGCCCGCGCGGCTCTGCCTGCGGAGCGGTTTTCTCTGCTTCACGCAGGTCGCCAGGGCGATGGGAATACAGGTCCCTGAGACTCCCGACAAGGCTGGCGGAATCAGCCTCAGCTACCAGGATTTCCTGGACGCCGTGGCACGGATGCGCGAGGTGGATTTCCCGATCGAGCGCGATCCGGCCGACGCGTGGCCGGATTTCGTGGGCTGGCGGATCAATTACGAGCGTGCCGCCTACGCCCTCGCCTACGCCACCGACGCCGTCCCGGCGCTCTGGTCAGGTCCGCGCCGGCACACGGTCAAGGTCATCCCGCCGATTCGCCCCCCGAAATAGCGGCATGCGCTGGCCCCGGGGCCGGGCTAGCGGCCCCCGGGGCCAGCGCGCCGCACGCGCTTGATCAGCAGCGGCAGCGGGAGCTCGCGCTCCCAGCCAGGCCGTTAGGCCTGGCCGTTCTCGTCGGCTACGGCAATAGCGAAGCCGAGAGCCTTGAAGAGATTGCCGCCCGCCGAGACGACCCTGGCGGTGCCGACCAGCGGGGCGACGGCGATCATGATGCCCTGCAGGTCCTCCGCCGTAATCCCGGTGTCGGCGGCGGCGCCGGCGTTGGCGATGTACGACGCGGGCGGCGCGTCAATCGCGATCAGCGCGCTGAGCCTGGCCAGCATCATGTCGCGCGATGCGAGATCGCTGTGGTCGAGGGCAGCGGCGTTCATGTCGGTGATCGTGTCGAGCACCGGGGTCTGAGTGGGCATGGTTTCTCCTTGGCTACTGCGGAACGCGCCACCCGGCGCCTCCGGGATGCGGACGATGACGAGGCAGCGGGACGCGGTGATCCCCCCGGTCCCCGCGTTCCCGCGCCTCGTAGGCAGTAGACCCGGTGGACTGTCCCCGGGTCGTCACCCCGGCTGGGTGAGCTTGCCGGTCACGGCGCCGGATCCTGCGCAGCGGTGCTCCGGCGCCTGCGCAGCCTGGGCGCGAAAGACACCTGGGGCCGCTTTCCCCGGGCGGGCTGGCATGGCCCGGGCTATTCGGAAACAGCCGGATACCGGCCACAGCGGGAGGACGCGCCGCCGCCGGCTTCACCCAGCAGGGGTGATGTCCCCTCGGCCGACGCCCCCGCGGCCGGCGCCCCGCAGCTGATAGCCCTCGGCC
>ODAK010000833.1_pt1 | contig 34891 bp, 27 predicted proteins | sample 1539591 | NCBI WGS metagenome assembly ODAK01 (sample SAMEA3539303, study PRJEB22396) | soil metagenome | biome: tundra; feature: field; material: soil | place: USA | collected 2010-05 | depth 0.15 m | reverse complement strand
CCCGTCCGGTTCGGAGGGAGGGGCAAGGTTCAAACCCTTGTCCCTACCCCTATCGGCGGTAGTGTCAAGTTGTGCGTTAATCGCGTTCCGCCGTTTCCCTGGCTCGCGACGCGGCAGCGTTGGTCGTTGTCAAGTCGCCGGGTGTGGTTGAAGCGGTGAGGTTCACGCCCAGTCCGTGACGAAACACCAGCGCCCCGCCGCGATGGCCGGTTTGGTAGAGCGCATAACTCGCCACACCGGCGATCAGCGCCGCGGCGACGGCCGCCGCCCGCGCCGCGCGCGGGAAGCGGAACAGTCCGAGCGAAACCGCCGCGGCCACCGCCGCCAACGCGGCAAAGGTCAGCGTGCGTTCGGCCCAATTTTGATGCGCCTCCAGCAACGTTTCGGCCTGCGGGGAAAGGTTTTCCGCGAGGCCGCCGTCGGATTCGCCGGTTTCCACCGCCACCCAGGCGCCGAGCGCGCCCAGCGCGAGCAACGCCGCCGCCAGTACGGGCACGTAATGTTTGCGCCAGAACACGGCGGCGCACGCCGCAAACGTTCCCAGCAGAATCAACACCACCGGGAAATGAATGATCGCCGGATGCAGCGGATCGGGAATGACTGGCATAATTGCCTCGCGTTGGTGCGGGTTGCCGAACGTCAGTCAATCAGCTCGTAGTTGCTCACGGGTTCACGGCACGACGGACAATTCTTGTCGGGCAGCGTCGTGGTGGTGTAACCACAGACTTTGCAAACGTAAATCGGCATGTCCGCCTGTTTGCCGAGGTTGTCGAGCGCGGCTTGATAAAGCTTGGCGTGTTCGGTTTCCGCCTTCTGCGCAAAAACGAACGTCCGCACCGCTTCCTTGGCGTTGTCCTGTTTGGCCAACGCGAGGAATTCGGGATACATCGTGTCGCGCTCGTAACTTTCGCCCTTGATGGCGGCTCGGAGATTTTCGGCCGTGGTGCCGGGCTTCACTTCGTCGAGCTTGAAGTCCTTGATGTTGCCGCCGAGCGCGAGAATCGCCTGCTTGTGGCTTTCGCGGTGAATCGTCTCGGCCTTGGCGGCCGCGCGGAAGAGCCGGGCCGCGTAAGCGTGGCCTTCGGACTGGGCCTGTTTGGCAAACGCTGCATAGCGATGCGCCGCGTTGGATTCGCCTTGGAAGGCCGCGTTCAAGTTGTCGAGCGTCTTGGGCGAAACTTCCGCCTGGACAGGAATAACCGCCGCGACGAACGCGGCGCCGATAAGAGACATGAAATAATTCTTCATAGCGGCGACAGATTAGCAACCGGGTCGTTGGAAAATGCTTAAGCCGTCGTTAGAATATTCTAATGTTTATTTTTCGCCGGCGGCGGATTTGCGGAGGCGAGTTTGTTTTGCCTGGCAGGCGCGGCGTGGGCGGAGTGGCGCGCCCTACCCGCACACCGTGCGTTTGGCGGCGGTTTTCGTGTAATGAAAACGCCGCGCTGGACAAGCCCGGCTTGGCGAAATACAGTCGGCGCATGAAACAAGGCTTATTGCACAATTTTCTATTTCCTGCCATTGCCGCATTCATGTGCTTTGGTTGTGTCCACACAACGGTTGCGACGAAAAAGCCCGCGCCGCCGGCAATTGTCAGCGACACAAACGCGGTGGTGAAAAATTCCCTTCCGCCGCGCGAAAAAGAAAAAGATCCCGGCTTGCGCCGTTCCACCTACACGCCGCGCGTTTATCCGGTGGACGAACGCGGGTTCTCGCCCGTGGACGCCGCGCTCGCCAAGGCCTACGCCCGCGAGGAAATGGTCACCAACGACGACGAAGGTTCGTTGAATCCGTTCGTGCTGAAAGTCATCACCGGCTATCCGCTCGACGGCTCGTATCAATATCATTGCAGTTGGAAGCCGCGCGAATACGACATCTACAACGGCGTCACACAGGACCAGTGGTATCGCGGCATGGTCGTGGCCAAGGCGTATCCCGACGGCTCGCGGTGCAGTTATTGCTGCGGCTTCACGTTTGAAGTGTTTGTGCGCGCGATGAAACTCCGCAACATTCAGAACGGCCTCGAACCTGACGACTTCAATGGCATGACGTTCAATGATCTCTTCAACGCGCTGCAGTTTTGGTATATTGAGGGCAAAGGCGATTCCGAAGCCCGCGCCATCACCAGCTACGGCCTCGGCACAAAGGTGACGAATTTCGAGGATGCGCGGCCGGGTGATTTCTTGAGTTACAGCAGCACACCGTCGGGCGGCCATGCCGTGATCTTTCTCGGCTGGCTGCGCGATGATGCCAGCGAAACGAACAAGATTTCCGGCTTCAAATATTTTTCCTCCAACCTTTCCGGCAACGGCGTCGGCTACGCGCAGGCGCATTTCAGCGACTCGACGAAGAATGGCCGCGGCGTGTTGCGCCGCTACGTCAACATCGGCCACGTCGGCGCGATCAAAAACTATCGTCCGTTCAATCGCGCCGAAATGCCGCAGCGCAACGCCTATGCGCCGACGCAGCCGACGCGGGTTGTTTATTGGCCGGAACCGAAGCAGTAAGCGCGTTCTGCGATTCCAAACCCCTTGACCAAAACTTTCGCATGACGAGTCTCGTCGCTCCGTTTCTGGCGTTCGCACAAGATTTCTGCGGCGGCTTCAGCCCCGCTGTTGGTGCGCGCGAGGAGCAGCCGTTGAGTGAGAGGTATCCGGGCGCGCGACAGCGCCGCTAGAGCGGTTTCAAAAAAACTGTGGCCGGAGCGCGGCGTTTACGCCGCTTCAACGTCGCCTGGCAAATTCACGTTGAAGCGGGCTGAAGCCCGCGCTCCAATAACAGTTTGCGCAGCCAGAAATGGCCACAGTTTTAATTAAACCGCTCTAAAGCGGGCGCAGTCCAGGCGCTTCGCTCATTGGGAAGCCGCCTGCGAATTTGACGCCGCGCCGCCAGTCCGTTCATCAAATTCAATTTTGTCACGCCGCAAATGACCGTGTAACCTTGTGGACTAAAACACGTCTGAATTCGCGATAACACATTTATGATCTCACGAACATTTCTCCATTTTGCAATGACCTGCGCTATTTTGGCTGCGGTCGGCAGCACTCCGTTTCGCATGTTCGCCGCCGACGCCGGCAAGCCGCAGTATTACGAACTGCGCGTTTACACCACGCAATCGGATGCGCAGCGGCAGCGCGTCAATGACTACTGGCAGAAGGCCGCGATTCCCGCATACAACCGCATGGGTATTCAACCGATCGGCGTTTTCACCGAGCAGGAAGATTCCGTGACCAACAAGATTTACGTCCTCATTCCGTGCGACTCAATGGACATTTTCACCGCCATTCCGGCGAAGCTCGCGGCCGATGCCGATTATCAGAAAGCCGCCGCCGAATACCTCTCCGCGCCGAAACCGAATCCGGCCTATGACCGATTTGAAAGCTCGCTGCTCGTGGCGTTCGACGGCATGAAGCACATCTCCGTGCCGCCAGCGGACAAAAAGCCCAACGTGTTTGAACTGCGGACCTACATGAGTTCCAGCGAAAACAAGGGCTTGAACAAGATTCAAATGTTTGAAAGCGGCGAGATCACCGTGATGAAGGAAGTCGGCCTGGCCCCGGTTTTTTACGGTCGCACCGTGGTCGGCGCACACATGCCCTGCCTGACTTACATGACCTGTGGCGAGAATGCGGACGAACACAAGAAACATTGGTCGGCGTTCGGCGCCGCGCCGGTCTGGAAACAATTGCAGGCCGACCCGCAATACAAGGACAACATGATCGGCATGATCCGGCTCATCCTCAAGCGCACTGCCGCCTCGCAGATCTGACGGGTGCAAAATCGCGGAAAGAAGCCGGCGCGGTCGGCGTGCTGGCGGCGGTTTTATTCTCTGCTGGCTTCTTCCAGCAGCCAGTCATTCCGTCCGTCCGCCTGGCAATGGCAATGCGCTGCAAAGAAGCCGCCGCGAAACTGCCAGAACCACGGCCAGATTTTTTCACGGTCGGTCTGCGGAATTTTCAGCGTGGAAATTTTTTCACGCGGGAAAAAATCAAAGCGGCCCTCCGCGTGAATGGGTGGCAGCGATTTTAATTTCACCTTCACCTCGAACAAAAACATCAGCCAATGCGTCTGGCCCTGATACCCGTGTTCGCTGATCAGCCCGGCCAGATGCAAATCCGACGGCGCGAGCGGCAGGCCGATTTCCTCGTGCGCCTCGCGGCAGGCGCAGGTGTAGGGCGATTCACCGAGATCCATCTTGAGCTTCCCGCCGCACGGACTCCAGAAGCCTCGGTTCGGTTCCTGCGCGCGTTCGAGCAAAAGAATTTCTTCGCGCTCATTGAAACAGTAAAGCAGCGTGGCAATTTTGTAGGGCAGCGGCATGGCGGGAAATTAAACAAGAACCCAGGTAAAATTAAGCTCCAAATTCCTAGCTGCAAAACGCAGCGCGACCAAGCCGCGACCGGCGGAGCGCGGACAGCCTTGTCCGCGCGAAACCATCATTGCGGCACCAACACGCAGACAAGGCTGTCCGCGCTCCGCCGGGTGTGTTTCTTCGCAGTGCTATTGCAAAACTAAGACCAACATGTTGGTCGCAACGGATAAAACCCGCTGGTTGCCTGCCGGTTGCGAAGCCTCTTTTTCCGAGCGAAGTCTCGGAAAAAGCATGCAATGCTATCCCTCAAATTCGTCGAATTCCGCGAAGATTCTTCAGCCGCGTAGTGGCACGGGCGTCTCGCCCGTGTGTTGCTACAGCATTGAACCCATTGCAGGAACTCACGGGCGAGACGCCCGTGCCATTACGTGGGCCGCGCCCCGTTTTGGTTGCGGCTCCGCCGCACTGCGCCTCTGCGTTTATCCCGTTTCGATTTCGTCCGGTTTAGCATTGTCTGTTTGCGCGGAAAAAATAAACTGTCCGCTCGAATTCATGAAAACATTCAACATCGCAGCGCTCGCGGGCGACGGCATCGGCCCCGAAGTCATGCGCGAGGCCATCAAGGTTTTGCGCGCCACGGAAAAGCGGTTCCAATTCAAACTCAACATCACCGATGCACCCGTCGGCTGGGCGGGCATTGACTTCGCCAAAAAGGCGCTGCCGGACATCACGCTGGACATCTGCAAAAAGTCCGACTCCATTTTGTTCGGCTCCGTCGGCCTGCCCGACCGCGACCCGACGATTCCGAAAGAAGAAAGACCGGAGCGCGCCGCATTGCTGCGCCTGCGAAAAGAATTTGGGCTGTTCGCCAATCTGCGGCCGGTGAAATTGCCGAAGATCTTGTCGCACGCGTGTCCGCTCGCAAAGGAACGCCAGGGCGACGGCATTGACATCTTGGTCGTGCGCGAACTGACCGGCGGCATGTATTTCGGCCAGCCGAAAAAGACCGAGGACATTGGCGGCGGAAATTTTCGCGCGATTGACACGATGGTCTATACCACGCCGGAGATCGAACGCATTGCGCACGTCGCGTTTCGTGCTGCAAAGGTGCGCCGGAAGAAATTGACCAGCATTGACAAGGCGAACGTGCTGGAGAACGGCATTCTGTGGCGCGAAGTCGTCACGCGCGTCGGCAAAAATTATCCCGACGTGGCGCTGGATCACATGTTCGTGGACAACGGCGCGATGCAGCTCATGCTCAAGCCCACGCAGTTCGACGTGATGCTGTGCGAAAACATGTTCGGCGACATCTTGAGCGACGAGGCGGCGGCACTGGGCGGATCGCTGGGGATGCTGCCGAGCGCGAGCCTCGGCGCGACGAACGGCAACCAGACGTTTGGTTTTTATGAACCCGCCGGAGGCACTGCGCCGGACATCGCGGGCAAGGATTTGGCCAATCCCATCGCGCAGATTTTGTCCGCCGCACTGATGCTGCGGCACAGTTTTGGCTTGAACGCCGCCGCGGCGGCGATTGAAAGCGCCGTGCAGCACGCGATTGAATCCGGCCACCGCACCGGCGACATCTTCAACGCGAACGAGCCGAACGTCCGCCGCGTCGGCACGCGAGCAATGGGCGATGCAATTGCGGCCGTGGTTTAGGTTCGTGTCCGCTTGCTTCCAAAAAAGGGCGGCTCAAAGAGCCGCCCTTGCTTTTTTGAAATAGCAACGATTGCCTACTTTATGAGGCGAAAGAAATTGACCGAGTTGGTGATTTCTTCCGTGTATGGGCTCGTCGAGCTAATGATCGAATAAGGGCCGGCCACGTTGGTTGACGATTGCAGGCTGTAAGCCGCATCGGTCCAGGACAACACCACGGTTTCACCCGCCTTTTGGATATGGAGCGTGGGCGATCCCAGCGGCAGCCCGGGTTGGATTTGAGAATAGGCGGTGACGACCAGTTCATAGCCATTGGTATAAGGAGCAGAAGACTTAAATTGCGTCATATAACCCGTGAGGGCCGTAAGACCAGCCGGAATGGGTTGCCCGATAACATCCGTCAAACGGCTGTCAATAAACAGCGGGAAAATTTGGCCGCTCAAGTTGGTCATTTGCATGGTGGCACTGCTGACAAAGTTGGAGACGCCTCCCCCTGGCAAATAAACATCAGGAACAATGACCAACGATCCCTCAATGTTTGATTCCATCAACGACACATTGGTGGCGCTGGAGAAATCAAATGTCTTTGCCACCGGCAGCGGAAAACCGCTGCCCAAGCTGGTCACAGAATGGGTCGGATTGAGCGAACTCAGGGCCATCTCCAAGACGCCGTTAAAAATTCCCAAGGGACCGGTCACTTGAACCCGGTCGCCAACCAGCGGGCGGATGTCAGTGCTGCCCGCGACAAAAACGTCTATGCCAGTAAGACTGTTGGTATCTTCGATCCAGAATGAAGCGTTACCCGGGGTCGTCATGTTGGTGCGCGTGATAACCGTGCCCACGACAGTATAAAGGTTGGTGGTATCATACGGGGCATAGTTGACAGAATCCTGCAAGGTTCGCAGATAGGCGATGTTGGTGCTGATCGGAATGCGCGTGGTGACATTCAGGCGTCCTTGATTTGTCGCCGAACTCGCCCCCCCGTTATTGGAGACGATGACATAATAATTTCCCGCTTGGGCCGGCGAAATCAACGATTGCGCGTAGGAAGCGGCATTGGCACCACCGATGGGGGTGTTGAGATCGGGATAATACCATTGAAAAGTAAACGGAGCCGTGCCGGCGACGCCCACTGACAGCGTGACATTATCACCGGTAAAGGCGTTGTTGGTGCCGATCCCGCTGGTGATGGAAACCGGAATTACCACGTTCGGTATATTTGTGAAACTTAGCGAAAAATTATCAATGCCTACGGTTGGGCGGTTGCCGCTGCCTTGCGATCCCGCTAAGTTGACAATCCGAAGCCAAATGGGTCCCGGCTGGTTGTCCAGCAAAGTTCCAAAATCCACCGTCACGTTCGTGCTGCCAAAAGTGCCAAAGGCAAAATAGGCATTGGTGGTCACGACCGTAAAGCTGCTGGGCGGACTGAAGCCATCCGGGCTGACGCCAAAATCCACCGCCCAATAATTCGACCGGGTTTGCGGATTTAACAACAGGAAATCAAGATTGAGCTTGAACTTCCCGAAGCCCGTGGCGTTCGCAATTTTCAGCACGAAGGCGCTGCCGGGATCAGACCCGCCAGTGGGACGAACGCCGAGGACACGATTCAAGGTGCCGGATTGGTTTGTAAGCGCTTCCGTTCCAAGGAAGTTGGTGCCGCCAACCGTGTTGGTAATTGAAGCCAGGTTCTTGAAACCAAAGGAGGTGCTGGCCCAGCCATTAATCGTCGCCGTCGGATCGCTGCTGGCCAAGGTCAGCAAGGTGCCCAGCTGCGTTGATTTGGCGTTGGTATAAACCAGCCATTCACCCGGCAGCCCGCTGCCGATATTGTCAAAGTTCTGGAAGTAGTTGGTGCCCGACAGCGTTAGCGGCTGGGCGTGGGTGATTGTGGATATGGCGGCGCAAAAGGTGAACGCAGCCAGCATTTTCATCAGTGTTTTTTTCATGGTCTCTATTTTTGTTGTTAGTTCGAAGGACAGACTAAGACTAAGGATTCGCCTGGCGATACTGAACATTCCAGATGATGTCCGGGTTCAAGGCTTCGTTGCCATCGGGCTGCTGATTGTTGACATAGGATTGCTTGAAGTAAGATGCGTGACCGTCAAAAAACACCAAAACGCCGCCTTGCTTGCTGTGCCGCAGCGGGAAGACCCGCCAGCGGGCCGCCGGATTGACGGAGTAGTAGGCATTGGCGGTTCCCTCGGTGGAATTGAAATACTGGTCCGTCATAAAAACGGTGGCCGAGGGTTTGGGAAAGGAGGTCAGTTTGGGCATGGTGGGATAGGTGTAGGTTCCGCCGCCCGTGACCCCTTTGCTGTCGGATTTTTTCAGGTCAATGTTCATGACATAGCTGAAGAAACCATTCACGCCGCCACCCGACACGTTTTGAATATCCGCCGGCGACATGGTGGCCGCCGGACATTCCCACATTTTGCCGACACCACCAGGGAAAGGAAGGATGGTGGAATTGATTTGCGGATTGCTACCCGCGTTGGCCGCATAGGTTTTCAAACTCTTTTCCGCCACCAACTCCGGCAGCAGGTTAAACCAGGCATAAGTGTCAAACGCCGCTCCCGACGAGCCGGGATACATGCCGCTTGCGTCCATGCCATCACGCGGCATTCTATCATTGTTATCCGGCGTGTATAACTGAATGGCCAAACCCCACTGGCGCAAATTCGAAACGCAATTGGCCGTTTGCGCCTTGGCTTTGGCCTTCGCCAGCGCCGGCAGGAGCATGGCCGCCAGAATGGCGATGATGGCGATGACCACCAGCAATTCAATCAGGGTGAAGGCCCGGAGGAACCGGCGGCCGGTTGTCGGGATGGATGCGTTCGCGGATTTCATATCAGCACTGCTCTCAAGTTTTACCATAAATGGATGATCTGGCGTGCTACAGTTGCGAAACAATATGGCACCAAATTCCCGCGTCGGCCTCCGTTTTCTTGGCAAAACACCCGCCAAAAAATGTCCGAGGCCTGGGAATGACCGATGCACAACCGGCGTCGGCCGGTTAAAACGACAATTCATAATTATTGTTTGGCTTGCTGTCACGGTCATTCCTTGTTTTCTCAAAACCGTTCACAATGTTTTCAAAATTTGCCGCAACTGGCAAGCAATTCGTTGCAAAGTTGTTCACACCGTTCACCGCTGTTCACACCGCGCAAATTTTTGCTTGGGCGCGGGAATGCAAAATCATTATGCTCCGCCCAGTCAAAGCTCAATCGCACAATAAACACCGCATGAAAAAAATCCCCGGCCTGCTGTCCGTCTTCACCGCCTTGTCGCTCGCCGCCGCCGAACCGGCGGCCACCAACGCGCCCGCCGCCAAAAACGAAATCGCGGCGATTCCCGACGCCACGCACAAACCGGTGCTCATCACCAACGCCGTGACCATCGCGGGCGAGCGCGTGATCTACACGGCGGAGACGGGCATGTTGCCGGTCCTCAAAGCCGACGGCACTTCGCGCGCCTCGGTTTTTTATGTGGCCTACACGCGCACCGACGGGACGAACCACGCGGCCCGGCCGGTGACATTTTGTTTCAACGGCGGGCCCGGCTCGGCCTCGGTGTGGCTGCACCTCGGCGCACTCGGCCCGCGCCGCGCGAAGATGAATCCCGACGGCTCGCAGCCCGCGCCGCCGTTCACGCTGGTGGACAACGAATATTCCGTGCTCAACGCGAGCGACCTGGTGTTCATTGATCCCGTGGCGACGGGTTTCAGCCGCGTCGCCAAGGACGAAAAGATCAATGATTTTTTTGGCGACTCGGCGGACCTGGATTCCGTCGGCGAATTCATCCGGCTGTGGACGACGCGGCATGAGCGCTGGCTCTCGCCGAAATTTTTGTGCGGCGAAAGCTACGGCGTGTTCCGCGCGGCGGGGCTGGCGGATCATTTGCGCGGGCGCTACGGCATGTATCTGAACGGACTGGTGCTGGTTTCCGGCGTGCTGGATTTTGCTACGATCAGCGGCGGGACGGGCAATGACCTGCCGTATCCGCTGATTCTGCCGGCCTACACGGCGGCGGCGTTTTATCACAAGAAACTGCCGGCGGACTTGCAGACGGATTTGGACAAGGCGCTCGCGGAGTCGCGCGCCTTCGCGTCGGGCGAATATGCGGCGGCGTTGCTGGCCGGCGAGGGCCAGACGGCGGACGAACATAAAAAAATTGTCGCGGGCCTGTCGCGGTTGACCGGCTTGCCGTCGCCGTTGATCGAGGACAACCACTTGCGCATTGGTCCGAGCGTCTTCCGCAAACAACTATTGCACGGCGAAGGTTTGATTCTGGGCGCCTACGACGCGCGGTTGACGGGGCGCGACGGGGACGCCGCTGCGAACGGGCCGTATTTTGACCCGTCGTCCACTGCCGTGATGGGGGCGTTTTCCGCCGCGATGAATTCGTATGTGCGCAGCGAGTTGAAATTCGAGGACGATCTGCCCTATGAAATTTTGGTCGGCGTGCAGCCGTGGAATTATGGCGCGCGCAACAGCTTTCCGAACGCGAGCGACCGGCTGGCTTCGGTGATGAACCAGAATCCGTATCTGAAAATCCTCGTGTGCGGCGGGCGGTGCGACCTCGTCTGCCCGATTGACACCATGCGCCACAGTCTGGCGCACATGCCGCTGGCGGAGGCTTACCGGAAGAACGTGGCGTTCGCGGAATTCGACGCCGGCCACATGATGTATATCAACCAGCCGGATTTGCAGAAGTTGCAGGCGGAAATCGGGAAATTCGTGCGACCGTGATTTGAAGCGTCTGGATCAGCGGACCGCCCAGGAGTAGCGGACAAGTTTCTTCACTTGCGGCGTGAGCGGCGGCAGTTTGTTTATATCTAAAAAATTAAAGTCGAAGCCCCAATTGCGGGTGGGCGGGTTGTAGTAGGTGCCGGGTGCGATCCAGTAATTCGTCCCATAGACACTGGGGAACATGACGACGATGGAGCCATTGTAAGTGCTGGTGTCGCCGCTCCAGGTTTCCAGGTAGCGGAGAAAATTTTCCACCCCGCCGCTGTAGTTGCCGCTGATGGCCGGAACGGACTGGACAATGCCTTCGAGACAGGCGGCGTTGACGGTCGTGCTGGAGGCGTTGCGGCTGCTCAAGGCTGTGGCGCTGTTAAACGAGTCGCTCCAACTGCTGGATAAGATGGTGATGGCGTCGCCCATGAGCGCGGCGGGATAAGTGTAGGTCGTGTTGGTGCCACTCGAGACGTGGGTGGAATCTATCTGCTTGTTGTAATCACCATACACATAAATCGGCATCGGCGTGGCGACGGTGAACCCCCAGCTATTGGGCAGCTGCACCCCGTTGATCATGCGCACGGCCGGCAGTCTCGAACTGGTCGGTAGCACGCCGTTATAGGCCCAGATCGAGTCAATGGTATGACCTTTATGGCTGTTGCAGGTCGTGTTATAGGTGCCGCCGCCGTTGAAATTCGTATTGTTCAGCCAAAGGATGAACTTGGCGACATCAATCTGGAGCGCCTGCACCGTGTCTTTTTCGCGGTAATCCCAGAAGGCCACATTAGTCACAAACGACCAGCCAGCGTAATAGACATTCGTGTAGCAACGAGTCGTGTCCGCCACGTTTTGAGTCACATAGTTGGTGTAGAGTCCGGTGGGAGCGGACTTCTTCAGGATGTAAAAATCAGGCGTGACCGGTGTCAGGTTGAGGGTGCCGGCTGAATCCTGAAACCAAACAGAAATGTTGGTGCCGTAAGGCGTGAGGCCTCCAAAATTGGTTCCCGTGATGCCATTTGAAATGATGAGATCCGCCGCGTTGGCCAGAAATAACAGGCCGTTGGTGGTATAGGCGGCGGCGGTGCCCATGGCATAGGCGGGTGGCGGGATGTTGAGGATGGCTTCGACATTCGTAGGATTGCTGTTGGTGGCGCCCGCAATCGGCATAACCAAAGGGGTGTTGTGTTGCGACGGCTGGCCGTAAAGGTTGAAATGGGGCGGGGCGCTCGCGTCGGTTTTGCCCGTGGCAAAGGGGTCGGTGCTGGAGATGTTGGCCAGGTTGACCGCGGAAACCGTCGAATTGAAAGTCAGGTTGGCTGTGCCGCCCCAAAGGCCCGCATTTGACCACACCGCACCATTGATGAACATGGGCGCGCCCGGATCAATCTCCAAATTGATGTTGTAGAAAATCGCGTATTGGAAAATCGGGATGGAACAGAAGTTGATCACCTGACTGATGGTGGCGGGAACCGTGTAGGGCTGGCCGATGGGGGTGGCGGTGGCGATGTTCGTCCAAAAACAGGGGAACCCCATCAAATTGGCATACTGTGAGCCGACCGGTTGCAGCACGCCTTGCACCGTGCCGGGAAGGACCGAAATTCGCCCGGCGGTGCCACTGGCATCGCTGAACGAATACTGCACGGGCCAGGCCGTGCCGTCCGAGTTGGTCTGGCTTACTTGCAGTGTGGCGTAGTAAGTTGCGCTGGTGAGGCTTTGACTAAGATAGTCGCGCATCATTGGGGAGAGGACTCTTTCCGTGGCCGCCTCGGCCGCCGCTTCGCTCATGTTATACTGGTTGTTTCGCTGGTTTACCGTTGCGTTGGAGGAGACCGAATACATCATGCTCGCAAACACCACCAGACTGATGGCGAGAAAGACCATGGTGATGAGCAAGGCATAGGCCTGGCGATGGCTCCGACTGGATCTGAAATTAATTTGCATGAGCGGTCCTTCCTCAATCAATCTGACGACAGGTGATCCGGGTCGTCAGCCGGTAAAAATCATACGCGTTGGCGCCGCCGCCGCCGACATAGCCGACCGGGAATTCCCATTGGTAAAAATCCAATTCCATTCGAATGATGCGGTCGAAGGAGTCATTGGTCAGAATGTTCTGCCGGCAATCCTCCGCTGTAAAAACGATCTGGTTGGTGATGTAGCTGGCCAGCGATACCGGAGCGCTAAAGGTAGTCCCGTCGAGCGTGGAGGACATCTTCAAGTAATTCGTGGCGGTGCTCGTGTCCAGATAGTAAACCGTCCAGGCATTCAAGTTGGTGGAAGGAAAAACTTGCAGCGCATTGCCGATGTTTTTGTTGGTCGGCCCGGTCAGGGTGAAGCTTGAGGGATCAGAGCCGGTGGTGCCGCCCACATTCACCGTCTTGGCACCCCGGATGTCGTCTCGAACATGATTCAGCACCTTGAGCGCGCACGATGTGGCCGACAACTTGGTCGCTCCCAAGGTATAGACACGCAGGCCAAAAACCTGTATTGCAATCATCACGCCAAGAAAAATGATGATGAATATCCCCATGGAAACCATCGTCTCCACCAGCGTAAATCCGGCGGTTCGCCCCGGCTCCGAACGGGTTTTTATATGGGGCAGGAGGATCATTGGTCGGGCGCACGCAAGGAGATGGCGGTGTTGGTGCAGCGCTGGTTGTTCAGCGGAAAATTCCAGACGCAATCGGACCGGATTTGCCGCAGTGGCGGGGAGACCGAAACCGTCGAGACGTAAATAAAGTTGGTGACGTAAATCAACGCCCCCGTGGAGGGAACGTCCAGCGTGCAGTTCGTGTCCAACGTCGCGATCACCACACCGCTCCCGTTGGTGGCCGGGGGCCACTCATCCCCGTCGCCCAACTCGTTCCACTGTGCCGCCCGTGCCCGTTCGAGTCCCTCGGAGGCAATGGACTGGGCCGCCAGCGAGCACGAACTCCAGGTTGCCGTGCGGTTGACCTGCACATAGCCATAAATCAATCCGCTGATCACCAGACTGAAGATAAAAAACGACACCATCACCTCGATCAGGGAAAATCCCAGCCGGCGGTTTTTTTTTGGCGTCAGACGCAAAAGCATAAATCGAAAGATTCCGACCCATTAAAGGAAGCAAGACGCATACCACTACGACCGTTTGAATTTTATCCATAAAACAGCGGTTGAAGACCAAGGCTTTGTCCCACAATTTGACAGTCAGGCTGTTTCCACCCGAATTCTGAAAACGAACACGGGCACCATGCGGGATTCGGGGAAACACGCCGCCGCCGCCGCGACTTTCGGCGTCGCGCCGAAAAACTTGAGGGCAGATGGTTCCCCCCCCGTCAGAAATTCACGCAAGGAAATGTGACAAGAGTTCGAACGCGACGTATGCAGGCGCGCGGAGGCGGCCGCCCGCCATTCCGGTTTCGGAGTTCGGGTTCAAAACACCCGTGGCAACGGCGCTTTCACAAAGCTGGTTTCGCGCAGGTAAACCGGCTCCAGCTTTTCACCCGGCAAAAAATCCGTCCGGTCCGCGGCCAGCCGCGCGACCATCGCCGCACTGGGATGCAGCGCCGGTTTCACCGCCGGCCCCGCGCAAATTTCGCCTGCCGCCTGACGCGCGGCAATCTCCGCCGCCGGCACAATCTGCAACGGCGAAACTACTTCCCGCCGCGCACCGGAAATGTCCCACGCCGCCAGATAAAACTCCCCGCGCTGCGCGTCAATGACGATGTTCACGCGCCCGGACATTTTCGCCGCCTGCGCCTGCGCCGCGAGGCTTTCCGCGCTGCTCACGCCGAGCAGTTTCACGCCCGTCGCCAGTTGCCAGCCTTGCGCCACGGCAATCGCCGCGCGGATGCCCGTGTAACTGCCCGGCCCCAGCCCGACGGCGATCACCTCGATTTCTGCGCGCGTTGTTTTTGCGTCCGCCAGGACTTTTTCAATCAGGCCGAAAGCGTTCGTCACGTGGAAGCCGCCGGCGTCCATCGCTTCGGACAGCACGATGCCGTCGCGCGCGAGCGCCACGCTCCGCCGTTCCGAGGAAAATTCAAGCGCCAAAATCGTCATAAATAATTTTCCGTTCCGTCTCGCTCATCATTTCAATCTGCACGCTTTTAAAATCGTAAATCGTAAATCGTAAATCGTAAATCCTCTCCGCCCACTCAACCACCGCCACGCCGTCCGGTGACAAAAAATCCTCGATTCCCGTCGACCGGATTTGTTCGGGCGTTTCCAGCCGGAATAAATCAAGATGAAAAAGTTTCAGCCGCCCGCCGCCATACTCGTTCACCAGCGTGAACGTCGGCGAATGCACCCGCGCCGTCACGCCCAGTCCGCGCGCCAGTCCACGCACAAACTGCGTCTTGCCTGCGCCGAGATCGCCGCTCAACGCAATAACGAGGCCGCGTTCCGCCGCGCGGCCAAATTCTTCGCCGAGGCATTCCGTTTCCGCCGGGCTGTGGGAAATGAGGATGGACATGGAATGGAAGGAACGGTTGGAAATCCGGGTGCCGCTCAATTTTCCGACGGCGGCTCGTTGATGCACGATGGCTTCACGCGGCTCCAGACTAAATCAAGCCGCCTCCCGGCACAAGCCGCTGCGATGCCCGGCAGTGTCCTGATTTGAATGGAGCGCGGCTGTGTCGCAGACCCGCCGCAGCATTTTGGACGCGCTGCGCAAAATTCCAAATTAGGGCATCACCCGATGCCCGGCCAAGCTGCGGTATGATCGGAGTGCGAGTTGCGTCAACAACCTGCAGCGGCTGCACCAGGATAAGCTGGCAAATTTTGAAAAGGAAGAGGCTAGGCACCCATCGTGTCGTCCTGCTTGCTGACGGATTGCGCCGCGTGCCGCAGTTTGTCAATGGCTTCGCGGTAGGAAATCGCCTGCAACGCGACGAACCCGTGGAACGCGAGCAGCGGGATCACCTTGTCCTCGGCCCCGTCGCCCGCGTGCAGCCAGAGCGCCTCGAAATTCAGCGCCGGCGCACGCAGTAATCGCAGATCAAATCGCTTTTCGCCTTGCGGCAGCGCCGTCACCACCGCCAGCGCGCGGGGCAGCAACTGCAAGTAGGGACTGGTCGCCGACATCTGCTGCACCTTGCCCGCCTCCGCATCCGCCACATCGAAAAACGCCGCCGGCGTTTCCCCGCTCAACTCCATCACCCGCACGCCCGTCTGCACCGCCTCGCCCCGCTCCGCCGTCAAATCATTCAGCCCCAGCGTGAACACCGGATGCGCCAGCCCGAGCGTCCGCCCTTCCGTGCGCTCAATCTCCGCCAGCGGCAGCCCCGCCTTCACCCCAAGCAGGGGCCGCGCTTCCCAGATATGTTGCAGGACTGCTTCCGCGAGGAGGAGAGGATTCACGATCATAAAATGAATATAACTCTTGGTAAAATAGGTGTGCGTCCAACTGCCGGAGCCTTGATAGTTACTGCTGAAATCGGACACCGTCAAATGCGATTTCCCGTAGATCGGATCATCAATGTCGAAATAATCCGCCACACCAAGAATCCGCGTATAACCATAAATCGCCACAAAGTGTCCGCCGCCCCCGCTCCAGCCGATCCGCACCCCCACGGGCCGTCCCGCATCAATCTCCGCCTTCACCTGGTCGAAGCTCACCGTGGACGAAACGATGCTCACGAAATTGTGCGTGCGCGTCAATGCCTTGTCCAGATACCACGGCACATTGCAGGCGCCCGGCACAGGTGAATTGCAGCAGGTCGTGAGATTCAACTCCGCGCCGGCCACCTTGCACTGCGTCCACCCGCTCGCCGACCAGTAAAATAGCGACACGCTCGTCGAGGTCGCCGCCCAGCACCAGTTGGACTGCGTCTGCAGTTGCATGTTGAAAGCGAGGCTGCGCGTGACATACCAAAAATTACGCAGTTGCAACTCGCGCTGGAGCGCGGAATAAGGCTGCGTCGTGGCGTGGAGCAAATCGGATAGGTTCATAGTTTTGTTTTGATTTTCGCGTTAACTTTGCGGCCAGGAATTTTGCGGGCGATGCGGGCGACCGAGGCGGCGCTGGGAAGCGCCGCCGGACGGATCAATTCGGCGATACGAAGTGGAATCTGAACGCTTGACCTCCTGCAGGCGCGGTCCTTTCGCCAGCCGGGGGAAGGCGATGATGGGATGCTGGATGACCACTGGCCCGCAGCTTTGAATACTGACCAGCCGCCAGTGCAAAATCCGTTGTCTTTTGCGTTGCATATCCAACCTCGTGACCCGCCCACAACCGATGTTGTTTCAGGCGCAGGTCTTTTTTACACCCGCTGGGAAAATATTGCAAGAATATTTTTTAATATATTGCAATTATTAATCTAATATCGCCGGGGTATCGCCGGGCGAAGAAAGAAAAGGAACTCCCGCTCCAGCGCTGTCATGACTGCTTTTGCAACGCCGCCAGCCAGCCGGGCGGATTTTACGGACGCCGGTTGGGGTTCCAAACCTCGCTGGCGCGGGATCAGACGATCAGGGGGTGCAGCTGGACACGGTCCTTGTAGCGCAAACTTCCAGTCTGCTGTATCGCGGATTTCCAATCCGCGGGTCGTGAAAGCATCCTGAGTTTCCAGATGTTCGAAGCCCTGCCGAATGGAATTCGGCGATACAGCAGGTTGGAAAATCTGCGCTACCAGAACAGTGTTCAGCTGCAACCGGGATCAGGCATCTCATTCTGTTTTTTGTCAGGGCAGACGCTGCAAGGTGACCGGCCCGACGAGTCCGGCGGGCAGCAACGGAGAATCGGCGTTGAAGTGCGGCTTCACCGTCCACGTCAAACGCTGCGCCGGCGGCAGCTTGAGATCGCCGATGATGCGGTTGGCCCAGGTGTTCACCACGTCCAATTCCAGCTCGTTGCCCGCCGGCTTCACGGCCCGCGAAATGTCCACGCGCCACGGCGCCGTCCAGACCAGGCCCAAATCCTGTCCGTTCAAACGAACGCGGGCCAGGTTGTGCAATTCGCCCAGATCCAAAAATAGTTTCCCGCCCGCACCGGCCGGCAGATCAAACGACTTCCGGTATTTGGCCGTGCCGCTGTAGAATTTGATTCCAGCTTCGGGCCGCTTCGTCCAGTCCGTGAGCGAATCAAAAACCACCGACGCCGGCCCACCCCATTTCGGATCAAATGCCACCGTCCACGCGCCCGACAATTCGCCGACGGTTTGCAGCGCCGGAAAATTTTCCGAGTTGGCGACGGGAGATTTTGTCGGATGCCTGAACACGACAAAGAGCGATTGCCGCGGTGCGAATTGCAGCGGGACGACTGTGCCGCCGGTAGTCGCGGAAAATTCCGTCAGGTCGCGATGCGAACCCGCGACGGCATCCCACAATTCCGGCTGGCGACCGGCGACGCGGAAAGTCGGCCCGAGATTTTGCGGCGCGTCACTTTGGTTCGAGATGAAATAAATGTCCGTGTCGTCCGTCACGCGATGAATCCACGGAAAATTCTTTCTTTCAATTCCGACAATATCCGGCTCGGAGCCGATGGCCTCAAAAACGGTCGGCAAATCAACGCCGCAAAACACCTGGCCCTTGCCAAACTTCACGCGGGTTGCCTTCGTGCCGTCACAGTTCTGCCAGATTTCGGCGGCAAGTTTTTGCACGTCGCGGTCACAGGTCGGAAAATTTTCCAGACTCGGCGAGCGCAATGGTCGCGGGCCTAAAATCACGCCGCCGGCCTTGACGAGCGCGCGAATTTTTTTCAGCAGCTCCGGCCGCATCGTTTCCATCTGTGGCAGCACCAGCACGCGATAGCTCATGCCGTCGGGCAGGACAAATTTTCCGTCCTTCACCTGCAGCCGTTGTTCGATGACCTCGGCGTTGATGTAATCGAAATCGCGGCCCGGCGGCAGCGGCGGATTTTGCACGCCGGTCATTTTCGGTGTGTCCTCGCCGATGAAATACGCGACGTCGGCAACGTGTTTGCCCTGTTGCAGCAAAAAGGTCGAGCGTTCCAGATATTTGATCCAGTCGCCGGCCTGGTTGAACCACGTGTTGTGCCGGTTGAACTCCGTGCCAAAGCCCGCGTTCACTCCGGGAATGCGGTCGTCGAACGGCTGCTGAATATAGACGTGCAGCAGCACATGATTCACGCCCTCGGTGAACGACCAGTCCCCGCGCTGGCGCAGCGCCCACGGATCGAGCGTCCAATGCGGCCCGCCCGAAGTCCACGACTCGGCGGTGACCGTTTGCTTGCCGTAAATGTGCGCCGCCGAGGATGCCGCGCGCAGCTCGATGCTGCCCAAATCGCCGCCGGTCCAATACTCGCCGCTGATGTCGTCGCAGTGGCCACCGTATTGCAAAAATTCGCCGGGAAAACCCCAGTGCCCGTAATTTTCCAGCCACATCCGCATTCCATTTTTGCGGCTCTCGGCGCTCAACCCGCCGACGTAGTCAGATGAAATCCGGTCAGCTACCAATCGCCGCAAGTCCCACAAAAAACGGTCCGACATGTCCGCACTGTCCACGATGCGCCCCGTCAAAACCGGCAGCCAGCGCAACGGATCGTAGCCGTAACGTTTTTTGAAATCAGCGCCAAATCCGTCCGTCCAGTTTTCCGAACCTTGTTCATAACTGTCCGCGACGGCGTGCTTGAGCGCCGTCCGGTCGGCTGCGGGAACGCGCGCCAGCAACTTGCCGATGAATTGATTGAAGTGATACGCGACGAGTTCGCGGTTCATCTTGTCAATTTCCGGCCCGCTGCCCTCGGGCGAAGCGGGCGCATTCGTCACCCCGGTTGGAGCCATGCCTGTGCGCAACACAATCCACTCGCCCGGCGGCACGTTCCAGCGCAAGGTGCCGTCCGCGTTCAAGCGGTCGCTCAAATTCAAAACTTGCCGGCTGTTGATCGCGAGTTTCGCATCGTCCGGCTCGGTTGCCACCGGCCAGAGATAGGCGTTCCACAACGGCAGCGGCGTGGGCCACATTTTGCCGAGTTGTTTTTCAACGAAGCGTTCCAGCCGCGCCGCGCTGGAAATTTCGATTTCCGCAAACCCGCCGGGCCGGTTTAGGTTGCTGAACATGACGCGGAAATGTTTCGACTTCACCGGCGGAAAAGTGATCGCCACCGGCCCGAAAACCATCGGGCCGATGTTGGCACCGGGATTGGAGCGGTCGAAATTAAATTTGCGAATGGTCTGGAATTGGCCTGCGTCGTCCGCCGCCTGCAATTCGCAGTCCACGGCAAACGGCTGCGCCGCCGGATGCAGCACGAGCGCCCGCGCCGTGAAAGTTTCCGCCACTTCCAAGTCCACGACGAACGGTTCGCGCCCGGCGGTGTTTCCCGGAAAGATAAAAGCCGTCGCTGGATTTCCGTCGCAAATCTGCGCGATGTTCTCTGCCGCCGGCGTGGAAGTGACACGCGGCGAATGCTTGGCCAGCGTGTCCGCGTCGGCTTGCGGCGCGGGAAAAGCGAGCACGGCGATGTCCTGAAAATTTTCCTTCGGCGCGGACAATTTGCCCGCGAAAGCCTGCGGACCTTGCAGCCGCGTTTCGGAACTGACAACGTAGCGCATGGTCTGCGATTGCTTCACCCACGGGCCGCCGGACTGGCTCCAGCCGGGCGAGTTGAACACGCCGATGTTGACCCCGGTGCGCTTGCCTTCGCGCACGGCGTGTTCCATCAATTGCCACCAGTCTTCGGACAGCACTTTCACCGTGCCGCGCGCCGCGGGTTCATCGTTCACGTCCACGTTGCCGATGAACGCCTCGCCGATGCCCACGCGCGCCATCGCTTCCAGATCATGAGTGATGCCGGTGCGGGAAATGTTGTCGCTCGTCCAATACCAATAGCACCACGGCTTGGTCTCGGCGGGCGGACTGGCAAAGCCGGCCTCCAGCGGCGACTCCGCACGCGATGAAACAATGGCCGCCGAGAAGGCGACGAGAAAAATCAGAAAACTTTTGATTGAGTGCATAAACCGGTGGAAAACCGCTGGTGAAATAACCAAGTGTTCACCGGTTCACAATCACAAATTTTGCGCGACGGGAAAAATTTGACTTGCGACTGGCTGGAAACAAGCGAGCAATGCGGCCTCGCGTTTATGCTCTACGGTGTTTGCCACGCGAAAAACGCCGGGCGGCTAGCCAATGGGCCAAGCGCAGCAAGAAGTTTTCACTGCACGCCGACGCGGTAGAAAAATGAATCGCCGTTCGTCGCCGTGGTGTCGGTGAAGCTGGTCGCGCCAGCCAGCCCAGTGAGGTTCGTTTTGATGGATGAAAAAACCGGTTGCATCGCAAGATTGGTGCCGCGTAGCAGGAAGTAAGTTCTCCCAGTAACGCTTTGCCAGGTCACCTTGGTGCCGGAAACGCTGTTTGAAGCCGAAAGCATTTGAAGGAGAGAAGCGGAGTTGGTGGGAATGGTGCCAGCAATCCATTCCTGCCAGTTGTTAAAACCATCGCCGTCGGTATCCACAAAATCAGCCGAGCCGTCCGTGGGCAAGCCGTATTGCTGTGCCCAGGCATAGGAAAGCACCGAGGTGGGCGTCTGAAATTCGTAAGCTCCGATGTCCACCGTGCCGCCGACGATACGCGGGTTGCCGTCGAAATCGTTCGTGCCGATGACATCCGAATTCATGCCCGAATTGATGCACGCCGAATTGGCTAATAATTGGTAATCTCCCCCGTCGAAGTTCGCGAACAACGGTGCATTAGTTATGTTGCCGGTGCCCGCGCTGACGAATGGTGTGGTGCAGCAATAATTGAGGTAGCTACTATTTTGGCAATTAAAGTAATCGGGATAACTTGGTTTGCATGTGTTGTAATAGATGATGCAATTAGAGACGTCTCCACCATAAATTCCGCCATATTGACCATTCGCAGTATTTCCAACGATTGTGCAGTTCAAAGTCACTCCAAAACAAACCCCACCGCCGTGACCACTCCCTCCAAGAGCGGACTGTAAATTGTGGCTTACTATGCAGTTATTAAGCTGGGAACCATATACACCACCGCCAGCCATCCCTAAATTATTGGAAATTGAACAATAATTCAAAACGCTCTGAAAAGCCCCGCCACCACTGGTGCCCGAGTTGCCAGTTAAAGTGCAGTGGTTTAGCCGGCTTCCACTTGCTCCGCCACCACCGCCGCCGCTCCAAGTCATTTGGTTGGAAACAAGCAGGCAATTGTTAAGTGTCCCTGAATAAGCGCCGCCGCCACCACTGGGAGCCACATTGGCAATCACCACACAATTGGACAAGACTGCGTTGGTTGATTCGCACCATACTCCTGCGCCTGATTGTTCATGAATAATATCTCCTGCTGAAAACTGGCGTGTGGCTCCGCTGGTCAACGTAAATCCGCTCAAAACTGCGTTGTTGGTGAGATAAATACAACGCACTGCCGCATTGCCGTTCGTTGAGCCGGGAATTTGATAACCTTGAATCGCCGTGATCGCCGGCCCATTTACGCTTTGAATCGTAAGAGGCTTGGTCACAACAACTCGGTTCGTAAGCGCGTATCCATTAACTGTGCGCCCGCCGGTCTGATAAACACCGTTGGTTACCAATACTATGTCGCCGTTCGTGGCCACGTCGATTGCGCTTTGAATATCCGTTGCTGCGGTTGGCCAGTTGGTGAATGGTGCGGCCGGTGCCGGATTGGCCACATTAACATAGTAGGTCGTCGCGCAAGTGTTGAGACCGAGAGCGAGTGCAGACAAAACCAGAAAGATTTGCGATGAGTGCTTCATAAGCTGATCCATTTTTAGAGGGCAGTTTGATTATTCACACCCATCGGCGAATGTCAAACAATTTATTCCGCAAACGGAATAACTTATTGGCCAGCATTGCTTGGTGCGTGACACTTTGGAAAAACAGCTCGCAGCGTTTCTGCGCAAGAAACGCGGCGATATGACGTTTGCCCAATTTTCCAAGAAGCTCGGTCTGCCCACCTCGACGCTGCATCGTTTGGAGCAATGCCAGCAGAGCATTACACTGGGCCGGCTTCAGCAAATCATGGGGCGCTTGAAATGCGGTTTGTCAGACATTTTCCATTAAACGAGACAACTGCAAAATAGGCTGCACTGCATTTGTTCCCTTCCACCTGCAGTCAGCGCAGCCTGAATGATTTTCCGCCCACACCATTTGTCCAATTCCGCACTCGCCTTGCGCGGCGAATTAATTTAGCCTGCGCCCATGCTCGCGCTGCCCAAGCCGGAAGTCATCATCACCCACGAAAGCGACCTGGACGGTTTCCTCGCCGGCACGTTGCTGCAACGGCTCGCCCAGCATCTCTTCGGCGTGACCGTGCGGCTGGAGGCGTATCATTACAATTACTGGAAGGTGCGCGACCTGCGGGAAAAATCCGCCTGGGTCACGGACTTCACCTTCGAGGCGCGCATGGACAAGCCGGACTGGCTGGTGGTGGATCATCATGTCACCGAGGCGAAACCGAAAAGCGCGCTGCTCGTCCACGACGTGACCAAATCCGCCGGGCTGCTCGCCTACGAACTGTGCCAGCAGCACGGCCTCGGCTCGCCCGCGCTGGATCGGCTGGTGCATCTGAACGACGTGGCGGATTTGTTCCTGGAGGCCGACCCGGATTTCGCCGTGGCGGGCGATTACGCGAGCCTGGTGAAGATTTATCAGTTCTGGAATTTGCACACGCTGCTCGGCGGGGACATTGAGAAGCTGCTGGATCATCCGTTGCTTGAAGTGATGGCGGTGAAGCGCCGCGTGGAAGATCCCATCGGCCTGGAGTGGAGCCGGCAGCACATCGCGGAAATCTCGCCGACGGTCGGCTTCGTGGACACGATCATCGGCAGCAGCAACCAGATCGTGCATCAACTGCTTGAAAGCGGCGTGACGAAATATCCCGTGCTGCTGACGTTGTTCCGGCGCTCGAACTCGATCTTCGCCAGCTTCCGCAGCCGCAACGGAGAAGCGCTTCAAATCGCGCTGAAATTCCAGGGCGGCGGCCACGCGAATGCGGCGGGCGCGATCCTGCCCAAGTCCGTCCGCACCATCGAGGATGGGATTGATTTTCTCCGCAAGACGCTGAATCCAAAACCGGAGCCGACCTTGAACAATCTGGAAAGTTTGTTCGCCGGCCTGGATCTCGCCAAAAAATAAATTTGCGTCCGCGCGACTTTGCGGGAAATTCTCCGCGTGCAAAAACTCGGCAAAAATCACGGCGCCTACCACGGCGAAACGATTGACATCCGCGCCGTGCTGCGTGAACTCGAGATGGCGGCACAGCCACACGGCTGGGCGACGGAAGTTTTTTACGTCCACGGCGATTTTCGATGGCTCGCGCTTCATCACGCCTCACGCCTCACGCCTCACGCCTCACGCATTTACATCAGCACTGGCATTCACGGCGACGAACCCGCCGGGCCACTCGCGGCGCTCAAGCTGGTTCAGGAGAACCGCTGGCCGGCAAACGTGGAAATCTTCTTGCTGCCGTGCTTGAATCCGGTTGGTTTCACGTTCAACCGCCGCGAGAACTCGGACGGCATTGATCTCAACCGCGATTATCGCCAGCCGAAATCAGCCGAGGCCCGCGCACACATCGCGTGGCTGGAGCGGCAGCCGCGATTTGATTTGTATCTCTGCCTGCACGAAGACTGGGAATCGCACGGCTTTTATCTTTACGAACAAAATCCCGATGCAAAAATTTCGCTCGCGGAGAAAATGATCGCGGCCGTCCAGAAAGTCTGCCCGGTGGATTTGTCCGAAAATATCGAGGGCCGCGCCGCGCACGGCGGCATCATCCGCCCGCTCATCAACCCGCTGGAGCGGCCTGACTGGCCGGAGGCGTTTCACCTCATCAGCCACAAAGCGCGCCAGGGCTACACGCTCGAAGCGCCGTCGGATTTTCCGCTCCCGACCCGCGTGAACGCGCTCGTTGCGGCGGTGAATGTGGCCATCAATTTTTAACCACGGATGGACGCGGATAAACACGGATTTGAAAAACGTGAAGCATTTTGAACCGTGATTTCTCGCGAAGCGTCTGGACTGCGGGCGCTTGAGCGCCGCTCTGCACCCGCACAAAGCTTTTTCTACAATCCGAGTGGCTCGCCCGCACGAAAGCGCGGCTGAAGCCGGCGCACTCCAGACGCTTCGCGCATTGCGGAAGCCCCGGCGTCGCGCTCCGGCATTGATTTTATCCGTGTGCATCCGTGTGTATCCGTGGTTTAATTTTCGCGCATGAGCAAACCGGCTAAATCGCAATGGGACTTCGGCGAATTATTTCCTCCCGAGGCGACGCGGAAAGTGCTGTCGGTCTCGGAACTGACGGGCACTGTCCGCGCGCTGCTGGAAAAGCAGCTTGGCCTGGTGTGGGTCGGCGGCGAGATCACCAACTTGCGCGCGCAAAATTCCGGGCATATTTATTTCACGCTCAAGGACGCGGGGGCGCAGTTGAGCTGCGTGCTGTTCAGCCGCGAAAAAGTTGCGCAACGCCATTTGCTCGCCGACGGCCAGAAAGTATTGCTGCAAGGCGACGTGACGGTTTATGAGGCGCGCGGGCAATATCAACTCATCGTTCGCGCCGTGGAATTGCAGGGCGTGGGCGCGCTGCAAATCGCATTTGAAAAACTCAAGCAGAAGCTCGCGGCGGAAGGCTTGTTTGCGGCGGAGCGAAAACGTCCGTTGCCCCGCTATCCGCAGCGCATCGGCCTCGTGACTTCACCGACGGGCGCGGCCATCCGCGACGTGCTGCATGTCGTTCAACGAAGAAATCCGGGATTGGAAATCATCCTCGCGCCATGCCGCGTGCAAGGCGACGGCGCGGCGAAGGAAATTGCGGAGGCGATTCGGTTGCTGAATGAATTTAATGTAGGACGGGCGTCGCGCCTGTCTCCATCTGAAGAAAAGCAGAGACAGGCTGGAAGCCTGTCCTACATTGACGTGATTCTCCTCACGCGCGGCGGCGGCTCGTTGGAGGATTTATGGGCGTTCAACGAGGAACCGGTGGCGCGGGCGATTTTTGAATCGGCCCTGCCCGTCGTGTCGGCGGTCGGACATGAGATTGACTTTACGATTGCCGATTTTGTGGCGGACGTGCGCGCGGCCACGCCGAGCGCGGCGGCGGAAATCATCACCGAAGGCGTGTTCGCCAGCCGCGAATTTGTCGCCGATGCACCTGCCTTTTTGCAGCGCGCGGCGCGGCGCGGGCTGGCATCGGCAGCAGAAAGTTTTTCGCAGCTCGGCGGACGGCTGGCGCGATTGCATCCACGCCGCAAACTGGACGAATCCTTTCAACGGCTGGATGATTTGCAATCCGGTCTGCTGCGCGGTTTGAAAACGGCGGCGCATTCGCGCACGTTGGTTTTGGAAAATCTGGCGGGCCGGTTTTTGCGGGCCAGGCCTGCCCACCAGTTGAAATTGCGGCGCGAGGCGCTGCGGCAACTGGAAAAACGGTTGAACGTCCTCGGCCCAGAACAGGTTTTGGCGCGCGGCTACTCCATCACGACTGACGCGGCGACGGGAAAAGTTTTGCGCGACGCGGCCAAAATCAAGGCCGGACAGAAGCTGAAAACACGGCTGAAACGCGGCGAAATTTCCAGCCGGGCGGAAACCGGGGATTAATTGGCGTTGACGTTTATTTTGAGTTTTGGCATTGAACCGGGATGAAGAAGATTTTATCCACCCTTGTTCTTGGCGTTTCACTCGCTGCCGCCCGCGTTTTTGCGGATGACCTGCCCACCTGTTTCGTCGCGCCATTCAGCGGCAGCACCACAGCCATTGAAAACTGGCAGCCCGCCATGGGCGAAGGCCTGGGCGAAATGCTCACCACCGAACTCGGCAAGATCAACAAGTTCCAGATGCTGGAGATCAACCAGCTTGGCGACTTGAAAAACGAAATCGGCATGGGGCAGGACGGCTGGGTGGACCAGACGCAGAAGGTGGACAAGGGCGGGTTCTCAGCGGCGGATTTCATGTTCACCGCCAAGGTGACGCGGTTCGGCAACAAGGAATCGCACATCGGCCTCGGCGGGTTTGTGCCGGGAAATTTTGGCAACCTGGGCCTGCACAAAACGGTGGCGGATGTGCGGATTGACTGGCGGCTGGTGGACGTGGCGACGCGCAAGATCGTGAAGACCGGCTCATCGTCGGCCACGGAAACGGGCGGCGGCTTTGACACCGGCGTGAACGTGGGCGGTCGTGGCGGGAACATCGGCTTTGGCAATTCCGAATTCATGGACAGCGCGCTGGGCAAGGCCACGGAGAAAACTTTGCAGCAAATCATTGCCGACGTTCAAGGCACATCCTTGCCTGTGTCCGGTCGCGTGAAACAGAAGGCGGGCCAGACGGCCCAGGCTTCCGCCGCCGACGAGGCGCTCCGGCACATGCCGGGAAAAATTCTCGCGGTCGCCAGCAAGGACACGATCATCATCTCGCTCGGCAGCAAGCAGGGCTTCAAGGAGGGCGACAAGCTGAACCTTTTCCAGACCAACGACGTGAAGGACGACAAGGGCAACGTGGTGTTCACCGATGAAAAACTAGTCGGGGAAATCACCCTCTCCGGCGTGCAGGAGGAAAAAAGTCGCGCGACGTATGCCGGCGAGGCCCCGGTGCAACAGGGCTGGACGGTCAAGGCGAAGTAAAACTTCCGCAATAAATTCAGGAGCGCCGGAGCAATCCGGCGCTCTTTTTTCATTGCGACACCGCGCGATAAAGTTTCTGCGGCGCGACCAAGTTCGATTCAACGAAGCTGAATGGTGCAACGTTCGTGAAAACCGGAATCCAGTTGGTCGCGGCCAGGTTGGTTGAAGTTTGCACGACATAGCTCGTGCCGGCACTTCCAGCAACGCCAAATCCGAACTGGCCTCCATTCATGGCCGGTGCGCTCAAAACGGCCGCAGCCGGCGGCGAAACCAAACCAATGATGCCCTGCACGGCCAGGTCCGGCGCGGTGCTGGCCGACAGATCGTAGATATACCAGTTGCCGCCGGAACTGGTCGCGCCGTAATTGACGAAACGGAAGGTCACCGTGTTGCTGGGCGCGACGTTTTGCAGCGCAGCGATGCCGGAGAGGTCAACCGGGCCGAGCGAAGCGCCGCTCGTGGAGGTGTAGGCAAAATTGGTGATGTCCGTGAACGCGCCCGCCCCGATTCGATATTGCAGCACGCCGTTGGGCGGACCAGAACTGGAACGTTTGTAATCGTATCGGCTGAGGCTGGTGAAGGAGACTGTGTAACCTGCGTTGGCCGCGATGGTGAAAGTGGCATACTGACTGGCTGCCATAGCCGCAGCGGCGCTCGCGGAATTGAAAGCGTTCCCGCCCCATGTCCGCAACGCCGCAGTATTGATGGTCGTGACGCCGCTGCCGCGCGTCAGCCCGCCGACAGTGACAACCGGCGCGTTGGTGGTGGCCGACATCGGCGACGGCCCGTATGCGCTCAATCCGCTCATATCCCAGCCGGCCAGCGTGACCACGCTGCCGGTCGCGGCAAAAGTCACCGTGAGCGTGGCGAGAGAACTGGTGACGCTGCCGGCGACATTGGTGATGAGCACGGAATAGTTGCCCGCGTTGGCCAGTTGCACGTTGCCGAGCGCGAAGGGATTGGTGGTCGCGCCGGTTAGGTTCGTGCCGTTGAAAAGCCATTGATAGCTCAATGGCTGGATGCCCACGGCGGCCACCGAAAAATTCGCTGTGCCGCCTTGAACAACCGATTGCGGACCGGGATTCGTGATGATGACTGGCGCCGTGATGACCGTCAGCACGGCAACCGAACTCGTGACGCTGCCCACACTGTTCGTGACAATGACGGAATAATTCCCCGCATGGGTGGCCTGGACGTTGGTAATGGAATAAAAATTCGTTGTCGCTCCGGGAATATTCGTGCCGCCAAACAACCACTGGTATGCGAGCGGACTGGTGCCGCTGGCGTTGACGCCGAAGGTGGCGTTGCTGCCTTGGACAATCGCCAGGCTTTGCGGCTGGATGCCGATGGCTGGCGCGCTGGTTACGACATTTGTTCCGACGGGGATTAAAAAATCTTTCATCACGGCCATGTGCTGGGCCAGACCGGAATCGGCGGACTGCACCGGCGCAAAATCGCTTAGGTTGCTGTAAACCCGCGAGTCAAAAACCAAACCACCCGGATACATGTGCGTCGGAAAAATGGTGGCCGTTTCCAAATTCGTGAGATTGAAACTCGGCAGAACATAATCATGCGGGTGATTGCGATTGATGCTCGTGTCGGAATTGCCAAGATCGTCAATCGGGATGGGATTGTCGCTCAAGTAGCTGTCGCACGTCGTCATGGTGGTGGATTCCGTGCGGCTGTCGGTGTTGAAATCGCCGGCGAGGATAATCCAGGCGTTCGTTGGGAAATTGGATTGAATCAAAGTCTTCAGCGCCGACGCCTCGGCAGAACGCGCCGTGCTGCCGCTCGTCAGCAGATGCACGCTGACGACGTAAAGTGAGTTGGTTCCGGGCAACTGGATTTGCGCCCAGGCAAAGCCGCGATTGCCCACCTGTGCATCCGTCCACGAACCGAATGCGCCAAGCGGATACCGGCTGATGATCCCATTCGGAATGTCTCCGTTGGCGGTGTGTGGCTCGCGGTAATAATCGAAATTCGTCCCAAAAGCGGTGTCAACCATTTCGCGAAAAGCCGCTGCGGTGTTGACCTCCAGACCGTTCGTGCTGGTGTAATTGAATTCCTGGATGGCGACGACGTCCGGCTTCAGCCCTTGAAAAACGCGGATGGCGAAAGGCTCATATTTCTGCGAGTTCCCGTTCAAATTCGCCGCCATGACGCGGACGTTGAGGTTGTTTTGCGCGTGGCCGGAATGCAGGCATGAACAAATGGCGGAAAGAATTATTATTTTTCGGCCGATGGAAACCAACGTGACATTACTCATTACAATTTTCATTTAAGCGGGTTTCCGCCCCGATGCAAGAATTCAGTTTGTGACAATAATGTGAACTGGACGAGCGCAGTAGATTTGTTATGATTCAGCCGTGCCGAACCACTCCAAAAGCGCGGGCCAAAGCAGTCCCGCCAAGAATCCGCCGTTCGAGGAAGCGCTGCAAAAGCTCGAAGCCGTCGTCGAAGCGATGGAGTCGGATGATTTGCCGCTGGAGACCCTGCTGGCGAAATACGAGGAAGGCGCGAAGCTGGTCAAAATCTGCCAGGAAAAACTGGCCGAGGCGGAACTGAAGATCCAGCAGCTTGAAAAAACGGCGGCGGGCGAAATGAAATTGAAGCCCGTGGATTTGGCTGAAGAGTAATTTCAACCACGGATGGACACGGATGGACACGGATTCTGAAAAGCGCATTGGGCCGATAAATTTTTATCCGTGTTTATCCGTGTCCATCCGTGGTTAAACTGTTTTAAGAATTTATGAGTCGTTATCTCGACATGGTGGACGAACCGGCGCACGTCAAAAAATTGACGGTGCCGCAATTGCAGGAACTCGCCGTTGAAATCCGCACCGAGTTGATCGAGGGTCTCGCCAAGGGCGGCGGCCATCTCGGCCCGAACCTCGGCGTCGTCGAGTTGACCATTGCGCTCCACAAAGTTTTTACCACGCCCAAGGACAAGTTCGTCTGGGACGTGAGCCATCAGGTTTATGTCCACAAGATTTTGACCGGCCGCAAAAACCGTTTCCGCACCATCCGCCAGACGGACGGCTTGAACGGTTTCGCGCTGCGCACCGAGAGCGAACATGACTGCTTCGGCGCGGGCCACGCGGGCACGGCATTGTCCGCCGCGCTCGGCATGGCGGCGGCGCGCGACAAGCGCGGCACGAATGAAAACGTCGTCTGCATCTTTGGCGACGCGGCGCTGACCAACGGCATTTCCTTCGAGGCGATGAACAACGTCAGCCACACGACGAAAAAATTCATCGGCATCCTCAACGACAACGAGTGGAGCATCGCCAAAAACGTCGGCGCGATTTCCGGCTACCTCAACAAGCTCATCACGCATCCGTCCTACAACAAGCTGGCGAAGGAGTTTGAAGGTTTCATCCGCCGGCTGCCGAAAGGCGACGTGGCCCTGCAGCTCGCGCATCGCGCGGAAGGCGGGTTCAAGGGCGCGATCACCAGCGTCGGCCTGCAACAAACCACCCAGGCGCTGGACACCGACGGTCGTGGCGGCCACGGCAGCCCGGTCTTCTTCGAGGAAATGGGCATGCGCTATCTCGGCCCGATTGACGGCCATAATCTGCCGCTGCTCATCAGCACGCTGGAATTTGCGAAGCAGTGCGACCATCCGATTGTCATTCACATTCTCACGCAAAAGGGCAAAGGCTACGAAGCCGCGTTGAAATCGCCGGAAAAATTTCACGGCCTCGGACCCTACAACGCGCAGACCGGCGAAACGCCCGCCAGCAAACCCGGCACGCCGCCCGCCTATCAGGACGTAATGGGCCAGACACTGGTCAAGCTCTGCCAGAACAACGGCAACCTCGTCGGCCTCACCGCCGCGATGCCCACGGGCACCGGCATGAAGCATTTGGAAAAGGCGATGCCCGACCGCTATTTCGATGTCGGCATCGCCGAGGAACACGCGGTCATCTTTGCCGCCGGCATGGCGACGATGGGCTACCGTCCCGTCGTGGCGATTTATTCCACGTTTCTCCAGCGCGCTTACGACTGCATTCATCACGATGTTTGTTTGCAGGATCTCCCGGTGATTTTCGTCATGGACCGCGCCGGCCTTTCCGCGAACGACGGCCCCACGCATCACGGCCTGTTTGACATTTCGTATCTGCGCTGTTTCCCGAACGTCATCGCGATGGCTCCGGCCAACGAGGACGAGCTGGCCGACATGATGTTCACGGCCACCAAGGTGAATCATCCGACGTTCATCCGCTATCCACGCGGCACGGCGGAAGGCGTGCCAGTGAAGGCCGAACCGCAACTGCTCGAAGTCGGCAAGGCGCAGGTTGTGCAGGATTTTGCGAATAACGGCAAACGCAAGGTCGCGTTGTTCGGCCTCGGCCCGATGAACGCCATTGCACGCAAAGCCGCCACGCAGCTCAACGCCGAAGGCTACGACGTGGCCGTCATCAATCCGCGCTTCACCAAGCCGATTGACGCCGCCATCACGGAAGCTTTTGGCCGCGAGACGGAATTGGTTGTAACGCTCGAAGACCACGTCCTCATCGGCGGCTACGGTTCCGCCGTGCTGGAACTGTTCAGCGAAAAAGCCGTGACGACGCCCGTCGTGCGCATCGGCTGGCCGGATCAATTCATCGAGCACGCCACCACGCAGGACGAACTCCGCGCCAAATACGGTCTGTCCGTCGAGAACACCGTGGCCAAGGTGAAGGCGCAGTTTGGCGAAGCTGTCACGCCCGTCAAGCAACTTGCCGTTGCGTAATGAAAATTCCGCGATCAAGGGTTCCGTCGGCATTTACGCTGATTGAACTCTTGGTCGTCATCGCCATCATCGGGATTCTCGCGGCGTTTTTGCTCCCGGCTCTGGCTCAATCCAAAAAGAAGGCGCAACAAGTCCAGTGCGTTGGGAATTTGCACCAGCTTGGCATCGGCATTCAGAATTTCGTCGCCAACAATCACGCTTATCCTTCGGCCATCGCAGGCAAAAATACGGATAATCCGGGAACTTGGATGAGCCAACTTGAACGTGGAGGATTCGACATTGCCAAACCCAAAAAACTCTTCTTTACAGAAGGCGTGTGGCGTTGTCCATCAGCTCGGTTGGCACATTTTCCTGCAAACATTACACCGACTTCCTACGGTTACAACGGTTACGGCGTTGGAGGAAACTACACCAACGCCCTCGGTCTTCATGGCAGTTTCATTTCCAAGACGGAATTGTTTGCGCCAATTGGCGAAGCTGAAGTGGCCAGTCCAAGTGATATGATGGCGATTGGCGACAGTTTTTTTGGCGATGCTTTTTTCTTGCGGGTAGATTTGAAATATCTGGACAGGAACGGCAGAGCCTCTGCCCGCCACCAAGGCAAAGCCAACGTCGTCTTTTGCGACGGCCACGTGGAATCGCCGACGTTGCAATTCCTTTTCGCCGACACCAGCGACGCCGCCCTGTGCCGCTGGAACCGCGACCACCAGCCCCACCGCGAACGGCTGACTCCGTAGTGGGACGGAGTGCGCCCGTCCTCGGGCGCAGCCATGTCCAATAAGCCATGCCGCTTGAATTCTTCGGATCTGTCGGTCGTAAGTCCGTTGCTGCGTCCGGGGACGGACGCACTCCACTCGCCGCCGTTGCAATTTCTTTTCGCGAACACCAGCGACGACGCCTTGCGCCGCTGGAACCGCGACCACCTGCCCCACCACGAACGACTGGCCCCGTGACGGAGTGCGCCCGCCTCCCGGGCGCAGCCATGTCCAACAAACAAGCCGCGTAAAAATTTCAGGAACATCAGAAACCGGTTCCGTCCTTTGCACGCAAGCCTCACGGTTTTCAGGAGTCTTCCGTAGTTCGTTCGTTGCTGCGCCCGGGGACGGACGCGCTCCGCTCGCCGACGTTGCAATTTCTTTTCGCGGACACCAGCGACGAATCTTTGCGCCGCTGGAACCGCGACCACCAGCCCCACCGTGAACGTCTCGCCCAGTAATGCTTCGGAGAGCGGCCGTGTCCCGCGCAGCGGGATCAGCCGCAGCAACGTGGCATTGCGGTTGACGTGAAATCACTCAATGCGTCCGGCGAGAACAACACGCTGCGGCTGGTCTGCGACACCGCCGCGCTCCGTTCAAGCCACAACCCAACTTTACGCCCTTCTGTGCATTTGCCCGGCGCACGGGCGCTAATCCGATTTATTTTGTCGAGGTCGGAAACAATTCACGCTTCAAACCCGGCCCGACGGAGGGCAAGACGGAAAAAGATGGCTATACGACGTTGTCCATGAGCTTCAATGACACCGCTTCCGAAGCCGTGATCAAAGGCACAAATGCCGCGATCAAGACGCCGGACAACGGCTGGCAGTCCGCCGCCGAGGCGTTGCAGGACAATGGCGGCGGGTTCAATCCGGCCATGTTCATCGCGCGCACCGCGCAAAATTACAAGACCCCCCGCCGCCGAGGCTGCGAGCCTGGCCGCACAGGCGAAGGAATTGAAGGCCGGCACGAACGGGATTTCCGGTGACTTGACCGAGGATGGCGCGAAGGCGCTGCTGACTTTCCGGCGCGGCGGCAATGGCGACGGTCCCACCGTGGCCAATCCCAAAGGCTCGGTTACTTTCTGGATCGCCAACGGCAAACTGTTTAAATACCAGCATCACGTCACCGGCACCGTGAGCTTCAACGGCAACGACCGCGACGTGGATCGCACGACGACCACGGAAATCAAGGACGTCAACACGACGAAAATTGAAGTGTCCGACGACGCGAAGAAAAAGCTGGAATAGAGGCCTGGAAAGCGGGTTGTCCCAGGCCGATGACTGATTCGGCTTGGGGACTATCCTTCCAGCCATTCCGTCAGGGTCTGGCATTGTTAATTTCCCCTTGCCATTCGGCGCGTTTCCCGTATTTTTCACCCTGCCTGAACGCCGCGTGTGCGGATGTTCGTTTGAGGCTGAGAAAAAATCGTTAACCAATAACCTAACCTTTAACCTCCGTTGCCCCGGCAGCGTTAGTTAGTCAGTTAGGCAATGGAGTCTTCAAATCTCCCGCGTTCGCGGGGGACTTCAAGCCTCCCGCAGTTCAGTCCCGTAATATTATGCTCACCATGGAAGAGGCCCTGAAACAGGGCAGCAAACTCGTCACTCAAGGCGAGATCGTCAAAGGCATCATCATCGAAGTTCGTCCCAAGGAAGTCCTCGTGGACATCGGCTACAAGAGCGAGGGCGTCATCCCCAACAATGAATTTATTGATTTCGACGCCGTCAAGGTCGGTGCGGAAATTGACGTGCTCGTCGAGAAGCTCGAAAACAAGGAAGGCACCGTCGTCCTCTCGCACGAGAAGGCGGAGTTCAAGAAGAACTGGGAACGCATCCTCACGATTTGCAACGAAGGCGGCCGCGTCATGGGCAAGGTCAAGGCCGTGGTCAAGGGCGGTTTGATTGTCAACGTCGGCGTCGAAGCGTTTTTGCCGTCGTCGCAGATTGACATGATTACGCCGAAGAATCTCCAGTCGTTCGTCGGCAACAGCTACGAATTCAAGGTCGTCAAAATCAACCAGGACCGCCAGAACATCGTCCTGTCGCGCCGTGAGCTGATCGAGGCCGAACGCAGCGACAAGCGCGCGAAGCTCCTCTCCGAAATGGTGCCGGGCGACATCCGCAAGGGCACGGTCAAGAACATCACCGATTTCGGCGCGTTCATTGA
>ODAK010000832.1_pt1 | contig 34955 bp, 37 predicted proteins | sample 1539591 | NCBI WGS metagenome assembly ODAK01 (sample SAMEA3539303, study PRJEB22396) | soil metagenome | biome: tundra; feature: field; material: soil | place: USA | collected 2010-05 | depth 0.15 m | reverse complement strand
TTCTGGGGTTCCTTCCCCGCGCGCGCGTTGGGTGCCGGGGTTTTTGCCGGGGTTTCTGCCGCCCTTTCCCCCGGGGTTTCCGACAGCGGCGGCTCGAAAAGCGTCTGAGCCTGACCGCCGTTTGCGACCGAAACCCCGGTCAGGAATGGACGGTTCTGGGGCGAAGCCGTCCGACCGTGACCGCCCTTTACGACGGAAACCCCGGTCAGGATCGGACCGTTCGCGCTGTCAACCGTCCAATCGTGACCGCCCTTTTCCCCCATCGTGGAGGCACGACCGACCGTCGATGTGTCTGCACCCGACGGTCCGGCCGCCGCCACGAGGGGACGCGCCCCCGCTGGCGGCGTCACACGCCGGGGCGCGCGGTGCACCCCGGCGTCGGCTCGCAGACGCGGGTCCGCGATCGTCCATACGTTCGTGTTCCCGCGGCCGCCAACACCGCTGACGAGGACGATCTCGCCCGACTGGAGCAGGCTCATCCGCGCCCGCCGGTACGTCCGGTCGGCGACGCCGGCGGCCGCGCACAGCTGCTCGGCCGCGAGGTCCCGCACGGTCCCATCCGCGTCGGAGAGCGCCGCCATCGTCGCGAGCAGCAGCCTGGCCGGCCCGCGCGCGGAGCTGTACCCAAGCACGGCCTCGAACAGCTCGACGTTGATCTCGCCGTCCCACCACGGACCGGCATCGGCGAACGCCAAAGTCACGGTGCTCGCTCGTCCGCGGCCCGTCGCCCTCTCATCGACGACGACCAGGCCGCGGGCCTCGAGCTGCTCGCGGGCCTGCAGATACCGACTGCGGCAGAGTCCGGCCCGCGCCGCGGCCGCCGGCGCTCCGGGCCATGCCCGGTTCTCGCGATCGGCGAAGCTCGCGAGCGAGAGCGCAACGAGCCGCTCACCGGACACCAAGTCGTCCCGCGCGAGGACCGCGGCGATCGCTTGCCGGCTCACCGCCGACCTCCAACGCAAGCTCGACCCGCGCAAGCCGAGCGCCGGTGGGAATCGAGCCGTGCCGCTGCAGCCGGGCACGTGGATTCCGTCCCTGGGCGCGGTAGACTGCCAGCAGAGTTTTTGATTGTGCGTTGACCACGGAACGCCGGGCGGCCACCCGGCGCTTCGCGTTTAAGAGGCGATCTCACGGCGGAGCCCTCGGTCGAACCGCACCGGATCGCCTGGGCCATCGGGCTACGTCAATGCAAGAGAGCGAAGGACGTGGGGACCGAGCCGGTCGCCAACACCGGCGATCCCACCCCACCAAGCGATTGGCTCGAAGCCGCGATCCACCAGCGAATCTGCGCGACGTCCGCGCCGACTTCCCCGCATGCGCCGGCCGAACAGACGAACCCCTCGAAATCGAGGACAGCAGGCACGCCCCTGCCGCGGTCTTGAGAACCGCTAAGGGCTGGCTCGGTGCTGTCGAGCTCGAATCCCTTGCTCGAGCGTGCGGGAGCCCGTCAGACGGTGTGATGCCGCGCCTCTCGGCGACGGAGCCGCCCGGCACTCGGTGGGGTGTCGGCCAACTCTTCCAGGCAATCGATTCTGATGTTCCGGCCCGCCGTCTGGCAAACCTCGTCCAAGGCGGTCCAGCCCACCGAACCACGACGCGCAAGGAGACGAGACGCGGACGAACGTTGCGCCCACGTTGCGCCAAGCGCGGACTCCTCACAGCCGCCCCGGCACTTTTTCCCTGCAAATGGCCCCAAGCCCTCTGTCGGACTCGAACCGACGACCCCTTCCTTACCATGGAAGTGCTCTACCAGCTGAGCTAAGAGGGCGTTGGTTCCCAGCGTAGCGATTTGCGCCGGAGCCCGGCGAGCGTACTAGCCCCCGTAGGCGGCCTGCAGCAGCGACAGCATTTGCGGCGCGCTGGATGGGCCGATGGGCGAGCCGCTGGAGTCAGCGAAGCCCATCTCGATATGCGGGCCTGTGGAGATACCGACGATTCCGTAGCCGATCTCCGAGATCACCTGTCCGGCACTGACGTGCGCGCCGACGGGGGTCCAGTTGCCCGGTCCGGCGTGCCCGTAGTACACGTAGTCGTAGCCGTCCAGCGGGCTGTCGCAGTGCAGCACCGGAGCGGACGGCCCGAAGCCACCGATTCCGTGTAGGACGATGGTGCCCGAGCAGACCGCGTACTCAGGCGTGCCGCCCGGCGCCGACATGTCGACCCCGTCGTCGAGCGACCACGTACTCGGTGGCGAGACGTAGGCCTTGGGCAGTGGGAACGTGAAGCCGCCGCTGCTTGAGGTCTGAGAAGACCCGGCCGACGAGCTGCCCGAGCCACTGGAACCGCTCGGCGCGTTCTGGCCGCTGGCGGCCGGCGCCTGCGTTGCGGCTGCGGCTGCGGCCTGGGCGGCTTGGATCTTCGTCAGCTGGGCTTGAAGCCCGGCGACCTGGCCGCGGGCGGCGGCGAGCTGGCCCGCCGTGGCGTTGCGCACGCGGATCGCGGCGATCTGCCGGCTAACCAGGACGTATTGGCTGTGATCGAGGCTGTTGCGCTCGCGCAACACCTGAGCCGTGAGATTCTGCTGGCGTACTTCCAGCGCCCCTAGGCGAGTGGCCTGTGCCGCCACCGCCCGACGCGCTGCCCGAACCTGTCCGACGATCTGCACGTCCTGGTTTCGGATCCGCTGGGCAAAGGCGAGCCGCTCGAGCAGATCGTTGAAGCCGGTCGACTCGAGCACCACGCTGACGATGTCCGGGCGGTCGGTTTCGTAGCTGCTGATCAGCTGGCTGGAGAGGACACTCTCGGCCCGTGTCTCGAACGCCTCCAGTCGCGTCAGCCGCGTGCGGGCCGCGCTCAATTGCTCGCGCAGCTTCAACAGCTCGTTGCGCTTGGCGTCGAGATCGGCCTGGGTCGACGCGATCTGACGCTCCAGGGCACCAATGCTCAGGTTCAGGGTCGAGACCCGGCCAGAGGCGGCCCCGACCGCGCTCTTGAGACCGGAGATTCGATTCTGGCCGGCGCTGATCTGCTGGTCGAGCTGACTGGGGCTCGCGGCCCGCGCCTGCGGCGACCAGACGTTCAGCATTGCGGCCAGCAGGAGCCCCAGCGACACGGCGAAGGCCGCACCGACCGCGCGAAGCAGTTGCATTCTTGCGCTGGGCATAGGTTCTCTTGGACAACCCTCGGTGGCCGGCGGCTCAGTGACCTGCGCGGCCCCAGTCAGGGCGGTCAAGGTAACACGAGCATGGTGCGGGACCGCCGACCGAGCGTGGCTTGCACGAAAACCTGCATTCGTAGGCATTCGACGCCTCGCATCGAATGGCCGGCGCGGACATGGCGAACGCCTTCCGCTCGGTTGGCCGGAGGTCGTGATAGGATCCAAGTTGATCGGCCCGAGATCGTCGGCGAGCCCAGCGGGTCTATGGCGGGGGCAGGATTCGAACCTGCGAAGGCTGAGCCGCGAGATTTACAGTCTCGTCCCTTTGACCGCTCGGGTACCCCGCCGGGTTCGAGTCAGTTTAGGAGCTTTCGCCGTCTGGTGGCTTGCGATGCAGCCTGCGATCCGTCGCGTGCATCCCGTGTGAGCAGCTGGAGGCCGACCGAGTCCGCGTCGATCTCGAACGGTGCATAGCGGGGTCCGCCGAGCAGGCTGCTGCAATCGCCACCCACCGCACCGGCAGGGATGAACGGGCGCCGACCGGCTCCGACGAGGACAAACCAGTAGTCATATACGTTCGCGTCCGGACAGAAAAGCCGCCGCCAGTCAGCGGTTATCGAACGCGCTCAGGACACGTCGCGCAGACGCTGGGCCTCGGGCAGCGCCTCGAGCTTCTTGAGCGTGTGGTTCTCGATCTGACGGATCCGCTCGCGCGTCACGTTGAAGGCGCGGCCGACCTCCTCCAGCGTGTAGGGCCGCTCACCGGTGAGGCCGAATCGCATCTCGATCACCTCGCGCTCGCGCTCGGGCAGAGCCGCCAGCGCCCGGCGCAGGTTCTCCCGACGCAGCCGATCGGCGGCAAGCTCGAACGGTGACTCTGCAGTCTGGTCCTCGACGAAGTCGCCAAGCTCTGAGTCGTCCTCCTCGCCGATTGGCTTCTCCAGCGAGATCGGCTGCTGGGCCATGCGCATCACGTCGCGCACTTCGCGGACCGTCGTCTCGAGTTCGGCGGCGATCTCATGCGGTGTCGGCTCACGACCCAGTTGCTGGACGAGCTGGCGCTCGACGTGGACCACCTTGTTGAGCTTCTCGACCATGTGGACCGGGATCCGGATCGTGCGGCCCTTGTCGGCGATCGCACGCGTCACGGCCTGGCGGATCCACCAGGTGGCGTAGGTGGAGAACTTGTAGCCCCGGCGGTAGTCAAACTTCTCCACCGCCCGGATCAGGCCCATCGACCCCTCCTGGATCAGATCGAGGAAGGTCAGTCCCCGCCCCAGATAGCTCTTGGCGATCGAGACCACCAGGCGCAGGTTGGCCTCGATCATCTGCTGCTTGGCGAGCATGTCGCCGCGTTCGATGCGACGCGCCAGCTGCACCTCCTGCTCGGCGGTCAGCAGGTTGACGCGGCCGATCGAGCGCAGATACAGACGCAGCGAGTCGAGGCTCGGCTCCACCGTCAGGTCGATCTCGACCTTCTTGCGCTGGTCGAGCCCGGCCTCGGCCGAGCTGGAGGCGCTCATCTCGATGCTTCCCGCCTCGGACTTAGCGGGACGCCCATCGGCTTCGACGACGTCGATCCCCTGTTCGTCGAGATAGGCGTGGAGCTCGCGAAGCTGCTCCTTGGTGGCCTCCACCTCCTCCAGACACGTCTCGATCTCAACGAAGGTCAGGAACCCGCGTTCCAGGCCCACAGCGATCAGCGGACGCAACTCGTCAAGCTCGACGATCGGAACTTCGTCGCTGAGTAGAACCACTTCCTTCGTGCTCACAGCCCCTGAGCTCCTCCCGGTGCGGACACGAGGCACCTCAGGTGCCTCCTCTCTTCACTCTCAATGCGACGCGCGATTGATACCACAATCCCAGCCGTTGTCCAGAGCCGCGCGACACTGCCGAACCCTCTGGCTCTCTACCCTTGTTGTCAGCCATGCTCCCCAGCCGTTCCTCAAGCATCCGGTTGGTCGACGTCCAGTCGTCGGCGCCCGCGCTGGCGCTGAGCCTCTCACGCGTCGGCGTGACCGGTGTCGAGAAGGTCATCCGGCTGCGCCAGAACGGATCCGAGCAGTTCTTCTCGGCCCGGTTTGAGTGCGTCGTCGATCTGGGGCCCGATCAGAAGGGCGCCCACATGTCGCGCTTTGAGGAAGTGATCAACGAGGCGATCGGTGAGGTCGTGCTCGGCGAGTCGACCTTCCGCGCCGAAACGCTCGCCGAGCACATCGCGCAGTTGGTTCGCACGCGTCAGGGCGCGCGCCGGGCCGAGGTGACGATCGAGGCCCGCTTCCCGGAGCACAAGCCCGCTCCGGTGTCAGGGATTCAGACCCAGGAGCTCTACACACTCCATGGCTGCGCGGTGGCAACCGAGCTCGGCACCCGGCGCCTGATCGGAGTGACGGCGCAGGGCATCACCGCCTGCCCGTGTGCGCAGCAACTGGTCGCCGGCGCCGCGCGTGAGCGCCTGGAAGCCGAGGGCTTCGACGCCGACGACGTGGAGCGGATCCTCAACGCCGTGCCGGTCGCCACCCACAACCAGCGTGGTCTCGGCACGCTGCATGTCGGCTGCACCGAGCTGTGCGAGGACGAGATCGACGCCGGAGCGCTGCTGGAGGTCGTGGAGCAGTCGATGTCGTCTGAGATCTACGAGCTGATGAAGCGATCAGACGAAGCGCACGTGGTGGAAAAGGCTCACCGGCGGCCGCGGTTCGTCGAGGACTGCGTGCGTGAGATGGTTCGCGGCGTGATCAAACGGTTCCCGGGATTGGATGACCTGGCGTTCGTCTCGGCGCGTCAGGTCAATCTGGAGACGATCCACCAGCACAACGTGGTGGCCGAGCGGTTCGGCACGCTGGGTGAGGTCCGCGGCGAGCTGAGCACCGGAGCCCCGGAGCCGGTTCACACGAGCCGCCAAGCCTGGCTCGACGTCGCCTGAGCCGCCGCACCCGGCCCAAACGTCATCATTGGTCCCATGCGCGCGATGTTGCTAGGCGCACCCGGCGAGCCCCTGAGGGTGGCGACGGTGCCCGATCCGGTGCCGGGCCCGGGCCAGTTGTTGCTGAAGGTGAGCGCGTGCGGCGTCTGCCGAACGGACCTGCACCTCCGCGATGGCGAGATTGAGGCCACCAAGCTCCCGGTCGTGCTCGGTCATCAGATCGTGGCCCGCACCGATGACGGGCGGCGTGTGGGCGTCCCATGGCTGGGCTGGACCGACGGCGACTGTCGCTACTGCGCCAGCGGCCGGGAGAACCTGTGTGAGCGGGCCCGCTTCACCGGCCGCGACATCGACGGCGGCTTCGCTGAGTTGACCGTCGCCGACGAGCGCTTCTGCCTGGAACTGCCTGACCAGCTCTCAGACGAGGAGGTCGCGCCGTTGCTGTGCGGGGGGCTGATCGGTTACCGGGCGCTGCGGCTGGCCGGTGACGGGGAACGACTGGGTTTATATGGATTTGGGTCGGCGGCGCACATGATCTGCCAGGTGGCCGTCTTCCAAGGACGCCAGGTGTTCGCGTTCACGCGTTCGGGCGACGAGCGCGGTCAGAAGTTCGCCCGCTCGCTGGGGGCGGCATGGGCGGGCGGCAGCGGGCAACTCCCGCCCGAACCGCTTGACGCCGCGATCATCTTCGCCTCCGCTGGGGAGCTCGTTCCAGCAGCGCTGAGAGCGTTGGCGCCCGGCGGCACGGTCGTCTGCGCGGGCATCCACATGAGCGACATCCCCTCCTTCCCCTACGAGCGACTGTGGCACGAGCGCACGATCCGCTCGGTGGCCAATCTCACCCGGCGCGACGGCGAGGAGTTCCTGGCGCTGGCCCCGCGGGTACCGGTCAGGACGAGCGTGAAGATATACGAGCTGGCACGCGCCGAGCAGGCCCTGTCGGACCTGCGCGCAGGTTCCTTTACGGGCGCCGCGGTGGTCGTCCCCTAACGCCCCAACGGGCCCCGCCGACTGTTTGGCGTAGGGTTGTAGGCATGCCTTTGATCCCGATGGTGATCGAACGGACCGCGCGCGGGGAGCGCGAGTTCGACATCTACAGCCGGCTGCTCAACGAGCGAATCATCTTCCTGGGAACCCCGATTGACGACCAGGTCGCCAACCTCGTGGTCGCCCAGTTGCTTCATCTGGAGTCCCAGGACCCGGATAAGGACATCTCGATCTATATCAACTGTCCCGGAGGCTCGATCTACTCGGGCCTGGCGATCTACGACACGATGCAGTTCGTCAAGCCTCAGATCTCGACCATCTGCGTCGGCGTCGCCATGTCGATGGGCTCACTGCTGCTGGCCGGCGGCGCCAAGGGCAAACGTTTCTCGCTGCCCAACAGCCGGCTGCTGATCCATCAGCCCTCGGCGGGCTTTGAGGGACAGTCCAGCGACATCGAGATCCACGCGCGGGAGATCCTCAACATCCGTAAACGAGTGGACGAGATCTACGCCCACCACACGGGCCAGACGTTCGAGCAGGTTCACGACGACATGGAGCGCGACCGGTTCTTCAAGGCAGACGAGGCCGTGGAGTACGGACTGATCGATCGCGTGATCGACAAACATTGACGCGGAGGTAGTGAAGAATGGCGATGGCAGATCGAACTGCTACGACAATCTGGGAGGGCAACCTCCCGCACGGCAGTGGCGTCGTCAACGGTGCCAGCGGAGCACTGGACTCGTTGGCTGTCACGTGGGCGTCGCGGACAGACCGCTCCAACGGCAAGACCAGCCCCGAGGAGCTGATCGCCGCTGCGCACTCCTCGTGTTTCTCGATGGCGCTCTCCAACGAGCTCGGCCAGGGCGGCAACCCGCCTGAGCAGCTGACGGTCACCGCCAAGGTGACGCTCGATCAAAAGGACGGTGCCCCGACGGTGACCACCTCGGAGCTGACGGTCACCGGGCGCGTGCCGGGAATCGACCAGTCTGCCTTTGAGCAGGCGGCGCAGACCGCGGGTCAGAACTGCCCGATCTCGCGCGCCCTGGCCGGCGTGCAGATCACCGTCAGCGCAACGCTGCAGTAGCCCTCAAGTCGCCGGCGTTCGTTCACGTCGCCGGCGCGCGGCGGATCCGGCCCGATCCCTGCCCGCGGGTCTCCGGCGGCTCGGGCCGGGTCGGGCGGCTGAGCGCCCAGAAGATCATGTACGCCCCAAATACGAGCATCCCGAGACCGGTCCGGAGGTCGATGTTGATCCCGGCCGCTTTTTGCTTGACGTGTGAGGATCCGAAGATTCCCAGGGCGATCAGGATCAGGCTGTAAAACACGAACAGGCCGCCGATCAGCCGGGCGCACCAGCCCCCAGACCAGGCCGCGCAGCTCCTCGGTCGGCTTCGGCTGGGTGACGAGGGAGACGGCGATCAGCACGACGCTCCCGACGACGAAGGCGAGGATCGCCTGCCAGAAGCTCGCGCTCAGGGGTGACCCGAAGCGGAAGATCGTGTGACATGCGTTCAGTCGGTTGGTCGCATAGGCGGCGACGGTCCCGGCCACCAGGCTGCAGAACCCCCCACACTGCGGCTCGGCGCCACACCCATGGCGATGATGAAGGTCGCGAACAGGGGCGCGTTGAAGATCGAGAACAACGTCTGGATGTAGTTCATGATGTTCGAGTAGCCCTTGGCGATCAGTGCCGTGGCCACCGAGATCAAGATGCCGCCAATCGTCACCAGGAGACCGGCGCGGAGGTAGTAAGCACTGTCCCGGTCCTTGGCGAAGTACGCCTGGATCAGGTCATAGCTTACGACCGTGTTGAACGCGGTCACGTTGACCGCCACTCCCGCCATGAATGCCGCCAGCAGCCCGGTCACCGCAAGTCCCAGCATTCCCTCGGGTAGGTGGTTGCCGATCAGGTGCGGGGTCGCGGTGTTGTACTGCATGGCAGGCTGGTGCCGACGCCAAGGCCATGCACCGTGAGCACGGCGATCAGCCCTGGGAGGATGATGATTGCGGGCAGGAAGATCTTGGGAAACGCGCCGATCAGCGGCGTGCGACGGGAGGCCGACATGTTGCGGGCCGACAGTGCGCGTTGCACCTCGGCGAAGTTGGTCGTCCAGTAGCCGAAGCCGAGGACGAAGCCGAGGCCAAAGACGACTCCAACCCAGTCCGATTTGAGCGTGTTGGCACGTGGTGAATGCCCAGGCCCCTCCAAGCGTGCAGTCCCGCCTCGCCGAGCGCCTTGAACGCCTTGACCTTCTCCTCGATCCCGTGGATGCCGCCGACGGCGTGCAGTGCGACGAGCGTGAGCGACAGCAGAGCGGCAACGATCACGAAGAACTGGAGCACCTCGTTGTAGATCGCCGAGGTCAAACCCCCCAGCGTGATGTACACCAGGACCATCAGGTCTGGGCGGTGGGATCGCAGGCGGACATGGCCGGCGAGCCGCCCATGCGCGCGGAGCCCATGATGTGAAACGAGCTCAGCGACACCTGCCCCGACCCGTAGCCGGCGGCATCGGCGTCGGCCATGAACTGGTCCCGTGAGCCGGAGCGGCCGGGCTCGTAGGCGACCCGCTTGGCATGCGAGGAGAAGATCCGCCGCGCCCCCGCAGCTTCGAGCAGTTGAGCCGCGCCGTCGATCCCGGTGCGCAGATGGCCGGCGTCGAACTCCGACAGCTTGTAGCGGACGACCGGCTCGCCGTCCCTGCCGACCCGCACCTCTCCCCCGTCGCGATCGCGCAGCAGCACGCCGATCGGCGTCGTGCTCGTGAGCGCCTCGACCAGTCCGAAGCGGTGGCGCGAACCGCGCCATGGGCCGACCGGCACGAACAGGTGAGGATGCTCGGCGGCGGTCTCGTACTTCAGGCCGTAGCCGCGTGCAGGTGGCGGTGCTGATCTGAGTAGAGAGCCTGCATCACGCCCTCCCACGGCTTGAGCTCTTCGTCGAAGACTCCGAACACCACCCCGGCGGGATGAAGCTTCAGGTGCTTGCCGATGTTCTCGTTGGTCAGCCCCGAGCGCCGCAGCAGCGCCGGCGTGTGGATCGCTCCGCAGGCCGCGATCACCGCGCGCGATCGGACCGGCCGTCGGGGGTGCGCCCGACGATCCCGGATGCCGCGCCACCCTCCACCAGCACCCGCTGGACCCGGGTGCCCACGATCAGGCGGTCGCCGGCTTCATGCGCGTCGGCCAGCCAGGTCTTGACCACCGACTGCTTGGCTCCGACGCGGCAGCCCAGGCCGCAGGATCCGCACTCTCGTCCGGGGTTCGGGAAGAGGTCGAGTCGTTGACCACCGTCCCGCCGCCGAGGCACGTCCCCGCGATCAGTCCGACGCTCTGATCATGGGTCGCGGTCGGCGCCCCCATGTCAGGCGGTTGAACGCTTCGTACTCACCGCCGTCGAAATCCTGATCGTCGTAATGGTCCCTGGACTCGATCACGATCACGTCCAGCGATCACCGCGTCAGCGACGCCGAGCTCACCCGCACTCGGCAGGCCCTGCTCGGCGGGACAGAAGGTGTCGCAGATCTCTTCAAGTGCCCGGCGCTGGCGTGGTGAAAGCTCCATGTGCGGGCCCTAACGCTTCGCCGCCAGGGGTCAGACGGCTACCATCATCTGCGTCTGCGTCGGGGTCATTGAAGCCTGAACTCGCCCCTGGCGACCAGCACCGCCGATCCCCCCACGGCCACACGCCGGACCTCGTGGGGCGAGCCCTCGGCGACCGCGTGCAGGATCGAAGGACGATCAATCTCGATCCCCTGGCTGATCTCGATCCTCTCGCCGAACGCGATCCTCCCATGGCGGGCCAGGTGCAGCGCCAGCGGCCCGGCGGCCGAGCCGGTGGCAGGGTCCTCGGGTACACCGAGCCCGGGGGCGAACACCCGCGTCTTCACCCGCGATCCAGAGCTGGAAAAGCAGGTCACGCCCATCCGACCGAGAGCCGCCAGCGCGCCCAGATCAGGCGCCAGCCTCGCGACGGCGTCGTCGTCGGGCAGCTCGACGTAGACGTGGTTGGGTCCGTTGCAATAGACCTCGACCGGCAGGCCGGAGCGCGCCACCCCGAGCGCGGCGAGCAACTCGTTTTTTCCGTCGAACGCCTTCCAGGTCGGGATCGGCTGCTCCATCTCGCCATGGACAATCCGGGCGCCCTCCCGGCGTAGCGCGATCGCGATCAGGCCCGCCCCGGTCTGCAGCTGGACGGTCGAGCAGCCCAGCATCCGGCCGAGCACGAACGCGGCGCCGAGCACCGGATGCCCGGCGAACGGGAGCTCGGTGGCCGGTGTGAAGATCCGGGCGCGGGAATGGGCGCTTCGGTCGCCCCGCACCAGGAAGACCGTCTCTGACAGATTCAACTCACGCGCCGTGCGCTGCATCAGATCGTCGCCGAGCCCGTCGGCGTCGGTGAACACGGCGAGCTGATTTCCCTGCAACGGGACGTCGGTGAACACATCCAGGATGACGTAGTGATGCGTGTCCGGGTCAGACATCGTGCGCTTTGACCACTATTCGTCGGCCATCGCCAGCAGCGTGGTCACCGTGGTCCAGTTGCGTGCCGTGGCGATGACCCCGAGACCCTGGCTCGCCAGCTTGTTCCACAGCTTGGAGCGGGCCACGCCATCGGGATGCCAAGCGTAGAGCTCGCGGTCGATGGCCACGAACCGCTCGCGTTCGTGCGCCAGTTCGGAGAGCTTGTCGATCACCGGTTCGTCGAGCGCGGCCGCGAGGAAGCTCACCTGATAGCGCTTTGGCTCGGTGGCGACGTCGCCCAGCGGGTTGCGCGCCACGACCTCGGCCAGCTCGTCGCGCGTGCGCACCACGACATCGACTGCGAACCCGAACGCCTCGGAGATCAGCCGCTCGCAGTCATTGCTCACGCGCGTCGGCGCCTTGCTGCTGGAGAGTACGGCGTTGCCGCTCTGCACATAGGTGCGCACATCGCTGAAACCTGCCTCGGTCAGCAGCTCGCGCAACGCGGGCATCGCCACCCGGCGTTTGGCGCCGAGGTTGATCCCACGCAGGAGGACGATCTGCGTTGCCACGACACGAGCCTACGGCAGCGATCGGCGAGCCGGGATGCCGAAGCGCAGCCCGGCTTGTGCTCGCCACCGTAAATGCACTTAGGGCAGTGGCTTGCCCGGCGCCACGATGTACACCCTCTGCCCGGTGGCAAAGTTGCCGGTGTCGTCGGGGTTGGACGGGGGCGGCCTGAACACGTCGATGTGGCGCCCCAGGATCGCCCCACCGGTGTCGTCGGCCTCAAACCAACCGCCGTTGACCGACGCATAGGCGGGAATGAAGATGTGGCTGCCGAGCGGGAGCACGCTCGGATCGACGGCCACACTGCGCAGGTAGGCGAGTGGACGCGAGGGCCCGAGCGCGAACGTGATCCCCGGGTTGGGCACGTACTTCACGCCCACCCCGACCGACCAGCCGCCGGCGAACAACGGGAACGTCAGCCTCCCAGCGGCGTTGCGCCAGAACCCTCCGGTGCGCCAGTAGGGCGCGGCGGTCCCGCCGCTGAACGTCGCTGTGGCGGTCCCCGTCGAAGTCAGCCAGCCGCCTGATCCGAGGGCGTCGACGTGGTACTGGCGGCCGTCGAGTCCGATCCCATCGCCCTCCATCGACAGGCCCCGAGCCGAGTAGAGCCAATCGATCCGATGCGGACTGCTGAGGCCCGGAGCGCTGACCGTCCGGCCCACGAACCAGGACTCGAGCGCGGGGTAGTACTCGGTCAGCTCAAAGCCGCTCAGCCATCTGCCCGGGCCACCGACCGGCGGCGGCGCCGGCGCGCGAATGGTGTTCAGCGAGAAGCTGACGGTCACCGAGCGGGGACGCGCCGGCACAGCGGGGAGGCCGGCGATCGGCGCCAGCTTACGGTTCAGGCCGGCGCTGGCGGGCGGCAGATACTTGACCGGATCCGCCGCCACCGCCCGCGCCCACCGGGCGGCGGCGCGCCCGCGCCAGACGACCGCCAGGCGCGCGCTCCGGCTCACGGCGCCCAGCAGGGCAGCGGTGAACTGGAAGGTGTTCTGACCCGGTGCCAGCCGGGCGGCGACCGCGAACGAACCGTCGCGGCGTGGATTGACTGCGCTGCGCGCGCCGTCCGGGCTCCGCATGTAGATCGTCGCGGCCGCGGGCTTGACCAGACCGCGCAGCGTGGGCCTGCCGTCGGTGGTGGCGTAACTGACCGTCTCGGCGCTGGACAGGCCGACGAGCGGAAGCTCTAGCTCCAACTCCACGACCGGCGCCGGGGCCACGGCCGCCTTCGCCGCCGCGGTGGCCCTCGCGGCCGAACGGCTGTGATCGGGCCGCGCGGCGGAGCCAGCACATCCAGTGAGCCCCACCAGCGCGAGCGCCGCCCAGGACGCAGTAGCGCGACCAGCTCTCATCCTGGGCAAGAGCCTATCCGGACTGGATATCCGTCCGACCGGGCTCTTCTTCAGCTGTCGCGCTCGGCCCGGCGTACCGCAGCAGCGATCCCCTCGGTGCCGACCAGATGCTGAAACGCGCGCACCAGCGGTCGTACCGCCGCCAGGCCGCGTCTTCCCTGGAGCCCCAGCGGCTCCACCCGCACCTCGGAAGCCAATGCCGAGCGGCTCCCCGCCTCGGCCGGCTCCACCCAGTTGGCGAACACAACCCGCACAGTCCCGCGCTTTGACCATTGGCGGAACTCATCCGGCGTCAGGCGCGGATAATCGCGCCGCAGCGTCCAGATCCTCCCCACCAGACCGGAGATCAGCAAGCGCTCATCGTCGTCGTCGAGCACGATGAACGGAGGCTGGCGGAACAGATCGTCGAAGTAATCGTTTCGTCCTACCCCGGGAATCCGCCAGCGGATCAGCCGGCCTAGCATCGCCGTGTCGGACAGCCTCACCGAGCGGGCGGCCTCCCAGAGCGCATCGGCGCTCGCCGTGCTCTCGCGCCGGTGGGTGACGCGCAGGGAAGCATCCGGGAGCCAGCGATCGAGATCGGGCTTCACCACCGCCGCGCCGGAATCGCCGCTGCGCATCGCCCCTTTCTAGCGCAGCTTGAGCGATCATCCACCGCGTGCTTGCCCACGTGCTCGCGCCAGTGCTCTCCCGTGCCGCCGGCGGACTCGGTCTGCCGCGGGTGCTGCCGGCTGCCGGCGTGGCGCTCACCTTCGACGACGGACCCCACCCGGAGGGCACGCCCGCCGTGCTGGAGGTGCTGGCGCGCGCTGACGCCCACGCGACCTTCTTCCTGGTCGGCGAGCAGGTGCAGCGCCGGCCCGGACTGGCAGCCGAGATCCTGGCCGCCGGCCACGTCGTTGCGCTGCACGGATATCGACACCGGCTGCAGCTGCGCCTGAGCCCGGCACAGGTGCAGGCCGACCTGGCGCGCGGCGCCGCGGCGCTTGAGGACGCCACCGGCGCTGCAATTGCCTGGCACCGCCCCCCGTACGGGATCTACAGTCCCGCCGGACTCGGAGCCGTCAGAGCAGCTGGGTGGCGGCCCCTGCTGTGGTCTCGCTGGGGGAAGGACTGGCGCCGTTTCACGACGCCGGCGCTGATCGCCGCTCGGGCGACGAGGTCGCTGTCAGCGGGCGATGTGATCCTGCTGCACGACGCCGACTTCTACAGCGCGCGCAATTCCCACCGCCGCACCACCGAGGCGCTACCCTTGATCCTCGCACAGCTGACGAGGCGCAAACTCGATACCGTCCTGCCTGTCTGACAGGCTCTTCAGTGCCCACGGACACTGACAGGCGACTCGAGCGCGGGATCAGGCGCCGCCGGCCGGCGATCGCGTGTCAGATTCGCGCGTGTTGGCCGCGGCCACAAATAGATGACCACCGCTTCCCCCAAGAGCTCCGAGCAGTGCCTCCCTGACTTCGCACGATTTGCGATCGGCTTCGACCAGCGAGATCGAGTGCGGCTGCATGAGCTGATTGACGAGGTGCTGGACTCAAATCGCTGGTCAGAAGCGGAGATGGTCTCGCGCTTCGAGGCCGCCTGGGAGGCCTACAACGCGCTGCCGGCTGTCGCGATGTCGAGCTGGTCCGGGGGCGCGCTGGCCGCGCTGCACTTCGCCGGGGTTGCTGGCGAGACGGTCCTGTGTCCGTCCAACACGTTCATGGCCACCCCGCTGGCAGCAATCCGCTCAGGTGCCAACGTGCAGTTCGTCGACTGCAATCGGGAGGACCTGTGCATGTCGTTCGCCGATTTTCAGGCGAAGGCGGACAGGCATCGGCCACGGGCCGCATTCCTCGTCCACATCGGTGGTCACATCGCCTTTGACACCCAGCAGATCGCCGATTACTGCGCCGCCAATGGGATCTTCCTGATCGAGGACTGCGCGCACGCCCATGGCGCCAGCTGGAACGGGCGCAACGCAGGCGGCTACGGCGACGTTGGCGTCTATTCGCTCTATGCGACCAAGACGATCTCCACCGGCGAGGGTGGCGTGCTGGTCTCCCGCCGGCCCGAGGTGATCGCTCACGCGCGGGACTTCCGCAACTACGGCAAGCCCAGCTATGAGGTCTCCGGCCTCAACTTCCGCATGAGCGAGTTCACGGCGGCGCTGGGGCTGGTTCAGATCGAGCGCCTGCCGGAGATCGTGGAGTGGAAGAACGCCACCGCCCAGGCCGAGCTCGACCCCAGCTACCCCAGCCGGCTGCAGCTGCCCGAGGGCATGGTGTCCGGGCTTTACAAGTACATCGTGTTCGACTGGCTCGAGCGCTCCACCGGCCGTGTCTACGACGAGCCCTGCCACCGGATCATGGGCCACGACGTCGATCTACCCAACAGTGACTGGGTGGCGCGGAACCATTCCTGCGTGCCGTTGTATTACCAACCGGATAACGGAGCATGAGAGTTCTAGTCACAGGAGGATCGGGCTTCATCGGCTCACACGTGGTCGACAAGCTGCGCGCGCGCGGCCACGAGCCCGTGATCTACGACCTGCGGCCGTCGCCGTGGCATACGGATCCCGCCCACTCCGTCGACACCGTGCTGGGGTCGATCACGGACCGCGAAGCGCTGGAGCGGGCCCTGCACAGCTGCGACGCGGTCGCACACCTGGCCGCCGTCGCCGACGTCAACGACGTCCACGCCGAGCCTGAGGACGCCGAGCGCGTCAACGCCCGCGGCACGGTCACCGTGCTTGAGGCCGCCCGCCGCGCGGGCGTCAAGCGGATCGTCTACGCGAGCACGATCTGGGTCTACTCCGATTGCGAGCCGGAGGAGGTCGACGAGGACACGCTGCTGCCCGCGCCGAGCCACCTGTACACGAGCACCAAGCTGGCCGGCGAGCTGTACTGCAAGGCCTACCAGGAGCTGTACGGGATCGACTACACGATCCTGCGCTTCGGGATCCCCTACGGCCCGCGCGCGCGAGAGGCCGCCGTGATTCCCGCGTTCGTCAACAAGGCGTTCAAGGGCGAGCCACTGACCCTCGCCGGCGACGGCCTCCAATCGCGCCGGTTCGTGTACGTCGAGGATCTGGCCGACGGAGTCGCGCTCGGCCTCAGCGAGGTTGCGACCAACCGCGTCTACAACCTCGCCAGCGACGAGAACGTGACGATCAAGCAGATCGCCGAGACGGTCAAGGAACTGATCGGCGACGTTGAGATCGTCTACACGCCCGCGCGCCCCGGTGACTTCGGCGGCAAGATCGTGAGCAGCGAGCGAGCGGACCGTGAGCTTGGCTGGACCGCTGCGACGCCGTTCTCAGAAGGTGTCGGCCGCTATGTAGAGTGGCGCCGCGAGCAGGCTGCCAAGGCCTCTGAAGATGATGCCGCGGCAGTGATCCCGGCCGGAGAGCCCGACTTCGAGGCCAAGCCACGCCAGATCCTGATCATCTCCGCGGACATCGGCGAGGGGCACGACCTCCCGGCCCGCGCCGTTGCGCGCGAATTCAAGGACGAGGATCCCGACGCCCAGGTCTCGATCGTCAACGGCCTGCCGGCGATGGGGCCTGTGCTGACCAAGATCCTGCGTGAGAACTCGGCCTTCATGTTCCAGTGGCTGCCTTGGCTGTTCGACTTCCAGTACATGCTGTTCATGTACTTCGCGCCCACGCGCTGGCTGGCTCGGCGGATGCTGACCGGCCTGGGTCGGCGCGGGCTGATGCGCCTGATCCGCGCGCATGATCCCGATCTGATCGTCTCGACCTACCCCGGCGTCACCTGCGTGCTCGGCGAGCTACGGCGCAAGGGGCGGCTGAAGGTCCCTTGCTACTCATCGATCACCGACCTCGCGGGACTGCAATTCTGGGCGCACCCGGGCATCGATCTGCACTTCGTCACCCACCCTGAGTCGGTGGAGGAGGTGGAGAAGATCGCCGGACCCGGCAGCGTGCGCTGGGCCAAGCCACCCACCTCGCCGGCCTTCCTCGCGGCCCGCTCGCGCGCCGACGCCCGGCGTTCGCTGGGCCTGCCCCAGGATGCACGCGTGATCGCCGTCTCGGGCGGCGGCTGGGGCGTCGGTGACCTGGCCGGTGCCACGCGCGCGGCGCTGGAGATCCCGGACGCGATCGTGCTGTGCCTGTGCGGACGCAACGACAAGCTGCGCGCCAAGATCGCGGCCCGCTTCGGATCCGAGCCGCGCCTGAGACTGATGGGCTTCACCGATCGGATGGGCGACGTGCTGGCCGCCACCGACGCACTGGTTCACTCCAGCGCCGGACTGACCGTCCTGGAGGCGATCATCCGCGGCTGCCCGGTGGTCTCCTACGGCTTCGGCGTTGGCCATGTGCGCGCCTCCAACGCGGCGCTGAAGCGCTTCGGGCTCGCCCAGGTTGCCCGCACCAAGCGTGAGCTCGGTCCGGCCATCGAGCGGGCACTGCAGCAGCACCCGGAGCCCGACGGGTCGTTCGCGCGCCGGCCGTCGACCGCATCCCTGATCCTCAATGACGAGCGCCGCGCACGCACACTGCCGGTCTGGCGCGTGCGGACCGCGCGCGCGGCAACGTCGGCGATCGTTGGCCTGGCCATCGTGGGCTGGACGCTCACCACCGACGCCTCCTATGACCTCGTGTCGAATTTCGTGCACATCCGGCCGGTCACCGCGGTGGTGACCTCCCGGCCTGAGGTCGGTGTGCTCGTCGACGCTCCTGGCAACGAGATCCCGGCGCTGGCCAGCGCGATCTCGGCCGACGGGCTGCACGTGTCGTTTGCGCTCAGCAATGCCTCCTCGCCGCTGGAGACCAGCGTGTACAGCTACGGCGACCAGGCCGTGCCGCGACTTCCGACCGGTGGGCTGGTCCGCTGGCTGCAGACTCGTACCCAGCTTCGCCACCTGATCGCATCGATGGGGTACCACCACCACTTCCTCTATGCGTCCCGCGGTCCCAGCGTCGGTCAGTGGTGGCTCGCCCACGGGGCCGGCGGCAGACTGGTAGCCGGAGCCGTCCAGCTCCACAACGCCAGCGATCGGCTCGGCCCGCTGCGCGCCGGCGAGGTCGTCGAGCTCACCCCAAGCAGTCCGAGCGCGGTCAAGCCGCTGCTCGACAAGCTCGTGGCCCAGCTGCTCTCTCAGCATCTGGAAGCGGTCCCCGTGGGTCGCCTGATACGCGACGCCGGCTCCACCGTCTAAGAAGTCCAGCGTCTTGTGGCCCAGCGTCTCGTGGCCCAGCGTCTCGTGGCCCGCGGTCTAGTGGTCCACCGTCACGTGGGCTAGCACGCTCGTACTGGAGGACATCCGCGCGGCTGCCGCCCGTCTGCAGGGCGTCGCTCACCGCACGCCAGTGATCTCCTCGCGCACGCTCGACGAGCTGGTCGGAGCGCGCGTGCTGCTCAAGGCCGAGGGCCTTCAGCGCGCCGGGGCGTTCAAGTTCCGCGGTGCCTACAACGCCGTCTCCAGCTTGGATGCGGCCGCGCTGGCCCGTGGGGTTTGCGCTGCGTCATCAGGCAACCACGCCCAGTCGCTGGCGCTGGCCGCCCGGCTGTGCGGGACGCGGGCGGTGATCCTGATGCCGGCCGACGCCCCGGTCTCCAAGCGCGCGGCAACCGAGGCCCACGGCGCCGAGGTGCTGACCTTCGACCGCTATCGCGACGACCGCGAACGGTTGGTCGCCGAGCTCGCCGCCCAGCAGGACTTGACGGTGATCCATCCCTACGACGAGCCGCTGGTGATGGCCGGCGCCGGGACCACCGCTCTGGAGCTGCTGGAGCAGGTCGGCGAGCTCGACCTGCTGCTCGTGCCGGTCGGCGGCGGCGGGCTGATCGCGGGCTGTGCGACTGCGTTCAAGGCGCTCGCCCCCGGCGGCCGGATGATCGGCGTCGAGCCTCAGGCCAGCGATGACGTCGCGCGATCGATGGTCTCAGGACACCCACAGCGCGTCCAGGTCTCACCGACGATCGCCGACGGCCAGCAGCTTGCCACCCCCGGCCGGCTGACCTGGCCGATCATCCACGACCGAGTGGACGCCGTGGTCACCGTCTCCGATGCGGAGATCGTGACCGCGATGCGGCTGCTGTTCGAGCGACTGAAGGTGGTCGCCGAGCCGAGTGGCGCGTGCGCACTGGCAGCGCTGCTGGCGGGGAGGGTCAGCGTTGCCGCCGGGCAGCGGGTCGGAGTCGTGCTCTCCGGCGCGAATGTCGATGCCCGTCGCTTTGCGGCCCTGGTCGGGTGATCCGGGGCGGACGTCAGTGCCCGTCGCTTTGCGGCCCTGGTCGGGTGATCCGGGGCGGACGTCAGTGCCCAGCGCCTTGCGCCCTGGTCGGGTGATCCGGGGCGGACGTCAGTGCCCAGCGCCTTGCGCCCTCGTCGGGACCGGGCGCGAACGTCAGTGCCCAGCGCCTTGCGCCCTCGTCGGGACCGGGCGCGAACGTCGATGCCCGTCGCTTTGCGGCCCCGGGCGGGTGACCCGGCGCAGCCGACCCTGGCCGCCGACGGTCGGCGACTCGGGGGCGGAAAAGACAGCGCAATGAGGAGCCGGGCGGGGTCTGGGTGGCGACCGGGTTCGGTCCTGTGTTCGCGAGTCAGGATTCTGTCGGTCAACTTCCCAAACGCGAACGCTCAGACGACGAGTGCGAAGTTGGCCGCCATGATCAGTGTCGACTTCCCAACCGCCGTTTCGCCGCGTACGAGTGGGAGGTTGACCGGATCCACGCCTGCGCACGAGGGTCACACGGTGCGCCGACCGCCCTGATCAGCCCCCGGTGGCGCCGCAATCCGACGACCGCACGGGCATCGGCGCAAGGCTTCCCTCACACCCCCAGGCCTGCCCGCTGGCAGACCAGCGATCCTCGACTACCAGTGCACGCCGCGTGTGGCCCTGGCGAACGCCCGGCGCTCGGCGCTGTCGCCGGCGGGTTGATCGCCGCCTTCCGGGAACAGCTCGTAGGCGCGGTTCACGACCAGATCCTGGGCTCCCGGGGCGATCGCGTAGGTCAGCTGACCCAGGCTGCCCAGCGCAGTGCCCATGCGCTTGGGCCGCTTGCGGATCGCCTCGCAGATCATGTTCGCCGCCTCCTGCGGGCTGAGCATGGGGAAATGATCGTAGATCTTGGTCGGGGCGATCATCGGCGTGCGCACCAGCGGCATGTAGACGGTCGTGATGTGTACGCCGTCGCCGATGATCTCCGGGCCGATCGAGCGTGAGAACGCGTCGAGCGCGGCCTTGGAGGCGAGATACGCGGCAAACCTCGGCGTGTTGATCTGCAACCCCATCGTCGAGACGTTGACGATGTGGCCGGAGGAGCGCTCTCGCATCACCGGCAGCAGATCGAGGATCAGCTTGACCGGCCCGAAGTAGTTGAGCTGCATCGTGCGCTCGTAGTCGTGAAAGCGATCGTATGACTGGTTCACCGAGCGCCGGATGGATTTCCCCGCATTGTTGATCAGGACGTCGACGTGCCTGTGGCGCTCGAGCACCTCGGCCGCCATCCGGTCGACATCCTCGGGATCGGACAGATCGCATGGCAGCACATGCGCGATGCCGCCGCCCTCCTCCACCTCGTCGGCCACCGCAGTCAGCTTCGCCTCCGTCCGAGCCACGAGCAGGACCGTCCCACCCGCCTCGCCGATCTCCAGTGCAACTGCCTCGCCGATCCCTGACGAGGCACCGGTGATCATCACGTTGCGGCCCTTGACGGTGTCTCGCAGCGAGCGGGCGAGCACGCCTCCCGCGCCGGGGATGCGCTGGCCGAACGCCCGCAGCGTGCGGACCCCGGTGACCGCGATGTCGGTGAGGTCGGGCCCCATGCCTAGTAGTCGGCCAGCACCTGGTTGGCCATGTTCTGCTCCCCGGTCTGATTCGGATGCAGCGGGAACGCCGGCGACGTCGGGATGATGCCGTTGACCCAAGCCACGCCGGGCGACTTGCACGCGTCGTGTCCGACGCTCGACGCAAACGTATCGACGTAGGTGGCGCCGTTTGCCTGCGCCGCCTGCTGGAGGACCTGGTTGAGCTGCTGCTCGAGCGAGTTGAAGTACTTGATGTCGCCCGCGGAGATCGGCACCAGCGGCCAGCATTCAGATCCGTTGACCGGCAGCGCGTCGGGATAGCCCACCACCATCACCTTCGACTGCGCGGCCCGCTGGTGGATGCCCTGGATGACCGCCGCGACCTTGGGCTTCGTCGCGTTGATCGCCGCCACGTTGGGATCGCTGCCACCGGAGTCGTAGTGGTTCTTGCACGCGGTGCCGAACGGTGAGAACAAGTCGAGCTTGGCGCACTCCTTCGCGACGCTGATCAGGCCCGCGTCGTTGCCGCCGATGCCGAGTGTCACGAGCGCGTCGGTGCTGCGCAGCGCGTTGAACTGCGGCGGCGCGGTCTGCAGGCCGTCTTCGAGGCTCTGCGACTGGGTCATGTCGGCCGTCGTCGCGCTGCTGCAGCTGGCGTCGGTGAAACTCGAGGGAGCCAGCGTGCGCGTCACGTCGGAGGGATAGTTATTGGTCGAACGTCGCACAGGATCGGGTTCCCGGTCGGCGACGGGACCAGCGGAGCGGCCGTGTAGGAATCGCCGAGCGACACGTACGGGCCGATCGCAGCCACGGAGGGCGCGGCGCCCAGGGCGAAGAAGGCGACGGCGATGGCTCCCAGGCGGGCGGGGGTGCGGCCTCCGATGTGGGCCGCAGTGCGGATCGAGTGTGGCACTGTCTCTCCTCTCTGAAGACAGCGCGAGCATAGCGCCCTGTGGGGTGTCCATCCGCAGCAGATGGGAACATATGTTCGCTCCCGTGATCATCTGCGTTCTCATCCCTCGCTTTGCCCTCACGATCGCCGCCGGCGATCGCGCTGAGCTGCTGCAGGGCCCTACCGCGCTCGCGCCGGAGCCGGGTGGCACCCAGCAGGTGGGTGAGGTCTCGCTCGCAGCCGAGGCGTTCGGCCTTCATCCCGGGATGCGGCTTGGGGAAGCGCTGGCCAGATGTCCGCAGCTGACGCTCGTTCCACCCGACCCGGAGGGCGTCGCCGACTTCTGGGAGCGGCTGCTCGTTCGCCTGGAGTCGATCGGTGCGGCCCTGGAGCCCGCCCGCCCCGGGTTGGCGTGTTTTGACGCCCACGGGCTGCTGCGACTGCACGGGGGGATCCATGGCGTGCTGGCGGCCTCTCGGCGCGCGCTGCGGGTCTCAGTCAGATTCGGCGTCGCACCGTCGCGCTTCGCGGCCGTGGCGGCGGCGACAAAGGCCCGCGCCCGCCGTCCTGAGATCGTCTCCGGCGTCGGGGCTGGCCCGACGACCCGCGGCGCCGGCACCGAGCGCAACGCCGGCACCGAGCGCAACGCCGGCACCGAGCGCAACGGCAGCACCGAGCGCAACGGCAGCACCGAGCGCAGCGGCGACCGGGCCGTGTCACGCGCGTACCTCGCTCCGCTGCCGATCACGCTGCTGCACACGCAGGCAGGGCTGGCCGAGCTGCCTGAGGCCTTGGAGCGCCTGGGCGTGAGGACACTAGGCGAGCTGGCGGCGCTGCCGGCCACGGCGCTGGCGGATCGCTTCGGCACGGCGGGGCTGCTCGCCCATGACCTTGCCTGCGGAGGCGACAGCCCGCTACGCCCGCGGCCGGCGAGCGAGTTCCTGCGGGAGTCGCTCGAGCTCCCCGAGGCCGCTTCAGGCAGCCAGCTCGAGCGTGGGCTGGAGCTGCTTATCGACCGCCTGCTGGCCCGGCGTGAGCGACGAGGGCGAACGCTGCGCTCGGTGGTGATCTCGGCGGTGCTCGTCGAGCAGGGCGGAACCTGGCGTGAGCAGTTCGTCTTTCGCGAGGCGCTCTCGGACCCCGTGCGGATGCGGCTGGCGCTGACGCCGCGGCTGGCGCTGATGCCCGCTCCGGCGGAGGTGCTGCGCTTGGCGGTGGAGCGCTTCGGACCTCCGGCCAGCGATCAGCGAGCGCTGCTGGAGGATCCGGCCGCAGCTCGCGGCGGCCGCCTTCGTGAGGCGATCCGCCAGGTCCGCGCCGCCGCCGGCCCCGACGCCGCGCTTCGCGTGCTTGAGGTCGATCCAGACTCGCGCTTCCCGGAGCGCCGTGCCGTGCTGACGCCCTTCGAGGGGTGATGCTCCCGCACCCCCAATTCCCGGCTTACACATCAACCGCGTAGTTCTTACTCAATTTATGTGTAATAGATTTTGGTGGTGGTTTTCATCCTCCGAATGGGTCGAGGCGACTCAGATAGTGCTTGAAGAGCGGATTGACTATCTGCCAGTTGCCGCGCGCCACGTGCTCCAGGACTCCCGCCCGCAGCAGCAGCTTGAGCACCCGGTCGCGGATCGCCGGCGCCAACCGTCTCGGCACCGGATCTCCCAGCGCGATCGCGCGCGCCACTTGCAGCGCGTTCTTGTGCAGCCTTCTGATCTGCTCGACCGTCTGCTCCATCGTCGGAAGATCACCCTCGAGCGCAGCTCGGTACCCGAGCGCCACCATGTCGAGATCGATCTTCCGTTGATCGAGCTGCACGGACACGAGGTGCGTCTGCTGGGCGATTCGCATCGTGGCGCACGGATGGCCCGCTCCGAGCTCGACGATCCGCTGCAGCGCAGCCGGCTCGAGCGCGCAGTCATCGGCCTCGAAGCGCTGGGTCAAGCCACGCACCCAGTCCTGCGCGGCGATCGGGCGCAGAGCATGAAACCCCCCGAAGCCGCTGAACGCTCGCTGGTTGGGCCCGAACAGGTCACGCATCACGTGCTCGATGCTCCCCGCAAACAGGTAGCTGACGCTGACGCTGCGCTGGAACGCGGCTCGCATGCGCTTCGTCACCTGATCAGGATGTCCGTAGGGATGGCGTTCGCTCGCCAGCTCCTGGAACTCATCGAAGAAGACGACCATCCGCCGACCGTCCGCGCTGGCGACCCGCTCGGGAAGATCAAGCGCCAGGTCAAGCGCGCGCTGAGGATCCTGGGCGGCCCAACCCGGGGTGATCGCGAGCTCGACCCCCTCGCCGAGTTGACCCTGAAGCTTGAGCACGGCAGCTGCCTGCGTGGCGCTCAGGGCTGCGCGGCCGAGCTCCCTGGCCCTGCGAACCAGGCGCCGGGCGGGAGAGCGATTCGCGATCACCGCCACCGCCAGCGCCTCCGCCAGCTCGGCAGCATCGGAGATCCGAAACAGGTCCAGGCGGGCCGAATAGCACCCCCGCCTGGCCGCCCGTGCGAGCGCGGCCTCGCAGACACTGGTCTTCCCCGTCCTTCGCGGCCCCGCCAGGATCAGATTGGTCCCGCCCACCAGCGCACCGGCAACCTCACGTACGTCGTCCTCACGGCCGATCATCTGACTCGCCGGAATCGGCGTGTCGGTGGGAAAGAGGTCGCCACTGGCCTGTCGCATCCCTCGCAGTCTATCATTAGCTTACACATTATCTGTGTAAAATTTCCTTCGATTCCGTGTAAACAGAGAGCGCCGCGATGAGCGGCCCACGACGGCTGTCGGTCCCCCGCCGCGTTTCCGTGAGCGCCCGTGAGAATGGTCAGCCGCTGACCGTCGCCGATCGGGCGGTTGACGCCGTCCGGGAGTCGTGGCTGGTGGAGGATCGCTGGTGGACCGAGCGCCCGCTGCGGCGCCGCTATTGGGAGATCGTCACGACGTGCGGACGCGACGAGGTCGTGTTTGAAAATCTGGAGAACGGAAGCTGGTGGCAACAGCGATGAGACTCCCCGCATCGAGCCCCCCCTCGGCAGCGCGGTGCCGTGATTCAGCGAATTGGGGTCGCGTCACGGAACTCCGAATCACGACACTAGACTCAGACTTGAGATGACTGATTCGCGCCTGCCGATCGACCCCGGCCCGGTTGCCGTCGGCACGTGGAGCGGCGGTCGGTTCATGCACTTCGGTGAGCCGCTCGACGACAACCGCTACCTGGCGCTGATCACTCCCGACGACTCGATCTCGACCGTGATCACCGCCGACGTGTATGGCACCGGCGAGGCCGATCGGATGCTGGGACGCGCGATTGCCGGTCACCCGCGCTCGGAGATGTGCGTGGTCGGTGCGGTCGGCCACGATTTCTACGCAGGCGAGCGGGATGGCGCCAAGGGCTTTCCGCGTTTCACCGATCCCCGCTTGCGGACCGCATCCCAGTACCCCGATTACCTGCAGATGGCCACCGAGCAGAGCCTGCAGCGTTGCGGGATCGACCAGTTCGATCTGCTGTTGCTGCATAACCCCGACCGCACCGGCTACACCAGCGACGCTGTCTGGTCGGCGATGGCGGCACTGCGCGACGCGGGCCTGACGCGGATGATCGGCGTTGCCCCCGGCCCCGCCAACGGCTTCACGCTCGATGTGATCGATTGCCTGGAGCGCTTCGGTGAGCTGATCGACTGGGCGATGGTGATTCTCAACCCGCTCGAGCCCTGGCCGGGCGAGCTGTGCTTGGCGGCGGCCGAGGCCAGCGATGTCAAGGTGATAACCCGAGTGGTGGATTACGGCGGATTGTTCTTCGATGATCTCCGCCCCGGTCAGCAACTGGCGCCCAAGGATCATCGGAGCTTCCGTCCCGACGGATGGATCGAGGCCGGCCGGGCGCGGATTGACGCGATGCGACCGATCGCCGAGCGCACCGGCCTGACCATGATCCAGCTCGCGTGCCAATGGAATCTGGCTCACGAATCGGTGGCGTGCGTAGCGCCGACCCTGATCCAGGAGGTCGGGGAGGGAACTGCGACGATCGAGGCCAAGCGCGCCGAGCTCGCCGCCATGCCCATCGAACTACGGTTGTCGGCTTCCGACATACAGGCGATCCGCTCGCTGGGTGACAACACGGGCAGCATGGCGCTCAAGGGTGCCAGCCCGGAGCACGCCGGCGATGAGAAGCCCGATCGCTGGAGCCTCGATGACCGCTTGGTCGCGGTCGCGCACCGCTGGCGGATCGAGCCCGAGCGCGATCTCGTCCAGATCTCCACCGCGGCGTAGCGTCGATCAAGACTCGCGGCGGATTTGCACATCTCGCTTGTGCAACATCTTTGAGATCTGTATACCTGCGCCCGTGCCCGACGCCGCTGGCCACGCGGTACACGAGGAGGAACCGCCGCGCAATCGTCCAGTGCTGGTCGTCGAGGACCTGACCGTCCGGTTCGCCGGCGTCCTGGCCCTCGATCACGTGTCACTGGAGCTCGCCGGTGGCGAGGTGCTGGGGGTGATCGGACCCAACGGCGCCGGCAAGACCACGCTGTTCAACGTTATCTGTGGATTTGTCGCTCCCGATACGGGAACGCTGTCCTGGCGCGGACAGTTGATGGCGCGGATGCGCCCGCACCGGCTGGCCGGGCTTGGGATCGCCCGTACGTTGCAAGGCGTGGGGTTGTTCGAGCGGCTGACCGTGCTCGAGAATGTGATGGCCGGCGCCGAGCACTTTCGGCGCGCCAAGGCGCTCAGCGGTCTGCTCGGGCTGCCTCGTTCAGATCGCGACGAACGCGAGTTGCGCGAGCGGGCGCTCACCGCGCTGACCCGGCTCGGGTGCGAGGACGTCGCTGCGAGATTGCCGGCAACGCTTCCTTACGCGGTCCGCAAGCGAGTAGCGCTTGCCCGTTCGCTGGTGGCAGAGCCCGAGCTCCTGCTGCTGGACGAACCGGCAGGCGGCCTGGACGCCGGCGAGCTGTCCGAGATGGCCAAGCTGATCGACTCGCTGCGCAGCTCGATCGCCGTGATGGTGGTCGAGCACCACATGGACTTCGTGACCTCGGTGTGTGACCGCGTGGTGGTGCTCGATTTCGGCCGCGTGATCGCCGAAGGCCCGCCGTCCGCGATCGGGCGGGACCCACTCGTGCTCGAGGCCTACCTGGGCCGGGCCGCGGACACCGACATGGTCGCCGCCGGCGGAGCCGGCGACGGAGCCGGAACCGGAACCGGAACCGGAGCCGGAGCCGGAGCCGGCGATGCTTGAGGTTGACGCTCTGGTGACCGAGTACGGCGCGACCCGGGCCGTCGACGGCGTGTCGCTCAGCGTTGCCCGCGGAACGGTGACCGCCGTGCTGGGCGCCAACGGCGCAGGAAAGACGTCGCTGCTGCGGACAATCTCCGGCCTGGTGCGAGCCCGCAGCGGCCGTGTGACGTTCGGTGGTGACGACATCACCACAGCCTCGGTCGAGGACATTGTCCGCCGTGGCCTCGCGCACGTCCCTGAGGGCCGGGGCGTAATCGGCGAGCTGACGGTGCAGGAGAACCTCAGGCTGGGCGGCCTCTGGCGCCGGCGCGCCGCAGCGCCGCCGGCGGAGATCTACGATCTCTTCCCCAGGCTGGCCGAGCGCCGGAGCCAGCCGGCCTCGACGCTGTCCGGCGGCGAGCGCCAGATGCTCTCCATCGGCCGGGCCCTGATGGCGAGACCGCGTGGGCTATTGCTTGACGAGCCCTCGCTCGGCCTCGCTCCGCTGGTCACCGCGCAGATCATGGCCCTGATCCGGTCCCTGTGTGACACCCAGGGACTGGCGGTCCTGCTGGTCGAGCAGAACGCCCGCAGCGCGCTGTCGATCGCCGATCGGGGGATCGTCCTCAACCTCGGACGCGTGGTCGCCGATCAAGAGCCCGAGCAGCTGACGGCCAACGAGCAACTCCGGCACGCCTACCTGGGGTTCTGAGGTGACGAAGTTCATCGACCTCACGCTAAACGGTGTCTCCACCGGGGCCATCTACGCGGCCGTCGCCCTCGCACTCGTCCTGATCTGGCGGGCGACGCGGATCGTGAACTTCGCGCAGGGCGGAATGCTGATGATCACCACGTTCATCGCTTCGAGCGTGATCAACTCCTCCGGCTCCTACTGGCTTGGCTTCGGTGTCGCGCTGGCCAGCGGCCTCGTTCTCGGCGCGGTCACCGAACGGGTGCTGATCCGTCGGGTCGAGTCGGCGCCGCCGCTCAACGCCGTGATCGTGGCGCTCGGACTGCTGATCCTGCTGCAAGCGGCGGCCGGGATGATCTGGGGCAACTCACCCCGGGCATTTCCGGCCGCGTTCTCGATCCGCGGTTACGAGGTCGGTTCAACGCGTGTGCTGTTCGCCCCCAATGACACCTTCATCGTCCTCGTCGTGCTCGGCGTGGCGCTCGGACTGGGGGTGCTGTTCCGCGTCACCCCGCTCGGGCTGCGGATGCGAGCCGCCGCCTTTGAGCCCGAGGTCGCGCGCCTGCTCGGCGTGCGGGTGGGTCAGATGTTCACGGTCGGGTGGGCGCTTGCCGCACTGGTCGGCTCACTGGCCGGCCTGCTCGTCGCCCCGTCGGTGTTCGTCGGGCCCAACAACTTCGACCCGATCCTGATCTTCGGCTTCACGGCGGCTGTGCTCGGCGGTCTGGACAGTCCGCTCGGCGCGGTCATCGGCGGGCTCGTGCTCGGGCTGGCACTGTCATACGTCTCGGGTTACGAGGGCTCCTCGATGGTGACACTCGCGGCGCTGCTGATCCTCGTCGCCGTGTTGATGGTCCGCCCGACCGGCTTGTTCTCAACGGCTCAGGGCAGGCGGGTGTGAGCTCGATCGCAGCCCGGCTCCGGCCTCCTCAGAGCAGCCTGGTCCGATCGCTGCTGCTGCTCGTGGCCGGGGCGATCGCGCTGGTATTGCTCAGCGACGCCATCGGCGACTATAACGATCTTCAGCTCGCGGAAGGTGCGTATTTCTTCATCGTGCTCGCCGGTCTGACCGTGCTGATCGGACACAACGGACAGATCTCGCTCGGGCATGGCGGGCTGATGGCAGTCGGTGCGTACACGGTGGCGTTGCTGATCGGCAACGAGGGCTGGTCGTGGTTGCCGGCGCTGGTCGCCGCCGTCGTCAGCACTGCTGTGATCGGGGTGGCGGTCGGAGCCGCAGCGACCCGCCTGCGCGGACCCTATCTCGCCGGGGTGACCCTGGCCTTTGCCGTCGGGCTGCCGGCGGTGGCTGACCGGTTTCCGGGGACCTTCGGCGGCGAGAACGGGCTGACCATCAACCCGCGCACGCCACCGGCGGTGCTCGGGTCGGCGTTTTCCCTGGAGCACTGGGAGGCCTGGATCGCCTGCGGCGGGGCGCTGATCGTGGTCGTGCTGCTGCACAACTTCACCCGCAGCGGCACCGGGCGGGCGCTGCGCGCGGTGCGCGACGACGAGGTGTCGGCGTCGCTGTGCGGGTATCAGGTCGCACGTACGCAGACACTGGCATTCGTACTCAGCGCCGCCTGCGCCGGGCTCGGCGGGGGGATGCTGACCTTGGTCCTCCAGCTCGCGCAGCCAGGAGCATTTCCGCTGCAGCTGTCGCTCTCACTGCTGACGGCCGTCGTGCTCGGCGGTCTGGGTTCGTTGGTCGGAGCGATCTGGGGCGCTGCTCTGCTCGTGCTGCTGCCCGGCTGGAGCAACGACATCGCCAACTCGTTCTCGCTCTCGACCAAAGTCTCGGCAAACCTCCCGCTCGCGATCTACGGCCTCGTGCTGATCGGCGCGATGCTCGTCTGGCCGAGCGGGATCCAGGGCGCCGTCCGCACAGTCTCAGACCGGGTCGTCGCGATGCGAGCGACGCCCGGCAGGACTCGATCGCCTGATCGGCCCAAACCATCACAAGGAGGAGAAGCATGAGGTTGCATCCCCCCAGGTCCCTGCTGACGCTCGCCGTGATCGCCTCGGCCGGGCTTGCGCTCGCCGGCTGCGGCTCGTCGAGCTCCAGCAGCGCCTCGGTTCCCGGCGTGACCGCGACCAGCATCACGTTCGGCACCCACCAACCGCTGACCGGTCCGGCGGCGCCCGGATATGACGAGATCGCACCGGCCTCGCAGGCGTTCTTCGAATACGTCAACGCCCACGGCGGGGTGTTCGGCCGCAAGATCCACCTGATCATCAAGGACGATGCCTACAACCCCACCAACACGGTCAACATCGTGCACCAGCTCGTGCTGCAAAGCCACGTGTTCGGGATCTTCGAAGGCCTCGGTACCCCTACGCATACCAAGGTCGTGGGATTCCTCAATGCGTCCAAGGTGCCCGACCTGTTCGTGGCCTCCGGCTGCCCCTGCTGGGACAACGGGACCTCCCAGCCCGATACGTTCGGCTGGCAGCCCAACTACACGATCGAGGGGAAGATCCTCGGCCAGTACCTCAAGCAGCAATTCGCCGGCAAGAAGGTGGCTGTCCTTTATCAGGACGATGACTTCGGACAGGGAGGCCTTGCCGGGATCAAGGACGAGCTTCCGGCGGCCGACATCGTCGCGGCTGAGCCCTATCAAGCAGGCACCACCACGCTCGCGCCCCAGGTCGCCGCGATCAAGGCGGCCAAGGCCCAGGTGCAGGTCGACTTCACCGTGCCGATCTACACGGCGATCGGGCAGCTGACCGCGTTCACGCTCGGCTACAAGCCGCAGCTGGTCGTCTCCAACGTCGGCATCGATCCGATCACCGTCGGCGCGCTGCTCAAGGCGGTCTCCAAGGGGAAGGCCTCGGGCACCGGACTGATCGAGGGAGCGATCACCGACGGCTACCTGCCCCCCAGCTCTGACACGAGCAACCCCTGGATTGCGCTGTTCATGAAGATCCACGCCCAGTACGACGCGAGCGCTCCGTTCGACGGCAACGTCGAGTACGGGATGGCCAATGCCTACACGCTCGTCCAGGCGCTTGAGGCGGCAGGGAAGAACCTGACCCGGCAGGGCCTCGTCAATGCGGTCAACTCGCATGGCGCAAGTTGGAAGGGTCCGGGACTGGTTCCGTTCCGTTTCTCCACCAGTGATCATGGTGGCTACAGCGGAGCCGAGATGGCGAAGGTCAGCGGCGGCAAGATCGTCGCCATCGGCTCGCCACTCGTCACTGACCCAACTCCGACCGGCGCGATCACGCCATTCACGGGCACGCAACCCGCGCCCCCGGCCAGCGGGATACCGGCCTCCTGAACAGCGGGATCCGGGCCCTTTGAACACGAGGATGCCGACCACCTCCTGAGTCACCCGGCAAACGGCCGCCCTCGGAATCCCCGGGGGCGGCCTGACCGGTGGTGTGCAAATCTGTGTCGATGTCCCCCCAGCTCACCGGGCGGTGCGCGTGCGGAGCGGTGCGGTTTCAGCTGAGGCAGCCGCTCGTGTCGGCCATCTACTGCCATTGCACCCGCTGTCAGCGACGGACCGGTACGGCTGCCTCAGCCAACGGACGCGCGGCACCGGGGTCGTTCCAGATCGTGGCCGGCGAGGACCGCTTGCGCGCGTGGAGGCCGGAAGGGGGAGCCGAGAAATGGTTCTGCGGAGACTGCGGCTCAGCGCTGTTCAGCCGCTCCCCTGAGAACCCCGACCGAGTCGGCGTGCGTCTGGGGGCGTTCGATTCAGATCCCGGAATCCGGCCCAGCGCACACCAGTACATCGCCTACGCTGCCGCTTGGGAGCCGCTCCCCGACGACGGCCTGCCGCGTTATCAGGAGAGCCAGTCCGCTGGCTGACCGCCCGCCCGGAGGCTCGTAAGGTCCGCTCGCGCCGGCTGACCGCCCGCCAGAAGGCCGTGAAGCCGCTCTCGCCGGCCGGCTGCCTCACCCGGAGTCCAGTTCAGGACTGAGACGGCGCGCGTCGCTCGCGATACGCCCGCGCCTTTGCCCGGTTGCCGCACACGTCCATATTGCACCAGGCACCCGAGTGGTTCTTGGTGTGGTCGTAGAACGCCCACTCGCACGTGTGCAGGCGGCAGGCCTTGAGCCTGTCCCAGGTTCCGCGCGCGATCGCGTCGTGGACTATCGCCAGCAGCCGTCCGAGGGCACCGTCGACGCCATCTGCTTCGGGCTCCAGAACCGTTGCGCCCCCGCCGCAAAAGCGCAGATCCAGCCGTGCGCGGCGGGCCGCCCCGTCGAGCCGCTTCACCGCATCCGAGGGAGGCGGTGAACCCTCGGTGTGAACGAGCAAGATCGCGCGCAGCGCCTCACGCAATTCGACGGCTGCCACGAGGTCGTGGTCGGTGGCGCTCACACCGGCATCCATCAGGCCGTGCTCGGCCAGCCAGATAGCGAGCGCCTCGGCGCTGCGCAGCTGTTCGCTCCCCTGTCCGAGGTCGGTCGAATTGACGAAGGCCCGAACGAGCTCCAGCTCGCCGGGAGCCTGTTGCTGTTTGCTCATCACCATCAATCCTAGTTGAACAGTTACGTAACCGTCTATAATGTTTAAATAGTTATTTTCCCCTAGAGGAGGCGCAGATGGTTCCCAGCCCGCTTCATGCACTCATGGCTCGCGAGCACAGCCGCGAGCTTCGCTCCGCAGCCGCCCGATCCCGGTACGAATCCGACGGATATTCGCCCGTCACCCGCGTCACACTCAGGTTCGCGTCGGCCGCGGACACGCAGAAGCTGCGGGCTCTGGCCGAGCTCGACTCGGCGCCCGCGCCGTCGGGGCCCACGCTGATCGCGGAGATCGATGGACGTCTGCGAGCTGCACTGCCGCTGGACGGAGCCGACCCGATCGCGGATCCGTTTCACCGCGGTGCGGAGCTGATCGAGTTGCTGCGCCTACGCGCAGCCCATCTCAGCCGCGCCTACTGAGCAGCGCTCGGCCCGGAATCGGGGGCCAGCTCGGCGCGGACCCACTCGCAACCCACGGACAGGTCCTGCACCCCCATCGCGGCGGCGACGTTGAGCCACATGCCGTAGCGGAAGAACTCGTCGATGCGCTCGGGGGCCGCGTCGGAGAGACGTTCCACGTGCGCGACCAGCTGCACGTAGCAGGCGCGCACATGATCGCGGATCACGTCATCGTCACAGGCCGCGTAGGACTGGTGCTGAAGCATCAGATAGTCGCGATCTGAGGACAGCAGCTCGACGTATGCGTTGCCCATCGCCATAAGCACGTCCGTGTCGGGCAGGGCGATCGCCGGATCGAACTCGGCCGCCGCCTTCGTGAAGATCTCGCCGATCAGCTCAAAGCCGCGCTCTACTGCCGCCAGGAACAGCTCACGCTTGCTGCCAAACAGGCTGAATACGTAGGGCTGGGCTACGCCGACCCTTCGCGCGATGCGGTCGACCGGCGTTCCGTGCAGTCCGCCATGGGCGAACTCGTGGACCGCCGCCTCGATCAGCGCATCCCGGCGCTCGGATGCCGGGATGCGCTGACGGGGTGCTGCGGCTGGCTTTGACGCGATGGCCATGACGATCGTCCCTGATCCTAATCCACGCTCAGGCCGTGACGCCGGCCAGCTCGGACGCGGTCGATCGAGCCGCCCCGGCCTGCTCGGCCGCCGCCTGGGCCCGGGCCGAAGCCCGGGAGCTGAACGGAAGCGCGGCGGCGATCAGGGCACCGGCCGCGAGGACCGCGACACCGACCCACATCGCCGGGACCAGACCATTGACGAACGCCTGCGGGGAGCTGTAGCTGCCGTGGCTGGTGAACACGGTCGCCAGGACCGCGATGCCCAGCACGCCGCCCAACTCTCGAATCGCGTTGGTGGCGCCGGAGGCCTGTCCCGCCTGGTCGGTGCGCACGGAGGAGAGCACCGCGTTGGCGGCCGGCGCGAACACCAGCGCCATCCCGGAGCCGGCCAGGACGAACGGCGCGATCATGCTCGCATAGCTCTGGTGCACGCCGGCCAGGACCGCCAGCCAGCCGAGCGCGACCGCCTGCAATCCCAGACCGGCCACCAGGAACGGACGGCTTCCGTAGCGCTCGGAGAAGAACCCCGCGAGCGGCGCCACGACCATCGTCGCGCCGGTCCATACCAGCAGCTTCACCCCTGCCTGCAGCGGCGTGTTTCCGAGCACGTCCTGAAGGAACTGGCTGAGGAAGAAGATCGATCCGAACATGCCGAAGTACATCGCCAGCGAGACGGCATTGGTGACCGCGAACCCGCGGTCGGCGAAGAAGCTCATCGGGAGCATCGGTTCGGGCGTGCGCAGCTCGTAGCCGACGAACGCCACCACCAGCATCGCGCCGAGCGCCAGCGCGATCACGACCTGGGCGCTGCCCCAGCCCAAAGACTGCGAGCGAACCAGCCCGTAGACGATTCCGAACAGTCCGCTCGAAGCCAGCGCGAGGCCGCCAAGATCAAACGTGCGCTCCGCTCCGTGGCTCTCCGACAGCCGAGCCGCGGCCAGCGGGACGAGCAGCACTCCGATCGGCACGTTGATCCAGAAGATCCAATGCCATGAGCTCACCTGTATGACCGCTCCCCCCACCAGCGGCCCGAGGGCGACGGCGATCCCGCTGATTCCCGACCAGACGCCGAGCGCCAGCCCGCGTCGCTCCGGCGGGAATGCATCGGCCAGCAGGGTCAGCGTCAGCGGCGTGGCGATCGCCGCACCCACCCCCTGGGTTGCGCGAGCGGCAATCAGCAGACCGATTGTCGGCGCGAGCGCCGCGGCTGCCGACGATGCGGTGAACAACGCGATTCCGGCGATGAACATGCGTTTGCGACCGAAGCGGTCGCCGAGCGCCGCGCCCGTCAGGAGCAGCACCGCGTAGGACAGCACGTAGGCGTTGACGGTCCATTCGAGCGCCTGGATCGATGCGCCGAGATCGCGGTGGATGCTCGGCAGGGCAACGTTGACGACCAGGTTGTCGAGGACCACCATGAACAGACCGATCGAGACGATGACCAGCGTCCAGCCCCTCCGGCGGTTGTCAGTCATGTTGGTCACGAGCACACTTCCCCTC
>ODAK010000831.1_pt1 | contig 35013 bp, 31 predicted proteins | sample 1539591 | NCBI WGS metagenome assembly ODAK01 (sample SAMEA3539303, study PRJEB22396) | soil metagenome | biome: tundra; feature: field; material: soil | place: USA | collected 2010-05 | depth 0.15 m | reverse complement strand
GCCGCTCGTGTAGAACGATCGCACACCCGTGAGCCGGTGCTCGGCATCGCCCCGAGAGATTGGATCGCCATCCGAATTAGGCACTTCTTTCCCTTCCTTGTATGAAAAGTATCCGGTGCCTCATCGAATTGCCCCCAACGACACGCCGGATCGGAACCACTTGAGCGAGATCAAAAAGACGACGACGACCGGGATGGTGGCGATCACCGACGCAGCGAAGAACGGGCCCCATTCCACGGTGTGGACGCCGATGAAGTCCGCGAGTGCGACGGGCAGGGTGTAGTGCTGGGACGAGCTGATCATTGTCAGGGCGACCGGGAACTCGTCCCAGGCCGCGCTGAAGATGAACATCGACACCACGGCGAGCGCCGGCAGCGAAAGAGGCGCGATCAGGCTCGTGAGGACCCGAATCGTCCCGGCGCCCTCTAGGCGGAACGACTCCTCGTACTCGTGAGGGATCGCCTCGAAGAAACCCCGCAGGAGAAAGATCGTGAAGGGCAAGTTGGACGCGACGTAGAGAAGGATGAGTCCCATCAGCGAATCCAGGAGGTGGAGCCGGTCCATCAGAAGGAATTGAGGAATCAGTAGGAGAAGATTCGGCACCGCCAGACTGGCCAAGAAGATGTAAAAGATCAGTTCCTTAAATGGAAACTTGTAGCGCGCGAACGCGAAGGCCGCGAGTGAGGCGATGATGACCGTCACTCCCACCGTCGCGATGGACACGATCAGGCTGTTCAGGAAGTAGCGGGCGAAACTGTTCTGGGTCCATGCCTGCACGTAGTTCTGGACCGTGGGGTGTGTCGGAATCAAAACGGTGGCGCCGAGAAGTCCGCCGTTGGGTTGGAAAGAAAGGGAGACCATGTAGAGCAGCGGTCCGAGTGACAAGAGCGCAAGGAGAATCGCGATGACCATTCGCAACCGATTGCGCTTGCGGATCCCGAACAGGCCGGGACCCGTACCGGCCAGCGCCGATTGGGGCTTTGTCTTCCTCTTCTCGACGCCGATCGCCACAAATCCCCTAGAGGTCCTGGTGCCGCATGATGCGAATCTCAGCGGCGCTGAGGCCGAACAGCACGACGGCGAGCAACGAAGCGAGAGCCGCGGCGTACCCAAAGGCGAAGTTGGAGAACGCCTGCTGGTACATGTATGTCATCATCGATTGAGTCGAATTGTAAGGTCCGCCCTTGGTGATCTCGTATATCTGAGTGAAGACTTGAGCCGCTCCGATGACGAGCAGGACAGTGACAAAGGTGACCGCTCCGCGGATTGAGGGCAGGACCACGTGGCGCCACACCCGGTACTCTTTCGCGCCATCGATGCGGGCGGATTCCAGGAGTTGTCGGGGGATGCCGTCGAGGGCAGCCAAGAAGATGATGAAGGACCACCCGACGCCCTTCCAGATGCTGAGCAGCCAGATCACGATGTTGGCGGTCCAGGTCTGGGACGTCCAGGCGATACTCACTGTGTGGCCGGCAAAGAAGCCCGCCACAGCGTTCATCACACCTCCTTGGGATGCGAAAAGATACGAAAACACCCAGCTCACGACTACCCACGATGTGACCACGGGGATGTAGACCGCGGCGCGCCAGAACATCGAGCCCGGGAGGCGGTCAGTGAGGACCGCCGCCGCGAAGAGTCCGATCGCCATCTGAACCGGAACTGTGATGACGATAAATAGGAATGAATTGAAGGCCGCGGTGCGAATCACCGGGTCATGGAAAATGGCGGTGTAGTTTGACCACCCCATGAAGGGGTTGGACGCCCCGGGAAATATGTGCCAGTTGTAGAAGCTGATGTCGAACTGGCGGTAGATCGGGTAGATGGTGAAGACCGCGTAAATTGCGATCGCCGGAAACAGCAAAAGGTACGGCGTGGCGATCCGCCGAAGGCGACGCGATCCCTTGGTGCGCCTCACAGCGGCACCCGATGAGGTCGTCATCGGGTGCCGCTGGGCGCTTTCTACATCAGTCACCCTACGGTTTCAGGGCGGTGTCAGCTGCTTGTGCAGCGGCCTGGAGCCCCGCCGCGACGGTGACCTTTCCGGCCAACATCATCTGGAGCTCGTTGGAGAATGCAGTGTCCAAAGCGGCGTATCCCTGAGTTACGGGACGCGCTCGCGCTGTCTGAAGCTGCTGGGCAAAGACCGCGAGAGCGGGGTTCACCTTGATCTCATTCGCGGCGTAGGTCTTGTAGGCCGTCATCTGACCGGCGGCCACCATCGCGAGCTGAGAGAATGGAGACTGCAGGAACTTGACGAACTTGATCGTCGCTGCCATATTCGGAGCGTTCTTGGCAATGACCAGATCCTCGCCACCCACTACAGAGCCGGAGCCACCAGGACCTGGCGGGTCAATCACGGTGCCGTAGCCCGTGAAGTTGGCCTGCTTGTAGGTATTCGTCGCCCACGGTCCGTCGAGGTACATCGCGTACTGCCCGGTTGGGAAGCCGGTCTCTCCGCTGATGGCACCTGATCCACCGGCCATGTCGCTGCCGATCACGCCAGACTGCTGGAAGGTGACGAGCTGTTGCACCGCGGCGATCATTTTCGGAGAGTCCATGAAGCCGGACGCCTTCGTCCACGCATTGTTCGTGAAGTTAGCGCCGGTTGGCCAAACGAGTGGACCCACGTTCCAAATGTCTGTGCTGTCAACGCCCAGTCCGTGCTGGCCCAGTGACGGGACCGTGAGAGTCTGTGCGTCGGTCACCAACTGAGCGTACGTGGTCGGTGGCTGAAGGTTCGCCGCGGCAAAGTCTGCCTTGTTCCAAAACAAGACCTGCGTGTTCGTGTCCAGCGGGATCCCGTAGTAACCGCCCTTGTAAAGGTTGGTGGACAGCGGACCTGGGAAGGCGGCCTTCTTCATCGCCGCGAACCACTTCTGCTTGGACGTCTCGAGGAGCACGCCCTCAGAAGCCAGTTGTGGGACCCAGGCGATGTCGGAACGCATGATGCTTGGCGGATGCCCCGCCGCCGACGAGGCGATGAACTTATTTAACATCCCGTTGTACGGCAGCGTGTCGTCGATTACCTTGATCCCAGGATTCTGTGCTTCAAATGCTGGGATCACGATCCCGTTCATGACCGGTGTCTCAGTCACGTCGTTGTAGGCGTTCCAGAAGACCACCGTTTGAATCTTGTGTTTTGTTGCGGCTGTCGCCGTTCCTGACGCGGAGACGGCGACTATGCCCCCACCGCCCAGAAGTGCAGCGAGACCGACCGCAACGCGTGCCAGTCCCGTCCGCCCTCTAATGTGATGATTGAGTTTCATTTCGTATTTCCCTCTGCTTTTCCTTTGTTGTGCGTCCCGCGGCGCTTCCGTGAGACCCGTTACCTCAAACTGATTGGCCCGACGGCCTGGCCCGAAACCCTCCTTCGATATCGTTAAACCTGTCCTTCTCTCGACCACGTGGCCAGAGAACTCCATTGCATGCCATTGGTCGGATTGTGTTCATGTCGACACCTCGGGCCCGGTGTCGCTAGTGCCCGTTCGAGTCTTGGCTAGACCAGATTCCGGACCTCCAGTCCCACGTGCGATAGCGTCCGCCAAAATCACGTACATCGCGTGAGACCACGTGAGATCCGCCGCCGGCGGACCCCAACGGTCAAGCCACTCGCTGTAATGACGAAGATCGCGGCGATCGCCACCAAACTGTTCGCCCAAATGACCATCCGCGTCGAATCGCTCGGCCACCCAGTCGAGGCATCTCCGCGCCTCGCCAGCGTTTCCTGCGCTCGCGTAGTGCCACCCAAGTGACGCCGTCAACACAGGCCACGCCCCACTCCCGAAATAGGTGTCGGTTGGGTAGCGCCGCAAACCCCCGTCCAAAGTCAACCGATCCGAGATCATGGATACTGACCGAGTGAGATTCGAATCGCTGGAGTCCACGACGTGAAAAGGATTGTCAAGCCATAACGTGCTCGCGTCAACGTCATCGTTTTCGCTTGACTTGTTGAAATAGCCCAACCGCGATCCGCTCTTTGCGACGGTCGCTTTGACCGCAGCGGCAGTCTCAAGGTATCGAGTGTCATCGAGAAGACCGGCGGCGCTGACCAACCCGCCGTAAACGCTGGCGAGCGTCGACGTGTGCACCGCAGATCCGCTCTCTTCCCAGACGTCGTAGCAGGGAGTGAGGGCGAACGCTTCGAGGTAGCGACCGACGCGCGCGACAGCGTCGCGTAGGTCCTTGGTGAACTCCGCCGACGGAGCCGATCGAAGGTGGCGACCGAGAGACCATAGCCACGTCCCGTACCCGTCGATCTGGAAGTTAGGCCAGCCGTCCACGATGACTGAACCTTCGAGGGTGAACCGAGCCGGCGGCATCTCCAGGGCTCCCACGTCGTGTCCCGCGTAGTGTCGGGCAATGGCTTCGTCGATCACAGCACTGATCCGATGCACCGCCGCACGAACCCATTCGTGATAGCGAGCGGAGGCCTCGTGCTCTCCGGCGACATCCAGGGCGTATGCGCTGAAAGATCCGTCACGCAACCAACAAAAGTGATACTGCGAGAAATCCGGCGATGCGACGATCGCGCCATTCGGCGACTGGTTACGCAGTATGGCTTCCACACTGCGCATTATCAGCTCCTCGTGACGCGCAACGTCGCCCGTTTCATCCACGGCTCAAACTCGTCTCACCTGTCACAGCCAGCGCTTCGTCGTGATCGCGGTGCCAGATCGCCAGACTGCGATCGTCGGAGCCCGGCAGGTTGAACAGTTCGCGCAAGACCAGCGTCGCCGCTCCCACGGCCCACGCCTCGTCACCCCAGGTCTGAATTTTGATATCGACGTCTCTTCCGAGATCGGCAAAAGTTTGATCGTGCACCGCAGCCACGATCGGCTCAAGGAACACGGCCCCCAACGACGTTCCTTCGCCACAAACGATAAGTAGTTCCGGATTCAGCAAGGTCACGACGTTGGCTACAGCAAGACCGAGCTTGCGCCCGGCGCTGTCAACGACTTCGAGCGTGGCGGCGTCTTCCAATTCGATCAACATCTGGAGCTCGTCCCTGGAGACATCGTGCCCCTTACGCTCACCAACCCGGCGGCGAATAGCCCCTTCGCCCACCATCGCCTCGAGGCAACCGAAACGACCGCATTCGCATCGCGGTCCGCCCGGCTCGACGATCATGTGACCGAATTCGCCGCTCGCGCCGTGTGCACCTCGGTAAAGAGAACGGTTGACAACAATCGCGAGCCCAATACCCCGTCCAACCGTGAGGGTGAGGAAGTCGCTCGCTATCAGCGCGTCTCCCGCCCACTTCTCGGCCACCGCCAACGCGTTGACGTCATTCTCCACCCACACAGGGAGTCCGAGCCGATCACGCAATGGCTGGGCGAGTGCTACGTCGTCCCACTGAAGGAGGTGCGAGAACTTACAAACGCCCGAGCTCGTCTCGATGACGCCAGAAAGCCCGATGCCGACGCCGAGGACCTTGGACGGCGCGACCTTCGACTTACGAAGTGCCCGTCGAACCTCGCGCTCAATTGCCTCGATCGCTGCGACGGGGTCTCCCACGAGCTGGAGGTACTGCTCGGAACTCGATACGATCTCGGCGTTCAGGTCGCACACAACCGTCGTCAGCCCGTCGCCTCGGAGCTTGATTCCGACGACATATCCAGCCTTGGGATCGATCGTGAGGAGCACGGGAGGCCGTCCACCGCTCGAAGGAGCGGTCGATGACTCCACAACAATTCCGCGTCGTAAGAGCTGATCAATGATGGTCGACACGGTGGGGGCGCTCAGTTGACTTCGTCGCGCCAGATCTGCCCGCGAAATCGATCCGGCCCGTCGGACGAGTTCCATCAACAAACTCACGTTGTTGTCCCGCAGCAACGAACGGGAGGCCCGCGTGAGATCAGACCGCGCGGCCGGCTCCCGTTTCATCGCCGTCTTAGGAGCGGTGCTAGAAAAACGCTTCGGTTGGGGTGAAGCGTCGGACTTCTTGCGATCCATTTCTCTCCCTCAACAATCCCTAAGCAAACCTCGACTTACTTAGTTAAGTGATGATACTAACGACGTCACAACCTCATGTCAATGGCGGTTGCCGGAGAAGTTCTTTGATTGGCGAGTCGTAAGCACCTGACGACTCGCATTGGCATCGCCGGAGCACCTTTCCAGGCATGGACTCGATTTCTCGGGTTCCGCCATGTGCGTGGGAGGCCAATGCGTCAAGGAACTCAGTTGGGACTGCTGAGGCTTTGGTTGACAGCATGACCTGCACTTTGACCACATCTACGGTGATTGCACGTGTTTGAACTTGCAAAGAAGTGGCTAGCTCAAGAGTTGATGCCCATCGGATGCCCGTCGTCTATTTCGCAGAATAATTGGCTCGGGGAACTTCAATTTGAAAAGGAACTACTGACGCTTGCGGTCGTTGTAACTCCCACCGTTTCAAGGTGGCGGCATTGATTCGCATCCCGTTGGCGATGCTTTTTTTTGGAAGTGACCGCGTTTTTTCCGTAAATTGCGGATTTGCATTTCCCTCGAAACCCAGATCCCTCGATTGAGGTATGGAGAGAGACGAGTCTGTTTTGGAGAATTAATGTCGTTCCGTCGGAGCGCTCGTTTACGAATCGCCGCCACTCGTCGAGTACACCAGGGCGTTATTTGCCACCGTGTTGGCGTACCAGGAGAAACTCGCCTTGGGCAGTCGGGTGCCGGTGGGAAAGTCGACCCACACGATTCCAAATCTCCGCGAGTAGCCGTACGACCATTCAAAGTTGTCGAGCAGACTCCATACGAAGTAGCCCTGAACGTTGACGCCGGTTTCAATGGCGTCGTGCACCGCCGAGATGTGTTCTTCTAAGTACGACACGCGGTCGTGATCGAGGACGTGACCGTTGGGGTCGACGTAGTCGTCGAAGGCCGCGCCATTCTCGGTGATGTAGATCGGCAGTTCGGTGTAGTCGTTCTTCACTCGAACGAGTAGCTCGGTGAGTCCCGACGCATCCACTTCCCAGCCCATCGACGTGGTGTCAGTGCCGGGCGTCTCGAGCGAGAGCACCCGGAGGTCGGGGAACTGCTCGCCGATGGGCACGCCGTATCCCGCCGCGCGCGCCTCCTTGACGCGCGTCGAGTCCATGATGGTGCCCGGGAAGTAGTAGTTGACCCCGAGGAAGTCCAGCGGTTGGGAGATGATCTCCATGTCGCCATCACGTACTACGGAGAATCCGGGCGCGTTGGCCTTGTAGTGCTCGACCATGTCCTCGGGATAGTGACCCCGAAATACGGGATCGAGGAAGAGCCGATTGAGGTTGCCGTCAGCTCGATGAGCGGCCGCGAGGTCGAGCTCGTGCGTCGTGCCGGGACGTGAGACACCCAAGTTGAGTGTGATGCCGACTTTGGCGTCGGGAATTGCCGATCGCACGATCGGCAACGCCGTGCCGTGGGCCAGCAGTAAGTGGTGTGTCGCCGCGATCGCTTTGCCGATGTCGCTGATGCCCGGAGCGTGACGGCCCGCGCCGTAGCCGAGCCACGCCGAACACCAAGGTTCATTCAGGGTGATCCAACGTTCGACGGAGTCTCCCAAAGCGCGCGCGACGATGTCCACGTACTCGCCAAATCGTTCCGACGTGTCACGTGCGCACCAGCCGCCCTCGTCTTCGAGGGACTGGGGTAGGTCCCAGTGATATAGCGTCAATGTCGGTTCGATGTTTCGGGCCAACAGTCCGTCGACGAGTCGGCGATAGAAGTCCAGACCGGCCTGATTGGCCGGTCCTTTGCCGTCGGGCTGTACCCGGGGCCACGCGACCGAGAAACGGTACGAGCCGACGCCGAGCGTCTTCATGAGATCGAGATCTTCGTCGATCCGGTGATAGTGGTCACACGCGATGTCGCCGGTGTCCCCGTTCCAGACCTCGCCGGCACGGTGACTGAAGGTGTCCCATATCGAAGGTCCACGGCCGTCAACATTGACGGCGCCTTCAATCTGATACGAGGCGGTGGCGGTTCCCCAGAGGAAATCGGGAGGGAAAGGGCGAGTTGGGCTGTCCTTTTCGGGACTGGTAGTGCTCATGGTGAGGATGTCTCCTGATAGTAATTAGACGAGTTTCAGCGGATGGTGACTGCGCGTGACCGCGCTGATAGGAAAATCGGCGCGGTCACGCGTAATCTGGTGTTCCCTCTACGCACGGGCTAGCAGGGTTGGAGAACTCCTAGCCCGCGCGCAGAGGTGATTGTTAGCCCGCCTTAAGTTGCATCAAGATGTACGGCAACTCAGGGTCGCTCGGCGATGGGTCCATGTACGGGTTACTCGCCGTCACGAATCCGGTGAAGTTCGCCGTGCTGTACTCGTCCCAGTCGGCGCCGTACAACAGTGGCACGATGGGCAACGTGGTCGCCACAACCTTCTCGAGTGGCAACGTGGCGGCCTTCACGGCAGCCGTGTTCGACGGGTCCGTTCCCGACAACTTCAACAGCATGGACTGAACCGCACCATTGTGGTAACGGCCGTAGTCAGCGGAGGCTGTCTTGCCAATCGGAGCTGAGTTGTTGTAGTCAAGCCAGTTATCGAATTGGGTGTACGGGTCGGTACCACCATTGCCCCAGTGGATGATCGAGTCGAAGTTACCGTCGGCGGAGTCGGTGTACCACTGCGACGCCTGGACGCCATTAACTGTCGCGTCAATGCCTTCAGACTTCAGCTCTGAAGATACGAGCTGGATGTCGGCGTAGTAGTCGGAGTAGGCAATCGGGTCCTCAAGTGCGAACTTGATTACCTTGCCCTTCAACGCGTAGTAACCCTGGTGGTTCTTCTTGAACCCGGCCTTGGTCAGAATCGACTTCACCGTCTTGGGCTGATTCGTAGCCTTGATGTCGTTCTTGTACTGCGAACCAAGGTACCCTGCCTGGCTGGGCAGGATGAGTGCACTCAGCGATGTCGCCGGTGCTTCATAACCAGTCTCACCCTTGATGCTCAACGCACTGCGGTTCACACCGGCACTAATGGCTTGGCGAACAGCGACATTGTTGAGTGGCCACTTGGTGACGTTGAACTCCAACGTCACAGTTGAGCCCGGGGCAAAGTAGATGTGGTTCGTGGCCTTGTTAACGTTCACGAAAATCTTGTTGACGTTCGCAATGTCGTTTCCGGCCCAATCCAGCTGACCACTCGTCAGCGCGGTCGCGGCGTCAGTGTTGGACGCGTACGACGGAACGTTGATCTGGGGCGCCGCAGGCGTGCCACCCCAGTAGTTCGAGTTGGCCTTGTAGCTGACGAGCGTGGAACTGTAGTTCGAGACCGTGTACGGACCGGTACCGATCGGATTGGTCACCGCTGCCGTTGCGGCAGGTGAGTTCACCGTTCCGAAGTTCGCGGGCAACATCAACTGCGTACCGGCGATTCCCACGATGTTCGAGTACTCCGCTTGAGCGTAGTTCAACACCACGGTGTTACCCGATACCGTCGCCGGACTTGACAACGCCGGAAGTCCCCAGATGTTCGCCGCGGGAGTCGAGCTCACGAGGTTGAACGTGGCGGCCACGTCAGCAGGACCGAAGGCCGTTCCGTCACTCCACTTCACACCAGTGCGAATAGTGAAGGTCAGGGTCTTGCCACTGTTGGACCATGCGTACTTCGTGGCGAGCCACGGATACGATTGACCCGCTTTGAGCGAGTTGAACTCGAATAGTGGCTCATAAACGAGCGAACGAACACTCATCTGCGTCGCGAACGAGCCCGAGTCCAATGGATTGAAGTTATCGGTGAAAGTCACACCGGTGTTGTTCTCCAATGTCAAAGTGGAATTCGCTCCCGAAGCGGCAGTGAGGCCCGCGCTCATGACAATGCCTAGTGTCAAACACGACATTGCCGTGAAGACAACGACAGCTCTTTTAAACATATTTTTCCTTTATATTGATAGTGTCCAGCCGGCCTTCGCCGACGTTTTGTCTGAACCGTGTGGGTCCCTACTTAACAAACGCGAGGCCGGTTGGACCTTCGCGGTACTGCGTACCGAAAGAACGCCCTCTTCGGTGTTCTCGCGGCTCTCTATTCGAAGTGGGTCATGTCGTCGCGTTCTCCCCCTCCTTCCGGCGCGTCGGTAGCGCCACTTCGACTTCGGCCTGGTGGTCGGCGTAGAGCCAACATTTCGAGGTGTGGTTCTCGCCCACGAAGAAGGCCGGCGGCTCTTCTTCGCGACACCGGTCCATCACGTGAGGGCAGCGCGGACTGAACCGGCATCCCTTCTCGGCGACCTCCGTCTGGGCGTGATCGCCCGTTGGCGGCGTGTCCCTCGTCGGGTCCGACGGATCGGGTACCGACGCGATGAGCAACTGAGTGTACGGGTGGGTTGGCTCGTCGACGAGAGTCGTGCCACGAGACTGTTCGACGACTTGTCCGGCGTACATCACGATGATCGAGTCCGCGATATAGCGCGCTGAGGCAATATCGTGCGTGATGTAAAGGATGGCGAGCCGATCGTCGTCGCACAGTCCGCGCAGGAGATTCAACACCCCGAGTCGTACCGAGACGTCCAGCATCGAGATCGGTTCATCGGCGAGCAACACCTTGGGTTGAATACACAGTGCGCGCGCGATCGAGACCCGCTGCAACTGCCCTCCCGAAAGTTCGTGCGGGTAACTCTCCAGAAATCGGCTCGGTGGCTCGAGCGATACGCGTCGAAGCGCCGCCTCGGCGAGTCCCGGCGCGTCCTGCTTTGACGCTCCGTGAATCAGGAGTGGTCGAAGAAGGTTGTGGCTCATACGGTGAACCGGGTTCATTGACGCGAACGGGTCCTGCAACACCAATTGAACTTGCGAGGCGTAGTCGAGCGTTCGCTTGGACTTGATCGCAATCGGCTTGCCCTGAAGGACGAGGTCGCCCGAGGTCGGCGTCACGATGCGCGCCAACATCCGCGCGAGGACCGATTTGCCGGAACCGCTCTCGCCCACGACGGCGAGGACTTGGCCCCCAACCAAATCGAGACTGACGTCTTCGACCGCGCGCACGACGCGCTTGGCGGCGAGGAGTTTTCCCGGCGTGCGCACCGAGAAATGCCGCGTGAGGTGTCGCGCGGCGAGCTGCACCGATGTCGTCAATTCGTCAGTCATGGCGACACCTCCGTCACAGATTCCGATGGCGAAGCGTTCGAGGCAGCGACGCGATTCAACTCAACGGGGACCGCCACCCCGGCGTCGCCGACGTGCAACCAACAGGCGACCGATCGCCTGGAACCTTCGATCTCGACGAGCGGTGGCCTCTCGTTCGCGCATCGCGCCATGGCGAATTGGCAACGGGGGTGGAAACTGCAGCCGGTCGGCAAATGTGCGAGATCTGGTGGAGAACCGGGAATACCCGAAAGTTCCGTGTGCTCGCCGTGCATCGGAGGAAATGAATTCAAGAGTCCCAAGGTGTAAGGGTGTCGAGGTGCCTCGTACAGATCTCTCGCCGTCGCGCGCTCCACCAAGGCGCCGGCGTACATGACGACGATTTCGTCCGCCAACTCGGTGAGCAGCGAGAGGTCGTGCGTGATGAAAATCATCGCGAAGCCGAACTGCGAGCGAAGTTCGAACAACTCTGAGATGATTTCTCGTTGGGTGACCACGTCGAGGGCGGTGGTCGGCTCGTCCATGATGACGAGTTGGGGATCCAGGGTGAGCGCGAGCGCGATCATGATTCGCTGTCGTTGGCCGCCCGAGAGTTCGTGCGGATAACGATCCAGGCGATTCTCTTCAAGTCCGACCATTGCCAGCAACTCTGCGGCGCGCGCCCGTCGTTGTTGCTTCGACATGTCCTTTCGATGTGATTTGAGGACCTGCTCGAACTGTGCACCCACGCGCACGACGGGATTCAGGGCGCTCAGGGCGCTCTGGAGCACAATGGAAATGCTGGACCACCGGAGGCTGCGTAGTTCGCGCTCGCTCGCGTTCACGAGATCGATCACGTGCTCGCCTTCATCGTCAGATCCGAGATTGAAGCGAGCCTCTCCACCCTTGATCACGCCCGGGGCTCGAAGGAGCCTGGTAATGGCGTAGACCAACGTCGATTTTCCGCTCCCACTTTCGCCAGCGATGCCGAGGACCTTGGAACGATTGAGGTGGACGTCGACATCATCGACGGCGCGCACCGCATTCTCGCCCCACCCGTAGTCAACGCTGAAGTTGCGCACGTCGAGAATGCGCTCACCCATTGCGGCGTCACCATGCGAGGTCGCCACGATCGGACCGTACGTCGTCGTCGGGAGTGTCAAGGGCGGCACTTCGTTCGCAACCACGGCGTCAACTCCCTTCGAATCGGTCGTCATGAGGTCACCTGATTCTGTGTCGGCGTGGTGAGTCGAGGTGCGGTCGTGACGGAGCGCACGACCGGCGTGAGACCGAGACGCTGGCGACGTGGCATACCCAAACGACGACGTTGGCGACCGCTCAGACCACCGGCGCGCAGTCGCGGGTTGATGAACTCGTCGATGCCAAAGTTCAAAAGGGCCAAGCTGGTACCCACCAACGCAATGCAAATGCCCGGCGGCACGAACCAGTACCACTCTCCGGAAAGCGGGGCGTTATTGGCCTGCGCCCAGAAGAGCATCGTGCCCCAGTTCCACACGGCAGTACTCGTGAGACCGATGTACGCCAAGGTGACGTAGGCGCCGATGGAGTAGAGGATCGTGAACAGTAACGAAGAGGCCAAAATCGGCAAGAGATTGGGCGCGATCTCGGAGAACATGATCCGAAGCCGCTTTTCTCCAATGATTCGTGAGGATTCGACGAAATCTCGGTTGCGCAGCGACATGGTTTGCGCCCGTAGCACGCGAGCTCCCCACGCCCACCCGGTCAGCGCGATGACGAACCCGATGACGAGCGAATTCGATCGATCATCCACCGGCAGATAACTATCGATCACGATGAGAAGGGGAAGCCCGGGCAATGCCAGAAAGACGTTGGACGTCAACGTAAGACCGTCGTCGGTGAATCCTCCGATGTAACCCGCCGAAATGCCGACGATGATCGACAACAACGTGGCGACGCCCCCCGCCACGAGTGCCACGACCATCGTCGCTCGCGCACCCACGAGCGTCTGAGAAAAGATGTCTTGGCCGAGACTGGTCGTGCCGAACCAGTGGTGCGCCGAAGGGGTGAGGTTCGCCGCGAAGGCAGTGTTGTCGGGGCTGTAGGGCGCGATGTAGGGCCCGATGATCATAAGAATTAGGAAGAAGCCAAGAATGCCCAATCCCAGAATGACCTTGGGCGAACGAGGTATGCGCAGTCTTTTCATGGCGCCACTTCAGTTCGCGTTCGAGGGTCGAGCCATAGATAGACGAGGTCGGCCAAGAGGTTCGCCGCCAATACGGTCAACGTGATGCACAAGAAGATGCCCTGAATTAGCGGATAATCCTGGCTCTGGATTGCGTTCAACAACAGGTCTCCGACACCGGGATAGTTGAAGACCAGTTCCACGAGCAACGCCCCGGAGACGACGAGGCCGATCGCCAACGAGAGATTCGCAATACTCGGCAACACCGCGTTTCGAGCGGCCGCCCAGATTACTTTGCGTTTGGGCAGTCCCATGGCGATCGCCATGAGCACGAAATCCTCAGCCACCATCGTGATCATCATGTTGCGCATGCCGAGCATCCAACCAGCGACGGAACTGAGAACGATCGAGATGATTGGGAGCTCGCCGTAGCGCAGCAGACTCGCCACGAACGGCCAGTGCCAACCCGGTATGAGGTTCTGGCTGTAAGCGCCCAGGACCGGGAACCAGTGCAGGTTGCTCCCAAATACCAGGAGCACCACGGTCGCCAAAAAGAAATACGGAACCGCTTGAAAGAAAGTCGCCGTCGGAATCAGCGAGTCCAGTCGCGACCCGCGCGTCCAGCCCAGCAACGCACCGCTAATCGTGCCCACCAAAAAGCTGAGGACTGTGGAGACACCGATGAGACCGATCGTCCACGGCACGTGGGATATGAGAATGGAGCTCACCGTTGCCGATTGCGTGATCGAGACCCCGAGGTTGCCGTGGAGGAGCTGCCCGAGGTAGGTGAAGTACTGCGACATCAGGCTGCCTTTGAGACCGCCGCCTAGAGAGAGAATGATCGCGCGGATCTCTTGCGGCGTGACCTCAGTTTGCAACTTTCCAATCATCGTTTGAAGCGGATTGCCGGGCATGAAGTGCGGCAACAAGAAATTGACCGTGATGGCCACCCAGAAGGTCAGCGCATAGAGCGCGAGTCGACGGGCGATTATCCGCATTCTCAGTTCACCACCATCGTCGGTGCGGCGGTCATTTTGTAGATCTCCGTGGGTGATTCGGACTCCCCGGCGCAACCGCAGCTCTCACGCACTATCAATTCAGTCGGCAGAACGATGGTGCGCACCGCGAGTTCAGAATTGTCAAGCGTGGCGACCAGCGCGTCGACGGCGACTTCACCCAAGAGACTGCCCGACTGGCGAATCGTCGTCAGGGGTGGCTTGAAGTATCGCGTCAACGTGATGTCATCAAAGCCGGACACCAAGACGTCTTCGGGCACCCGAAGCCCGGCCGCGTGCAGCGCGTAGATAACGCCAACGGCGGTCTGGTCATTGGCGCAGGCGAAAACCTCGGGAAGGGGCTCGTCGAGCGCGAGTCGCGCTCGCATCGCACTTTCGCCTCCAGCGGACGTCCAGTCGGATTTGAGTACGTCGACATCGGCCAGAGTGACGCCGCCCTCTTCAATGGCGGCTTTGAAGGACGCTTCACGCGCCACGCTGTCGGGGCTTCCCTCGTGACCAGATACGAAGCCGACGCGCCGTACGTGGTGAACGTCAATGAAATGCTGGGCGAGGCTGCGCATCGCTTGCTCGTTGTCGACTCGAACCGTGATAGCGGCTGATGAGTCGCCACGTCCGGCCATCAGCACGACCGGAATCCGACGAGAGAGGTCCGCGACTTCTTCTTCGGCCATCACTCGATCGAGCATGATCAGTCCGTCAACCGTGCCCGTCAAGTTCATCAGCGGCGTCATGCCCGCTGGATGATTTTCTCCTGCGCCGCACAGCAGGAGCGAATATCCGTGCGCGGCTGCTCGAGCCTCGGCCCCTCGAATAACGATGTCGGTGTAGAGCAGGCTCGCCTCTTCTACGGCAAGGACGTTGTTATCGAGCGGGGTCTGCATGAAGACGAGTCCGAGGATCCAGTGCTTGCCACTGGATAACCCTCGCGCTACGGAGTTCGGAACGAACTTCAACTCATCCATCGCGGCCAAAACCTTGTCGCGGGTGGCGGGTCGAACCGAAGAAAGCGAGTTGAGGGCCCGACTCACGGTAGCGATTGAGACGCCCGCCCTTTGAGCGACGTCATAGATCGTTGGTTGTGAATCAACCACGTTTGTCCCTTCGGTTCCCCCAACATCGACAACGCACCGTTGTCTCTGTAACCGCTTACAAAATACACAGGGAGATCCCTCCTGTCAAGTCAGATAACCCTTATTTCATAGGGTCTTTCGTCACAATTCCATGAAAAGTAAGCGTTTACAACACTTTTGCTTGCATCGAATTTTTCACAATTTTTCTGGCGAGTTCTGTGCATCCCAACGAGCGCGCCACGACCTTTCGATTCACGCGTCCATCACCGTCTGGACCCGTAAACCAAAGGTATTCGAGTCGCATCAGAATTAATGGTCGCCCCCGATTCCTTCGTCGCCCGCTCCATTTTCCTGATGAGAATCGACTTCACCCGGCGGTCGATTTGATGCCATTCGATAGATTGAAAGCATCAATCCAGTGCATTCCCACGTCGCCGCAACGAACGAGGCCCCCGCACTCTCGATCAGATTCCTTGACTACGACTGTCTCAAGGCGACGTCACTGGGAAGGCGATGGGTTATGGAAGGTTCGGCGCTGACCAGATGAGTACGACCGGGGAACTATTGGACGGACGGTACCGACTCGGCACCCTGCTGGGCCGCGGCGGAATGTCGGACGTCTTTCGGGCCACCGACGAAGTGAACAGCACCGACGTGGCCATCAAGATCGTTCGCTCACCGGACCGCGAATACGCGCAGCGCCTCGCCCAAGAGGCCCAGGCGCTTCGACGCTTCTCGCATCCCGGTCTCGTGCAGCTCTTCGAGACCGGGGTCAATGGTGACATGGCCTACCTCGTGATGGAGTTCGTCGACGGGCCAAGTCTTGATCAGGTGCTTCGACAAGGTCCCCTCACGACGGCCGAGGCCTCGTCGATCGGCTCGTCGCTCGCCGACGCGCTCGCCTACGCACACGCCCAAGGCGTGGTGCATCGTGACGTGAAGCCCGCCAACATCCTCATCGGTGCCGACGGACTGGCTCGACTGACGGACTTCGGCATCGCCCGATTGGTTGATACGTCGACCTTGACGCTCACCGGCACGATGCTGGGCACGGCCACGTACATGGCGCCCGAGCAGTTGGAGAATCACGCGGTCGGACCGAGTGCCGACGTCTGGTCGTTAGGCATCGTCCTGCTCGAATGTCTCACCGGCGAGCGCGTGTTCGCCGGAACACCGAGTGAGGTCCTCGCCCTGCGATTGGCCGGGCCCGTGAAATTGCCCGACGGACTCCCGGTGCCGTGGAGACTGCTCCTCTCCGGAATGCTCGCGTCTATTCCCGACGATCGACTCAGTGCCCTCGACGTATCGACGATGCTCGCCTCGCCGGCGTTTCGTTCTCCCTGGGTCCCTTCGCCGTCGTCCAGCGACGTCACGACGATCGTTGGCGACGCCGGTAGATCGCGCGGAGGACAGGACGGCGAAACATCGATCATCGGTCCCCGAGCCGCACCGACGGCGAATCGAGCGACGACCTTTCGTTCGGGTCGCGATCTGAATTACTGGATAATCGGCGCCATCGTGCTGGTCCTCATCCTCGGAGGCGTGGGCCTCGCGTTCGCCCTTGGTTCCAAGAATCCTCACGTGGTCTCGACCACCACCGCTCCGACGACGACGACTGAGGCGACGACGACCACGACGACGTTGCCGTCGATACCGCATTCTCTCGCCAAGATCGTGAACGACGTGGTCGCGGGACAGAGCGCGCACGCGATCGGCCCACAGGTTGCTCAATCGATCTCGAGTGGCGCTCAACAGGCGGTCACTGACTTCAACACTGGCAATGCGGCACAGGCCGCGAACGACCTCCAAAGTGTCGCCTCGACCATCGCCAATGGTGTCGCGAACGGGTACATGACGCCGACCTACGCGACGACCCTTCAAGCCGACCTCAAGGCTCTCGCCAACGCCCTCGGTCTTGGAGCGGCGGCCACCGCCACCTCTTCAACCACTTCCACTTCGACGACAGCGCCCGGACCGCCGAATCCCAACGGCAACAATGGCAATGGAAACGGCAACGGGTAAATCGAGACGACGTTCGCTCAATAGCAACCGCGGCGTCGTTACCGAACTCCCCAACGATCGATGAAGCCCACGGGAACACGGGACGTCCCGAGCGGCCGAAACGACTAACGCCTGCCCTGGCCAGTGTGAGTGATCTGCATCTCGGCAACCCCGTCGTGAGTACTGTTCGAGAATGATCGTTTTCCTTCACGGAGTGCCCGAGACATCCGCGTTGTGGGACAAGGTGCGCGCGGAGTTCGACGAAGAGACGGTCGCGCTCTCGCTTCCCGGATTTGGCTGCGCGCGCCCACCGGGATTCGGAGCCACCAAAGACGATTACGCAGCGTGGCTCATCGGAGAGTTAGAGAAGTTCGATGCCCCGGTTGATCTCGTGGGCCACGACTGGGGAGCGCTGCTCACCTACCGAATCGCGACGACCCGCGGTGATCTTCTTCGAACATGGACCGCTGATATCGCCAACGGCGTCCACCCCAACGTCAGGTGGCACCAGTACGCCAAAATATGGCAGACGCCCGGCGAGGGTGAGGCGTATTTCAAGGCGATCCACGAGACGCCGCTCGAGTCCATGGCTGAGGTCTACGAGAGCTTCCACCTGAGCCACGACGACGCGCTCACTCTGGCCGGGTGGTCTGACGAGACCATGGCCACGTGCATCCTCGATCTGTATCGCTCGGCCACGCCGAACGTTCATCACTCGTGGGGAGCATCATTCGGACCGACGACGGCACCCGGGTTGATCCTTTTTGCCGAACTCGATTCCTTCGGTAATGAGGCGATGTCGCGAGAAGTCGCCGCGACGTTTGGGGCCCGAGAGGCGACTCTCAGGGGCGTGGGACATTGGTGGGCGCTCGAGGGCCCGAAGGACGCGGCCGAAGTAATAAGGAGTTTCATTAAGTCGATTGACTAGCGAACCCCGTAGGTCGGTTCGTCAATGAACACGCCGCACCAGGACGAAGGCCACCGCCAACGCGATCATGGCGAGCGATAACAAACGAAGCGCGCGTTCGGATGACCCGAGCAAGAAGTCGCGATCAATCGGTCGAACGGTGCCGTCGGCGAATCTGATCTCGCCTTCGACGGACGTCACACGACGGCGAATCATTCGCACCGGATTTGAGAGGTTGCGTTGGGCGCCCGAGAGGAGCGACGCCGCGGCCGCGAGCACCACGGCCGACCACGTGATTGATGACGTTTGGGCGTACGCGGACGTCAGCACCGGGAACGCGCCCCAGGAGACCGCGAATCCGAAGTCGGTGTGGACGAGTCCACCGAAGAGTTCGAGGTCGTAGGCGAGTACAAAGAATGCACCCACGATGATGAAGGCCAGCAGCCCAAATCCGACTCGAGAGATGCCGATGACGCCAAGCGCCACCGCACCGCCTAGACCAACCGCGGCGGCCGTACTCAACAGCCAGGAGGGCAACGCGGTTGCGAGGGGCCGACCGCGCAGTTCGTCGAGCGCGTGGGCCGCGATCCCGACCGCGAGGAAGAATGCCAGCAGCGTCGCGATCAGCGTCGTCCAGTTGACGCGAGGCGCGATCATGGCACCGAGTACGACGTACGAGAGGTGCCACGCCGTGTACGGCGGGTGCAGCACCGCGCGCACGTCACGCCACGTGGTTCGTTGACCGGTCGCGTAGAACGCTGGGCCCTCGACGCTCTTAGTCACCGCTCCCCTTGGTGGCCCACATGACGAGACCCCCGCCGAGTGACATCGGTCGGGCCTGTACGTTCGCCATCCCGGCGGCCTTCCAATACCCAATGGTCGCCTCCAGAGAGTGTCGTGCGTAATGACCCTCGATGTTGGGTCCGAGGAAGCGACCCACCGCGTACCACTCGCGCCCACCCGTGAGGAGTCCGCCGACGGGCAACACCCAGCGCGTGTAACACCACCACAAGGGGCGCCAGAAGCGAGACGGCGGGACGAAGAAGTCCATGCCCGCAAGCACGCCACCGGGTTTGAGAACTCTCGCGAGCTCGGTGACGGTCGCTGCGGGGTCCTTCACGTATCGCAAGAGATACGTGAACGTGACGTCATCAAATGAGTCGTCGGCGAACGGCAGATCCTCCGCCCGACCTTGAACGAGGCGAATACCGGTTTCGCCACGACGAGACAGTTTCTCTCGCGCGTTATCGAGCATGTTCGCGTTGAGATCGAGTCCGGTCACGTCGGCGCCGGTCGCGGCTCGAAGGGCCAGCGCCACACCTGCGGTGCCGGTTGCCACATCGAGGACCGACTCTCCCGGTGAGGCTTTCACCTTGTCCACTACCGCCGAACGCCAGCGGCGATCCTGACCCATCGAGAGGAGATAACCGAGACGGTCATAGCGCAGAGGCAGACCATTGAACAACTTGGTTGCGAATCGATTGGGATCTTGTCCAGTGCCTTGTGACATCACCGTCTTTCCTGTTTCACGAAGATTACGCCCTGGGACTTCGAGCCGCGACGCCGCCCGCCATCGCCATTGGGACGTGGGATGAATCACGTTGAGTTGGTTCAGAGGATGGAACGTCCTCTCGACATCCTTCGCTTCGTGTCACGTTCAATGAGGTTCCACGGAAATTCACGAAGTACCCGCGGGAGGTGACGGTTGAGCGCACCCATGCCCGAAACGATCCTCTCGAACCGAGCTTGTTGTCGTGACGACCACGAGACGCCGAGTTCCTCTCGAAACGCCGGCGGCAAGAACCCAATCGTCAGGAATCGGTGACTCGGTCCAAGAATGCGCGACAGCGGCGTGGGAAGGAAATCGAGCGACGCGATTCCTCGCAAGTAGGAGCGTGTCGTGTCGTCCATCTTCACGTCGCGCATCGCCGTCGCAAAGTACGCATCGAACGTCGCGCGGTCCACGGGCCAGCGTGACTCGCTCACTTGCAAGGTGGTGGCGAACGACGCGCAGTGACGAAGGAGCGTCGCGTAGGTCACGTCATCAACGGGCCCGTAGAGAAACGTGGCGGCGTCGATGACGCCCCGGAACATACACGCCGCGACCCAGAGCTGAAGTTCCGAGTCGAGTGCGTCGTAGGTGACTTCACTGTCGTCATTGGAACGTACTTGTCGATGTTGGGCGTTTACCTCGCGTCGCATCACCGCTCGTTCGTGGTCCGTTCCGTAGAGGGCCACCATGATGTAGGCGAGCGTCGTTCTCGTGCGTTTGATCGGATGTCTTCGCAGTGAGCCGCTCTCGACCGTGCTCTCCACGATGGCGCGACCGATGGGTAGCCGTGACAACTGCATGATCACGTTGGCACCGGCCGGTGCGAGACCCAGTCCGCTGATGAGGAGCCGCCGCTGGCTCGGCGAAACTGGAGTCTCCGGAGTCAATGGGGGCCCGTCGAAATCACTCGTCAATGCTGCTCTATCGCCTGAGGTTGGACGTCTTCATCGTACCTTTGTTCACCCTCGGTCCACGCTGACACGCGTCAACGACGGCACTTCAGTGCACCACCACCGCGGTCACGTGAGGACGACCGACGCGTCTGACCAAGATGAATGTTGCGGTACTGTCACCGTAGTTAGACCTCAGCGTCTAGAGAAGAGAAAGTCCGCGGCCCGATCTTGATGAAGGCACAAGAGTCCCTCTATACCGACCGATACGAGTTGAGCATGCTCGACGGGGCACTCGTCTCTGGAGTCATCAACGCCAAGGCGACCTTCGAGGTGTTTACGCGGTCTCTCGCCAACGGATATCGCTACGGCGTCGTTGGGGGCACTGGTCGACTGATTGAGGCGCTTGCCGATTTTTCTTTTGACGATGACACGATCGCCTGGCTCCTCGACGAACACATCGTGAGCAACGAGTTGGCGACCTTCCTTTCGTCGTATCGATTCGAAGGTGACGTCCACGGCTATCTGGAAGGAGAGGTGTTCACGTCGCTCTCACCGATCCTCCGGATCGAAGGTCGATTCAGTGACTTGATTCTCGAGACGCTCGTGCTTTCCATACTGAATTACGACTCGGGCGTGGCGACCAAGGCCACGCGCGTCGTGCACGCCGCCGGTGGTCATCGACTCATCGAGATGGGATCACGTCGAACCAATGAGGTGGCGGCGGTGGCGGCCGCGCGCGCGGCCTACGTCGCCGGGTTCGACGCCACGAGCAACCTGGCCGCCGGAATGATGTACGGAGTGCCCACCGCGGGCACGGCGGCGCACGCGTTCGTGTTGGCCCATCGCAGCGAGCGCGAAGCGTTCGAAGCCCAGGTCGCGGCGCAGGGGCCGGGTACGACGCTGCTCGTCGACACCTTCGACGTCGAAGCCGGCACCGAATTGGCTCTGGACGTCGCCGGTGTCAACCTCGGTGCCATACGCATCGACTCCGGTGACGTGGCGAGTTCGAGCCGTCGCTCTCGCAAACTGCTCGATCAACGCGGGGGGACCAACGTGAAGATCACGGTAACGGGTGACCTCGACGAATTTGTCATTGCCGAGCTACTTGCGAATGACGCTCCCATTGACTCATTTGGAGTTGGCACGAAACTCGTCACGGGCTACATGCCTCCCGGATTTGTCTTCAAGCTCGTCGCCATCGAAGACGGTACGTCGATGCGTCCCGTCGCGAAACGATCGATCGGCAAGATGTCGAGCGGCGGTGTCAAGGACGCCTATCGGCTGTTCGAAGACGGCGTTGCCGTGACCGAACTGGTGGTCACTCGCGAATCGCGTGACACTCGACCGACCGCGCAGGGCCGATCACTCGTGCACGGTCTGGTCGAGCACGGCGTCACCGTGGTCGACACATCGCTAGAGATCGCTCGTGCCACGGCGAGGGCCGCAGTCGCTGAACTACCGCGAAGCGCCTTCGTGCTTGCCGCAGGCGAGCCGGTTCTCACGACAGAGGCCGTCGCGTCTTCGACGCCGGATCAGTAGAACCAACGACGAGGAGTTCGAGTGGGCGAAACTTCAAGTGACCGGAGCGCCATCATCGTCGTCGATCCCCAGCCGGATTTTTTCGAGGGCGGCACTCTTCCAATCTCCGGAGCGACGCAGACCGCAGTGCGAATCGCCGAGTACCTTTCGACTCACGGCGAGGACTATGCGCTGAAAGTGGTCACCCAGGATTGGCACTTCGATCCCGGCGACCATTGGTCCGATCATCCAAACTTCGTCACGACGTGGCCGGTTCACTGCGCCGCCGACACCGACGGTGCACGGATTCATCCGGCACTCGCGGACGAGTCGTGGGATGTCGTTATTCGAAAGGGTCAACACGAAGGCGCCTACTCGGGATTCGAAGGCACGAGCGCCAATGGATCTACGTTGTCCGACGTGCTCAAAGCAGCCAGTGTCGACACGGTGACCGTCGTCGGCTTCGCGACCGACCACTGCGTGAAAGCGACGGCCCTCGACGCACGTGCACTCGGATTTCACGTGAGTGTGGTGCTCGATCTCTGTGCCGGCGTCGATGCCGACACGACTCGTGACGCCATCTCCGAAATGAGCAGCGCCGACGTCACCATGGTGACGTCGAGGGATCTGTGAGCAGCATCGCCGCGACTACGGCAAGGACTCAATAAGTCGCGCGAGTTCGTCTCTTCGATATCCGTGTCCTCTCGCGAAGTCGATGAGTTCTCGGGCCCGTGTCACGACCGCGCCGACCTCGGGCGTGCCCGAAACCGTTATACCTCGTCCGCGACGGAACTCCAAGAGCCCTTCGTCGCGCAGGATGCGAAGTGCGCGAAGCACCGTATTGGAGTTGACGTTGAGTACGGCAGCGAGGTCTCTCGCCGGCGGGAGGCGCTCTCCACGCCGTGCCTCGCCGTCGGCGATTGCTCGACGAAGTTCCGCCGCGACTTGATCATGAAGGGCCACGGATTCTTGCGGGGTCAACTTGACACTCAACATGGTGCTAGATATAGTAGCACCAAAGCGGAGTTCGTAACTAACCCGGAGAATGACCATGAGCCCAGTTCTTACCGAAGTTTCACCAGAGCGTTCGCCCGTCGTGCCCGCCACTTCCTTCGAACACGTTGAAGCGGAGCAGTTGCTGATTGAAGAGGCGCGACGCCACCAGCGCCGTCGACAGCGCGTCATCGCCGCGGTCGTCTCGACGATCGTCGCGGCCGCCGGCGTCGCCTACGCCGTAACGAGTGGGGCGTCAAACCCTCGCCCGCGCCCGGTCTCCGGCCAGCCGGCGTCGATGGCGTCGTTCCCCATCTGTCGAGCGAGCCACTTGCACGTCTCTCTGTCAGGTCAGCCCAATGGCGCCGCCGGCACGATCTATTACACGTTGAAGCTCTTGAACAGCGGCCCGGAGTGCACCGTCGCGCCGGTCGTGGCACGGGGTTTCAATACGGCGACCTCCAATTACGCGGGGCCGTGGTCGCGAACCTACGTCACCAGCAAATCCAAGACGGTCCTGACGAGGGGTCGGGCGGCGTACGTGCCATTGGGCATTGGAGAAAGCGCCAATTGGCCGACGTCATTGTGCCGTCCGGCAAACGTGAACGCCATTCGCGTGGCCCTAGCCGGTAACCACTCCGTCATCGGCACGGTCGCGCTGCGCACCTCAATCTGCACGATCACGCAGAGCATGCACACGCAGTCCGCCTCGCTGAATCCCAGCGGCGTCTAAGAATTCACTCGTCGATGAGCCGTCCCACGTGGGACAGGATCTGTTTGGCGTGGCGTAGCAACGGCGCATCGATCATTCGGCCCTCGTAACGAAACACGCCGCGTTCGCTCGTCGCGGCCCGTATGACGCCGGACGCCCAGGCGACCTCCTCGTCGGTCGGTCGATAGGCGGCGCGAACGACCTCGACCTGTGACGGGTGGATACACGCGGTCGCCGAGAAGCCTGAGGCGGCGGCGTCGCGCGCTTCGTCGCGCTGTCCTTCGGTGTCGGCGATATCGAGATGAATCGCGTCAATGGCGCAGCGATCGTGCGCTCGTGCGCTGAGCAGTACGCGAGACCGGGCGAAGCGCGCAAACTCCCGGTAGCGACCATCCTCAGTCCGACTCGAACGTCCGCCGAGTGAGGCGAGTAGATCCTCGGCGCCCCACATGAGGGCGACCGTTGATTCGGCGGCGGCGATCGACGCAGACTCGAGGACGCCTTTGGCGGTCTCGCACAGCGCCACGACCCCGCGGCCCGAGAGAGCCTGTACCTGATCACTCGATTCGGTCTTGGCCAGCATTACCAGGGAATACGGCGTTTGATCGAGCGCCTCGAGATCGAGGGCGAAGTCCACAGAATTGACGGGGTTCACTCGCAGGATCGTGCGCTGCGGATCGAGCAGGTTCTCGATCACCGCTGCTCGAGCGGCGATACGGTCAACCGCGTTGACACCGTCTTCGAGGTCGAGGATCACCATGTCGGCCGCGTTCGCGGCCTTGGCGAATCGATCGGGACGATCGGCGGGACAGAACAGCAGCGCCGGACCGAGTGGCGACCAGCTCACGCGATCGGCCTCGTCAGAACCATGGTGGAGCGCTTCGCCACGGCCACCACTTCACCGTGCTGATTTCGGGCGGTGTGTTCGAACGTCACGATGCCGGCGCCGGGCCGACTGGCCGAGAGACGCTTGTCGAGCACCACGGTCTCGGCGTACAGGGTGTCACCGTGGAAGACGGGTTTGGGAAAGACGACGTCGGAGAAGCCGAGGTTGGCAACGATGGTGCCCTGCGTCAATTGCGCCACCGAAAGACCCACGAGCGTCGACAGCGTGAAGAGGCTGTTCACGAGTCGCTGCCCGAAGGGCTGCTCCGCGGCCCACGCCCCATCGAGATGCAGGGCCTGGGGATTCATCGTGAGCGTCGAGAACAACACGTTGTCGGCTTCGCTCACGGTGCGTCCGGGCGCGTGGCGATACAACGCGCCCACTTCGAGCTCTTCGTACCAGAGCCCTCGCTGTTGAAAGACCTGACGATCGTCACTCACAGTGCCAACCTCATTTCCGGACCCGTGGCCGCACGCACCTCATCGACACTCACGCCGGGGGCGGTCTCTCGAAGGACCAGTCCGTCGTCGTCGATGTCGATGACCGCTAAGTCGGTGATGATCCGGTGCACGCACCGCTTGCCCGTGAGGGGCAGTGAACACTCCTGCACGATCTTGTGTTCGCCCTCTCTGGTGAGGTGTTCCATCATCACGATCACTCGCTTCGCACCGTGCACGAGGTCCATGGCCCCGCCCATTCCCTTCACCGTCTTTCCCGGGACGATCCAATTCGCGAGGTCACCGAACCGCGAGACCTCCATCGCGCCGAGGACCGCGACGTCGATGTGTCCACCACGGATCATCGCGAACGACGCCGCCGAATCGAAGAACGACGCGCCGGGCAACGTGGTGACCGTCTCCTTGCCCGCGTTGATCAAGTCGGGGTCGACGTGCTCGTCGTCGGGATAGGGGCCGACACCGAGGATCCCATTCTCCGAATGCAGCACGACCGTGATGCCCTCGTCCAAGTAGTTCGGTACCAGTGTCGGCATGCCGATTCCCAGGTTCACGTAGTCGCCGTCGTTGAGTTCGGCGGCCACGCGTGCGGCGAGTTCTTCTCGAGTGAGCGTCATCAGCGTGCGGCTTCGATGTCGGTGTTCGTGCGGACGGTTCGTCGCTCGATCCGCTTGTCGGGATTCGCCGCGACGACGACGCGCTGGACGAAGATGCCCGGCGTATGCACGCGCGCGGGATCGATCTCCCCCGGTTCTACGAGTTCTTCGACCTCGGCGATCGTGATTCTCCCGGCCTGCGCGCAGAGTGGATTGAAATTCTGTGCGGCCTTTTCGTAGACGAGATTGCCGTGTCGGTCACCCACTCGCGCGTGCACGAGCGCGAAGTCACAGGTGATGGCGTTCTCGAGCACGAACTCCACGCCGTCAAAGAGCCGAGACTCTTTGGGCTCCGATGCCAGTGCGATCGATCCGTCGGCGCCGTAGCGAAGGGGTAGTCCTCCATCCGCCACCTGCGTGCCGACGCCCGCGCGCGTGTAAAAGCCCGCGATGCCCGCGCCGCCGGCTCGGAGACGCTCGGCCAACGTGCCCTGGGGCACCAGTTCAACCTCGAGTTCACCGCCGAGGTACTGACGGGCGAATTCGCGATTCTCCCCCACGTACGAGCCCGTCGTGCGGCGAATGCGCTTCTCGCGCAGTAGCGGGCCGAGCCCGTAGTCGTCAACGCCACAGTTATTGCTCACCGTCACGAGGTCACGTGCGCCGGCGGCGAGGATCGCCTCGATCAACGCCGACGGCACGCCGCAGAGTCCGAAACCACCAACCGCCAAGGACGATCCGTCGACGATGTCCGCGACCGCGTCGGCCGCACTGGCGAATACCTTGTCCATCGCGTTACCACCTTCTCAGTCTGATAGGACGAGATCGTCTCCGACGAACGAACTGCGTCACGAGCTGATCTCCGTTGATGCATTCAGCGGCACGAGTCGTGCCACCACCTCGTCGACGACCACCGAATCGCCTTCTCGCACAAGAATATCGATGGTGCCGTCACGAGGGGCGACGAGGACGTGCTCCATCTTCATCGCCGACACCACGACCAACGCGTCGCCGGCGCGCACCACGTGATCGTCGGTGGCGCGGACACTCACCACGGTGCCCGGCATGGGACTACGCACGTCGTCCGAGCTCGAGGCGGTCCGTCGAGCGCGAGTGGAGACGTCCTCTTCGACGAATGACCACGTCTCTGCGCCAACGCGGACCCACGTCGTCATTCCTTCGACGCGGTACCAGGCACGATGCACCTCGTCATTGAACGTGATGAACGCTTCGTCCCCCCGCTGGCCAAGACCTGCGACCACCGGCGGGCCGCCGTTAAGGGTAACGCTGGCCGCTTGGAGCGGGCCCGAGACGTTCAACACGTCAGTGACGCCGCCCGCACTCGCCACGCGCAATGTCAGCGGTTCGTCCCGTCCCCCCAGTCGCCAACCACGCAGCGCGCTCCAGGGATCGGTCATCGGCCCCCGTGGGCTGAGTCGTGATACCCACGACAACGCGTAGAGCGCGAACATCTCCATCGACGGCTCCGTCGCGACGAGCGACGCGACCTCTCGTTCGATGAGTCCAGTATCGAGATCTCCGGCAACGACGTCAGGGTTCGCGACGAGGCGCCGTAGAAAGCCGACGTTGGTCTCGACGCCGAAGATCACGGTCTCGTCGAGCGCCTGTGCGAGCCGAGCGAGTGCGGTGGCCCGATCGCGACCCCACGTCACGACCTTGGCCAGCATCGGGTCGTAATCACTGGCGACCTCGAGTCCCTCGAGCAGCGCGCTGTCGATCCGAACACCGTCTCCGGCCGGTTCATGCACCTCGAGCACGCGTCCGCTCGTCGGTAGAAAGCCTCGCCTCGGGCTCTCGGCGTAGATACGGGCTTCGACACTGTGACCGTCGATACGTGCGGCCTTCACCACATCACTCAGATGCTCGCCCGCCGCGACGCGCAACTGCTGTTCGACGAGATCGAGTCCCGTCACCATCTCGGTGACCGGGTGCTCGACCTGCAGTCGTGTATTCATCTCGATGAAGAAGAACTCATCGGGGCGAGCCGCGGCGACGATGAACTCGACGGTGCCGACGCCGGTGTAGTCGACACTGCGCGCGGCGGCGACCGCGGCCGCGCTGAGTCGCTCCCGAGTCGCGTCATCGATGAGTGGCGATGGCGACTCTTCGATCACCTTCTGATGACGACGTTGCAGCGAGCATTCGCGCTCACCCAACTGCACGACGGCACCGAACTGGTCCGCCAGTACTTGCACCTCGATGTGGCGGGGTCGCTCGATGAATCGCTCGATGAACAACGAGTCGTCGCCGAAAGACGCGGTCCCCTCTCGACGGGCACTGGCGAGCGCACCGGCGAGGTCGACGCCGCGCTCGACCAGTTGCATGCCCTTGCCGCCACCTCCGGCCGACGGCTTCACCAGTACCGGGAAGCCAATCTCCGCAGCCGCGCGAGTGAGATCGTCGTCGGTCATTCCCGCCTCGACTCGGCCCGGAACGACCGGCACGCCCGAAGCGGCGACGTGAATCTTCGCCTGAATCTTGTCCCCCATCAACCGGATTGCCGCCGACGGCGGTCCGATGAAGACCACGCCGCTGGCGACGCACGCATCAGCGAAGCTCGGGTTCTCTGAGAGAAAGCCGTATCCGGGATGAACGGCGTTCGCTCCGGAACGGGTGCAGGCATCGAGCACGCGCTCGATGTTCAAGTAACTCTCGCGCGCCGGCGTGGCGCCGAGGTACAACGCCTCGTCGGCCTCGAGCACGTGACGGGCGTCACGATCGGCGTCACTGAAGACGGCCACGGATCTAATGCCGAGTCGACGCAGCGTTCGAATCACCCGGACCGCGATCTCGCCGCGGTTGGCCACGAGGACTGATTCGAACACTGCTCTCACATCCGAAAGACGCCGTAGGCGACGTCATCGAGGGGTGCGTTCGAACAGACCGAGAGCGCGAGGCCGAGGACCATTCGCGTGTCGAGCGGATCGATGATGCCGTCGTCCCAGAGTCGAGCCGTCGAGTAGTACGCGTTGCCCTCGTCTTCGTAGCGTTGGCGAATCGGAGCGCGAAACTCCTCCTCCTCGTCAACGCTCCAACTTCCTCCGGAGCCTTCGATCTGGGTTCGTTTCACCGTCGCTAGAACGGCCGCCGCCTGGTCGCCACCCATGACGGAGATTCGAGCGTTCGGCCACATCCACAAGAAGCGCGGCGAGTAGGCCCGCCCGCACATGGAGTAGTTGCCGGCACCAAAGGAGCCGCCGATGATGACCGTTAGTTTTGGAACCCTCGCGCAGGCGACGGCGTTCACCATCTTGGCGCCGTGTTTGGCGATGCCGCCCGCTTCGTACTCGCGTCCGACCATGAATCCGGTGATGTTTTGCAAGAACACCAACGGGATCTTGCGTTGGTCACACAGTTCAATGAAGTGCGCTCCCTTCAGAGCCGACTCCGAGAAGAGAACCCCGTTATTCGCGACGATACCGACCGGGTGCCCCCAGAGATGGGCGAACCCGGTTACCAACGTGGAGCCGTATTCGGCTTTGAACTCGTGGAACAGACTCGCGTCCACGAGTCGTGCAATGACCTCGCGGACGTCATAGGACGTACGGGTGTCCGACGGCACGACGCCGTAGAGGTCACGTGGATCGATCGCCGGCTCTTCACTCGGCTGCACTTCCCACGGGGCGCTCGACCTGGGCGCGAGCGTCGAGACGATGGAGCGAACGATCGACAGTGCGTGTGCGTCGTCATCGGCGAGGTGGTCGACAACTCCCGAGGTGCGCGCGTGCACCAGTCCGCCCCCGAGGTCCTCGTCGGTCACGATCTCTCCGGTCGCGGCCTTCACGAGCGGCGGCCCGCCCAAGAAGATCGTCCCCTGACCCCGCACGATGACCGATTCATCGGACATCGCGGGAACGTACGCGCCACCGGCCGTGCACGAACCGAGCACGGCCGCGATCTGGGCGATGCCCAGTGAACTCATTCGCGCCTGGTTGTAGAAGATGCGCCCGAAGTGTTCGCGGTCCGGGAAGACCTCGTCCTGACGCGGCAAGAAGGCGCCACCCGAGTCGACGAGATACAGACAGGGCAAACGGTTGGCCAGGGCGACCTCTTGGGCGCGCAGGTGCTTCTTCACCGTCATCGGGTAGTACGTGCCACCCTTCACGGTCGCGTCGTTCGCGACGACGACGCACTCGCGACCGCTGACGCGGCCGACGCCCGTGATGATGCCCGCGCCGGGGGCTTCGTCGTCGTACATCTGATAGGCCGCGAGCGCTGAGAGTTCGAGAAAAGGACTTCCGCGGTCGAGAAGGGTATTGACTCGTTCGCGCGGCAGAAGTTTGCCTCGCTGCACGTGTCGCTCGCGAGAAGACTCGGGCCCGCGCGAGTAGCGATCGAGGCGAGACCTGAGCTCTTCGACGAGGGCGAGCTGGGCTGACGCATTGCGAACGAAGGATTCGCTGTGACGGTCGACGGCGCTGGAAAGTCGCTCCACGTGATCCCCTAATTTGAGTTAGTTATGATTAACTGAAATAGTGTAGCAACGACGTGACCGGTTGTCCACAGAAAGGGATACGTCATGAAGGAGTTGACCCAGCGCAGTCGCATGAAGGCGGAACGGCGCTCACAGCTCGTGCGCGCCGCCTCGCGCCTCTTCGCCGAACGCGGCTTTCGCGCAGTGTCGATGGAGGACCTCGCCGCCGAAGCCGGGGTGAGTGGTCCCGCCGTGTACCGGCACTTCGCGAGCAAAGAAGCGTTACTCGCTGACCTCCTCATCGACGTCAGCCAACAACTACTCGAGGGTGGTTCGCAGCGGGCCAGTGCGGCGTCGCCATTGCAGTCGCTGCGACTGCTCATCGCATTCCACACGGAATTCGCATTGCGCGATTCTGAATTGATTCGGATCCAAGATCACGATTTCGCCAACCTCGCTCCGGACGATGCTCGAGCAGTGAGCCGTCTCCAGCGGGCCTACCTCGAGGTCTGGGTCGACGTGCTGCGACAGATCGATGCGACGCTCACGGAGAGCGCAGCGCGAACCAAGATCCAAGCCGTTTTCGGTCTCCTCAATTCGACCCCCCACAGCGCGTCGCACCGTGACATCGAGACCACCCGATCGATACTCGAGACGATGGCCCTGGACGCCCTAGGCGTGCAACCGTTCGTCGAACATTATTCGGATCGTTGATCCGCTCCTCGCACCATGACTAGCGCAGCATTGCCGTCGCGCGATAAACGTCGGTCACGTAGGGCAACTCGATCGTCTCGGGCAACGGGTCCACCACCCACTCGACGTCGCGCATCACCGTTCGCTGTTCTTCGGCGTCCATCACCGCGATGTAGCTCGTCGTCAGGACGCGTTGGAACAGTCCCTCGTGGTCAAGGACCTGACGATGGTTGAACTTCCGGCGCTCGATGTTGACGAACGGTCCCGACGCCAAGACCGGAGTGAAATCTTGGCCCACGACGTACGGTTGGTGAGAGGGCCAGCGCATGGCCGCTCCGAGTTCGGCGACCCACGGAACGGACTCGTCGCGTTCATTCCACAAGACGCCGAGGCGACCGCCGTCAACCAGGACCCGATGAATCTCCTCCAGTGCCAGGGGCGCATCGAACCAGTGGAACGCCTGCGCCACGACGACGCAGTCAACGGTCGCGTCCCGTAGGGGGATCGCGACATCGCGACCGTCGAGAACCTTCACGTTTGGCAGGCGCTCGTTGAGCACTTTGCGCATTCCCAGCGTCGGTTCGACCGCCGTTATGTTCGCGCAAAAAGGCACCAACTGTCCGGTGAAGATTCCGGTGCCCGCGCCGAGGTCGAGAACGTGCAAATCCTCTTCGATGCCTAGTGAGTCGACCAGGAACCTCACGGCGTCATGGGGATAATCCGGTCGCGCCGACTGGTAGCGCTCGCCGTCGCCAAATCCGGACATGTCGTGATGGTGTGGGTGTTGGGCCAAGTTCGCCATCCCCGTCCGTGGAGGTCATTCACAATCTAAAGGTCAAATGAGTCGGCTCCAACAGGGGCGAAGAACCGTGAGTAGAACGTTCGATCGTGTCTCTGACGCACGGTTTCCCTGTGGCACTATTGGCGGGTGTCAAACGTCAGCCACTCCGGCGGTCGCCGGATGCTCCAAGTAGCCCTGGGACTCATCGCCTGCATACCCTTCGCCTCGGGGTTGGTGTCGATCCTTAAGGGACCTACCGCCCTGCCCGGTGAGGTACGGGATGTCTCGGCGAATCTCGACAGTGAGTTCAGGTTCGTCAACGTCTTTTGGATCGTGGTGGCTCCGATCGTTTGGTTCTCTTTACCCAGCATTGAGAAGAAGAATGCGGCCCTGCGTCTTGTGTTGGCCACGGCATTCCTTGGAGGTTTCGCCCGACTGATTTCTTGGCGCAAAGTTGGTCGACCTCATCCAATATTCATTGCCGCCACGGGCTTGGAACTGATTGGAATGCCAGCGTTGGCAATCTGGCAGCGGTACGTTTCCGCCACCAACCAGGGAGTCGCCCCCGGGAGCCCATCCGATATCTAGTCACGAGATGTGAATCGGTTGCCCGAATTCGATCGAATCACCATGAAGCGTTACGTCGCTCATCGACTTTTTGTCAGGCGACGGAAATAAAGCCCGACGTGATGCAAAGGCCGAAGGCGTCGATGACGAGAAAACCCACGATGAGGGTGATGACGATGGCTCGCGTCCAGCCGCCGCGAAGTCGATACGACGGCGACGGCATGTACCAATTCGGCAAGAGCGACGGCGTTCGAAGGTCGCCCCCGCCCCAGGGAACCGCGTCCCTGGCGAGAGTAGTGACGGGTTCGGCCGCCAGCGCGAGTGCCGTCAACTCTTCGTCCGAAAAAGGAGCTTCGTTGACAGGAGATTCACCCGATCCGTGGTCCACGACAACCTCCTTCGACTCCCTCTGAGCGTACGGGAGTTTCAGTCTCGCCGGACGCCGTGCCGTTACACGTCTGGGACCGTCACTCGCGTAGCGCATGCGAAACGATGAACTGGGTGACGTTTATCCGAGATTGAAGGTCTTGGCCAGGTTTCCGAGACCGCCGAGGCCACCGCCGCCACCGCTGTTCCCCTGTTCTGGAATGTACGGGCTCAACGCGTGGGCCAGTCCCGGCAACGTCATCGTCTGCAAGTGAACCTTGCCCGGTCCCGTCAACTTCGCGAGGAAGAGCGCTTCGGCGCCGAAGAACATGTTCTTGATGCCCTTCACCATCTGGATGTCGAGCGTGACCTTGGCCTCGAAGAGTCCAATGTGTCCCGGGTGGACGAGAATCGATTCACCCGCTGCGAGCTCGTACGTGACGATCTCGCCGGACAGTTCGATCCAGGCCGTGCCCGCACCGGCGATGCGCTGGAGGATAAAGCCATTGCCGGAGAAGACGCCGACGCCGAGCTTCTGCTGGAATCCAATGTTGAGCGTCACCCCATCGGTGCTCGCCAGATACCCGTGGCGCGACACCATGTACTCATTGTCCGCATCGACGTGAATCGGCATGATGCGACCGGGCAGCTTCGTGGCGAACGCGACGGTGGAGTTATCAACCGACGCGGTGTACTGCGACATGAAGATCGTGCCGCCGGCGACAGCGCGCTTAAGTACACCGACGAATCCCGAGCCGCCGGCGCCCGCGGTCTGGGTCGTCATCACCACTGACGGCGTCATCCACGAGAGTTCACCGCCCTGGGAGATCACCGATTGACCGGATTTGAGCTGCACTTCGAGTACCGGCAACGTGTCGCCGATCACGCGATGCGCGACTCCGGTCCCGTCACTATCGGCGAATGCGGGTAGTCCGCCATCAACTTCTTCGGTCATGGTGATCCTTTCGATTTGGTCCCTTCATACTGGCAGAAAACTCTTACGTCGACCGGTCCTCAGACGTCCCGTGCCATCGCGAGAAGGGTTGTGAGGACGGGCGAGAGAAAGGGGCGAAAGGCCTTGAACGCGAGGTCAAAGTCCCAAAATAAGAGGAGTAAAGTGTGATTCGGCCCCCTTCCGGTACTTCACCCGTCGCGGGACCTTGTCGATTTGTATTGAAGGAGAACGCTGCGTGGAGCCGACCAACGATCAGGACCCGAACTACTACCACAAGGTAGTGGACTGCCAGTGGGCCTGTCCGGCGCACACGAACGTGCCCGGTTACATCCGGATGATCGCCCAGGGGCAGTTCGACGACGCCTATATGTTGAACCGACAATCGAACGTGTTTCCCGGGATCCTCGGGCGCACGTGCGACCGACCCTGTGAGCCGGCCTGTCGGCGCGACCGCGTGGACGGACAACCGGTCGCCATCTGTCGTTTGAAGCGGGTGGCCTCGGACCTGAAGGGTGACATCTCAGACCGTCTACCCGCCATCCCCGCTGAGAAGAACGGCAAGCGGATTGCCTGCATCGGTTCCGGGCCCTCGGCGCTCACCGTCGCGAATGACCTCTTGCCCCTCGGCTACGAGGTCGTGATGTTCGAGCAGTTCGCAAAGCCCGGCGGGTTGATGCGTACGAACATTCCCGAGTTCCGTCTGCCCGACAAAGTCCTCGAAGACGAGACCCAGGTGATTCTCGACATGGGCGTCGAGGTGCGCTACAACACGCCGATCACCAGTCTGCGCGCACTGCTCGCCGAGGGCTTCGACTCCATCTTCGTCGGCGTCGGCGCACCGCGAGGCAAAGAGCTGGATGTCCCCGGTCGCCACGACGAAGTCGAGTCGCGCATATTCATCGGCATCGATTGGCTCGAATCAGTAGCCTTCGGCCACGTCGACTCTATTGGCTCGAGGGTCTTGATCATCGGCGTGGGAAACACGGCCATGGATTGCTGTCGTTCGTCACGGCGACTCGGCGGCACCGACATCAAGGTCATGGCGAGGCGGCCACGCGAGTACTTCAAGGCGTCACCATGGGAACTCGAAGACGCCGAAGAAGAGGGTGTCGAGATCATCGTGAATCACGCGCCGAAGCGATTCGTCATCGAAGACGGAAAACTCGTCGGAATGGAATTTGACGTCCTCGAATGGGATCCCGGCGCGAGACAGTCGACGGTGCTCAACACGGTGATCCTCCCCTGTGACGACGTCATCCTCGCCATCGGCCAAGAGAACGCCTTCCCGTGGATCGAGCGCGACCTCGGCATGGAGTTCGGCGATTGGGACATGCCGGTCGTCGACGAGGTGACGATGCAATCGACGCTTCCGGGCGTCTTCTTCGGCGGCGACGCCGCGTGGGGGCCGAAGAACATCATCTGGGC